>Ga0179593_1672191_pt1 | contig 10093 bp, 11 predicted proteins | sample CZODoug2_1_08_16_FD_185931 | JGI IMG/M metagenome (GOLD analysis project Ga0179593, IMG submission 185931) | Vadose zone soil fungal communities from Angelo Coast Range Reserve, California, USA - CZODoug2_1_08_16fungal (PacBio error correction) | ecosystem: Environmental > Terrestrial > Soil >...
GCCGTGGAAGTCATGCACGACGGGGAGGTTTTCTGGAAGCTGCTTAACTCTGCTTCATCCTCTATGGATGGAAAGTATGTTTTTTTGTTGGGGGGTGGGGGGATGGGCCCGCGCGGAGATCAGAGCTTATGGGGGAGGAAAAGTATGCGGCGTTCAGACTGGCAGATACGAGCTATACTTTGTTCCGAGCCAATGAGCCTCATAACTATTCTTTTAATTATTCGGCCTTCATGGAGAACGTTTAACGGAAAACGTGGGGAAGGGGAGGGATAATCTGCTGGGAGGGTTGGGGGAAACTCAGTCTTCCTCAGAAGCTGAACTGCGGGGAAATGTTTGGTACCCTTGCGAGGAAAGGGGGAAATCTGAAAGACATTTTATTAACTGTTTCGCGGATGTCTTTGGACCTTCATCGCGCTCGGGGGGGTAAAGTTTTCTATCTTTCAAATCAAAAGTGTTTCTGGGGGGGTCAAGGGGGGGGTTGCTGGGAAAAGCGAATTTTAGGGGGGGGGACACGCTGGGGGAGAAACAAGATCAAACCGATGGGCGGGGAGTCGCTTCTAGGTCCACTAGGGGGGGTTCTTTGATAAAAAGGAAGTTTCGAAGGTCTTTAAGATTTTAATCGGGGGAATACATACTGAAGGAAAAGAAATTCCGCAGGGGGAATGCTCCAGAAAGTCCCTTTGAAACTTGAAACACCGGAACCTTGCCTTAGATCTGGAAGGAACGAGGGAGTACGTGAACAAAGGTTTTAAAGAGGGCACTTGTCGCGAAATGGGCACTAGGGGTTCCTTCACTTCGTTCCGGAAAAAGTGCGATGCAAGCAAAGGAAAGGATTTGAAGGAATTGTGTGGAAAAAGAAGGTCTACATGAATCAGCGAGGGGGGGAGGTCAATCTCCAATGAAATAAAGGTGGTCTCGCGAACGCTGAGTACCAACTACAGGGTTGTGAAAAGAATCGCCCCAAGGGGGGGAGGGAGAACTCTGGGGGGAGCGGGTGGACGAAGAATCCACCATTTCGCATCGCAGGGTGACTGGGGGATCAAGGCCAGCATGGAAAAAGAAAAAGGGAGATTGAAAAGGGCACTCCAGGAAAGGGCTACAGGCTCGGGAAAAAAAAAAAGAAAATTGCATCAGAAGGGGAAGGGCAATTAATAACCGCGGTGGTTTGTACATGGCCACACCGCAGTACGGAAAAAGAAGCCGAAAAGCCTATTCCAAGTGGCTGGGGGACATCAGACAGCCAGGGCGGGGCCACCACAACCAATAGCAAAGTACCAAAGGGGAGAACTCTCGGGCCGAAGGAAACCGGGGGGAAAAAGTCTACGTAGAGGGTTATTGTGACGTCCTCGGGGGCGCTAGCTGAAGCCGTTTGAAATCCTTTCGAACAGGACAGACATTAAAAAAACGAGGCCGGTAGGGCAATGGAAGAGGGGAAAGACTTATTCGTCCATTCTCAATAATAAGTCTGGATGGGTGATCATGGAAAGAAAAAAAGTCTTTGAAAAACCAGCGAAGGGAAAAACCAACGGAAAATATTCACCAGGAGAAGAAGAGATGTGAATGGTGCAAAGAAAGTGTGCCCCTGGGGGGGAGAGGGCGAGAAACAACAAAAAAGAAAAGGAACATTTTCCAAGGGAAAGGAGGAACTCCGCAGGCGAGATTGACTCGCCACGAGACGCATCCACGATTTTTGAATTGGAAACACGGAAGACTTAACGAAGGATATTGGGGGATTTCAACGGGTGGGGAAAAAAAAAATTCCCGGGGAATTAAAAGAGGTCGATGAAAAGCCTTTCGAAAATCCCAAGAAAGTGCTTCACATGGAGCCCAGGCAAGACTCAGCAAAATGGGCGGCTTATGAATTTCCGGAAAAACTCAATCCTTTAATTCTTTAAGGAAAGTGATCCAAGCTGAAAGGAGGAGTCTGCACGTGGAAAGAATTTAAACAAAAACGTCTCATTTTTAGAGAGGGAGAATGGGAAGGAAGTAAAATAGAAGATTTTGCAGTGGAAAAAGGATCTTGGGGGGATCATCGGGACAAAGATCTCTCGTAGCAAGGCCCGTACTCTTTCAAGGGGGATCGGCCTTCCATAGGGCTCAAAAGCTAGGGGAAGCGTTGGGGAAAAATTTTACGAAAGTCCCACCGGCTGACTCTTCCGCTCCTGAGTTCACCAGTCCCTCATCAAAGCATGGCGAAGCCGCTAGGAAAATCCTCAAACGCGAGCGGGGGGAGGGGGAGGGGGAAAAAACTTTTTGGGAAAAGGGAAAAAACTGCACGCAGCCAAGAGCAGGGACCAACCGCCTCTTCGCCTATGCCCACTTCTTGTGTGGAGGCTATCGATGGTTGGTAAGAAAAAGCACTAAAGGAGGAGAAAAAAGGGGAGACATCATTGCAAAAGAGCGCACACCTTCAATCCGAGGGAGGAAAAGAAACAATCATCAGGAAAGCGCATTCGGGAGGCTCTACCTACTCTTAAAGTTGAAAAAAACCATAAAGAAGTGGGGGTTTCTCCAGGCAAAAGGGAGGGGATTCGCTCGAGGAGGCGAGAGAGTCGACGAGAATGAGTTTGGCGTCGTCCACGCAGGACGGGAAGAATGCAAGCCTTCATCCCAGTCAGAGTATGAAAGGATCACCCACTTCGAAAAAGGGAGGTCACTCGCAGGAAGCGGCGGAGAGAGAAAAACTTGAGGAGGGGAAAAGAGAGAGATCGGCGGCGAATGATAGTCTCATTAAGTGGGGATTTAAGTCTCCGCGGAAATGAATTCGACGTGTGGATCCATTTTCTATAGGGGCAAGTTAAATGTCTTTGCATGAACAGGGTTGACTAAGGGGGAAAACGCTCGAGGAGATCTGAAGAACGAAAAACGGCCGTGAGAAAACATGCAAAGGAGTTATTTTTGGAAACTTTTAAAGTGCGGCCGTAGCGACTAAAGAATGCGCTTTGAAGAGTAAATCCCCGGATGGCGCTGACGGGGAGTCTTTGCAGTTCATGCAGGGAAAAGAGAGGAGGAAAGCTCTTCCGCGAAAAAAGAGCGGAATTCACCCCAGCCTTTTAAACGGGACGACGATGGTTGGCTTTAGAGAAAGAATCGGGAAGTGGGGAACAAGCATAGCGCCACAAGTCTTTTCTACGCAAGCCGGGAATGAAGGAGGGAGCACTGCCGGAGACGCATAAGTTTCTTCTGAAGGAGGAGGTTCACTCCGAGAGGAAAATCTTGTGTATCTTTCTAAAAATAAAGGATACTGGGACTCTTTGTCTAGGTATAAGATCGTCATATTCAGAAAGGGGGAAAAAAGGTGTCACGGGGAGAGAAGAAAAGGGCCCGTTGGGACGAAGGGGAGATCCAAGTCTTCGGCGAAAATGACAATACTCATCGGGGGATGATGTAGTCCTCGAGCAGAGGAGTCTCAAGATTCTTTCCAGAGAGAAAGTTCGCATGCGCAGGTGAGGCGCTCGAGGAACCCCTCTCTTTTAACGCCGAACTGGAGGGCGAAAAAATTCCCGCCGTCAAATTTGGGCGTCGAGGGAAAATCTTCCCCAAAACTCGTTGAACATGCACACCGCAAATCTGAGCAGAAACATCGCTCGAGGGGGGGAAGAAAGGGTTTGCAAAGAAGATGTGTTTGGGCACATTCCAACTTAAATGCGCAAGGGGGGGCCCGGGGGGAAGATTCAGAGGGGGGGGAAAGGGAGACATCTCAGTGCAGAAAAAAGAGGTCTCTGCGTAGTTAATCCATTGGAAATGCTACTCGAATGGAAAGGCCGGGGAACTGGAATTCTCAGAAAAAAACAAAAGGAAAAGGAAAAGTCGCCGCACGGGGGGAAAAGCTCGGGAGGGACCTGTGATCAGCTGGCCGTGGGTCATTCTCTTGTTTGCTAATACGCTTAGAGCCTTCGAAAAAGACTGGCGCTTGAAGAGAAGAGGGCGTGTGGGAAGAATAAAGGGGAAAAGTGAAGAAAGAGAAGAAGTTTGGGAATTTACAGAAATGTCTAACTTCTTTTCAAACGCCACCAAGAGTCTCCTAGGAGGAACAGCAAAAAAATTCAAGGGAGATGGGTTGTCCGCAACGGTCGCGAGGACTGGAACCGAAGAGGGGGGAAGGAAGGTCGCTCCCTGACATGTAGGAGCATTGGTTGTTTTCCAAACGGCTGGTGCCGCAGCCACTCGGGGACCTGCAAAGGAGGCCGTAGAGGGGAGGGGAGCTATTGGTAAGTAAAAAAGCGGTTCTTCCTTGCCCAGGAAGCAGGAAGCAATGGTATTTGCCCGAGCAATGAAGAGACACTCACCCACAAATGGCGTGAAGCAATCAGTCGAATGGGGAAGCCGAAATTCCTGGAAGGGTGCCGGAGGAGAAGTTTGGGATTGGGAGGGGGCTGACCCAACCCGAGCCAGGGACCCCCCCCCTCTATCACAGGTACCATGGCTGTGCACGGAAAGGGGCCCAAAAAACCGTTGGGGGGGCCATCCACGGTTGAGTACTACAAGGGGAGCTGCACCACTTGGTGATTTCATGTTTTGGGGATGAACGTCTCGAAGGGGCGAAATGAAAAAAGGCCACACCAGGAGAAATACGCAAAGAAAAAGAAGGCTAGCAAAATATCTGCGGAGAATCGTTTCTTGGGGGGCACTAAAACAAAAAATTAGGAAAAACAAGGCTTAGAATATTGAAAAACGGGGGGGGGGTAGACTTCGGTTATCCGAGGTACGTCAAGCGAAGAGGAAAGAAAGTTTTGCCCGTGGAAAAAGGATTTCAGGAAGACCAAGAGCGAGATCCGGATGGGTACGTCAGCTCTGGACTCCCAAGGGGAGTAACCAAAAAACAAACATTAAGGGGGAGCCTCTCAAAAAATCTGTGCATGGGGGTTTTGAAACGCGAAAGGAGAGGCGGAGCCTGCACGTACAAAGGGGGATATTGTTCCTAGCTTGTAATCGCGGAACTCAGAAAGCCAGAAAACAAATACCAAGAGCGCGCGGCAACTAATATAAAACCTTTCGCAACGTGTCGATATGGAGGCCAAAGGAAAAGAAAAAGGAAACCGCGAAAACGCGCCGTCCAGAGTGGTACGCAAAAGCCCTGGAAATCAGCCATTCAAAAAATCGTCGTCAAAAGATGGGTGGGTGGGGGGGGGGATATCGGGGCTCAGGCCGTAGGGGTAACAAAAGACCGAAAGGGAACGCACCTTCAAGGGGCCGAAAAAGCCTGTTCCTCCCATGCGAAAATGGTAGGATGACAGGGGGACTTGCAAAAAATTAAAACCGCTCGAAAATAGCGATCTTTTCATATCTGAGAAACTACGCTAACTGTTGAGGCCAGCGCGGGCCGTGTACGGAAAAAAGCGGCAACCCAAAGAAAATCTCAAGCAAAGCGGCTGGAAGAAGAGGGTTCATGCAGCGCGGCAATAAAAGACCCCCACTTCAATATAAATTGTCATGAGCGCCGGAGACTAATGGAAAAAGAGGAGGAAAGGAGGAAGGACGCTCCGGAGAGGGGGCACACGGGTTAGTAACGGGGGGGATTTTTCTTGGAAGCGGAAATTAACTACTGGATCGGCAAAGCTATGGAATGGGAAGTTTTTGGGGCCGAGAGGGATAAAAAAGGATTGGTTAGTAAAAAAGGCGTAACCGAGCCGAGGCTTGCGGCAAAAAAAAGTTTCTTGTAGCTCCTGAAAGAATGGAAACCGGGAGAGTTTCAGGGAGCCGCAGAAAAGGGGGGAGCTTAATGACTTGTAAAATGCTGGCTCATTTTCGGCCAAAATGGTCATGAACGGTGGTAGTTCCGGCCGGTGCGGGAAAGATGGGGGCCCCGAGGCCTGGAAAGATTCGCTTGAGAAAAAATAGTTGGATTTTGCGAATTCTTTGGTCCCGAGATGCACCCACTGGAAAAAGAGCCAGTTCAAAGGGAGTCTTTTGCTTTAGCTGGCTCCATCTCGACAGACACGGGGTTCGGGGAAAAAATAGGGGGAACCGCACGAACGCCACAGGGTTCTGTGTGGACTTTTCTTTTGGGAGGTTGGGAAATTTGGAAAATTTAAAAGGGGGGGAGGAGGGGACAATACCCCAAGGAGGAGCTTTATAGTCGCTAAAAAAGTTTTTGACAACGCAAATTCACTAGGTGAGAATCAAAAAAGGGAGGGGCTCAGAGTCATCTTTTCACAAGACTTTGGAATTCCCGGAAAGTTACTTCCATCTCAGAGTTCGGATTGTTCTGAGAAAGGGTGAGAACCCAGACGGACCTTGCCGGAGGGGTAGATTTAAAAACTACGGTGGATTACCGACGTTACAAAAAGTTGGGGTCCTATAGAAGAAAAGAATTTAAAAGTGTTGAAAAATTCGAAAAAAACAAGAACTATGGGAGAAAAGGACAATCAGAACTAGTGCTAAAAGCAGCAGCGGATTGTAAAGGGGGGTTGGGACCATGAGTTCGAAGGAGAGCGAGGAAAAGGAGAAAGGCCCAACCTGAAAGACAAAGGGGGGGGGGGGACGCTCTACGCTGGGGAATTCCCGCAAGTTTATGGCGACAACGAAAAAACTGGTGGGGTGTTGTGTGCCCGAAAGATTTACGCTGGACCGCAGGGGGGGGGGGGAAATCGTGAGAGGACAACGCAGTGAGGGCATCGAAGATCCTACTGTCCTGCCAGGGCTACCGGGGAACTGGGAACAAATCACGAGAAAAAAGGTTCATCAATTTGGTTTTTTTGGATCTTATCGCATTCGGGGCGCAATAAAGGCCTTGAAAAGAGGTGTCAGGAAGAGCAACAAGGTTTTTGACATGGACACTATCTCCTCCTCGCTGAAAAAGGAAACTTTGCGCGAAGGGGAAAACCAAAGCCATCGAAGAAGGGCCCGCCCCACAAACAAAAAATTACATGTTCTAGGTTGGGTTGTGGTGGAAAGCTCCGGGAAGGGGTCCGAATAAACGAGCTGCCAAAAGGAATGTCTCTCTTATTTGCCTCCGAGCTGCTCAAGAGGGGAGAAGATTGGTTGTGGGCAAGGGGGCACTCCGTTCGAATTCGCCAGGAATTCCCCAAACGGCGAGGCCATGCCATGGAGGCGTCGTAGCCAGGAGAATAGGAGGCTTTATGGGTGGTGATTCAGGAAGGCCATATCGACGACTAAAACAAAGGATTTTTAAAAGACTTCAGTACCCTCTGGGGGGAAACGGATCCCGAACGCGAAGGGGGGGGACCAGTAACTGCGAAAGGTTTGCCCCTTGGGGGGTTGAAAGTGCCGATTGTCGCGGGAAAACCTTCATGAAAATTTCCAGAATTGGTAATCAGCAGCGGGAATTCTATTGAAGACCACAATTGACGATCCGTTGAATCCGAATCTTAAGAAAGTGTGCAGATTGGGGAAAGAACACCAGAAGGGGAATGCGTTGAAAAAAAAAAAAAGGAAGTCCTCAAGGATATATTATCCCGAGGGCTATCCACCCAGGAAAAGCGCAGAAGAAATTCCCGCCGAGAAGAGAAAATGGAGGCTTAGGATTTCCCAATCTCACCGGTAATGCTGGAAAAAGCGCGTCCGGCTAGAAGAGCGAAACGAAGCATTCTGACGAATCCAGGGGGAAAAAAACGCGCAGTTTGAGAAGGGTCGAATGGGGCACGGCTCGAGGAGGCCAAGGCGCGGATTTCTTTCAGGTGTGCGAAGAATCTTGGCTGAGAAAAAGGAGCAAAAAAAAGGGTTCCGGGTGAAGGAAGAAAAGGCCGCGTTGTGTGAGACAGTCTCAGTCCCCGTTCAGGGGAAACTCGTCAGGGGGGTCTTTTTCACGCCATCAACGATGCTGCTTCCCTCTCCGTTCAAAATCGCATCCCGCAGAGTCTCCGGCGAAAACAGCCTTCCAAGAAAGGATAAAGCGAGCGGGGGCTGCGTTGAATTGGGGGGGGAAAAAACCCGTCTGCACGCAGCCCAGCGGAAAACCCTCTTGCGCTTCGTTTCCAAAGGATGGGCTTCACGCGATCGGCTTAGGGGAGGGAGAGCGAGAAAAAGGGGTCTTCGCAAGGAAGAGAAGAAAAGGCACCACGGCCTGCAATCAAGAGCGGCAATCACGAAAGCTAGGAGGCGGTCTCCGTCGCGTAAAGGGGAAAAAACATAAATCTGCCGTTGTCCGTTTTGTGGGCCCCTCGGTCGGTCTGTAGAAAACTGAGAAAAGTACCGTGGAAAAAAACAGGGACTCGGTTCATGCAGAAAAAACCCATTCAGCTATCGAATGGGAGAAACGTCGAATTCCATTTCACGCGCGCCTAAGAAATCGCCATCTTCATGGATAAGCGGGGATCTTAATCTCCAAAGGGGGATGAGAAAAGAAAAAAAATATCTCCTGAAAGAGGGGGGGGGAGGTCGCCGCGGAATGAAGGAGAAAAATGGTGAGGCACATGTCGATAGGGAGGGCCTGGTGCTGCATGGGCTTGACAAAAAGCGTGCCTTCCGGGGGGACTAAAAACTCTAGATGCGAACAGGGAAATCTATGAAGGGTAGGGGAAGGAAGGGGCACCACGATGTAATGGGGAAAATTTTAACTCTAACGGGAAGGGAGGCCCTCCGTGCTAAATGGAAAAAAGGGTCCGTCTGCTTTCGATGAAAAGACGGTTCAGTCGTTGGTGGAGGGGAGGAGGTGCTTTTAAAAAGAAAAGGCGAGGGGGACTGAAAAAAGAAAGAAAAAAAGCGAATGCTATCGCTGGAAAACCGTGTCACGAAGCGCCAGGGGTTGTGGGGGGACTGGTGGGCTTAGGGACCCACGGGGAGTCTCCGGCCGACTTCCTCTAGGGTACGCCGGGCCGGAGAAAAGCCGTTCTGCGGTATTGGTGCACGCCGGAAAGGGGGGGCTTTGGACAAGGATCTATAGAAGATGAAGCTGACGTGAGAAGGGAACCAACGAGGAAATGATTGGCTCAACCGGGGAAAAGAGGAGTGCCCTTGCTCCGAGATGATCAAGGTTAAGCACAGGGAAGATCCTTCGCGCAAAGAAACTCAGCGAAGGGGGGCCCGGCCCAAACTGCGTGCCATTCAACATCTACTCAACTGGCATTAAAGAAATGCCACTTAAGAACAGGAAAATCGCGGCAGCCCCAGCGGTGAAAGGGGAAAACCTAATGAAAATAGTGATCTTGCGGAAAATTCCAGGGAGCCCCCCAGCCGGAAAGGGGGAGGAGGGAATTTCAACCGGAAAAAAACAGAAAGGGGGGAAAAGGGGGATCTAAGGAAGGGGAGAAAGTCCCTTTGAATGCCGACAACGTTAATCCCGGATGTTGTGGGTCAATGATAATTCACATGCTCACCATGCCGGCACTATTCAGCGTCCATGAGGGGGGGAGGGGAGAAAAATCTCTGCTGAGTGGGAAAATTTCCTGGAAAATTCTACTCGAAATTCCGTTGGGGGGCCACGTGAGAGTCGCTCAAACGAATGGGGAGACCAGGGAGCTTGGACAACGAAGGGGGACCATCTCGAGAGTCCAAGGGGGGGGGGATTTCCAGTGAACTCTGGGGGGGGGGGGGGGGAGACTAAAGACGCGGGGAGGAAGTTATCTGGACGAGGGAAAGGTCAACCATCCTAAGAGGAGTCTCAGGGGGGGATCAGAGAAGCCGATGCAAAGTGAAGTGAATTTCCGAGGAAAAGGGGGAGACGTGCGGAAACTGCCCCACCAGGAGATCAGATCCGCTTAGCTAACAGGAATGACGTTCGACAATTAGCCTTGGGCCCTTTCCACGGAGAGGGGGGGAAACCGAGAAGGAAACAGGATCTCGGGGGCAGGACCGTCGACCAGGTCATAGAGTGGTTGTTTTGCGCCATGGGATCGAGGTAAAAAGGAGGGGGAACCAAAACCGTAAAGGGAGGTCGATTTGCAGGAGCTGCGGCGCTAGGGGGAAAGACCCACGTTGCTGGCATAGGGCCCTCAAGGGGATTGGGGAACGGCGGAGAACGCCCCACCAATGAGGAAAAAGCATCTGTCGAATTTTCATCGCATCGACACCACCAAGCTAGTTTCCTGGGCCTAGAAACGGGTAGCCGGCGATGAAGAGGGGAACCCGAAAAAAAAATCTTTCTCCCGCAAGGGGAAGGGATTGTCGAGGCGACGGGGGAAAAGACAAACTG
>Ga0179593_1285852_pt1 | contig 10092 bp, 7 predicted proteins | sample CZODoug2_1_08_16_FD_185931 | JGI IMG/M metagenome (GOLD analysis project Ga0179593, IMG submission 185931) | Vadose zone soil fungal communities from Angelo Coast Range Reserve, California, USA - CZODoug2_1_08_16fungal (PacBio error correction) | ecosystem: Environmental > Terrestrial > Soil >...
AAGGAAAACAGAGATCTTCTATGACGGAAGAACACGGCACAGGTGCGAAGCACGAGGCTCTTGGAGAAGACGGATTCCGTCGGGGTTTCTAAAGGAAGCACCTTACCCGCAAAAAAGGGGGGCCTGAAAAGCCGCTCGGACCGTGTGTGCCTCAGCAAGTGCGGGAGTGAAAAAGGAAGAAAAACGAAAAAGCACGCAATAACTAGGACAGGAGAAAGGCACGATTGTCAGAAGAAGTAATGCACAAAATGATTTGTAAACTCGCAACCCGATCGGAAGAAGAAACATCTATAGCAGGGGCTAAAAGAGGGCAAAAAACCGCCGAAAGGCAAAAAGAGAAAAACATCTGTGGTAACCGGGGAAAGGGCTCCAAGTGTTGGGATCGTTGGTCACTGTACACATTTTCCACTTTGAAAGGAATAAATGAGGAACACGTGTGATTGAAGGTTCAGTCATAAAACCTAAAGGAGAGGGGAAGACGTATCTGGAGAGGACAAAGTCAAGGATAGGTTGGAACGGGAACAACCAGGGAATATTTGGCTTAAATACAATTTACAAATCTTTATCCCATTTCTACGTACTTAGTGGGAAAAACTAGACGAATGGGTCTCTACTGTCCAAAGAATAAATCTCAGGGGAAAAGAAAGGGACCCAGTCTGATTGTTGTTGCAGGGGGCTCATCGCTGAGGTCGCGAGTTGGGGGGGAAATAAAGGGGCAAACGTAAATAAGAGCATCCAAGAGTCTTGCGCGGCCTCACGATGGGAGGCAAGAATTGAAAAATATATCGCTGGGCTTCAAGTAAGGGGGAAAAGAAAGAATGTGTGGAAAGAAGGGGGGAAAAGACTATACCAATACCGATGTCCCAAGGAACTCAGGTTCCCTTTGGTAAAAGAAAAAAACACTTCTATTTTCAATGGGCTTTCGATATGGGGAAGTGGAGGATGGGTGGCGGGCTGTAAATCTTGCTGATCATTAAAAAAAAGGAGGGAAAAAGATACACCAGTTATTGAAGATTGCTCTAGAAGTGATGTTCAGTTCTCGTGAGTGTGGGGAAGGTCTCCACGGTGCTTGTCACGCGCGGAGATTTGGGTCACGGGGAGGGAGGTGGTGAGTGAAAGAGACCGTCCTTCTAACTTCGTAATTTCACGGCTAGTGCGTGGAGGAGAGAGGAAGAGAAACTCGACAGGAAGAATAACGGGAAACGGCGGCAAATTTCGGAGGTTCTAAAAGAAATTGCTTCCCTACCAAGAAAGGGGGTTAAAAAGAGTCAAATGGTCCCCCTAACAAGAAAGGCAAAAAACTGTGGAGATGCCATCGGGGAAATTGAGTCTTAGGGAGTTCACCAGGCTGTGAGGGTATCAGAACGGAAGATTATCTGTAAAGAAAAGAGGGGGGGAGAGGTTGGATTCAACCGAATTTGTATTCGGGGGAAGATATCGAGATGAAAAAAAAAAACAAATATGGGATTTAGCAGAACCAGAATCCTCAAAGATTGGGGGAAAAGTGAGTGGGAGCGTAAGAAAAAGGGATTTTTTTACCCACCCCCTCACACAATTCCTTACTCCACGCACAAGCCCCGCGGCAAGTCGATTAGGAGGGCGGGAAAAAAATTATGTGGGTGGTGACGATTCGACAGAAAGAGTAGGGGGGGACAATTGGCTACAAAATCAAGAGGAAGAGAAAAAGAGTGGAAACCAGGAAGGGAGGATTCTCACAATGAGCGTGTCGTCTTGGTGCAGGTGGTTGTCCAGAGATCAGATACGCCATATGGGCCTTCCAGGAGTAGAGGGCTTGGGGGGATTAGCAAGACTTTTTCCTCGCATTTAAGAAAGATAGGGAAAAACGAGCGGGTGCACACCGGATTATCTCATAACAAAAAACCGTAGAAAACCAAGCGATATCCGTGTGAAAGATCTTTCGATATCTTCAGTCCGATAACGAGGAGAAAGTAGGACTGGGGAGATTCCCGAAATGGCAGAATGGACGATACGGAAGCGAGGTTTCGCTATCGAAAAGACAAGGCAAAACGAAACCGGCGATTCTACATAAGAAGGACTAGCGGGAACGCTGGTTAAGGTGGATTTTTTGTCCTAGATGAAGTCTCTTTCATTTTTTTATCTGTACGAAGGACTCTTCCACAAATACCTAAGTGGGTTAGCGGCACCCACATGTTACGCTCCCACTATGTCGACGTCTGCTAGATTGGAACAATGCGGAAGAAAGAGAAACCATGTTTGTGGGGAAGGGGGGAAGGATCCACAAAGTGATTTTGTCACTCTTGAGGATTCTGGGAGGAGAATCATGTGGGGGGGTGGGACATCACAGGATGAATGTCCTGATAACCGACTACAACTTACAGGTCGCCAGTGGGCGGACGGAAAAGAGAAGGGAAACATAGAGTGTTTAGCATATCCCCTCAGTGCTTCGAGGCGAAACAAAGTGGGAGGAAGATAACATGAAAGGCAGTCGACAAAAAGGATGGCATAGAAAAAAGAGGTGGTTAATGCGGGACCATTCTGGCGACGAAAAAAGGGAGAAAGAGCGAAGATGGTGAAGAAAGAAAGAAATGACATAAGTCTTTCCTCACAGTCAGTATCTCAAACAAACAGACGGGGGGAAGGTTAGATGCCTCTTGACGCAATAATAGCCCACTAAGGAAGATATAGATAGGGTAGAACTGCACTGAAGCAATGGGAACCTACAAAAAATAACAAGTATGCTCAAAGGAAAAGCCCTGGAATTTCTGGGGCGGGGACCGCATAAGGCCCCGGCATACTCTCAGAAACATATCTATTCGAACAACGATGATCCCAAGACACAAAATGGAAGGAAAAACAAAAAGCAAACTCAAGTTTTTTTCCTGAGTTGGACAACATCAAAGAAGTGTGGTCGGGGGAGAGAGGGAAAGAGGGCAAAATAGATAAAAAAACATCAGAAAAGTCGAGCTAGGCAAACAACTCGTACTGTGTCACATAGAAGAAGGAAAATAGGGTTGGATGGGTAAGGAAAAAAAAAAGGCAAAAAAAATAAAAAAAGGGGAGAATACTAATGTGGACACAGTATGAAAAGAGTGGGTATGCCCACGACGCTGGGGGGTCGGGTTGTAAAAAGTGACTTCGTAACTCACACATGAGCACGGTGGGGGCGGCCCCAAGCGAAAACAACAGATATCAATCTACGGGGGAAAGAACGGGGAGGGTCAGCAGAGGAGCAAACTACTAGGGAGAAAGGGGACGAAAAGAATACCAAGCAGAATCGGAAAAAGAAGCGTTTGCCAAATAGGGGAGGGGGGAGGGTAGAAGAAAACAGCTTTTGTCACGAAGGAACCACCGTACATCACATGAGACGATGATCAAAAAAGGACATGTTTAAAATGGAACCGATACGGAAGGTACAATGCATGGAAGGAAACATAAAGCCATAATCGTTTATGAAGAAAGGAAAACAGAGAACCGCCGGCAGAGAATTTGGAAAGAAGCGGCCAAAGGGGGGCAGGGAACACCAGAAATATGCACAAGAGACCGGACAATGTGGTTATAATAGTGGAAGCGCGTTTAGCTACTCGGTTGCGGGTCAGGAAAAGAATGAGGTGAAAAAGGATACGCCTCGGTCGCGGGGTGCGCTGGTACCATCCCGGGTTGACTCTCAGCAGAAATAGAAATGGGGGGAGGTTCTCAATGCTCAGATTTGGAGTATCGGTGGGGGGGGGGATAAAAACTTGTAAACACGCGTGAAGGTCAATGGCCAGGAACTGCCACACTTTAGGTGCAGCGACTTTTCAGCAACGAGGGGGGGAAGTACAGACTAGCAGTTCTTGTCGCGGGTTGTTCTCCACTTCTTAGAGTCTCTGGCACAGGTCGCAAACGGGGGTGAAAAGAGAATAAAAAAACTGACCCTGTTTCCAGTCGCAGAAAAAGCCGAAGAGTAAGTAACCTAGAATACACAACAAACTATGAGTTACAAGGGTGATAAAGATGGACTGGGGAATACAGGACAGATCGGACCGAGGGAGGAGAAGACATAAGAAGGGTTATGGTGAGGTTAGTATACGAACATACCGCGTTGCAAAACAAAAGGGAAAAAACAGGTTGGGCCTGCAAAAGTACAGCTAAACAGGTGTGGGAAAGCACAGAAGGACGGGTCCATGCAAAAGGAGAAACCAAAAAATCATCTCAACAATAAGATGAGAAGAAAAGATGTACAAGGAGAAGCTTAAGGTTACCTATCTCACCCGTACGAGAAGGAAATCAAGAAGCAGGGGGAGCTTGTATGCATCGCTGAAAATTCCAAAAGTAAAAACATAAAGGTAAAAAACGTGCTTCAATCCTTGGCCGGGGGGGTGGCACGTAAAAAATTGGCACTCTTTTGAAATTCTCACGATGTCACGGGTTGTTGTGTGAGAAACCTGATATGTCTCTGGGTATCATGAAGGACGTATAAGTAAGGGTAGGGTAACAGATCCACATTGGGGAGGTGAAGCCACAGATTGAGCCACTTTCAGACTAAAACATAGAGGGAAAGCTTAAAAGGGATTCGACTAGATCTAAAGGCGATGGAAAAAGGTCTGAGGACCAGAGAGTCTGAAAGGGTTCAGGGAGACTACGCGCATTTCAATAGTCGTCTGGATAAACTAGGAATGCATTAAGCGATTAAATCGTCTGTGAATGAAGAAGTAGTGTATTTACAAATATCATTTGCTATAAGAGAAGGGAATGAGAGGTAAAGGACAGGACCAGCCATACGCGCTGTGTGGAAGAGTTTAATACTGGACAAAATGGCCCAGCCAGAAGAGGCATTTGTGTATGAAAGACAAACACACTAGGGGGGGCCAGGTTGCGGAATACGCTTATGTTGGAAAGACGTCGGCTTTCCAAGCTTACTAGAGGAAAAAAAATTCTCCAAAAGGATCCCAATCAGGAAACAAAAAGAGTAGGGACCTAGCAGGGATGTCTGGGGAATAAGAGGGGGGTTTTAAAATTTCCAAAACGTCGGATTTTGCCTTTATCGACCGAGGGAGGGTAGTACGGAGGGTTTGGTACGTGGCGGCTATTCATGAGACCCCTTATATGGGGAAAGGAGCCAGTCTAGCATCAAACGCAGAGCTGAGATGGAACGTGAAATACCATACGAGCTGGGGAAGGGATCAAAAGCAACTAGGTGGAGTGGGAAGTAACGTGGAATTTCTTCTAAATGAATACGGGGAAGGGAAATTCGGGTCATCGTCGCCGAAAACCAGAGGCGCAACAGGAACCCAGCCCGGTGTTCAGAACAAACCATATATTTTCCAGCAACTCGGAAATGTCAAAACACAAGATTTTGCTACGGCGAATTCGACGCGGGTGGAGAGAATTGATCTTGAACGAGACCACGAAGGGGGCACACTAGAAAGCAATAGGGGTGGAGATGGAAAGGAGAAGCTGGGGACGTTTTCGGATCTAAACTGGGCCTTACCAATTGAGGAGACAGGGTTTTGGAAAAGGAGATCTCAAGAGGTAGGCACAACAAAAAAAGATTGCTCAGTGTATGCAAAAAATAATCAGTACCGAGAGGAAAAAACAACACGTTCTTTGATCTAAAAATACCCCGTGTGGTTTTTTGGGGGGAAGGGAATGGGAGCAGCAGAAACAGCCAAAGCTAAAATTATTTTTGTTTGGGACAGAGTCATCCGAAGAACGGTGGAAGGGAGAGCGCGATGTGGCAGACAAAAGCCAAGAGATCCAGAGGGGATTTATCGAGTCCTTCGGGCAAAAGTTCAGTCAGAAGCGGGTTCAGCTGATTGGTCATGGGGGGGGGGGACAGCCACGCAGAGAAGTCCTCGCTTGCGATAGCGACTTGGGCAAAGAGAGATGGAAAGGCAATATCAGTTCTCTAAGATAGCGAACCAGTAGGAGTGTCAAAAAAGGAGAGAACTAAAAAAATCGGAGTGAGGGAGAAAGATAGATCCTTGGAACTCTATCTTTGGATACGGAGAGAGAAGATCCAAGAGAACGAAAGCACGAGAGCCTCAAGTCGTATCGGAAGCAGGTCGCTATACTGGAAAAAAACTGCAAAAAGAAAAACTGCTGTCACGAAGATAAGGACCTCGCGGTAGGATAAGGGAAAGGGGGTGGTCTGTTGTCGCACATACGCAATCTAGGGACGAAGATAGTATTTTACTTAGTACCCAACACTAGCATAATCTGGGTAGTATCAGGGTGAATAGGGAGGCGATAAGAGTCGACCCTACAGGGGGCGAGTGATAGTCACCACGCAATGAGGGGGGTCACTGGACTCGGCTGACTACATCAAATAGTGGGGGTTGGGAATAAAAAAACACAAACCAATTCCAAAAAAAACACCAAGACACAGAAAAACCAACCACAGATAAAAACAACAACAGTCCCCCCCAAAAAAAAAAAACTAAAAAAAAAAAAAAACAATACTCACACACCAAAACAAGACCAACACAAGCCAAACTAACACAAAACACACACCATAGGAAGAGGTGAAAAACCTAGGAAAAAGGAGACTGGTCGCCATTGGGTCTGAAGGAAAAACGAACAAAGAAGGGGACAGAGTTGCCCTCAATTGGAGGATAAGGATACTGAAAAACAACGCGAGAACAAATCTCAACTGCGGAGCGACCAATCGCAAAAGATGTTTGTTGGGAGAGGGGAAGGGGGAAGCCTCAAATTATGCGCCAGGCCAAACAACGGGCTTGTTCGGGAAGAAACCAAACAAAGATGGTTGTAAGAAAGCAAAGGACCGAGGGCAACGAGGGAAGGGGGTCGACATAGTGAAGTGGAGCTTAACGAGAAGGGATGAACCGGGCCCCACTAGACTATGCCAGAACGATGCAAAGCAAATAAGAGCCCACCGCAAAATAGACCGAAAAAGTCTCAAACGGAAACAACGTCATAGCTGGAAATTTCTGTCAAAGAACAAGAAAGCAAGGACAATTCTAGAGAAGAGCGCCCTACTGGGCATGAGGAGGGACACACCGAACTAGTTAACCGTAGGTTAGGGCGGCTAAAACTTAGTCGTCTCAAGGGGGAGGGATAAGCAGTTAAGATCGAAAGCTTGATATGATAAAATGAAGATAGTGAAGTAGCACAAGCCCGGAAGATGAATGAACAACACCGTTACGAGCGAAGTTTGATTTGTTGCGTGACGACACCGGCAACCAAGTAAACCCGTTTAGGTGAAGCTGACATGCACAGGGCAGGGAAAGAGATGGTAAGCTTTTGGAGAAGTAAAAGAAACTAGGGAAAACAGCAGGGGCGGCTCGAACTTGAGCTGGTGGACGGTTATAGGGAAAAAGCAGCGGGTCCAATCCATAAGAGAGGAAGTTAGAATATTTGGCCTGCAAAATGGAGGATCAAATAAGGAGTCAAGGCTACGATGAGTAGAGACAGATGAGCGCACACAAAAAAGGATAATGCCAGAAGTTTACCGACGCTTGTTAAGGAGATGGAGGAGATAACAAAGGAGAAGAATTCTTTCTAGTTGTATCACGGGAGGCAAGATTGGGAAAAAGCCAGTGCCTCTACCAAGATCGTGTGCCATGACCCAAAGCCGAGTGGTCGAAGAACATGCAGATACACAGAGGGGCAGAGAAAGTAGTTGTAGGACGCACAGACCACGCACCAAAGGCGGGGGGGGAACCTCCAGGGAGTCAAGTGAAATAGACCAAAATGGCGGGGTGAATTCGGGCCCCAACCGGCCAACGTAGTCGCCCGTGAACAAGATGTTTGGATCGGTGGGTGAAGGTCAAAGTGAGAAGGAATATAGTTAAAGGGAGGAGTAACCCACCCGGGGGGACGGGTAAAAAGAATTTTTCAAGAAAAAGAAGATAAGGACAGTCCAAGATAAGGGGGCTTGGCAAGAAGATCCAGAGTAGGGGGGTGTAAACAGGTATGATTTGTTGGGTAGTGACTCTTCATGGCACGGGAAAAGGAAAGGAAGTTGGATCGACACACGCTTCAGCAAAAGGACTACTGGGGGATTGGAAGCAAAACTCGTGGTACTGTCAACTGGTCAAGGTTGGAAAGTTCTACAACGCGTGAGGGGGAAGACAGGAAAAGACTCACAAACGCGACATAAGAACCCTGAAAAAGGGAGACGATATGGGAAGTTCGAAAAAATAGCCACGATGGGAATATGGAATGAGGAGACTGGATACTAAGCTCCTACTCAATTGAGGGGTAGTTCAGACATTGCCAACACAAACGTAATTATTAAACGCTCACAATGAAGAGGAGGAGAAGTTGTGAACATGCGTCCCGATGGAAACTGAACAAAAGATAAAGAAAGTTTTGGATGTCATAGGCAGTCGGTTCTGATAATCAATAGAAAAAAGACGCAAAGTCTTTGACAGAAAGGTACCCTTGCACCTACTCCAGGGGGAAGGAACCAGAGAGACTGAAAAAATTTTGTCAGCAGCCAGTGAGAGTAGTGAAAGGGAACTATACATGAAACAAAAAAGAAACACGCCAATGGAGCATATAACAGAAAAAGGGTTACTTCATTAGGAGGATAAGGTGTCTCGGCCACTCAGGGGAGGCAAATATAATCATTTCTAACAGTCGAGGCTCTGCAAACCAGTTTAGAGGGGACAAAAGACGACGAAAAACTCGGGGTAGGTATGCATCCGTTGGCAAGTTTTGGTAAAACAAAACCATTTTGCGGACGGGGCAAAGGAATCCAAGGAAGGGCGAATGGGGGGGGTAGTCATAAGAAAAAGGTGAATTCTTTTAGAGGAGATAGCCAGAGAGGGGAAGGAGAAAAAGATCCCCAGGTAAAAAGGGGATGCGCCTGGACACGCTTGTGAAAATTGGGAAGACACCGGAGATGAAATCTTCAGGGGGATCTAAAAAAAAAATAAAAAGACAAAAGAAGGAAAAGGAGTGACCGATTATGCGAGGTTTCCCTCAAAGAAGATCGCTTATCAAAGAGCAGATGGGGACCTTAGGAGAAAAAGTAAGAAAGCTAGTACTCAGTACGGGGTTTCAAAGAGAATTTCAATAGAATTCGACTGAGTCGGTGAAGGGAAGAAAAAACAAAAGGGATCTTTTGGAAAGGGGCGTTTCAGAAATGGCTGCAAAACAGCTTCCCAAATCTTGAGAAGGGGGGGGTGTGAAATCCAAAAAAGAAAATTCGGGCAGGGGAGGAGTATCAAATTTAAGGGTAGAAGGGAAAATCTTGGGCGATCTCAACCTCCAAAGAGACTAGGAAAAGGGAACGAGGAAACACAAGTAGTTCTCTAGCAGGCTTTCAGGTGGGAACATAAGGGGGGGGGAAAAAGGGTAAGAAAGTAAACACATCTGTGAATTTAGCAAATGGGCGGGGAGAGGGAGTCGGTTGTTAAAGGAGGTCAGAGAAAGCAATTCTTCTCCGCGATTCTAAAAGGCAAGCAGCCACAATCGCCGCATCACAACTACACCTATTGGCTCTGGACTCAATGAAATAAGTTCATTTCCGGTCTTTACGACCCTGACTGGGAAAAAAGGGAAACAGAAACTTGGGGGGCAAAAGGTCTCCCTAATGGTCACATAAGCATAGAGAAAACCAAAACAGCGGAGATGAAAAAGCGGAAGATGGAAACCTAATCACTTGTATATTACAAAAAGTAAAGGTGGAATCTCCTATCACGCATGCGGGCAGCTGCAGGGAATGGGGGGAGAAGGGTGGAGCACAAAAAAAAAGACAGTGTAAGGGGGGGAGAGTAGGGGGAATGGCACAAACAAACCACTATTTGTAGGGGAAGACAAGATCCTAACCAGAGGGAAAGAAGGCTGGATACTAAGAAAACAACGCTTGTCTTTTGCCAGCAGGAGGGGAAATGGGGAGGACTGCACTCGAATGTTTGCGAGTCAGAACTAACCGAGAAGAGAGACGATGAGAAAAAGAAAAGGAAGGTGGTCGAACAGGGTGGGAAAACGCGAGTCCTCGAAGATAGGTTAGGAAAAAAGAGGTATGGCTATGGGAAGTGTCCCTGAAGAAGTCTCGTGAACGGTAAATCGAAGGGGAGGGGGAAGGAAAAAAGAAATGAGACTTGGGAAAACGCTGTATCGGCTCGAAGATAGACGAAAAAAGAGACGAGTTAACAAGGG
>Ga0179593_1329979_pt1 | contig 10092 bp, 12 predicted proteins | sample CZODoug2_1_08_16_FD_185931 | JGI IMG/M metagenome (GOLD analysis project Ga0179593, IMG submission 185931) | Vadose zone soil fungal communities from Angelo Coast Range Reserve, California, USA - CZODoug2_1_08_16fungal (PacBio error correction) | ecosystem: Environmental > Terrestrial > Soil >...
TGCTCTTATTGGCCACGTCCCAAAAGGCGGATAACTTGTTGAGGCTAAAAGAAGGAAAACCGAAGACCGGCAGACCCTAATCAATCAGGGGACTCTCTAACTGAGAACTTAACAATTCGTAAGGGGGAAAAACAAAAAGAAAGCAATTGTGTGCTGAGGGAAAAGCGCTTGAAAGGAGGGGAGGGAAACAGCTCGAGAACTTCTACAGCACAAAAAAATGAACAAAAAAAATATTGAGGGAGGGGGAAGGGAAGGCTCGGGGGTGTCCTTGACGATACAAGGTGGATGGGTCTAGACGTGCCGGGGAAGGAAGAGGGTTCCTCAGGGGGGAAAAATGCAAAAAGAAAATCGAAAAAAAAAGAAGGGCAAAGGGTCAAGTGAGACGCTTGACAAAAAAGATTTACAACTGAAGTATAATGAGGGCAGCAGGAGAGTAAAACACAACAGAAGAAAAACGACGATGTGGGAGAAACGGTTCAGGGGAATTAGTAAAACATTCCAGTGCTTAACGGATACGAAGCTATAGTCAAAAAAAAAACTTAAATAAAGTAATGCAGTTATGTTCGGAGAAAATACAGCGTCTCAGAATTGGGGGGGGCAGGGTTTTCAAGGACTAAAGGGGGAACTAAACTTCTGGGGACTTCGGCAAACTTCCAAGGACGCGGGGGCTTGATCAGCGTTGATGAGCCATAAAAAAAAGAAAATCCGCTTTTGCGCTCGAATAATTAGGAAAATCTAAAAAGACGGGATAACGCACAGCGAAGAAGCGGGGGTGGGAAGGGAGAAGTCGGAACTCAAATGTTCGTGGGGGGACCTCCGGGATCGAAAAAAGGGTAGGATGGGAGGACTCCCCAGACAAAAAAGAGAAGAAAACCCAAAAAATCAAGCAGTTATGGGCATTCAAAAGGAGGGGGCTCAAAAGGACAGAAGGAAACTCAACGAAACCAAAACCTCTGCCATTTGTCAAGCAAGGTTAAAAAATCTAAGTGGTTGGGAGGTAACCCCTGGCACGGGAAAATAGTCGTAATAGAGGGCTTGGTTGAAGAAAAGAGGGGGTAGGAATGCCTCACCTAAGGAGGGATGAGAAAGAGAGATTAGACCATCAAAGAAGTTAAAGAAAAAAGCACGATTGCAAAAGGTTGTGAAAAAAAAGAGAAAAGTGGCGGCTATCTCTCGAACTCCAAGCGTAAATAAAACCGTACAAGAGGGGTCGCCGACTACCTAAGGGGCGACTCTGCTCAAAAGAAGAGCATCAGCCAAGCTGTAGACGGAACCAGCAGGTGAAAGGCATCGATTATTAAAAGAAATGGAGCGCCAGTTCAAGGGACCAAAAGAAAGGAGGGGGAAAGTCTCTCATAAAAGGTAGACAAGTCAAACCTCGTCAAACACGCTCATTTCATTATAAGGGAAGTGCTTGGGTTATTGATCCAATAGCAAGAAGCAACTTAGGGAACGAAAAAAGTAAAAACTGCGGATTCTCCTGGTATGGAAAGCCGATGGGGTTGGGGGCGTGGGGGGGAATCAAACGAAGAGGGGAGAACAAACCGTGAGCAATGCAGTTGGGGTTGGTGGGGGAAAAACCGCAGGACAAGAAAGGGGGTTCTAGGAGGAAGCAAGATCTTTGTAATAACTAAAAAGACAAGAAGGTGCGACTAATACAACGTATTCAGCGGCACCAGAGCAGCTATAGCACCAAACAACAACATGGCTGATGAAAAAGAGATGCAAAATAGGTGCCGACGAACGGGCAATTGGGATGGGGGGGGGGGAGGGGAAGAGAAGGTAAATCCAATTGGCAAAAAGTTGTTCAGGCGGCGAAAAGGAAGCGAAAAGGGGGAGACGCTGTAACAGAACGAAAAAAAAAAAACTCGCTAACATCTAAAATGGTAAACGCAAGGGGGACTTGGCCGAATCTTACTAAACGTGGATAGTGCGGGAATCAAGACCAGAACAGCGAAAGGGACCGAGAGTGGGGCCGGCTTCAGAGGCATAACCGAGGATGGCGAACTAAAGTAGCTTGAGAGAAAAGAAGTGCTCAAAGGCGAAGACTACTGAAAAAGGGGAACTCGTTCCATGACAGTTGAAAGGGTAGCGGAGATCGTGTGACCGGTAGCAAAGCTCGGGTCGCAAGCGACACTATAATGGGGGGGGGGGTTTTATTCCTGAGAAGGAAATCGTCTGCGCTCAATTAACCAGTCGGAAAACAGCTGCAGGGGTCATACCGGAAGGTTCGTCGCGTCAATGCGGGCGGAGGCTGACTATCGAGAATGAATTAAAGGAGACCCACATACGGGAAAAACTCACCAACTCCTCTCTCATTACTAGGAAGAATTAAAAGGAAATCAAGGGAAGGGGAAATGAAACCAACTAAAATGAAGCTTTTAAAAAGACAAAAGGGGTTCCAAACGAAAAATGGGGGAGACCTCAAAAAGGGCTACCTCTAATAGACACGGGGCGTTTGAACAAATAAATCTCGAATGAAGGGGTGGGCTAGAGGCTTTTATTTAAGGGAAACAAATAACTACCGGATAACGTCGCAACAACCAGGCTTTGGGGAAAGAGAAAAAAAAAAATAACCGATAAAAAAACAAAATCGAGGCGGAGGTCACGGTAGGATGAAAAAAAAGGGCTTCATAACTTCCTTTGGAAAACCGAAGTCCTCGGAGTCTATTCGACAATAGTAAAGCAAGAGCATTCCGTCCTGACAGAGGGAAAAAAAGAGAAAAAAAGGTTCGGCATAAAGGGGCAACTTAAACAACCGGGGGAACTCGAAAAAGCGTGTGGCGCCATCCGAACCTGAAAAAAATTATGGAAGGGAAGGATCTATCGCTGAAAAGTTGACCTTAATGTATGTCGACGAAGGACATCGCAAAGGGAAAACGTTCTGGAAAGAGGGGGGAATGGTTGCCAGAAAGAAATCAAAAGCAGGAGTATCCGGTAGATGAAAGAGCGCGGCCCATATGGGAAACGTCAAAAGCAAGGAAGTTGCCGAGGTAGCAAGATTGTCACTAACAAGTCAGGAAACTCCGGCGGCAGTCATACGAAATCCGGCACAGTTAGATCGAAACATCCAATTTTTCTCTCCCTGGAAGAAAGCTCATCCCCGAGACATCGGAAAAAAGAACGCGGAGAAAAAAGGAGGAATCAGAAACACAGCGGAAAAAAGAGCAAAACATTGCTGTCGGAGTGGCACGAGGGACGAATGTTAGGAGCAAAAGGGCGCGAAGACGCGTCAGGGACAGTCCTTTCAGTGGCGTTGGGGCAAACGAAGAAAAAAAAACATGTAAGAAGAGGTGTTAAAGAGGAAACAGATTCAACGGAGAGGAACATGGAACGAAAAACAACAGTAAAAGGGGAAGGAAAGATAGAGGTGTCATGAAGTTTAGAAAAAGGTGGGCAAAGGAAGCGGAAAAAAGGCGCGGATTGTGGGCGGCCTTCAAGGAGGAATGCAAAAAAGATTCCCTCAGACGCGATTCTCAGACACGAAAAAGAAGGCAAAGGAAATCTGTTGAAACAAGAAGAAACAGGAACGCAAAGGGGGTGAGGATGATCGCGTAACGCAAAGGAAGTTATGATTTAGTCAAAAAAAACTGCGCTTCGACATATAGCGAACAATGCCAAATTCTGATCGGGGGGACGGTCGCAAGTTTGGCGAGAACTGAAGGGGGATTGAAAAGGAGGGAGGATTCCAGACTAGGGTCCTCTGCGCGACAGACCGGACTGGAGCCCACCTAATTGGTTGAAGAAAAGCTTTCCGAAAATGGGAAGCAAAAGGGGCTTACAAAAGATACTCCTGCCCTGTTGAGGTTAGACGAAAAAAAAAAAAAACAGACGGAAGGGACCCGTTTCCGGGGGGAGGAGGGGAATGTCGGAGACGGCGGGAACTTGGGGCGGTCCGTCTAGCAGTAGTCCTTCATCCAGATTGAAAAAAGTTTCAAAGGAGCATGAGAGCGAGGGGGAAGTTTTGGAGGGCTGCCTCGGATGAACGAAAGAAAAAGGGTCCATTCTGCAGGACGGCCGCGGAGGTCGAGATAGAAAAAAAAAAGTCGCGGTGCTGAAGGAGGGGGAAGGGGCGAAAGTATATCCTCGTGATTAACGAGGGAAAGACGCATCGATGTGGGAAGGGAGAAGCAAAAAAGCATGGGGAGTTGACTACGGGGAGAACCAGGGGATGATTGCCCAATCGAGCAAAAAAACTTACAGAGAGAGGGGAAAAGGGAGTTCAACTCCGGGGAGGCTCAAAGGAGAGGAGCCTTCCGGGTTACCAAGACAGGACCCAGGGGTTGCGAAAGCGGGGGTGAAGCAAGCGTCAGTTGGTCGGGAAAAGGGGAAAAGTGGAATTGAAAAAATCGTAATGCGCAGCGGAGGTGGGTGAGGAACGAGCTGTGTAGAGGACATGCATCCAAAGGTAATCTCCGACGATGAGTAGCAGAACGAAAAGGATGACAAAGGAGCCAAGAAGTCATGACCTTTGCAGTAAAAGAGGATGCAGAGTAGCTGCTCATAAAAGAAACCAAATTACAAGCCAGGTGATGCAAAAAAAAACATGTACTGTGCTCAGAGGGGGCTCCCTCCTCGAAGAGGAACAGCTCCACGGGAAAATTGTGGGGATATGAAGAGGGAGTTCGAAGGACTGTCGCAAGGTACTCCCCTTAATCAAGTACTGGGGCATGCGAGAATACGCCGTGGCAGAAAATACTCCAAAAAGTAAGGTGTAGATGGAGTTCTGGGTCATGGTGGCCTAAAAGCAAGTCAAAAGAAAAAGATTAAGATCTTGAGGAAGAAAAAGGCAAAAATGGACAAAAAAACGAGTCAATTAGAAGGGAATACGGAGGTTGTGAGCGTTTTCCGGGTCGGGAATGACACAGTTGAGCTGCAAAATTTGGGTGGTTCCAGGACAAGGAAAAACAACGCAATGATTTCTGAGAGGCGCCGGTGGGGGAACGCCAGCAAAAATTTACCCTGTTCAGGAAAAAAAAAAAAAAACCCTGAATCATCTCTCTCAACAACAAAGTATAACAGAGGCAGAGGGGGAGAAAAAACTGGGAATTATTCGCACAGTGAAAGGGGGATGGGCGTATTACAAGAGAGCGACTCCGTAACAGGAAGGGGTTCAACAGTCAGGTGACTTAAAAAATGCAGCTCACTGGGCATCATCGGACAAGAAAGACACGTCCGCATAGAAGGGATCTCGAAAGGCTGGGAAACAGTCATTCCTGCGGAAGGTGTGGAGAGTGAGGAGGGAATCGGAACCGACAATACTCGTACAATGCAATGAGAGGTTTCGGGGGTGTGGGGGGGTCTTGCTATGATAACCTACGGGTCAATGAAGACGCGAGACAAAAAATGAGAAGCTTAACTGGGGGGGGATAAGGGAGAAAAGATAAGGAGGGGGAGAGGGAGAAATGATGGGAGCTGAAGGAGAGGGAGAGGCGTGCAGGACCTCCGTTCTCGGGACTTCCTCTACTAAAAGTGCTGTTCAGGGACAGTGGTAACCGATGTCGCGGGGAGTAGCGCCGAGAGCAACAGTCGGCATTGGGGATAAAACAAGAAGTTTTGAAAAATTGGGTAAAGGAGCTCGAGAGAACTCATGAAAAAGAACGCGGCTGAAGGACCTGTTAATTTCACCTCGAGACATGGCTTAAATTTACTGCTCAAAGGGTCAATTGAGAATTAAAACTCAAAGATGCGTGGCCCAACAACGACAGAAAAGAGTTACAAACTTATTCCACTTCCTCACCCTGGAAGCCAAAACCCAGGAAGGGCGGGAGCCAACATTAGGCGCGACACTGGAACAATTTTTTTTGGGACAGGGAATTTAATGGCGGGCGCCAATCGAAGGAAAAGAAATTTAACAGAAATATTCAGGGCGAGGGGAAGTTGTCCGCTTCATTGGGGGTGGCTGGGACGAGAAAGAAAAGCCGACAAGTTGGACATAAGGGCACATTGAAAAAATTACGAAACGTCTCAAGAACGAGGGAAGGATGGCCAGATTGAAAACGATCTATAGCCGGGCGTCAGAACGTAAAGGGGGGTTACAAAAAGAACTAAAGCGGAAGTCAAAACAAGAACTGGGGGCCTGAAGAACGAATTACGAGAAGGGGACGGGAAAGATCCCCGATGGGCAGCCCGTGAACAACCTGAACATGACGAGAACATGGTCAACCTAAACTAAAAATGGCATGACTTGAAAAGCTACGATCATGAGACGAAAGGGTCCCTGAAGGGAAATACGACAGACCAGAGGGGGAAAAGGAAAGCTTTCTTCGTCTGAAGTCAGGGTGGGCGACATCCGTAACAAAAAACAACCCCAAAGGGGGTCCTCAAAAAAAAAGTGAGTCAACTTCAACAATAGGAGGAAAACCAATGGGGGTAATGTAAAACACTGGAAAGAAAAGATGCACGGGAAGGGGTCTCGCACAGCAGCCACTCCGGAGAATAGAACCGGAAAACAGAAAAATACTTCACATTCGCAAAGACCAAGGGAGCCGCAAAAACCTCTAGCGGAATCAGCCCTACAACAAAGCGGGGCGATTGTGGGATGGAAGAAATATATCGTGGAGAAAGGGAACTCATTCAAGAGCTACAATCGCGACATCACAGAACAACAATTGACGAGGAGACTGGTCAAGAAGTTCAGCAGGGGGGTAAGCCAGGTCGATCTCGCACGGAATCGAGGTTTACTATAGTCGGGTCTTTGGGAAGAAACCCGCAGGATAAAAAATGTGAGCGCGCATTGGGGGGAGGCGGACACGTCAAACGGAGAGGATGACAGCTAAAGGAAAAGAAAAAAACAAAAACGGGGAAAAAGGGTATGAATAACATATAGATAAATCAAGTGTTACTCTGGAAGTTTGAACTTCAAAAAAAAAAATCACGTGGGTTGGAGAATGAAAGGAGAACACGACAGAAAAGGCTAGTCCGAGCAAACAGGGAGGAGCCGCCTGGCTCGAACAGGCGGCATCAAGAAAAAAAATAATCCGCATGGGGCGGATTTCGCTAGAGCTTGAAGGATCTGGAGAAAAACAAGGGGGCTCGCGATGAGGAAAACAAAGGGAGAGGGCTGAGAAAGTATCTGGGCTTTCCTGTGCCAGGAAGACAAAAAAATTGGAATGTGCGAGAAAGTGAAGGAGTTGCATCCTAGGGGAGAAAAAATTCGGAAGTCAGGGGGCGAAACCAACGCACACAAGTCACACTTCAAGGGCGAAGAACTTTAAAGATGGGACGCCGCGGAGAGCTAAGGATAGAAGGAGGCGCGGGGACGATCCCAAAAAGAAGAGGGCCGCCGAAAGCGTTTCTGGGTTGAAAGGGGAAGGGGCAAAAGTAGAAAAAAGAGGTAACGCACAAAAAAGCTAGGAGGCTCAGAAAATGTTGTCTGAGAGAAAACATAGCGTCTCAGGTTTCAGGGTGGGAAAGCGAAGGTCTGATGACAAATCTTCTAACTTCAAGAGCAGGAAGTCAAAGACAAAACTAAAGGGGACGGGGAAAGCTTTCGATAGAGAAAGCGGCCAGAAAACGTTGGGGGGAACTGAGAAAGACTTTCTTGCGGGCAAAACCTCGGAGACCGAAGAATCAAGGTGGGGGGAGAAGAGAACAGAAAAATAAAGGGGGTAGGTGTGCGCGTGATCGCCCAAACGTTAGGATTGCAGGTCTCGCACACATAAAAGAAGCGCTCCACCCGCTCATGGAGGGGTCTTAAAAAAACAAAAAAAAAAAATGGGAGTCAGGGCAAGGAGGAACAGTAATGATTTTCCAAATGCGGCAAGGGTTCGAGAACGCGAAAAGGTTGGGCAACCAGAGATGTCTTCGTGGGGGTCGGGGGTTACCGAAAGGAGTGAATATAGTCTCGGTCAGGCGCGAAAAAGGAACAAAAAAGACTTGATTCTTCATGGCACCAAAGAGAGGACGAGCACGCCCGGATGGGGTCCATCTAAGCGCGAAACATTCACGTCAGGAATCCTCTGCCTTGGAGAGGAAGGAGGAAAAGAGGAAAAAAAGTCAAGAAAAAAGGGACAGAGAGGGTCGCTCTCACCGAGGAGAAGGTTGTGCACACTCGCGCCAACGCCTCACCTCGGAAACTGGCCTTAAAAGCTGGGAGAGAATAATGATCGCACGGAGAGAGCCAATGGCCGCCCGCTGAGCTCATAGTAAACTTGCGGCTACGAAGTCGGGAGGTACGATCAATCCGAGGGGACCAAACACGATAAATGGGTAAATATTTCGTGAGGGAAAGGGGAAAAAACAAAGCAAAACAAACCAAGCATGAATACTGCAGAAGAAAAAAAGGACAAAAGGCTATTCACATTGGAATAGGAGGGGTGTGAAGTTCGGGGTTCAACTGGGGTCGAGAAAAATGGAGCGCCAAGGGGTTTGGTGTCCCAACGCCTGAAAAAACAAAAAGATTTGGAGAGGGGGATAAAACGAACCGAGGGGATAGCCCAGAACCAATTGGGAAACAATTGCACTAACAGCCAAAAGCTTAAAAATAAAATCTCTAACTCACAACAAACGTATGATATTCAAAGAGGATCTATGTGCCGGGAGACTTTGGGGGGTCAGAAAAGGGTTTCAACTTTGGTTAAACGATTAAGAGAGAAAAAAGAAAAAAGTCATTGTCAGTGTTTCAGAGTCGGAAAGGGAAAAGAGACAAGGGGGCGACCTCTTCTACCAGGGGAAACGAGCAAAACATCGGCTAAATCGACTGTGGAAGGCCAAGTTGACGGGGGGGGAAGAGGAAAAGAAAAAGTTGCTAGTAGAAAAAAAACAAGAATAACAATGCAGGAAGGGTGTGGTCGGCTGGAAAGAGAAGCCCGCCTGATGTCTATAAGACCAAGGGGATAGGAGAGCGGGCACAGGGTTGTGACTAGGACTAATCACAGAGGGAAGGTCTACCACTTCTGGGAAGGTATTGGGAGGAAAACGGAAAGCGGCGAAAGCTCTCAAGGCGCCTTGGTCAAGAAAAAGCTTGAAAAGGGTTTGGCAGAGTGGGGGGAGGCCGAGCGCTCGTAAAATCTCTCTGTAGACAAAGGCTGCAAGAGGGAGCACAGAAAGGTTAATTCGGGCAAGAGCTGGAACAGAGGCGTCTATTCGTTCGAATATAAGCTGCGTGTCTCTACAACTCAACGCGCATTTAACGAGGAATATTTCACTTCCAGAGTGGAACCTGGGAAGACCAACGACAGCCCTGCGCTTCAGACAACCATTCAAGCGCGAAAAACCTCCGGGGAGGGGGGGGGAATAAATCAAAGTCAACCAAAACGCCCGGGCGGTCTCCACAATGAAAAGTCTCAAGGGAGGACGAAGCGGGGGGAGGACAGACTTAAGTTTTGAGGTCGGCGAAAGAAATAAGAGGGTGTGTCTCACTTCGCAAAAAAAAAAATTTTCAGTGAAAAAGCTCCGAAGATGCGTCGGGATCTTTATCAAGAGGGAGAGGAAAACGGGAAAAGGCATAACTTCCTTGATTACACAGCACCGCATTGCAGGGAGAAGATAACGAAGGGATCACGAAAGCAAGATAAACGGCGGAATTTTCGTCAGAAAAAAGAAGCAGAACAACCTGAAACTTCGAGACGCCGATGGGTCTACGACGAAACGGAAATGAAGTATTGAAGACACTAAGAGCGCGGACGCAAGGGTCCCTGCAAGTTAGGGGGACGACAGGCAAATCGCAGAAGCCTTAAGGGCGACACCCTCCCGAAAAGTAGGAAAAGACGAGAATTCAGAAAAGAGGAAAAAGGCCCCCAAGGGCTTCTCCATTAAATTGCGGAGGGGTAGCTGGCAGAGATTTTCGCGCAACAGGCAGCAACCCGAAAGAAAAAAAAAAAGTCCGAACAACACTTTGTCGAGCACGGAGCCGGGGAGAGCCGAGAAAAAAGAGACGACGGAAATGCTGATTTTGCTGTAGAGGGAAAGACAGAGGAGAACGACTAACGCTCAAAGAAAAGAGAAAGCCAACAGTGTCTTCTTATCGTCACTTATGTTCGGAGCTAAAAAAAAACGCAAGGAGGGGGAGGGCGTCGGGTCGAATGCAAATAACGGTCAGTATCACAGGTGGATAGCACCTTGTGGGACGGCGTACAAACGGGAAGTATG
>Ga0179593_1332447_pt1 | contig 10092 bp, 14 predicted proteins | sample CZODoug2_1_08_16_FD_185931 | JGI IMG/M metagenome (GOLD analysis project Ga0179593, IMG submission 185931) | Vadose zone soil fungal communities from Angelo Coast Range Reserve, California, USA - CZODoug2_1_08_16fungal (PacBio error correction) | ecosystem: Environmental > Terrestrial > Soil >...
TGGGGGCCCCAAGCGAGGTAGGGTTGGGAGGGTGGGAGGTCCGATGAGGAAGATGAAAAGCGGTGGGTTTCTCGCGGGGAGTCAGGGACGGGCAGTTCGAAGTAGAGGGGGGGGCGGAGCTTTGGAGTCTCCAGACTGGGAGTGGGGTTGGAAGTTTTGACTTCGAGTGTGCGGTTTTTGCAGGGGAGGGGGAGGTTGAGGTCGGTGATCGGAAGGGATGGCGGGAGAAGGGGAGACCGCTGACCTATTGGTATTTGAACGAGTTGGGGTTTGGCAGGGCTCAGATGGGAAGAAGTTTTAGGTTCGAGGTTTATTTGTTCCCTAGACTTGGAAAGTTGATCCGGGGGAGAGGGGGAAGGAAGGAGGGGGTGGGACTCTTTTGAGTGGACCGTTGGGTAGGGCGAGACTCTTCCCAGAAGAGGAGGGAAGGGGTAGGAGGCGACTTTCCCTGGCAGACCAGTCGTGAAGTACTAGGGCGTCATTACTCATCTTGAAAAAAACTAATAAGAGACTGCACTAAATATACGTGTAGAAAACGGAAGTCCAAAAAAAAACCTATTTAGGAAGGGGAAAACCACGGTCAAAGAAAAGAAAGTTATCGGGTCGAAAAGTCCGTACTGACAGTCAGAGGCGGGAAAGAGGCTTTAAACACTTTTCACCGGAATCCTTCGGCGAAAAGCCCGAACCTAAGGGGGGGTTCTGGACTTCAACGGGATACTAAAGGTTCGGTCTGAACGAAAAAGATACGCCATACGGGGAAACCTGGACATTGAGGGAAGGCGCGGGAGGTTGGGTTTTTTCTGGCCTCTCTGATCGCCCCAACCTGCGAAGGGGTTTTCAAACTTTGGGGGGGGAGGTTTTTTTGCTCCTGTTTCTTTAAGCTGGTTAACGACTAATTACGAGGGGGGAGACCAAAACGGGCGGGGATTCAACGAGTGTTTGCAAACCATGCGCGAGAAACAGTGAGAGTTCGAAAGGAAGAAAAAGGAAAGCTCCAACTAAGTGGCATGCAGGCCCCAGCCAAGGGAAGAACGTTCCATGAGTGGAACGGAGAGGCCTTACTAGTTGCACCAAACGAACGATCGCATCTCAATAAACAAAAAAACGATTAGGAAGAGAAGTGCAGTCTTGTTTGTAGTAGGGGAAGCTTAAGAGGGAGGGGGGAGTGGAAGTGTTGGGGGAACAAGAAAAAGAGGTTTGCGCTTCCAGTCCCTCTGTGCGGAAAGACTACAGAAGACCGGCAGTTGTGCACGCTGGATCGAAGACTTTCTTGGGGGAGCCAGAGGGAAGGAGGGGCTCTGCAGGAAATCCAAAAAGGAGATATACCGAAAGGTCAAGGGAAGGAGGAGGGGGAAGCCAACGAAAAAGACCAATTAATGAAACGAGGTGGGCATTCGGAGGAGTCGATCCATACGGAGCGATTGAAAAAGGAAGGACAAACTGCGGGTCGTCTACCGTAGGAAGGATTTGTGCAGGCAAAGCCGGACCTCTATCTTTGGAGCAGTACCAGCGACAAAAAGAGAGGATTGCGCGAGGGGGGGTAAGGAAGACCTCGGGTCAATTGGCAAGTAGTGGAGGGGGGCATTATGTAGCTTCGGGAGTGCGGGAGGGGCGTACATGCCTTCAAATTTCCTGATTTAACGTTCCCTCGAGCGAAGGGGGGAAATCTGGAAATTGTCCAGACCCCTCCCAGCAACACGGATGAAAAAACCAAAAAGATCGGAGAAAGACATCCCTCCAGGTACTTCAGGGTCCGGGAAAAGTCTCCAAAAGGAGCATTCATCGGGCCGGCACAAATAAGGGGGGAAGTGGCACGCACCAGGAAAAAAATCGGAGCGGAAAGGGGTGGGTATCCTGTGAATAATTGTAAGGAGAGCGCGGGGAAGACAGTTTTTGGGGGGATGTCACAGTCCACTTTTAAAGAAGCCAAGAACATCGAAAAAAGAGGAGTAACGGCCAAGATGGGGGGGGACTGCTGAAGGTGACCGGGGGGGCTCTTACAGTGAAATAACTCAAGCGGGGGGGGAGTGCAAACGGGAAACACAGGCGGAATCAGAGAGGGGTGAGGAGGGTTGAACGATACAATAAATATAAACAAAAAAAAAAAAAAAAAACTAATAAGATAGAAAAGCCCGTCTAAGACCTTTGACAGACCGGACTTGGAGTCCGGCAACTGGTGTTATCCAAAAAGTGCCGGGACAGGGAGGGGTTGCCCAATCGGGAGGGAAAGACGGCACAAGTTGGTCAAAATCGCGGGGAAATACTCACCGAGGGTGGAAGGAATGGGCTTAATGTGTGACCGTATAAAAAGAGGCGTCGGAATAATAGATAAGAAAGAAACTATACCGCTGGAAGGACAGGCCCGAAGGAATAAAAGTGATAAGCGATTTGATCGTCCTAAAAATAAGGAGGCTTTATTTCACAGGGGGGAAGGTGCGAACGTGGGTTCTATAGTGGACGGGGGCGTCCAAAAAAAGAAAAACCAAAGGAGTCTACAAGGGGAGGAGGACTCCCCCAGCAGGGCTGATGAGGAACGGAACCTACATGAGAAAAACCAAAGAGCACAATAAGAAACAGCGCAGACAGTGCGACGGGAAAGAAGGATAGGGCGAGCCGGGCCACGGTTCTTAGAAAATCCAGAAGAGAGAGCACTGAAAAAATCAAGGGAAAATCGTGTAGCAATCCCTATGGGGGAAGTCCAGAGAAAAAGCGCGACCCCGGGAAACCGGAGGATTCGAAGGATCCAAGAAGGGGTAATTCGTTGAATAGCAAAAATCAAATGGTCAACGGAGAAATCGCCAAAGCACGCAAGAGATGCTCTTTCCCTAATGGGTGAAGGGGGAAATCGCGGGAAACTCCTTAGGGAGACTAGAAAGGGGGGACCGCTACTTGAGAGAGGGGGGGGGAGGAAATGGGAGATCTGGGGGAAGACAATATAAGGAAATATCAACACTAAAATCACTCACGGTCTGAAAGCTCACTTAAAAAACCTATGAAAGGGCCTAAGGGATAAGCAAAAAAAATTATTCAAATGGGGTCCAAAAGAAGCTATGGAAGACATGAAAAGGGAAAACAACAATGACGACAGAAACAGTGAGGTACTACAAAATGTAATGGAGTGATAGGGGGGGGTGAGTGCCTTACTCATAGCAAACAAAAGAAAAAGGCTATTCAAAAAGCATGAACAAAAAGGGGTGGAAAGGTAAGGTAGTGGCGTGAAAAACTGCCTGTGATAAAAGCAGTCAGGTCACCTGAAGTGGGCGAAAAAAAGGGTGCGCAAAATGGGTTCTGTTTTCCAAGAGGATCAGCAGATCATGAAAAAAAAGAAAGTGGCTGTCTCGTCCCAAAGGGAGGGCGCTCAGGATTGCCAAGAGAAAACAAAGAGTGGGATGTCAGAAAGCAACAGAAAAGGCTTGATTCGGGGGAGTCCGTAACGTGCCTAATGTGAAAGAAAGCGTGAAGAGCAACAAAAATGTTAATTTATCTGGGAGATAGAGCAGAGAGAGAAGGGGAAATTGAGAAGGGGAAAATCTGTCAAAGTGGAGGGAAGCAGAATTGCCAACCAGGGAAACAGCAACCGCAAAAAAAAATGAAACGAGGAGAAGGGCAAACAAGACCACTCCATTACTGCTTGTTCTCCCATTTGGGTCCACGATTCCAGTAAAAAAGAGCTTGTAGGGGGAATGAGGGGGGAATTTAACCCCAAATGGGGTTCATGCAGCACTGCAAAGAGGGGGGGTCAGAAGGGGATGATGGTGGGAAAGCAATGGTAAAGTTGCAGTGTTTGATGGGAGTGACCTAATAAGTGCCAGGGTCAAGGGAGATTACAGCAACCAAATTGGTTGGCCAAAGGAAAATAGAATGGGGGCTGTTGGTATCAAGTAAAAGAGTAACACCAATCAAGGAATGGGGGCTGGGGTATCAGTTTGGGGGGTTTCAGCTATGAATTGTTTCGGAGAAGGGGGGAAAAAGGGGGAACATTTAATCCTTCAAAAAAATCAGTTAGTATCGCTGTGGGGAGCTAAGGGGGTGTAAATGGGGGGTACCTGAGAAAGTTAATTTGGAGGGGGAAGAACTGGAAAAAGAAGGACAAAAAGGGTAGAGCTAGAAAAGGATGGGATCCCAGGAGGATCATCCCAAAGGGGAGTTAGGTGAAAAAGAAAGGTTGAAGATGCAGGTGAAAAACATGAATCATGGTCAGGTGGGGGTCAAAAAAGCAAAATGCATTTAAGGGGGGAAAGGGGAGCCTGCGAAGAGCTAGCAAATAAAAAAAATGTAACATATAGCACTGCACGACACATAAAATAAGAACGGAACTAAAAACGGGAGGAAGAAGAGGGAAAAGCACATTAGCTGATGCGAGAGTGAAAGAGAGATGATGTTGTTTCGTCTCTCATCAAGGGGAGACAGGAATCCTTAAGACATCAGGTGTAGGGGGGTAGTGAAAGGATAACATCCCAAAAAGGGGACGGTATTGGAGGGACAAAGGGAAAAGATTTAATTGGGACATGCTACCTTAAAAAAAAGTAGGGGAAAGAAACTATCCAGTCGAAGTGGAAGCCTGGCGGAGGAAAAGAATGTCTAGCTCTTCCAGGGGTTCAAAGGAGGGCCATGCGCTTAACTAAGGAAAAAAACTTCAAGGGGGGAAAAAAGGAGGATTCAAAAAAGATCCAAAAAAAAACATTAATAATACCTGAGTGTTGACACAGATAGGAAAATGTGTCAAACTACAAAAAAAAAGAAAAGACAGGAGAACAAATTATAGAGGAAAAATCCCTGAGCCCAAAAAAAGGGAAAAGAACTAAGTGGGGTCAGTTGGTGAAGGGAACAGCCGACCAAATCAGCAGGATAAGGGCATGGACCAAAAAAGAGGTTTAGGCAGGGGAAGGCCTGGGCATGAATAGAGAGGGGGGGTGGGGGGCTCAATAAAAACAAGCAAGGGGACACTATTGGCGGACAACACGAGAGGGGGACTAAAAGCTGACAAACTTTGGATGGGGGAGGTTATCAAATCAGAGTGTTCTTCGGAACAGTGGGGGTAAAGAGGGAACGACTCGAGGGCGTACCATTCAGGTGGGAGCAACGGGCACCAAAAAAAGCGTGCTTGTTGAACGGGCGGGATGACGCAGGGAAAGGCACAAATTGGTTGCCAAGTTGGGTACAAAAGGGATTCCAAACTCGAACCGGGGGACGGCGGAAAAAAAACACTTCCTTAAAAGCGTTAGGTCCACTGAGGAGCGGTTCGGGCAAGGAGGGGACAGGATTACTCTTTCTCGGCCTTCTCTTCAGGATAAATTGGGGGAAGGTTGGGCGAAAGGTTGATGGAGGGGGAAAGCTGAAAAACATTGCAAAGGGAAGAATACCAGATCAAGAGAAGGGGGCTGGGCTGCTGAAGAGGACTGGCCACTCTGGGGGCGGGAAGGGGGTCAAAATCAAAGGGAGAGATAACTGGGGGGGAACAAGCAACGGAACGGGGTCCCCGGAGGGAAGAAGGCTGTGACCGTAGGGAATGGGAAACTTCTCTCTCAGACGAAAAAACACTACTCAAAAAGGGTTTTCAACCTCTCAAAGCGAACGGCGGGGGGGCGGTTGAACAATGACGGCGTCTGGAACACACGTGCAAACTGATCTACACAGGCCTTCGTCAATCGGGGGGGGGGGTACGTTCAGCAGAAAAGAGGTCGACCTAACTAGGGGCTAGGTCAAATGTCGGGACCGGTCACCTCTATACAGACAGAATCTAAAAAGGAAAGGAAATGTTTGTTCATCATGAGGCTAGTTGCCGGGGGGGGGAACCCTTCTAGGGTGGGCGGAATTGGCATTTTCATCAAATAGCTCTGGGGGGAATGGTATGGTTGGGGGCTTAAAGCCCTTGAGCCTAATCTGTTGAAAAAAGGGGGAGGTAGTGGTCAGGTTGTGAGGGGTCGAAAGCGGTGAAGGGGTGTATGTACTTATAGTGGTCCCTAAAGAATAGAAAAAGAAATACAAAGTGCGTCAATCGGACATGGGGGGGGGGGGTTCCACGGGCGAGAACCTTAGCTGGAGGGCAAGCCGGGAGCCAGGAAACATGAGGGAAAGAATGTCAGGAGGGAGCGGGAGTGGGGGTGATTCACTATCTGGGACAGTGTTATTCGGAAAAAATAAAGGAAAGAATCATGGAACGCACTACTGGCCCACAGATAAAAAAAGGGGCCTATTGTTAAGGGAAAGTTAGCCAGGGGGGGAGGAGGAGGGGATGGGGGAACGTAACTGAACCTAGGAGTGGTAAAACCGGATCAAACCTTAGTGCAGTAAAGGCTCAGAGAGGTCGGATGGAAAAAAAAAAAACGAAAAATCGGCCCACGGAGCGGGGGGTCCATATGAGTCGTGTACGGTATTTCACGAAAAAAGCTGGGCTTCAATTGGGAGTTGTTCTTCGGGGCGGGGGGGGAGCGTAAATAGAGGGGCAAAGGAGCAGAAAAAAACGGAATGTGGATTCTTTTCGTCTCGCATCTAAGGAAGGGGAGAATCTCGGGGGTTTAACGGGCGGGTGACGGCGGCAAAAAAACGGCGGGAAAAGGGAACAGGTGAGCGGAATCAGAGGCCAGGGAATGCAGTCGGACCTATAATCCGGGATCAACGAAGTGGTCAAACGGGCTTCCTCGTCTGGGGCCCCGTCCTAGAAGGCCAGAGCAAAAATCTTTTCGGGGTCGGAACAGGATAGAAGAAAGGTAGGTAATCTTCCTGTCGGCTCCATCGTGTCTATCCTTGAGCCCAGAAAAAGCGGAAACTCCTTATTAGACTTGACGGAGAAGTGGACCAAAAAAACTCAAGTGACGCATTGAAAATCGGGTGGGATGGACCCGATCTGAATCATCGGCAAAGGGGGGGGAAAAAGGATGAAGGCTCCACTGGGAATGGGCGGACAGAGGGTGACCAGGGGGGAACATTGACTGTGCAGGGGCAGGCTGCCGATTCGGAATTTGTAGAACGCGGGTGGGGAGGCAAAAGTCGTGGGGGGGGGGGGGGGGTGGTTCTCAAGAGGGGGGGAAGGGATCGTGTACAGAAAGAGAAACGAGAGTCTATTGAAACTTTCCTGAGGAACAGCTAACGAAAAACGAAATCCCGTCACGATGCAAAAACTCAACGTGCGCGCGCTAAGAAAGAAATTGGGAAGCGTCGGCCTCTGCGTTTTGGTGGGGAAAATAGGGTAAAAGAAATTACAACCCAGGCTAAGCCATGAGGTGAGCCCAGCTACGGGGAGAGAAGGTCGGGGGCCCGCGATCCTAGATTTGGCAGGTTAAGAAAAAAAAAAGTCGGTTGGGGACCGGACTATTCGAGCGCTTAGACTCATTGGACGCAATACAGACCAGCAACATTCCGCGGGGGGGAGGAGGGTGGCGCCACGTAATACAACAAAGAGGTTAGAAAGGCAATGTCTGGAAAGGGTAGCCCTGTCTAAAAAACAAAAAAAAAAACAAGAACCCACGGAAGGTGCAGCCGGGGGGAGGGGGGGAGGAGTCTGCGAGCTGGGTGTTGGTCATATGGGGGAGGGGAATTGGAACCCGGGGAGTAATTTGAAAAACTTCAGGAGAAAAGAACAAGGAAAGAAAGAGGAAAGTGGTCACGCAGCCTGAAAGACGGACAAAAGAACTAAAAGAGAATTAAGACCCGAGTGAGAATGAAAACCCCAGGAACCGGGCAGGAAGGAAGCGGTCAAGGTCGACTTCCTTAGCAATCGGGGGAGCGGTGGAAGGCGTAACAGCCTGGGGAATTGACTGACGAGGGAAGGAAGGACAGTACAAGAGGATTCTCTTTGAGCAAGCGGAAAGGGTGGGAAGATCAAGTCAGAAGGCCCAAGGGGACGTAACTGGGGGGGGGGTGGGGAGGGGGTCCAATAGAACCATTAAAAGAAGAAGCGACCCTAGGGGATCGATAATGAGTGGGAATGTGAGTTAAGAAAGATTGGAGGAAACCAATAAAGCAGAATTACCGCGGTGGTGCCAAAAAGGCATAAGGAATAAGGGACGTAGCGCACGAAGATGAAGCTCAAAAGCCTAGGCCTTCAGAACCATAAAGCCGACTAGAAATAACTTGCCTAGCTGCCTTAGAGAATTGAACCAAAGACGATGCTCATCGAAAAACAAAAAAGAGGGGATGAGGAGAATCGATAGGAGGGGGTCAAACTGTGGAAGCGAAGGTACTCTGGGGGAATCGGAGGTGAATTGGTGGGAAAAGCATTCAGAAATTGGGAAAAAGCTGAATGGACTAGGGAGGATCAACTACCAAACCGCGAGGTGTTGGGCAACACTCGGGGTCCGAAGGACTTTTGTTGAAGAAAGAGGACCTGTAAGAAACTCATCCAAGGGAAACTCCCAAGTAATACCCTCAAGAGAAATTCCGGGAGAACAGAAACTCAACAAATCCATAGGATCTTTTGCATTTAGGAGGGCTGAACTAAGGAGATTGCCTTGCAAAAGCAAAAGAGGGGAAAACGTGCTAATTCAATCGAGAGTTGGTAAGCATGCGGGAACCATAAACCGCTAAATAGGATGACATGACGAGGGGGGAAAAAAGAAGCTTAAAACTTGTAATTGTGGTCTTAAAATTGTAACGTTTTCATATTGAGGAAAAGGGCCTTCAGGTGGGGAAAGACGGGAGGTCCGTACGGGAAGGAGAATTCCATGATTAACGGTGGGGGGAACGAAGGACGAAGAAGAAAATCCTGGGGTCAATACAAACTCCAAAAAGTATGACCAAAAAATAATAGAGAATAGAATAAGACCAAGAGAGGAAAGGAGGGGGGGAGGGGGTACAGGGACTCCAAGAGATCAGTCGAAAGGGAAGCAAAAGGGAGAAGGTGTGTAAAGGCGCACGCGAAAAGATACCATCACGGAGTGGGCGTATCACCACAGTACTCTGGGCCTTGAGATAAAGACGGTAACCCAGAGAAGGGGCAGCAAGAAGTGGGGGATTCAAGGAAAGAGCGGGCAGAACGAGGAAGGCAAATCAAGTAAAGGACCTCTCGGGGGAGTAGAGTTTAAAAAAGTTGGGGACGCCTGGGGACGTTCTTAACCGCGCTCAATACAATAAGGAAGGCGATCAAAACAAAAACGTACGGGTAGCGGATCTAAGGGCAGTAACAAGCTCTCTTGGGGATGTCATAGTTGAAAAAAAGCGCAGCAGAAAGGTTCAAGAGAATGCAACTTATATATCGGGGGGCGAGGAGATGACCTAGGCGCGGGGAAGCGGGACACTGAAAGGGGTTGTTACATACATGGAAGAGGGGAAATAAAAGTATGGAAGGAGTGGGGAGCTGGGTGCACAGAGATAGATTCCGCAAAATGAGGGTTGGGGAAATACTGAGCAGGAAGAAGACAAGTTTTATAAATTTGGAGAGGAGGTTGGCGATGCGAAAATTTCTACTGGACATCTCCTTAGAAGATTCCGCCGAAGGCAAAGGCGGGGTGCAATGAGGGGGGGGAAGCGACGGGGGGGGAACGCCTTGTAGAAAAAAGTCTGGGAAGAAGGGAAGTTTTCTCGATGAAAGGAAAGTCGGATGGCAGGCTTGGATTTAGGTCCAGGTTCCTTGCGAGGTTGGGGCGATGCAGGGGGTACGATTAAAACGCGGAGTCCGGAAAGGAGACGGAAAATAACTAATGCTGAAAAGAGGAATGGCGCACAAAAAAGACCATAAAGAAAATGGAAAAATCGGTGCATACCCATGGAAAAAAGAGTGACACAAGGTCGGAGATAAGGGAAGGGTTTCGGGATGAAACCGATCTAAACGCGTAGACTACCTTGCAAGCCGAAAGGGAAAACCGATGAAAAAAGAAGAAAAGGGAGGAAGTTTCATAAAGAGACAGAACCAGAAGGAAAATACTGAACGCACCGGGGATCCCGAATAGCTAAACAGGCGAATTATGAGCGGAGCGTAAACGCCAATGGACAAAGAGAGGGGGAAAAAGAGACAAAAAAACGTCCTAAATAGGCTCGACCAGAATTTTGCCGATCCTACTATGGCAACTCAAAAAGATTAAGGGGGAAAAGAGAAAACGGGGGGACAAATCATTGACAGTGGGAGAACTGGGAAGGGAAATACACTATCAGGTT
>Ga0179593_1433163_pt1 | contig 10092 bp, 15 predicted proteins | sample CZODoug2_1_08_16_FD_185931 | JGI IMG/M metagenome (GOLD analysis project Ga0179593, IMG submission 185931) | Vadose zone soil fungal communities from Angelo Coast Range Reserve, California, USA - CZODoug2_1_08_16fungal (PacBio error correction) | ecosystem: Environmental > Terrestrial > Soil >...
AGGGGTTCACAGTCCCCTTGGGAAGTTAGGTTTGTTCTTGGGGCTTAAGTCTCAAACCTGTCAGTGATCGGGGTAGTACCCTCATCAGTCTTGAATACGTTCCGGAGAAAAAGGGGAGTCGGGAGGTTTCTGGGTGGAAAAAGTTTCAGAGCGTAAATCGGGGGGTGAGGCCAAAAAGGATTTGGCGGTTCCGGAGGGGTGTATTGCTATGTGTCAGGTGAGGAGGCGCCTTCCAGGGCTCCGCATGGGAGGGAGGCCCATCAGTCGGAAAGGACCAAGGGGGGGGGGGAAAGCTAGCAGTACCACAGGATTTAGTGCTTAACCATGGGAGGGGAAAAACGACAGGGGTCTGAAGAATTAATGAAAGCCGGGGGTGAGAGGGAATGCCGCCGCCTCTCAAGGACCTCCTTTCTCGGGACAAATGCCAGGATGATCTTTTCGCAAGGGGATGGGACCGACTACAATTGAAGAAGGGCGGACATTAGCAGCCAAAATCTGGGATGCCGAATTACTATAAGTTTGCACGTGGGCCGGGAGGGGGCTCAAGGAGGACGGGACAGGTTTTCCAACTTAACGGAGGGTTTGAGGACACAATTTAATAATATCGAGGTGGGTTGATGCGGACGCGTAAAGGTGTAAAAATGAAAATGACGAGCCAAAAGAAAAATTCGCTTCATGAGGCCAGACGAGGTTCAATGTACGAGGGATGTGACGTACAGCTATCGTGCAGTAGCGATCGAGGGGGAGGCCTGGTCCATGCTGATCAAAAGGATCGGACTTCTTTCTTGCTTTAAAAGTACCTGGCTTTCTCTAGCTCCTGAGGCGGGGGAGCAACTCAGGGGGGATCCTTCTATCTCTCCATCACTTGGTGGGGGGGGTGGGGGTGGGGGGGTTTTCTGTGGATCGCTGAGTGATCGCAGGGAGGATTCAAAACTACATTTACCAGCTTTGGGCGTTTCTTATCGGGTTAAGTTTCCGAGCTTGAGTCCTTTAGGAACTTCCGAGGAGGGCGAGACTCAAGCTTCTTTCTCCAGGATAAGGGGAAGGAATTCGGAAGAGGAAAAATTCAAATCATTCTGTCTTATGAGGAATGACGTGCGAGGAAAAGGGAAAAAGGCATTGCTGATCAAGGTAGGCACTCAAGAGGGGGACCCTTTTACATCGGCGGAATCGGCATTATGAAAACTTTTTTCACGAGGTAAAAGGCCGGGTGAGGGGTTGACAATAACGGGGGGTGGTGTTCAAGAAGGAGGTGACAGACCAGGCGAGACCGACACCACTTCAGACACGCCTTGGGGGGGGGAAGGCAAAAAATCCCGCGTGAATTGCGCGAGTAGCACTCAGGTGATAGCGTTTTGAAAGAGAAGCCTCACAAGGAGCGAAAGCGCGCGCTTGAAATGGCGCTCTGAACCGTAGCGGGGCTGGATTGGCGTTCGAGAAAAGGAGCATTCAGGGGAAAAAAGCCTAGGGGCTTCGGCGAAAAAAAGAGACACATCTCCCCGATATTCACTTGATCGAGCCAACGTAGTAAGGGGGGGAGGCAACACAGGATGCCAACCATGCAAGGTCAGGGCTTGCTCAACAGGGGAACAGATACCACCCGGATGGATAGTTTAACCAAAGAGCCTCCCTGGGGTCAAAGTTTCCAATCGAAGGAGTGAGACGGGGAATTGGAAGGTGGGAAGGGGAGGGACGTCATTTTCGCAGGAGAGAGGGAGAGGGGGTGCTGCATACAGGTGAGCGACGGGGGGAGTAGGTGCCGGACCTTTTGGACGCGCGGAACGTGGACGAGTTTGGGCAGGGTGTATCAGAAGAGCGTTTAAAAGTAACTCCTCGGCGTGGACGTCTGGCAATAGAAGGCGTGTCGTCGTTGTGTTCCGGGGAGAACTTGCCATCTTGACAAAGGATCTCCTGGTGAGAACGGCCTTTGGGAACTAGGACTTTCTTCCTTCAGATAGGAGATCGGATAATTTGTGGAAGGCAGGATATGTAGAGAACATCGGCGTGGGGTGAGTACTTCTTGAACCCGCCAGAGGGATGAGCGGCTTCGGAGTGGGGCAGTCGCTCGGCCAATCTTTCAAAGGCACGATGAGTTGCGGGTCACAGCCTTTTCCCGAAACCAGTTGGGGCACCATCGTGGGAAGGCGCTGGAAGGAATCAATGACGGAAGGTTTTAAAGGTCGAAACGGTGATGGCGTAGTCTATGCGAGGGGGGGAAATCTTTGACGGGTCACACCAGGGGCCGGCGTCTCAAAAACTTATATGCCTTTTTCGTCAAGGGCCGGTACTGTCAGAAAACTGAGCTCATCTGTAAAAGTCAAAGCCAGGCTCTGCTAAAACCGCCACTTCTAAAAAGAACCTCATCGGGGGAAATGGAAAAGGGAGCGGCAGGGGCTTTTTGTACGCAGCCAGGAAGGGAAAAAGGATTTTACAAAAATCACCTATCATTTAAGGGGCGTTGTGAGGAAAGCGGGGGGAGCATAAGAATGGTGAGGAAGAGCTTCCATGAGGTTGAGGCCCGGGGATGATGAGGTCTATCGGTAGGAAGGTTGGGGCGGACGGATCTTGGTTAGTCATTCGGGCAGTGGGGTCGGGGGGAATCTGCATGTCAACCACTGAAAGTATCCTCTGGGAGCATGTTGCTGGTTGGGCGTTGAAGCGTGGGGCGTTCTGTTTTTGGAAGAGGGGGTCATCGTTAAATCTACAACCAGGGGCAAGGTAACTGGGGGCTTACTGGATAGACAGGTGTTTAATTAGTCCTGTCGTAGCGGACTCCTGGGTCGTGTCCACGAGGTTTATGGGGTGATTAGTCATTCGCTGTTGGGAGGGGGAATCTTCCGCTTGGGGGGTGCGACGCCCCTACTACTGTCGCAGCCGTGGGGGCAAAAGGACTTGGAAGGGAAGTGAAATGTGGATAGAAGACCAGGGGGAAGACGGGGCGGTAGACGCTTGGGGACAGGAAGGTGCGACCCTTTTTGGGAAGGGGAAGAAATAGTGGGTGGGGGAGATCATCTTGAAGAGCAAACAACCAAAACTTAAAATTTCCGGGGTTTACAACGTCATCCCACAAAGTTGAGCCGAAAGCAAAAGGCTTGGAAAGAATTGTGTTAAGAGAATTTTACTGAACTGGGCGTTGGCCCGAGGGAGGATATCCTTTCAAAGGTGATGCAGGGAAAAATAAGGAGGTTTGGTGGAGGGCAGCTTGAACTCTGACGCGAAAGGCGAGTTGACGAATGAAAGTGTGGGGGATGCACGTTGGGAGGATCGGGCCCTCGAAAGAGGGGAGTCCAAAGGGTACGTTGAAGGAATTAGCAAACCTCAACAAAAAACTTATTATTAAATATAGAGGCCAGCACGACAAACACCCCGGTCCGGAATAAAACAGGATCCAAATTCTCCCTCTCCCAACTCTTGGAGAAAATTAACGATCAAGGGACGTTCCAGCCCGTCATGCAGGTCGCCCCGCCACTCGAAACGAAAAACCCAAAAAGGAGGAAAACCGTTAATGCCACATTCGGGAGACCTTCGTTAAAAACCCTCTCCAAGAAAGATCGGCAAGTGAATCAAGAAAAAATGGTGATTAAAGGGGACCTTAACAGCAAAGCAGTTGGATCTTCAAGAAAGAGGATAAACCATTCTTATATAAACCGAGTGGGCGCACAGAAAGCGCTTGGCCGCGAGACGAAACGTGACAATTTCTCCTATAAAGTTCACGGGAGAAAAAAGGACAGTTTCAAAGTAGGTTGTGACGGGTCCGTGCGACGCCATTCATATTAAGAAAAAGAAAAAGAGCCCACCAAAAATCCACCTGCAGGGTCAATCGGAGGGATCGTCAAGACTACGCCAGGGTGCCCCCACCATGATAAAGGGATTTCAAAAACACAGACCCTGCGTTGCGGACCAAGGGGAAGGGACGGACAAAAACCCGGGAAAAGGAGTCCACCCGAGAAACCTTTCCAGAACGCTACGGAATATCGTCGGGAAACCTCGCAATGCAAAAAGACTAAAGCCCCAGAGAAGAGCAAAGAAGTCCGAACGAATCTATACGAAAAGGAGCCTCTCTCCGGCCAAAATTCTATGGGGAATGCCTAAACTGAAGAGGGGAAACAGACATGGGGTCGCTTTGTTCATTGGGGCGCTGGAAGAAATTCCTGGAGGGCACAAAACCATCATATTAGCACAAAAACCCCCAACCCCCCCCACCCCCCCAAAACCCCCGCCGTAGCCGCGGGAAACAAAAAAAACCACCCCCAACAAAACCGGTTTTTGTTTGGGAGGTTGTCTCAAAGCGGACACGGGCTAGGACCTTAAGAAAGTACGATCTCACCGAAAAAAAGGGCAAGCAGAAATACCATTAAACAAGGAGAACCGCACTTCCGCTTGGGGGAACCCCGGGAGCCGAAAGGGTCTAGCCGAAAAGGTAAAAAAAAAACAGTTACTACTTGATGGGGAGGCAGGGAGTATTCCCACGGGGGGGGGGGACCCAACAGGGGGTCCGGTAAAAAAGAAGGCCGCCAAAACATTACCTTAAGAAAGTTGCACTGGCGAAGAGAAATCCCAGGATACTCAAGAGAGAGAGAAAAGGGGGGGAAGGCCGTCCCTGAGTCTGGACTACGAGCTTCCAATCCTCAGAACAGGAAAATCAAAGAGTCGAAAAAAAAGGGAAAGCACAAGGAAGCTACAAGGAAGTCGAGACCTCCTGGGTCCTAAAACAACCACAAACCACAACAACCAAACCAACCACCCCAAAAAAAAAAACAAAAAGCCGACGTCGGACATGATTTGGCAACCACCGGGTTCGATACTGACAAGCACCTGGAGAAAAAACGTACCACGGCCGCGAAGGGACATTGCAACGAAAGCCGAAATGGACCTAGCAACTGTCCCAATAAGAAAAAAACTCCAGAGACTGAGAAGGGTCTCAAGACCAGAGAGGGACCACAATAACACCACGGACAATCAAGGGTTAAAACAACGCACATCGGGGTGTAGAACATCGGGAAGGGTCTCAACAATCTGTAAGAATCCCTGAAAAGAAAGGGTCGGCCGGTAGGGGCGACTACTGCGTTCGAGATGAACGGCCTGGGATATGCTGCGTTCGGAAGAAGAATCATCAACCGAGAAAAAACCGAGCCAACCAGCCGCGCTTACGGACGCTCAGCGTCAAACGGTAGCTCGCGAAAATCATCACGCGAAGGCGTCGAGTCAAACAACACGCAGCCTAGGGTTATATCGAAGGAAAGGAAAGCGGGCTGGGACACTCACACGCACAATAGGGAGCCAGGTGTCGGTCGCGCCAGTGGGATGCACGAAGCGGAAAAACACGTTCGTGCTGCACCACCCGAGAAAGACCGAAAAGAATATCGTCAAGGAGAGAGGAGAGGGTCCAGCAAAAGTCCGCTTTACAAGGGAGCCGCACCAGGGCCAGAAGGCAAAAAATTCTAACAGAAAGAAAATCTGCCGCTATGAAGTGGAGGACCTGGAAGAATCCCGAGACAGTCGTTCAAGGGCCGGGAGCCGAGAGATGGAGGTCAAAAGAAGAAAAAAGTTGCCGACGGCCGCATCAGAACCAGGCTTCACGGGGAAAGGTCCCGCGAAAAAAGCCCCAGAGTCTCATGAAAAAGGCAATGAGACAAAGCTCGACACCTAAATGAGGAACTCAAAATCTCAGAAGAAACTCGCAGGCGAAATTCTCACTTGCCACTCCAAAAAAGAGCAGAGACTCACTATCCTAAGCAGAACAGGGGGCTGCAAAGGGGCATTACAGGTCCAAAGGAAATCTCTCAAGAAGAAGCTACTGCGTCTCGGTTCTTTTGGACTGCCATCTCAATACAGGGTCCAGGGCAGAAACGCAGGGCACTAAGTCCTTTTGTCTAGGGAGAAACCGGGGCAGGAAAACCGCACACCCTGGCCTAGGAAAACTTTCAGCGCCGCAAAAATTCATCCCTTCCCTTCTCCGTGTAAAAAAAAAAAACCATAAAAGCTCGGCACCTCATCGCAGGAGCCTCGGCTTTACCCACGGTAACCGAAATGGCTGAAAAAACGACGCCATACGCAAGACCGCGGCGACAAAAAGGGCCGTGGACAAAATGCCAGATTCAGCCAGTGTATACAGGCGGCGGCATAAAAGGCAAGAAAACGCACACGCTCAGGAAAGGAACCTCCGAAGGAAGGGAAGACCACCGGCAAACAAACCGGGAGCACAAAAAAAAAAGAACGGTCCTGGCAATACTGACAAACGAAAAAAACCACAAAGAGACCCTGCAGACGATTTAACTAAGCAGCAAAAAGGGAACTCCGAACTCACACCATCAACCTCCTCATGTCCAAGAAAGGCCGTAAACTCAACCTCCTGAAATCCGAACGAACAAAAACACCGGGTCCAGCCAGACCTGCAATAACATCGTCGGAAAAAGTCCAGTCAAACTGGCATCACCCGACAACCAGCCGGAAAACCCGTCTGTCGATCAAAAAAAAAACGAGGGTAGATGAGGAGGTCGGGTTCAAACGCAGAGGGGCTTGAGGGGAGGGGGGGCAAGGTCGCGAAAACCTTAGGCGATCGGGGAAAGGAGAAAGTCATGGGCGGGGAACTAATGAAGGAGGAGGAAGTTCTTATGCAGATGAGGGGGTGGTTGCTCGGAAAAAAAAGCTTGGACAAGCTTCTTTTTTCTGCCGGGGAGTGAAGTTAGTGATGGCGATGTAGGGCCTAAGGAAAGGTCCATCAGGGAAACTCGACGGGGGGGGAAACCGTGCTGGCGGGGAAGTGGAGACGCTGACCGGGGTCCTCCAGTGCGTCAACTAATTAGTAGGAGGTGAGGAGCCATGGGGGTTGCGGGTCGCGGATGGATTCTTAGGACACTCCGGTGTCCTCAGAAAGAAAGGGGGGTGTAGATGGACATGCGCCAAGTTATGCAAAAGTTCTGGATCTGTGCTCGGAACCGTCCATAAATATTGGGGGGGGGAAACAAAAGGGTAGGCTATCATGTGAACAACTGGACCGGGGAAGGAAAAAACATAGTGAAACTCTTGGCTGTACGAAAGGGGGTTCCCGGGCTGCAATGGGGACCCGTAAAGGATTGGCTAAGTCATGGGCAAGGAAATGGGGGCTCAGTTGGCTGAAAAGTCTTTCCTGAGGGTCAGGTGCGGGGAGACTTCTAAGAGGTTGATCCCGGGATCCTTTCACTTAAGCGGCAAGAGGACGGAGAAGTTCGCCTGACCATTCGGAAAACTCCTTTTTCGGGGAGCAACCGACCAGAATCCGGAGGGTGACTGCAATCTCTTGATTCGGGCATGTCCTCTAAAAATAGATAACACGTTGTGGGTGTGTGGTGGGTATCTTACTTTAGATGGTGCGGGCTTCATTCTCTCATGGACTGGGGGGGATCGAGGGTTTCTCGGTGGGGGATGCGGAAATCAAAAAAGGTCGCCGAAGACGGTTCTTGGCCTGCATCGCCGGGGAAATCCCGCGGATCTCAGGCTGGGAGCTTGATCATAAATAGGGGGGGCGAGGGTGGCTTCGCGGGGTAAGGCGGTGATCGGTAGAGCTGGGGGGGGGGCGGTACGTCTGAAAAAACTGGGCCTCATTGCTCGGAGGAAGAGGGAAAGCCATGAGATTGAGAAGAAAGCCTAAAAGCGAATTAGGCTATGCAAAACGGTAGGCCAGGAAAAAGCATCGGGCGTCAGGAGCGGGACCGGGGTTCATGACGGTACGGCAAGGGCCCCTGATAGCGTGGGACCGCGGAATAGGACTTTTCGAAGACTGGAGGGACGCACTGAGCGCCTTGACATCGCAGGAGGTGGGTTGGGAGCTCCGGCGGTATTCCTGTCCTTTTTTTGATTGTTCGCGAAACGGGTGCGTGTCCAAGGAACCATACCATTCGCAGACCGACACTCAAAAAATCGCCCAGGTGACGTTTGAGAGTGTAAACCAGAAAGGGGAAAAAAGGAAAAACTAAAGGAGGGAAAAAGAAGAGTGCGTTGTAGGCGAAGTTTGAAAAGGGGAGAGACAAAATTGTGAGGGAGAATCTTCTAAAGCGGTTACGAAGCTCGTTACTTATATATTCTAGTGAGGGGACAAAAGGGCATGAAAGGAAACTAACCCTAAAAAGAGGTATAACAATCACCAAATCTCCCCGGGGGGGTAGATAGGGGTAAGTCCGGGAAGAAATTAGGGTACAAAAGACCGTTAACTGAGTAATTCAGGGGGTACAAGATGAGTTGTAAAGAGTCTTCAAAAAACCCTAAAGATGGTAGAAGATTGACCTGCGAGGTCAGATCCCGCAATGGGTCAAGTATTTGCGGTCCTGGGATACTGGGAAGGGGTAGGGTTACGGGTGCAGCTTGCCAGGGGAAAAAACTCAGTCGAATTTTGCGAAGGGGGAGCCGAAGTCCAGGGCTTTGGGTCTGGCCTTGTCAAAGTGGGGGCTCTTAAAAGGTTGATCGTGTTTTTTGTGGGAGCCGTGCGTAAAAAGGCGCAAGTAATTAGTACCGAACCAAGGGGGGGGACTCTTGCCATAAGGATCAGGGTCTACCGTCCGGCGAACCAGGGCGAAGTCTTAAAGGAAAAGGGCCAGGAAGGGATAAAAGAGAAAAAACGGGGTTCTCTCCTTAGGTATGCTTTGGATAGAGGGAAAGGACTGGGAGGAGGGTTATGGAAGAAACAGAATGCTGTTTGTAGAACTGAGGGGACAGCAAAAAACCAAAACACAACCAAAACACAAAAAACAAAAAGCCACATTGGAAGGAGATAGCTTTGGGGGGGGGAGCTCCCACAAATAGGGAGTGTCTGGGAAGCTGAAGTTGGGGTCGGGCCGCAGAAGGGGCCAGCCCAGTTGGAAAATCGGGAGAAAAAAAGAAACAGGTCGTCGGGGTTCGGAGGAGAAAAGGGACGGTCTCTTCACGGGTATAGGGGCAGGCAGGAAAAAAAAGAGAAAACAGCTGTCGAAAAAAACACTAACTAATAACGATCTCCAGTGGGGGAAGGATTTCGATAGTACCTCTGTGCTGCCGAAAAAGCTCGAACCATTCTCTATGAAAAGGGGAGGAAACTGGGGTGGAGCCTCTTTGCTCATACCAACGGCTGACCTAAAAACGTCTAGCGGAAGAAGGGGACATGAAACAATACGTAGGTGGGGAATTGTTGTGGGGGGGAAACAGCCAGGAAGAATTCACTTACAAGAAGACAGATACAAGGGAGGGAAAGAATTGTCATGGCGAGCGCAAAAAGAAGGCCTTTGAAGAAACTTCCAGTAAGAGGTGCGGGAAGAAAGGGTAGCGTCCGATGACGGGGAGGGGGTCGGGGGAGGGATCGGTCTGGACAAACTAGGGGGATTGAGGTCTAGTTGCATCGGAAAGGGGCACGAGCAAACGAAGGAAAAGGGCGGGTTGCGGGAAAAGGAACGGGGGGGGACACGGGTTGAAGAAAATCAAGGGTGGGGGGTGCTTCTGCCGCGGGGAAAGAGGGCACGTCAAGGTGAAAAAAAAAGGGCATGTGGCAAGGAATGGAGTAGAGGAAAAGGGAGGGAGGGTCCGACGCACCAACTAGTTTTCTTGTTTTGCTGGGAAGAAGGGGTTGGATATGGTCAAGGGGGTGAACGAAACTCTTTCCTCGTTGGCATGAAAACCCCACGATGAACCGCCTGAAGGGATTGGCAAAATCATTTTCAGGGTAACTCCTTGAAAAGGGGCTCCAAATACTTGGGGAAAAGTCCAGGAAAATAAAAAAAAAAAATCTGGGGGAAAACACTCGGGGAAGTATCGCCTTGGGTTCTAACAGAAAAAGGGGGGGGGCCTCGCAAACCTGAAACTGTCTTTCCTTTTCCGTCCATCAACGGTGGGGGGTCTAAGAAGATCTGAAAAAAAGAGGGGGGGTGAGATTTGTAAGGAAAAAACTCTTCTGTTCGGAGGGCGTCCGCGGGGCTAGGAGAACGGTGCGGGGTAAGCGGCGTGATGTTGTGGTCTGGAATTAGAGAAATTTTAACTCTAGGCACGGTCCGAAGATCGGAGAAGAAGGGGGGGAATCGCGGCAAAAAAGGCGTCAAAATTAAAGGTCAAACCGTCCTTGTATAAGGGGAGGGGTCTGCGGTGGAGGGA
>Ga0179593_1499911_pt1 | contig 10092 bp, 16 predicted proteins | sample CZODoug2_1_08_16_FD_185931 | JGI IMG/M metagenome (GOLD analysis project Ga0179593, IMG submission 185931) | Vadose zone soil fungal communities from Angelo Coast Range Reserve, California, USA - CZODoug2_1_08_16fungal (PacBio error correction) | ecosystem: Environmental > Terrestrial > Soil >...
AAATTCCTGTTGACGGCCAGTTCACGAATCAAGGCAAAAGGGGGTCCAGTACTAAAAGCGTTGATACACAGGCCTCGTCGTTGAAACTGTCAAAGTCTTGCAAAAACCCTATGCATACAAAGTGGGAAACGACACACAGGGGCAAGACCCAACGAAAGCCACGAACCGGGGGGAAAAAACTACAAGGCCCCTTAATCCGCTTTCGAGTACAGGATAGGGCATGGAAAAGCTTGGCCAGAACTCTAACCAAAAATCATAAAGCTTAGAGGATCGCCGTCGGGCAAAGGGGTTTACCTATAAGAGTCGGCCTCGAAAGACCTTGAATACCGCAGCTTACCAAAATCGAATTCACATCAACAAGGCGTAATCAAAAGTCAAAAAAGGCAGTCAGGGCGGCACGCACTCGAGAGGGTGAAGTCGCGGGGAGGTCAAACCAAGGGGTGGCGTAGAGGGGATCCTAAAAGGGTGAACCGGAGGGAGTCGGTTAGGGTGCCGAGGCAGCAGAACCGGGAAAAGATATGCGGAAGGAGACCGGATAATGCTCGAATCCCCGGGCTGGGGTCAACACGGGTTCCCGGCCGCGCCTTGCGGCGCAGTATTTTGAAAAAGAATCGGACGGAACCAAACTAAGGAGGACTGACTGTCTTAGAAGGGGCCTGAATGGAAAAGGGGGTCGGGTCTGGTTCAAAGCCCCCTGGAACTCTTGCGAAAACAAATGAAATGGGAAGCGGGGAACGAAGAGCGAGGCCTCCGAGTGTGGGGGAGAGAAAAAAGGCCTGAAACCCACAAAGAAACGGGCTCACGATAGTCGTACAGCCCTGACGGGGGTCGAGGCCAACAGCCCTAATTGCGCGGTCATTGCAAGGTGGAACGTAAAAAATGGATTTGTCCGCATGCGCCTCCTCTGGTCAGTTGGGTAAACGGGGAAAAATAGCCTGAAAATAGGGACACGCCGAGTCATGTGGGGAAAGGATCGAACTACGCAGGTCATGGTGGATGCGCGCGGGGACGAGAAGAGACCAGATGAGGCCGTCGAAAGCAAGCCTGAACGGGAAACGATATAAAAGGACGAAGAGCAAGACGAAGAGAGAGGTGGGCGACGCATGGAACCAGCTGCGGAATTCTGGAACTATTCGGGAACAAGGTTTCCGCTCAGTCGGGACAGGCCGAAAAGGGCAGCCCGCATAATCCATGCTGCTTAATGGACAGAAAAGAAGGAAATCTGGAGGGAACCGGTTCCGGGCCCGTCTTTTCAAAGGGCGATTAGGGGAGATGGAAGACGAGCAGTCGCGTGTTGGGGGGAGTTACTGGTGGTGTGGTGTACTCTGTCTCCTATGTGGTGGGCGGTATGGGCGTGTGTGCGTGTTGGTGGCGCAAAAGAATCAAACCGGAAGAGGGAAAAGCTCCAAAGGAGAAGGACGGGACACGACTGTTGGCGACAGGGTTGAAACAAACTGGGGAAACCACCGACGAGAATAGTGTGGTCGGTTCTCTCTTAGACCCAGGAAAGGGAAGACGAAACTCTCTACTCAGCAACAAAAAAACAGAGTCATATGCTTACCCATTAAAAAGCATGCAAAGGATCAAATAGACATCTTCTGAGGTGCACGGAATCCGTGTCAAGAGAAAAAAGATTAGAGCCTCCAGAGAGCCAAAAGCACAAAATTAATCTCCAAAGCAAAAACCTTACTCAGATGCTAGGTCGGGATCTTGGGCCCAAGCAAAAAAAAGGAGTCAACAAGTGTCCTTGAAAAAGGTCGCCTATGTTCCCCCCCACTAATGCGATTATGTCAAGACCCCCATAAAACACAATACGAGAGGAAGCCCGAGGATCTTGGTCGATGTTCTTGTTCGCAAGGTGCCCGAGACCAAGAAAAAACTACAACAACTACGAAATTGGAGTTCGGTCAGAAAGGGTAACCCCCTAAGGTTATCAGGGTTTCAGTCTGGTAGGTGGATTCTTTAAAAAGGATAACGGAAACGGCAAAAGGCGTAGGGCTCTAAACGCGGGACGGGGAATCCGCAAAAAAAGCCCACATCAAAAAAGGAGCCATCGAAGAACAAAAGGGAAAATACATTATCCGAAGTGAAGGGATGTGGTTGTTTCAGAAAACAGGGGGGGAAGTTGAGGGTCTCAACAAGGACGCAAAATGAAAGAGTCGGGGGAAATTCTAATCATTACGAACGGCTTGTGGGCAACAGATAAAGTGCAAAGAATTTTGATTATTGGCACTTCAGGAAGAAGTATACCACTGCAAAAAACACAAGTCAGAGGTGCCAAATCCACACGGGGGACAAGAGAAAGGGGGGAGAAAAGAGCAAAGACTGACCTTGTTAACATCCTCTACGGCAAGGGGCCACGGACAACAAACGATCAGGGGGACGGGTTCAGCTGGGAACTCCTGAAGGACCGGGGGGGAGAGAGGGAGAGGGGAGAATAACAATCGCCTGGGATCACCGATATGGTCCCGTTCCAAATGCGGAGGACAGGAAGTGAGAAGAAAGACTTCGCCAAGATCAGGGAAAAACAGGAGGTGAAAACCTGGCAAAAGGGGAAGGAAAAACGGCTTCCAGGAAATCTCGCTCAAGCGACGGGAAGGTATCAGAGACTCACAACAACAACGGTAAGAGGGGGAAGGGAGATATCTCACTCTATTAGCTGCAGGCGTCGGGTGAGGCGGAAGGAAGGTGGTCAGTAAGGTCCATGGATAGGATGAAGGAAAGTTGTGAAGAGGCAGGGGAGCCGGTCGGCGCTCCACTTTCCCGACATTTGGAAAGGGACCATGATAGAGTAGTGGGAGAGGGATGGAGGAAATGAACGTCGCTCAAAACCTAGAAAGGGGGGAAGGTTGTGGAAGGGGCCGGATTGGGCCGCAGCATTTGTCACAAGACAAGATGTTGTAGACCAGGGGAGGGTGCACCATCAGGAGGTGGGAAAGGCTACGTGCTGGTGGCGGTTCTATTGGTGCCAAGATTCAAGAAAGAAGTAATGAGGGCCGAAGGGCTTCCAAACTGGTTAGTTATGGTGGTGCGTCAGAAGAAGAAAAGTTTAAAGAACCGGAGGGGAGAGGGACAGGGTGTTGAGACAGGAAAGACCCCTAGAAAAAAAGGACTGAAGGACAAAAAAAAACAACTAAACGGAGAGGTTGTGTAGGGAGGTCCGTCGGGGGCGGGGCTTTGGTCGGGGAAACGTGAGCAAGCAGAAGATTGAGGCTCTCCTTATGGATCGCAGTAAGAAAAAAGACCAAACATCAGCGGGGAAGCGGGAATGCTGCAATACGGGTTCGGAAGGGGGGGTGTGAGTAGTCGATTGGCGAAGGGCGGGAGGGACTGCGAGGGAGGGAGGAAGAGGGAAAAGGGGGGTAAGAACGGGATCAGTTGCATTGAACCACGAAAAGGACCGCGGGAACAACTACAGGTCACAGGAAATTGGGGAACTCTATGGTGGGTACCGACGAGGGGACTATAATAATCCGTTGGGGGTTTGGGAGGCCGTGGCGGGGCAAAAGGAATGTAGGAATGGAAGAGGTGTTGAGGGAAAAGAAACTTGAAAGGAAAGTCAGAGCACGGGTAGTGACGTAAGGTTGGTGCACCTTGCCCTAAACAAATTGCTTTGTGTGAGGGAAGCTACCGGGAGTGAAAAAGAAGGCCTTGTCGAATGGCTCGCAGAAAAAAAGCGTAACGGGCATGTGAAAAACGACTAAACCATGGTACTAAAGTTGAGTGATTGGGGTAGGGACAATATAGTGGGTTTCTAAGAAGGCCTGAACGCAAACGATAGAAGGGGGTTGTCAAACGTGAAAACAAATAATACACCAAAGAGCGAGGGTACGCACTGCGACTAGATGGGGGAAACTTTGGCGACGGATTCAAAAGCAGAAGGGAACTCAAAGAAAGCGTGTTAAGTGGTCTGGTTTGGGGGATATGAAGGGGTTCACCAGCTTGGCTTCTTGCCGGGTCTAAGTGGGTCAAAAAGCCTGGATGGTGGTCCGGCGGTAAAGCTTATAATAAATTGGGGTGGGAGTCGGGCGCACCGGATAAGGGTGGTGGTTAATGTTGTTAAAGGTCTTGGGTGTTTCACTGAGAATTTAAGACGGCTTAGTGTTCTCAAATATTGGGGTACTGGGGGAAGCGGGCGGGGTGGACGCAATCGGACTGTTATTCAGTCAAACACGAGGGCAGGTCGGGAGCAAGAAAATCGACCATCTACTCGGCGGGGGGGGCGGGGTTCAGTAGTTTGACCATGCCTTGCAAAAAAGGAGAAAGGCGAGGGACGGACAAATGCAATGGTGGGAGAAATGGGGGAACAGGACGAACATCGGCTACGTGAGGACGGGATCTTGAGGGCGAAGAGCGTCTTCGATAAAACTGGGCTTGGGGTGGGAGGAGTAGGACGCCCGTCGCGTGGATGGAGGGGAAGATTCCATATAAAAAAGAGGAAAAGGACGATTTCAGCAGGGGGGGGCAGCCGACTTTATTTCAACGGCGGGGGGTCGCAGAAGGTGGGGGTTGTGGGGGGGAGCGCTGAGACGATGTTTACAGTCTGAGGAAGGGGCCATCGGCGGGTATCAGGGGCTCGAAGGGAGATCTAAGTCGGAAGAGGGGGGAGGGCATCCTCTCGGGGTTTAGCCTTCGGGAAAAACTGGGGAACCCAGAAAATGACCTCCACCGCACAAGGGGGAAGGCCCGATGGAGGGGTATGGAAAAAAAAGGGGTTGTGGGGGACCGAGAAGTGAAGAACTCGAGAGTGAACCTTCCAAGGAGGGAAGGGGGTGAGGGTGAAGCTGTTGATTAATAGGTGGGCTGGGTGGGGTCGACGAGCCAGGTGGTACATCGTTGAGCCCCGAGCATGATTGTACAAGGGACGGCTCGGAAGGGAATAGGGGTGTTCCGAAGAAACGTCTTCGTTGGTAGGACGTTGGAAAAGGACGACTCGGGAAAGGCGGGGGCTGAGCGCGGAATACTTCCATTGGCGGGGGATTGTGCGCGGTGAAGGCCCAGGGGATGGGGGGGCGCTTGTCTAAAAGAAGCTGCCGCCATTTGTGGGGAAAAGGATGGAAACCACGTGGGGGGGGAAGCAGCATTGACCAACGAGGGGAAGCAGGGGGGGGAACATGTTCCCGGAGGAGGGAATGGGGGATGGCCACGACTGAAGGTTTATCCACCGCTCAAAAAAAAAGAGAGGAGGGAGAAAAGAATCTGGGGACTGACCTTGAGAACGGAAGGGGAAGCACAGGGAAAAAGGGTGACGTCTTCGTAAGGCACAGCCGTAGGGGAAAAAAAAAGACTGGCGGCACTCGTAAAACAGGGACAATTACATTTTTCTGGAACAAACATCAAAGGGGGAGGGAAAGATGCCAGAGAAAAAGGAAGGGAAAATGGAAGGCTCGTATCAGCTCTACTCCCGATTGCGGAGTGGCCTAGCCTCACAACAAAAGCCGGCGCACCTTCGCAGGGGGTACGCATCAGCGTAGGAAGGGGAGAAAAAAGCCATGCAAAAAGGGAGGAGTAGAAAAAATCTAAACAGGAACATCACAGAAAAAGGCGGAAAGGGCGGCCAGTGTCACTCAGGGGTCATTCGGAACAGGAAGAAAAAAAAGGTGGCAAATGGAGGTCGGCCTCCATCGTGCCCTGAGGGTGCCCGTTGTCAAGAGAGTCAGAAAACAGGCCAAAAAAGAGGCGTGAGCGGACCCCTCGCGAGCAAGATTCCCTTCGAGAACACGGATTAAAGGGTCGAAGCCGATGCCAGCGTCATGATCGCTCGACCAAAAAGAAGGGCGAAGAAGGGTAAACACGGCGCGTAGGTCAAACGCAAGAGGGAAAGGATTGGGGCCGGAAAAGAACATTGACGCAAAACATCAGACAAAGTCAGGGTATTACGAACACAAGAAAAAGAAAACTCCACTGAGCATAGGGGGGGACGCAAGGCATGACTACACGACGTCTTGTTCTCGAAGGAAATGTCTTTGGGGGGAAAGGTGCTGGAAAAATATGTTGGTGCACGAGTTCGCATAGCGGTCTTTTCCTGTCCTGGGGAAGGAAGCGCTCCTAGTTACAGTTACTAAGAGGCAGCGCGACGGAAAAGTGGAAAAACAAGGCGAAATGGAAAGACGAAATAAGACCAGGCTCTGGTCGAAGAAAAATAAGAACATTAAAGAGATCGCTACTCCAATATCTCACCCCAGAACCAATAGAGGGGGAGCGGCCGAAGCTTCAGGGGACGTGACTGGTAACGAGGTTAGGAAATTAACAGCACTGGGAACAAGAGAAAATGACAAGGGCGGTGTCAAAAAAAACATCCGGAACTGCTGGCTTGGAAAGCAGGGAGGTGCGTCGCCGGTGCCAAGAGGTTCGGAGGAAGACGCTCCCTTCGCGGGGGTGTAAAAAACACAAGGGGGGGGGAGACAAACCTGGGACGGTTTGTTGAGCAAAAATATGCCGACCAAGGGTCGTCTGGCCATAAAAAAAAGCGAGGAAATAACTAGGGAAGAAAGGCGAGTCAAAGCGGGGGGTCGTCTGTTTCACTGGGTCAGACGCTCTTTCATAGCGGGGTGTCGGTTTCTTCCGAAGAGGGGGGACAGGCAGCACACGAGGGCTGAGGGGTAAAATCCCAGGGGAGTAGGCGGTAGGCGGACTTAAAGGGAAAATGAACTCAATAAATGGATCGGACTCCTCTCGCCAGTTGAAAAAAAACACAAAACAAACAAACGGAGAAGATGTCGATCGGTCACCTCGCAGGGGGGCCCAAAAAGATGCCCGCATGTCCTGGCAAAGACGCCCGAGGGGACCGCGCCTAAGGTTCGGATGATTAAGACAAGGTCACCGGACGAAATTGCTATCCGACAGCCACCGCGCAGAACATTTTCGAGCTTTTTCCACGAAACGGCCAGAAGAACTAAAAAGACTGGGGTCAACGGGGAGGGACTGTTCGCAGCGGAAATACCCCCGCGAGGGGGGAGTGGAGGTTAATTTTCAGGAGCGGGGTGGCCGATAAGGTGGCTCGTAGGTAAGGGATGAGAAGCCTGAACGAATCCAACATCCCAACGAAACGACAAAAGAATAGAAAGAACAAAGTACATCGATGTCCAGGAACATTGTAACAGGTTGGTAGGTTGGGAAGGCGGCAAGGTCTCTGTTAGGGTTAGTTCACTCAAAAAAGGGAAAAGGGAGACAGTCCGGGGCAACTTTCGGAGAAGCAGGTAACAAACAAATTACTTTGGCACCTAAAGGGAGCACTTGATGAGTGGAAAGGAGGGGTGCTACAGGGGAGCTAACTGAAGCACCGAAGGTGAAAAAAAAAGTCCGGGGGAACGGGACTCAAGTCATCAACGCCGCAAAACCCAGCTCGGGTTTTCAGGGGGAAAAACCATTCTGATCAAACCCTGTTCCAAAAAAATCGTAAGTCAACGTGAAACGAAAGTTTGCGCGAGAATGGCTCCCCAGAGACTTTCTCAAATACTCATGTCCTGGCCAAGCGGGGAGAGAGGGGGGAGACCGCGCAAGGATGTGCTCCCATTGAAGAGAAACAAACTTAGTCTGGACAAGTCAGGACCTAATTTAAAAACGTAATTAAGGAAACAGACAATAAGGACGGAGGACCATAACTCTGCTATAGGTCTCACGTCAAAACAAGGGGGTAAAAAGAGTAGAGGGAGAGAGAAGGGGTGAAATGCTGAAATTGGGAAGGGGAAATTTCACGGGTGGAAATAGTTGGTGACAACGTGTCATTTCCCGGAAGAAGTATTGGGCGAAGGAACACTCAGGCCCACAAAGGGGTGGGGGGGGGGAAAAGGAAAATGAAATAGAGAAAAGTCTAGTGGGGATTTGCGGACTTACTCCAGCCGTTTTGATGAACAGCGGGTGTTTGTGGAAGGGGGAGGGATTGAATAATAGGCAAGTAAACAGAGCTGGAGGGGGTAGAAGGGGGGATACGAATTTACTGAGTTGTGAGAAGAGGGATTCTTTGCTTTAGCCCCAGAGGTCAGCATGCCAATGTCACCCGGCAGGGGATCTCACTGTCTGCTGCCACAGACTGTTGAGATTAATTCTTCTCATACCAGTGTCATCCCAAAAATGGAGGTCGGGCCGGTGGGTGGACGACAGGGGGGAGCTCATCTACTTCAGGAAGTACACCAACCTAAACGGAAGGGGGGAGCCAAGCGTAGGTAATTTTGGTTCTTTCGATTGGGGGTTTTTTTGTATTGTAACGAGTGTAGGGCGAAGATACCAAGGGAGGACGTGCAACCGTAGATCGGCACCAATACCAGAAAAAAGACTAAAAAGGGCGCGGTGGTTATGCTCCAACACGGGGAGGAAGGAGGGTGTCTGAGGAGGGATTGGAGAGGAGGTGGCACTCAATACGTTGCTGAGGAGAGAAAAGAGGTGTAAGGGGGGGGGGGTTTGGCTCATCTCGAGGGAAAAAGAGAGTGGTCAGGGGGCTCCCGTCCAGTGTTCGATGAATGGGAGAAAGGGTGACGCGAAGAGAATGAGTAAGTGGTTTGAACTTGTACGGAGGGGAGGGGCCGTCGATGGCGGACGCACTTTGGGGCGACGGTAAGGGAGGTACTCACGGGTGAAGGGGAAGGGTGACACAGGGGCCAACATCGGTTGCAAAGGATCAGCCGGAGGAAGAAATGGGACGTCCTTCCGCCAGAGAGAGTTGATTGGGGAAGACGGCCCATTAAAGAAAAACGATTTTACTAAATTGAGGTCGGGGCATTTGGAGTTCACTTCTAGGTATTTACCTTGCGCCCGGGGGAGGGCGGGAGGCCGACTCCACCCGAATCTGTTGGGGGGAAAAAAAGCACAAATGCTACAAGACACGACTGACGGACACATGAATCGTGGAAAAAAGGGGGTGAAGGGGGCCGAAGAGCAGGGGGAGCCTAGAAGGGGACCGGCGGTTTGCTATTCGGGTGGGGAGTAGGGGAGCGGGTCGACGGGGGGTAGGCTTTCTAACTGTCGAAATCGGGACGAGGAAAAAGGGGGGGGGGCGGGGAGGGCTCACCTGCTGTGTTGTTATTTTGTGGATCTTCTCGGAGTAGGGAATAAGGGGATCAGGGGGGCGTACGGGAAGGACTGGTTAGATTCCGGGCAAAAACGGGTACCACGTTAGAGGTGCGCGTGCGAAAAAGGAAACGAGTAACACTGGGCCAGGAAAAGCCAGTTCCGGCATCCATGCCTCAGATGTAGGGGAGCGCGGACAAATAAATGTGGTAATCTAAGTGGGAAAAAAAAAAAAAGTAAACCGACTGCTGGAACGTATCGAATTCCGGGGGGGGGCTGATCAGCTCTCCTCGTATGCGGTTGTGTTGGGGATTCGGGCCTTAAAGTCCAAACCATCTGGAATTGGAGGCCTGGGGGGGAAGGGGAATGACCTGGTTAGTGTAAAGGTTTCAGCGGGGGGGGAGAAATCTCTACTGTTGAATTCAATTCTTCGAGTGAGGGTTTGTTGTTAGGACCGCCCTGATAGAATAGCGAAGCATGCTTCATGTTACTTTAATCCTTGGGGAGAGTAGAAGTGAATCGAGTGCTCTTGGGCGACTTACGGGGAAGGGGTTGGGCTTGGTGCTAACAGAGGACGTAATAGTAAGTAGACGGTCCGGACGTTCTTACAATAGCTCCTTTCCTACGAAGACCCCGTGTGTTATAAAGCCGTGTTTACGACTAAACGGGGACTGCGGATGAATTGTATTTTTGGTGATGGGCGAATGTGGGATAGTCTGGTATGAATCTTTGTTCGATTTGTGGGGATGAATACTCTTGGATTTAAGGGGAAGGGTCGAGTCCTATCGGTATTGAATTTTATAAGAGATGGCCAACGGCCAGAGTGCGAAGCGATGTTGGGGGTCATAGAGGAAAGACGAGATACGCAATAGGTGAAAAGGCTGTGCATCGGATCTAAGCGGGGATTTACTGCCCGGCTGTTTGGGGCTGGTGGAAGAAAGGGGCAACGAGGGGACTTTGACGAGCAAAGAGACAAATCGGGCAGGTGGTAAATTGGGGAAAAGGGGTTGGGTTGTCAGAAGGGGGGATGTGGATCCAACTAGAGCCAAAGTTGCCGAGTAGAAGGGATGCCAAGACGAATTGGGA
>Ga0179593_1611285_pt1 | contig 10092 bp, 17 predicted proteins | sample CZODoug2_1_08_16_FD_185931 | JGI IMG/M metagenome (GOLD analysis project Ga0179593, IMG submission 185931) | Vadose zone soil fungal communities from Angelo Coast Range Reserve, California, USA - CZODoug2_1_08_16fungal (PacBio error correction) | ecosystem: Environmental > Terrestrial > Soil >...
AGGAAACAAGTCCAGACACTTGGGCTTCCCGGGAGAAAAACAAATTGGTCGCGAGTCTGGAATATACATTGAAGCTTCAGAGGGAACAGTGAGGTTAGGTTGCGCAGCGCGGGAAAAAGGCAGGAGGAGCCAGGACTTTTCAAAAAAGCTTCCCATAAAAAAGAAAAAAGAAAAAGAAAGAAGCGGCAATACCAGAGGTCAGTACCAAACGGTGTTGGTTAAGGATTCCCCAACGACATTGGCGGGGAATTGGAGTGGGCTGGGGGCGATCATGAAAGTCTTGTGGGGAACTGTTGCTCGTAAAGGCTCAGTGCGAGGATTCAAGGGGAAAAAATCGGAATCCATAAACTTGGAGAAAAATGGCATTTTTTTTTCTCGCAAGGTCAACTGGAAGGGAAGAGACGGGAATCATGGGCCAGTTAGCAAAAATAAAGAAAGGGAGTAAGATACCGTAAAAAAAATTGGTTTGTGGTGGGGTGTCTGGGGGGGGGGGGGGGGGGGGTTGGGGGGAAAGGGAATTGTTTTTGTTTGTTGTCGCGAAAAGTTTTTTTAAGGGGCTGTAATTATTTTAAGGGGCAACAGACATTGGACGCACTTTGGGGGGGGAGTACGAGCAACACACAAGGAAATAAAATAGGGGGGGAAACGGGGTAATTCGCTGGTAAATGTGGCGAAAGAAACAACGAGACAGGGGATTCAGGAATCAGCGCAATGGTTGGGTGCAGACTGTTTAGTCTGTTCGGATGGTCCAGAAGTCGTAACCGGTGGGGCAGGGGTCGGGGGGAGGGTTACAAAATTTTCAAAGTGAAACGGCTGCTGACAAATGGGAAACGGAAGAAAAGTAAAAGTGTCTCCGAAAGAAGTGGAATCAAACGCAGAACGGTAGCCCCGCGTACAACTGAAGGGGGGACGCCAAAAAAAAACGACGTCTCTGGGTCAAGCACAAGGGGAGATAAGGGGGGGGAAAAAAAAAGGTGCGAGCACTGAGAAAGGGGAAACTTGTCTGGGAGGGAGAGATAACAACAAAGGAAATGGGGGGAAGCAGCGCAAGAGTTTTCGGAAAGGAAGCCAAAAAAAGAAAAAGAACGCACCTAGGCAGTTAGAAGGAGGAGAGGAAAAGGGGGGGTATGAAAGTCACATCACAGAACTTCCAAAATTCAAGGTCCTCACAAACAAACGGGCTGCAAAAAAGTGTTCAACGTCGTTTGATTTCTTGCGCCGGAAAAGGAAAGGCGAAGGAACGTAAGGAAAAGAGGAGGAGGAAAAGGGAAGAATTTTCGTTAAATAGGAGAAAAAAACAAACCGCCCGGGAGGACTAACTTCACAGGAACTCGTGTGAAATAAAGTTGTGTTGGGGACAAAAGTTGAAATAAAACGCTATTGGGCCTGAAAAGAAAGGCGAATCCGTCGAACCCTAATCCAAAAAGGTCCCCGGAAGGGGGCCCGTCGAACAAGAATAGACAGCTTTTTCCAAAGAAGGGAACAGCGGGGAGGGGAAGGTAGAAAAGTTTTTCCGTCAGAATGAAAGGCCTAAAGGGAAGGGGTTGAAGAAAAAAAGAAAAGAAGGCAGGGGAGAGTGTTTTTTTGGTGCACCAAGGAGGGGTGGGCTACCAAATATAGGGGGGGAAACTACAAGATCAGCGGCAAACCCAGAAAACTTAGTTGGAAAATCAGAGCAAAACAAAAGGAAGAATTGGGGGACGAGTGTCAGCTGGGAATCAGACTGAACAGGGGAAAGGGGAACCAACGAAAGAAAATTATGACATTTGCAGAAACATGGGACCGGAAGCAAGGACGGGGGAAAAGAAAATAAAGTTTTCTAACTGAAAAAAAGTCCAAAGGGGGGGGGGCCGGGGGAGGTTTGAGAAAAGACAGCGATTGTGCGGGGAAAAGAAAAAGCAGGAGAAGGGGAGATTTTTGTGCCAGGGCCGGGAATGGGGAGAAAGATGCAAATTTGTTTAAACATGAGTCTCTAAAACTACAAAAAAGGGGGAGGGAGGAAAAAGGGAAAGAGACAAAGGGGGATAATTCGGAGGGGGGGGGACGATTGCAGGAAACAAATGAAAAACCTCGGTCGCCTCTAACGCTGAATCCAAAGAGAGTGTCCAAGGGAGATTACTCACAAGAGACTTTCCTTGCGAAAAAACTGATCAGGAAGGGGTGGCCAGCGAAAAGAAGGGGAGGACCTTGGAGGAGGGTTTAGGCGTTTCCCGGGCTGTAGTGCTAGGGGAAAGGTCCAAAGAGAAGTGAGGGTGACTCGATTTCCCAAACACCGCCAACTAGCCGGCAGTAGGGGGAAGAAGGAGCAGGGTGGTCGGAAGGACGTATCACGGCCAAAGGACGAGTGGTTTTGCCAAAAAAACTCAGTAACCGAGGGGGACTTTTTTTATTACTGAGGAGTCGTCCTGAAAGAACATCGGTAATAAAAGGCCGGAAGAGGGGGAAGGGGGGGGGAGATTGGGGAAAACGGCCAACCTCGGCAAAGAACATGAAGATCAAGAAGGTTCAGACGCTAAAAACACGGACGGAAAAGGGTTTGGAAACCTTTGTTTGGGGAAAAAGTGGAACGTAGGAACCAGGCGATATCTGTGGTACCTGAAAAAAAGGGGACTTTAACGGACACCTACCTACAGCCACGACGGGAAAAAAAGTGCAAGAAAGTGAGGGAGAGAAAAAACTCCAAACAAGGGTAAAAAAAAAAGTGACAAGGTTTGTGGGGGATACCCTGGAGGGGGGGGGCAATAACAAGAAGGACAGGTAAACCCTCCCTAGGCTCACGAGTCTTCAAAACAGGGGGGGCTTCTAGTCGGGGGGGCAAGAGCCGTAAAATATGGAATTCTGGGGAGAAAAGGCTTCTGCCGGCCTCTCCGACAAAGGAAAATGCAAAGAACAGGAGCGTCGCCAAACCTAAAAGGGACGGTGTCAAAACGAAAGACGCCGCCGGTTTGAGGGGCGCCGGCAAAGATCAGAGATAAAGTTGAAAAGGGAAAAAAAGCCAAGGTCGTGCAAAAATCACTAAAAGTTGAAGAACAACACTTCGTGTGGTGCCAAAAGGAACCTAGTTCCACTTTGCAGACAAATGGGAAAAGGCGACAAGCCACACAGTCGTTTACTAAACGAGGGCGAAAAAGGAAAAAAGCAATGCCAGGCTCGCAACCAACAGTCAGAGGGGGGGTTGTCTGAAACCTCAAAGGGGCCAAAAAGAAACTATGGGGAATCTTGACAATCATGTACCACCATCCACAAAAAGAAATTCGAGTGTGTCTTCAACGTGATTGGAGGGGATCAAGAGAGAAAGCCTTAAAGTCCTGTTTTCGCACCACCGGACAAAAGAAAGAAAGAACGGACAAAACAAAAATACACAAAGGGTAAAAACCAAAAAACCACGCCACCACAACATCGTTGCGAACGCAGAAAAAGGGTTGAAAAAAAGAAAACAGGGCAGATGCCTGAGGCCAGGAAAGCAAAACAAACGGAAAAGAAAAGAATCAGGAGCAATTCTTCCAGGGCCCCGGCGTTGAAAAAGATGAAGCCAGACCGACAAAAGGAAGAATCGCGCTGACTCCAAAGAAACACGCAAAAGTCAGACTATAGATCAGAAAGAATAAGAGAAAAAAAAAAAAAGAAACAGGAAGCGGAAAATCCTTCCCAAAAAGTGTAAATGGGGGAAGGGGAAGTCTAGACGGGGAAAGAGAGGGGTAATGTACTGGGGAGGAGAAAAAACAAAAAAGAGGGGGGAAGGAAAACCAGGCCCGGGCACACTACACAGAACAAAAAAGGCACGACGCGAAGAGTAAATGGGTCCCTCCCAATCAGAAACCAGGAAATTGGAAAAGCCCCTGAAAAAGAAAGGGGGGAGAACCACAAGGAAAAGACTAAGATATCAACACTAAACAAAAAAAAAAAGGAGGAGGAAGGGAAGCCGGGCCTGGGCGGAAAAAAGGGGGTTCAAATCAGGGTCCGAATTCTGACCTACATGGACTTACTCGGGAGGAAGGTGACGGTGTATGTGGCGGACGAAGGGGGGCGGGCCTTATCAGACTAAAAGGCAAAGTCTCAAAACCACATCAAAGTCAAGAGAGCGAGGATCAGGAAAAACAGCAGTTCCACTGTGTTTGAAGGAGTCCACCCGCTAAAAGGAGGGGAATAAGGAAAATTCTTTCCAGTGGGAACGGGAAAATCAAAAAAAAAAACAGTAGGGGGTGTGAAAAGTGTTTTCTCGGAAAGCAGGACTGGCTTCAACGGGGGGGAAACGGGGGGAGAAGAAAGAAAAAGAAGGGGCCCTGTGCCATTTGAAGGGGGGGAGAAGCCAGGAGTAGAAAGAGCGGTAATCAAGGGTTTGGAAGGTGCATGAGAAACATTGGAAAAAACAAAGGGTCCAACGGAATGGGAAGTGGGGGGGGCAGGGGGGTTGGGGGGGTGTACGGTGTTTTTGGGGGTTGGCAAACAAGGTTTTGAGGTTGAGAAGGGGCTGGAGGGGGGGAAAAAAAAGGGGTGTTTCTCCATACTTGTGAGCGGGAAAGAGAGTTAGTGCAGGAAGCCGGAAAGATCAAGAAGAGGGGGGAAAAAAAAAAAAGGAATGCGAGGACGGGGGGAAAAGGGGTGCTCTTGTGGAGGATTGTGGAGAACTTCAAACTGGACAATGATTCGGATCAAAGAGAAGGGTTTGCGTGGGTCTTGGGGGGGAGTGAAAAAAGAAAGTAAAAAAACCGGCCGGTGGTGTTGTGATGTCAAGCAGATGCGAGGTGAACGAGCTACGAATGGGAAAAAAGAAGTGAGGCGAAGGGTGGTCTGCAGGGGAGAAGTTGGGGGGCGAAAAAAAGCGCCCAGAAAATTGGAGCAACGGAATGAAAAGAAAAGCGTCCTGCCGTCTTGCGGAGAAGGGAACCAAGGAGAGATTTGGCGAGCAGACTCCTTGAAAAGAATTTGAAAGGCGAAGGCCCGGCAGAAAAGACAGTGACGGCAAGATTGGAAGGCAAAGTAAGACAAGTCAAGATTAGACGCCACACCGTTAGGGAAAGCGGAGATAGAATGGGTTTACATTAATAAAAAGCAAAAAAGCGTTCGGTCCAGTAACAGAGTTTCTCCAAAAAAAAACAGGGCAAGTTTAGGCCTAGCGCGTTCCAGCCAGATTTGCGTTGGATTGGGTAAAACTGGGAAAAAGGAAGCGGGTGAAATAAGTGCGAAGTAAACCGATAAAAAAGAGGGGGGGAAAAGTAAATAGAGAACCTGGGAAAAACAGCATCAGACCCGAAAGGGGAACAGGGGGGGCACCAAAAAGGAAACGCGATTTTGTAAACGCGGTGGCCGGATTCGAGAAAAAAGAGATTAGAGAATAACTAATTTATCCAGCGTGTTGGGCAAAGGGAAAACAACAGTAAGGACATCCTGTCAAACCAGCAAAAAAGGGGCTTAAGTGAAGGAGATGTTTTTCCTTCAATGAGAAAAGCATTGAGGACAGGAGGAAGGGTTTGACAACCAACGAGGCAGTGGGGGGAAGAAAGAGTCATCTAAAAAAAAAAAATAAACATGGGTACAAACAACAACAGGCAGAGATAGGGAAGTTGAATAGAGAACAACAAAAACGTCACAGGAGGGAAACCCAGACCATCTACAGAAGGTATTGAAAAAAAGTATGGCGTGACAAAAAAAAAAAAAAAACCTTAAAAATAAAAGTTTCGCTGGAATGAAACCGAAGTGAGATTCCTCGAATCGGGGGAAGGGAAAGAGGCCAAAAAAAGTGTGCTTATAGTTTGTTCAGGAGGACAATGAAAGGAGGAAAAAGGGGGGTCATGGAATCATGAGTCGTAGAAAAAAAGGGGGAAAGGGTCCGAGATGTCGCCAGAAAAAGAAGAATGGGGGGGGAGAATCTCTCGAAACACAAAGGGGGAAGAGGGGGGGGTCAGAAAAAAAGTGCTAATGGCCTGTAGAACATCCAGTCAAAAAAAAATCTTTCACCTGAGATAGCGTAACCGCCTGAATGATTCGACTCGGGGGGGTGGACGAGTCAAACACGATACAACCCCCAAAAAAAGGTGGGAAAAGAAAAACGGGAATCGAGGGGAATATCAGTCACGCATTGAGCCACGAGAAGGGTATCAAGCGCGGGGGTCGCCGTTCACCGGAAACATGAAATGAAGGTCAAGTGCACAAATTTGCCGGGTTTTGGTCAGAAAAAAAGTAAATCGCAGCCATTTATTGGGGTGGGGAAAAAACAATTTGAGCAGTAGTCGGAAATGGACAAATCTGGGTACGCCCCGAATGGGCAAAAACTCGAAAAGGGAGTAGGTAGGGGGATGAAAAAAATAGCAGGGCGTCGGAACAAGGGAAGAACCTCAATAGAGAAGGACACCGTCCGGGAAGACTGTCACTGTAATGGGAAACGGGGCGAACACGCGCGCTACCCAGCGGGGAAAAAAAAAGGGGGGGAGTTGAAGTCAGTAGACAAGATCAGTAAATGAGAGGGGAAAAACCTGGAAAAAAAAAAAAAGAAAAAACTGTATCACGAGTTTTATGAAGAAAAAGGTGACGGGCTCTGATTTGGAAAGAAAAAAAAATTTCTTAGTCCGGGACGAAAAAGGTCAACGGAAAGGAGTCAACGGAAGAACAGGAGGAGTCAAAAGGAAATCAGCAAGCAAGAAAAAAAATTGAAACGGGTTTGTGTGGGAACCGGGGGGTGGGGAGACAGACTCAGTTTCAGCAAAATGTAAAAAATAGGGAAACTGACGCCTCCGAGTCTAGAAGGGTTTATCGGGAGGGGGAGGGGGAGAGGGGAAAACAAGGGGGTCAGTATGTCTGCCTGCTTAACTCAAAAAAAGAACCAGCTCAACTGGGGAAAAACATCCTAGCTTTTGGGCAAACACACATGAACGAAGAAAAGGGCGGGGCGCCGGAGACATGACCAGGCACGGAAAGGGGATGAAACACGCGGGACGGGTGGGCCAACCGACACAGAAAAAGACGGCAAGAAAAAAAAAAGGTTATGCTCAAACGTTGGACAAAATGTCAATCTCGGGGAAACCACGGGGAAGAAAAGTGAGGAAAACATTCCCAAAGCCCAAACAAAGACGGGAAAACGAATCGTCCAGGAGGTCATCGCAAAAAACAGAGGCTGTGAGTTCAGAATACAACTCGGTGGGGGAAAAGAGCAACAAACCAGATTTAACAACCAAGCAGAAAATAGTCACGCCAGATCAAGGGGAGGGGGTCCTAGAAGTGGAGAGGTATTCCGCGCAACGACGAACGAATTTAAAAACCACAGGGGGGGACGGCCATCATTAAACAACGAAAGAGGTAAAAAAAAAAAAAGCATTCAGCTAAAAAACTCCCCAAAAAATGCAAAAGACACAAAACAACCCGAAACTCACCCACACAAAGGGTGAAGAAAGGGGAGGACTGGGTTGTTAACTTAGGAAATTCCGAAACCCGGATCTAAAGGAAATTAAAGACAGAGGAAACCGACGGGCGCGATAAAAAGACGAAGGTTCACCTGGGTGGTGAGGAGTGACCCGCAAAACACATGAAAGAAAGAGAGTATGATAAGAGCCAAAACCTATAAACCAGTTGATGACTAGGGAGAAAAGAAGTTTCCTCCGACCGACGTAAGGGGGGAAGGAATCCAGAAGAAAATCAGTGGAATATTTTTGGGGAGGATGACATTGGTTCCTGTGCCTGGGAGATGACAAAACGTAAGAGGAAAACAACCTTATAAAAAAACCAACGGAACGAAAAACAACGGCAACGCATCGAAAGGATTATCCTAGAATAGGGAAAAAATGATTGTCAAGGAAAAATACTGAACGCAAAAGCAGAAGAGACGCTCCTAAAAAAAACAACTGGAAAGGGGAAAAAAAGGAATAGAAAGATATAGCCAGACCGTCGCACGGGGGGGGATCCAAGGTGAGTTAGTGCGGGAAGAAATCCTTGTGAGAATTCAGGGAAGGAATATGTCGGGAAACGGGCCAGTTTGGACGGTGTAAATGGGGGTGGAAGTAAAAGGCACCGTAGCCAAGAAATCTGGAAACGTTGCGCAAAAATCACATGAAAAAGAAAGACGCCAACCGAAAAAAAAAAGTCTTGAGGTGTTGAGGATTAGATTAAGCGGATTGAGGAGGGGCGCTAATTCTCGAGGGGGGTGGGCAAGTGTTGCTAGGCTGGAGCATTCAAAAAAAAAAAAAACTTAACAGGGGAAAAGCGAAAAGATGACACAGCGGGGACAATGGGGGGTTTTAAAAGGGAAAGCAAAGACGAAAGGAAAGTCAATCGCGTCAATCTGTAAGAGGAAACGGAGAAGAAAAAGCGACACGACCGTTAAAAAAATAAAAACGCGGCGGGTGGGCCAAAGAGGGTTGGTGTGGAGGCGGGGGTGGTTGGTGAAGGGTTTAGGGGTTGGGGGGGGGCGGCAGGAAGAAGGGTCGCTGGCGGCGTTTGGGAACAGAAAAATAAGAATGAGAGTTAAAAAAGTCGAGCAACGAAATGAAAGTGAGAACACAAGAAGGTAAAGCGCGGTGTTTGAAGGGGGGAAAATTAATTTTACCACGGAGCTTTGGACCAAAAGGAGAGAAAAGCCATTGTGAGTCGAGCAACAATGTGGGGGAGAATGCAACACACACGCCCGAAAAGTGCAGAGGTACATTGTCTACATCTCCGTAAAGGGGTGTTGATTTTTGGAAGAAAAAAGGGAGGGGAAAAAGGGGGGGAAACTATCTGACGGGGGGTGAGTTTGAGCCAAAGTGGAGGGAAAAAGGGGGGGTCTGCCTTGAAGTGAGTTTTGACATAAACGGGGCGCGAGGAAGACAAGGACAAAAATCAAAAGTCAGGAACCACCGAGAAATAGGGAATTAAACAGAAAAGTTCACGAGAAAAAGCCGGGTTGGGGGCGGCCGAAGGCGAATAAAAGTGGAAAAGGTTGAAAAGGAGTTAGCGGGCGAGTCCGATCAAGAGAGAAAAAAAGGGAGGCGAAAAAACGAGTGTAAAACATAGGGTTCCAGAAAACGGAAGGCAGGGAAAAAATACCAAGTTCAGCCCACAAAACTGGTCAGGGGGGGGATCGGAAGGCAGCTTGCTTCTGGCGAGATGGAAAAGTGTTTAAAGAAAGGGCTGCAGGGGCGCGAAAATTCGTGAATGGAAAAAGAAAAGGGGGAACGGAAGCTTTTCGCATAAACTAGTATAAAAAGGGGGGTTTTCAAAAAAAAGGAAAGACGCGGAAAGTGCCGAAAGGTGGGAGGGGCTCTAAAACAAATAAAAAGGCCTGGACCCAAAAGGAGAAAAAGAAACCGGGGGACGTGCCAGCAACCAAGAGACCAAAAAAAAGAAGTTAAGGAGTCGATTGGAGTGTTATGATAACAAGGGGGAGAAGGGAAAAAAGAAGAAGTACAAGAGCTCAGGGACGAGGTTTTGTGGGTTTTCAAGTGTTAAAAAAACACGAGGTGGACGAAACACAGAAATCAGTCAATCAGAGGAAAAGACAAAAAAAATTCGCGGGGAGTGAGGGGTTTGGGAAGAACACGGCAAATTGGACTTTGCCAAAGTGACCCAGCACAAAGACAGTTCAGGGGAAAAAAAAAAAAAAAAAAAAAAGAGAAAAAAACAGGAAAATCCCATTTGCGGGAAATGAAACCGTAAGAGGGAAAGAAATTCCCCAAACAAAAAACGTTTGGGCGAAACTGGAAAAGGGGATATCGTTTGGAAAAGCAAATGACGATTGGAAAAGGGGAATCAAAAACAGGGCAAAAAGAAGGTATATTTTTGGGACAGAGTCAGCGATTATCATGGTTCCAGAGAATCCAAACCAAAAAAACGGGAAAGAGGGAAAAAGAAGAGATGAAAAAAGAGGGATGCTTAAAGGGGACAGTCGAGTTCACAAGAGGACCTCAGGAGACGGGGGGGGGGAAAAAATACGATAGACTGCTGGAATTTAGCCAAAAACAAAAGATTACGAAAACGCGACTGTGTGGAGAGCGAGGAGGGGTGACGTAGACCAGAAACCTCGAAAAGTGGATGAAAGGGGTCGACGGGGGTTGAGCAGTTCAAAAGGTATGAGAAGTGGCCTGCACATGCAAGGGGTACGGGTGCTACGATTGAAAACTCACA
>Ga0179593_1636275_pt1 | contig 10092 bp, 15 predicted proteins | sample CZODoug2_1_08_16_FD_185931 | JGI IMG/M metagenome (GOLD analysis project Ga0179593, IMG submission 185931) | Vadose zone soil fungal communities from Angelo Coast Range Reserve, California, USA - CZODoug2_1_08_16fungal (PacBio error correction) | ecosystem: Environmental > Terrestrial > Soil >...
ACCAAAAAGTCATGGAAGGACTGGTGACCGGGAACTAAATGGCTTCAGGTCCTGCGAAGAAAAAGTCCGAAGGAAGAGAGAATGGGGCCGGCCGCCCGGAAAGAAAAAATTCTCCTCTCAAAACGGGGAGGAGGAAGATCGGCCAGGCAAACCAATGGGACGACGGCCAAGAAGGAAAAACAGGACTAAGCCCCTTGTAGAAAACCGGCAAAGCATATCGGGCAGGTCCAGCAGCGGGGGACCGGTGGTTGGCAGCAGAGACTGGCCGCGCCCGACAAGAGATCATGGAAGACCGTACCCTGCAAGGGGGAAGCGGGGATAGTGGTAATCCGAACAAACTCTTAAGATAAAACTGCGGTCGAACAGACACACTTATTGTCGCAAGCCCAGGCGGGGGGGAAAAGAAGAGCTCCTCTCTGAAAAAAAACGCAAAGGAACTCGTAAGATGAGGCAAGGAGCTCAATTGAAAGGGGGAAATAGCTTTCAAGGTAAGGCGAACTCAACCTAAAAGAAAAGAGTTTGGGAGAAAAAGCAACCATAAAGGCCGCATAAAAAGTCCAGATCCCCATTGAGGGGGCCATCAGAATGTCTTTGCACGCAGAGTAGGGCCCCCCCCAGTGTAAGAAATCTTTGAGGAAAGTCAGAAAATAGAGTCGATCGGAAAGGCGGAAGGCTTCGCCTGGCCAAAAACGCACGAAAAAAATAAAGGTCGGGATCCGGACACGAGGCACTTGACAAAAACATTGAAAAAAAACGAAAACGATGGGTCGGGGCACATATGGGGGAAACTGACTAAAAAGTCTCTTCCCAAATTTGGGAAGGCCATCAACTACGCCTCAAAGGGGGGCCACGGAGAAAAAAGTAATAGCTGAAAAGTCAAAAAGAAAAAAAAGAAAGTGGGGAGGCCTCGATAATCAGCCCTTCAGACAGTGAAATGGGGCGGGAAGGTTCCTCGGAGACCAAAGGGGGGGGGATGGTAACCATTTCGTTTAAAAAAAAATTATTGGAAAAGAAAAAAAACGCAACGAAAGGAGATCACCGAACGGGTAAGGTGGGGCCGCCGGAAAAAGGTCATCTGCAGGAGAAGTCGATTGTTTCACCTCAAGACTCCAAGGGGGGGGGGCGTTTGGGACGGAAGAAAAGAAAAAATTGTCTTAGAAAAAAGTCCGTATCCCGGGGTGGGGGGGGGAAAACCAGGGACGAGGTCCCTCCAGAAGTTCGAATTGGAAGGAAGAATTTGGGGACAAGTCCCTTTCATCATGGGGGGGAAAAGCACTGCCTAAGTCCAGGTGGGGATTTCAGGCTGGGGACAGGGGCGTATCCCCGGGGTCTATAATACCAGGAAAACACTTGGAGAATCCTCTCGGACAATAACCATATCATCCATATAGGAAAAAGGGTTTCCCTAAAGAGGGAAAGGAGGGTGGGGGGGAACATAAGGCGTGGTGAAAACAATCTCTCCAAGCCGTTAGATCCCGGGGCAGAAAAAAAAAAGTCTTCCGGTTGGACTAAAGCCTTGAATTTGGGACCACCAAAGGGGGCACTAACAAAGGAAGAGAAGGTCAAGGGCAAGATAGGGGGGGAAGAAATTGGGAAGAAAACACCGACCCAAACGGAGAGTTTTTTAAATCTTAACCTTAACAGACACCAATCAATTGGGGGAAAGCACCGTAGGGGGGGGGGGGGAAAACGAGGAAAGGTTGCAAAAAAAAAAAAAATGTCTAGGGGAATCTCGTTCGATGGAGGCTTTTTCGTCGAGGTCCGGGTGGAGGAGAAGTAGGTCACTACCCCAAGGAGGAAAAAGAACTGGCAGTAGGGGACAAGGGACGCAAGGAACTCGGAAAAAGTATTTGGCCGAAACATCCCGGCCGAAGGAACTCAACCCGCCTAAAGAGGGGGGACGCTGGTAAACGAGTTCGGAAAACGCCCCAAGCAAAAGCCGGAAACGGGGATCCAGAAAAAATGCACAAGAGGGGTTCTCAAGAGGACGAATGTGCAGCAGCCGAGGGGTTGGGAACGCCCTCAGGGGCCTTATAGGGAGTACGAAAAAAGTCCTAAACGAAATAAGGACATTACAGAAGAAAAAAAGGAGGACTGGGGGAAACGATCAAATAATATAAAAAGGGTTAACGAGAAGAAAATAGTCTCCGCCCCCCCAAAGGGAAAGATCGATGCTAGTTCGCAAAAACCAAAAAAAAAAAAAAACAAAAGTAACTCCGGAAAAAAAAAAAGGGGGGGGGGGTTGGGAAAGCGGGCAGAACATAAGTTTTGGACAGGGTCCGGCCACCTAAGGGGAAAAAAAAAAAAGGGGGGGGAAATTCATCAAGCAAGCCGAGGTTCCCTGCTCACAAACCTCACCAGCAGACCCATTCGTCTGCCGCCGCGGGGAAGAAAGCCGTGATGAAAAAAGACGCAAGGGGGGAAAAAACAGGGACCACATGGAAACGGAACGGTCCATTAGCTTGTTATCAAAAAAGGTGCTAATGCCCATGGAAGTGGCGTTATTGGGGGGGGAAAAAGGGGCGAGGACAAATTGGAGGTGGGGGAAAAGGGACGAAAGATTTCAACTGAGACCTTGAGAAACCGCCAGACCGGTTATAAAGAAATGAGAAAAAAAAGGGAAATGGGAAAAAAATGACACACATCCCCGGCGAAAAAGGAAAACTCGGGCAGGTAAAATCGTAGGAAAGTAGTTTTGTCCAAAGACCGCCCGAAGGGGGCACGGGTCAGAAGAAATTCGGGGAAGGGAAAGCAGCAACAAATGCGAAAAGTTCGAAATAAAAGGAAAGATCAACAACAAAAAGGGGGGGGGGGAAAGTATAGGGGGAAAGCCAGTGGGAGCTTATGTGGGGGGAAACTACCACATTCGTCCCTTCAAAGAAGGGGGTGTTCCCACTCTTGGGCAGGGGGGGAGGGGACGGATAGGGGAAGGGGGTTTCAAAAGGTAACAAAAACGAGAAGTGAGTTCGCGGAGGGTTGGTCTGATATAGGGTTGAATGATTTTCCAGGTGGTGGTCCCGAAGGGAAACCACTTTATAAGAAAGTGGAGACAGGAAAAACGGGGATGAACCGTCCGCACAACAACCTCCGCCAGAAAAAAAATACAACAGGAACTGGGGAGAACCGCCGAAAAAATAAAGAGGACTCAAAGCGGGAAAGGGCGCTAGGGGGACAAACGGCGGGAGACAAAAGACGCTGGCGGCCGGGGGGGGGGAGAGAGAGGATACGGCGCCATCGGGGAAAATCAGGATGGAGGAACACCTCCGAGAGGAAACAAAACTGGGTCGGGCGTGAAAATGCCCTTTCAGGAGGGGAGGTTTTGAAGCGGGCCGCGAAAAAAAAAGAGAGGGAAGGCAAAAGGGGGGGGAGGTCTGACAAGGAAAGTCCTCCACCAACATATATGAGGGTGGGGTATCACCGTCACCAAGCGCCGACTTTCTGAGTTTAATGTAAAAGGAAGTTTCGGCCGGCCGAAAAAAACGGACGTCTCACGAAAAAAAACTGCAGAAGCGCTGCTGCAAACTTGACCACCTCGGGGTGGCCCTTGGCGAGCGAATGCAGTTCCTGGGGGGAAAGGGGAGCAGTGGGGGGGGGGGAACGGAAAAAAAAAGGAAAAGGGAGCAAAAGACGACCGGGGGCCCTTCCTCAGGTGGTCGGGAAAAATCGACCAGGGGCGGGCAGAGTCCTTGTCAAAAGGGGGGGGACATGGACTTTCAAGGGGGGGCAGGAGGAGGAGGGAGAAAAAAGCCCCCAAGATAGAATAGCATGACGACCCATAGAGGTCTTTGTAGACCAGTGGATCTCCGCGATACGGGAAGAAAGGAGGGGGCAGAGGTGGATGAGTAAAAAAAAGGGTAATTTTGACTCGGCAACAGGAAGGCATTTGCAAGGGGGTCGCCCTTCTCGGGAAACAGCCAATCAGCAGAGGACAGAAATTCAAAAAAGAAAATTGTGGAAAGGGCCCAAGTGAAAAAGCCGCAAATTTGTGGGGAGAGAATCCCGGCTTGTAGAAACTCATTAAAATAGAGGGGGGCTCGGTTTTTAGTAAGGGGGGGGGGGCGGGAGGTTTGAGACAAAAAGAAAAGGGGGGATCGAAAAAAAAACCGACGTCACCGGCCAACAGCACCGATGTTGAAAAACCGCCGCCCGCCGCTGGGGTTTCTCTTATGAATGAAAGGGAAGGGCCCCAAATGGGAAAGGGGGACCATCACGGGAAAGCCCACGTGAGGGTGGGCCACCGAAAAATTTTTTACAGGGGGTCTTGTGGTACCCGTCCTGGGCCCAAACAGAGTGTTGAGCCTGTCGGGGGTAAAAAAAAAAAGGGGGAAATTGAATATGAAGGAAAGGGAAGAGGGACATAGCGGCACGTGCGGTCCCCAAGAATACAAGGGGGAAATGCATAAAAAAAAAAAAAAAAAAAAAAAAAAAAAAAAAAAAAAAAAAAAAAAAAAAAAAAAAAAAAAAAAAAAAAAAAAAAAAAAAAAAAACAAAAAAAAAAAAAAAAAAAAAAAAAAAAAAAAAGACAAAAAAAAAAAAAACCCCACCAAGAAAGAAGAAAGAAAATAAAAAGCACAACCACCAGCAACCCCCCCCCACAAAACCCAAAAAGACCCCCCCAAAAAATAGACCCCCCCCCCCAAGAAAAAACCCCCCAAAAAAAGAAGAAAAAACGCCAAATCCCCACCAAGACCCCCCCCCACCAAAAAAAAAAAAAACCCAAAAACAACATCCCGAAACACAAAAGAACCCCCCCCAACACCCCCCCCAAAAAAAAATAAGAAAACCCCAAAAAACCACCAAACTCAAATAACCCACCAAAAAAAGAAAGAGCCCCCCAACAAACAATCCCCCCCCCAAAGAGACCCCCCCCCAAAACCCCACCCCAAAAAAAAAAGAAAAAAACCAAAATAACACCCACCCACCCCAAAAAAAAAAAACTCCGCCCCACACAAAAAGCACCCCCCCACCCAAACGCCCTCCCCCCATAGAAATACAAACCAAAAAAGAAGAAAAAAACAAATACCCCCCAACCCCCAACCACACAAACCCCAAAAAATCCCCCCCCCCAAACCCCCCCCAAAAGTACAAAAAACCAAAAAAAAAAACCCAATACCAACCAGCCAAAAAACCCCCCCACAAAAAAAAAAAAAGGCCCCCAAAAAAAAAATACCCCCCCCCCCAAAACCCCCCCCCCCAAACACACAACCAATAAAAAAAACAAAAAGAAAAAAAACCCCCCAGAGAAGACCGGTACCAACCCCCCCCACCAAAAAAAGACCCCCAAAAAAAACCACCCCCCCCCCCCATAAAACCCCCCCCCCCCCAAACTCAACAAAAAACCCCACAAAAAAAAGAAAAAACCCAAACCAAAACCAACGAGAAACCCACCACAAAAAAAAAAAAAGAAAAAAAAGGAAACCCCCCCAACCACAACCCCCCCCCCCCCCCCAAATAACCACCCCCCCCCTCCCAAACCACCCCCCCCACCCAAAAAAAAAAGAAACCCCATACCCCAACACACAAAACCCCCCCCCCACCCCCCACCAACACAAACCCCCCCAAACCCCGCCCCCCAAAAGACCACCAAAATAACCCAAAACAAACAAAACCCCCAAAAACCCCCCAAACCCCCCACCCACTCCAAAAAAAAGAGGTCCCAACAACCCCCCCCCAAGGATACCCCCCCCAACAACAACGCCCCAAAAAGCAGAGAAAATAAAACAACCCAACCCAACACACGAACCCCCACCCCCACCAACAACAATTAGCCCCACAAGAGCTCCCCCCCCATAAAACCCCCCCCCCCCAATAACCCCCCCCCAAAAAAAACAAAACCCCACCCAACCCCCAAACCCCCAAAAAACCACAAAAACCTACCCTCCCCCCCCCCCCAAACACCCCCTCCCCCAAGAAACCAACAGACCAAAAGAGTATAAAACCCCCAACAGAACAACCAACAAAACCCCCCCCCCACAATACCCCCCACACACAACACAAAAACCTTCCCCCCCCCAAAACCCCCCCCACAAAAAAACCAAGAAGAAAATTTAAACCAACAACCCACGCCAAACCCCCCCACAAATAACCACCCAAAAATAGCACCACATCACAAACACCACACCCCACCCCCTACTTAACCCACCCCCCCCAATAAAATCTCTACACACCCCCCCATCCTAAAAGCCCAACACACCCTAACCCCACCACCCCCAAACCAACCCCCCACAAACCACACACCCCCCCCCCCACAACCCCCCCCCCAACAACAAAACTCAAAAACAAAAAAAAAAAAAAAAAAACCACACAATGACCACCCCAAAAACCCCCCCCCACCCAAAAAACCTACCCCCAAGACAACACCAAAAAACCCCCCCCCCCCCCCAAAAAAAACCCCACCCCCAGAGAAAAAAAAAAACCAAATAAAATAAAAAAAAACCCCCCAAAAACCAAACCCCCCAAAAAAATCCCCCAAAAAAACTACAACATTCCCCCCCCCCCCAAAATAACCCCCCCCCCAAAACCCCCAACCGAAAAAAAAAAAAACCACCACCCACCAAGCAAACCCCACCCCCCAGATTAAAAAACCACCCCACCACCTCAAAGATTTCGCCGAGGACAATTTTCAAGGCAGAGGCGGGAGGAATCGCCAAAGCAAAGGGGAGACTGTCCTTGGAAAGAAAGAAGGGTTGGGGTACAGTAGACAAAAAAACTGGCGGCGGAGGAAGGGAAAATGCAGCACAAAAAGCAACGACATGGGGGGGAAACTCCAGGTCCCAGACCTCCTATCGTCCGAAAGGAAAGGGTCTTGGAATTTGCAATGTCTGGGGTGCAGACACGGGAGTCTGTCGTGGGTGTAAAAAAAAAGCTACGGACTCTAGGACCTCGATGGCGCCGTCCCTTCTGCCCAGACGCAACGCTTATTACACAGAGGCAGGGGGGAATAGGTGAAGAGAGGAAGATGGAAAAGACTGATGACGTAAAGTAAAAACCGCCCGGCGGGGGCGTCTTCGGGGGTTCCCGGCGGTCGACCGGTACCCAAAAGGTCACAATGATCTCCGGGCCTAGAGGGGTATTTCGGACAAAAAAGTTCGGCCCCGCGAAAGGGGAACGCAAAGCGCGGGACCGCCTGGGCGATATCCAAAGGGGGGGGAAAAGAAAGGGGTGAATGGAGTCAGAAGCGACCGCGGGGTATCATTGCCGGGTCCCAGGGGGTGGACTCACACCGAAAACGAAGGAAGGGGGTCCTTCCCAGTCGCCATGCTAAAATGGAAAAAGATGGCAGGTGCAAAAAAAAAATTAAAAAGAGAAAAAAAAAAAAACCCACAAACATTCTTCAGTTCTGGGGAAAAAAGGCTTAATGTACTACAAGAAGGGTCCTTCGCACCTTCAAAAGGAACCGACCCGTCCGATCGAAAAACCAAATAAGGGACAAAGGAAAAAAAAAAGAAAAAAGGAGGGGGAGGGGAGAGAGTAGAGGTTGAGAGAAGGCCCGACATCGCTCCGGCGTTCGGCAGTCGGACGGCGCGGGACAAGGTGTTAGAATTCAAAAAGAAAAAAAAAGCCCAAAGGGGGGGTGAAAGGGGGGGCGCTGGGGCGATTAAACTGCCGCCCGAAACTCAATCGGGACAGGCTTTGAGACGACGAGAAAAAAAACCTCGTAAGGGGGGCTCAGTGGCCGTCCAGAAAAATGATAACGCGTTCGCTTGAAGGACAGGTTCCAAAAACGACACTGAATGGGGGAAAGGGGAAAAAAGGGAGATAAAATGCACCGTGGTACAAAGAATTTTTTTTGTGGACGTCCAGGGCTTCTGGGGGCGGCCCAGAATTCCTCGGCAGGAGGCCTAGGCATTGATAGGGGGTCACCGGTCGAGAAAACAAAAAACACGAAGAAACCAAGGGCCGGTTTGCCGAATCCCCTGCAAAGGGGGGATCCTCCAAGAAAGGGAAAGGGGGCCGAAACGGGGCATCACAGCAGCGTCGGCTTTTCCATAATCGGGCGGCAAAACAGCCTTCGGAAAGTAAAAAAAAGGAAATAAAGCTCAGCGTGAAGGACCGTCCAAAAAGCACGATTCCCAAGTCGTCTGTCTGCAAAAGGGGCCCACGGAACAAGACGTCACCCTTTTCGACCCACCGTCAGGACGACGACGTGCGGGGGGGGGGGGGGGGAGTAAGGGATGACCCCCATCATTTCGGAGGAAAATGTCAATCAAATACAGAAAAAGGCCCCCGTTTGCCGGGAAAAATGACACCAAGTCTATCGAATTGGCCAGCCCAGAAGGAATAAGATGGAAAGGATCACTAAACCGTCGAAAAGGGTGCTTAAAATTTGTGAAAAAACGAATCCGAGACGCAGTTGGGGTTGCAAGGGAAAGGGAGGGTGTGGGGGGGTTACCTACTACCTTGAGAATCCGCAATGGGTCCGAGGCTTTTGCCGCCTTTGATTCATAATTCAAAAAAAATACCTTGAGAAAGGGGTGAAAAAAAAACAAAAAAAAAAAGGGAGTTTTTGGGCAGGGAAGGGGGGAAAAAATACCCGGGGAAAAAAAGTGTATTTATTATTGGGGTTCCTCCGTCAATCAATATCCCTTCGGGGGGAAAAAAAAAGACGTAAGGAAAAAATCAGGATGCTATAAAAAATTTTGGAAAGGGAGAGGGATCCGGGCAGCAAAAAAGGAGAACCAAAGCGGGGGGAGGGGGGGCAACGAAAGGGGACGCTTTTGAAACCCGATGGCACTATACCGAAGGACTCCCAGGAAAAAACGCCCGCCCGGCCCACTAGAAAAACCTCTATCAAAAGAAAACGGAAAAGAAAAGCACGGGGGGATCAAAATTGTTCGGATAAGGAAACGTGGATCGGGCGAAAAGGGCTGTGAATTCCGCGGACCTGAATTGCGATCGGTGGGGGAAAGGGGGGGGGGGGGGGAGGGAAATGGAAAATCGTGTATGGGAAAAAAGACGGCAACACTCCCCAACCTTAACCGCGAACGGGAGGAAAAATCAGGGGGAAAAGCTCATAGACACTGGTCCTGACAACGACAAGGAGAAGGGGACTTCGTACGATGGGTTCTTTCAGACATGAAAAAAAGGGGGGTGGGAAAAGAGTTCAGCATACCGCAAGCGGAAGTGAAGGGAAAAGGGGGGGGAACAAGGAGCAGCGTCCGCGGAGAATTTGGGAATGTGAAGAAAAATTGGATCAAACAATTCCTCTCGGGCGGGTACGCGATGGTGAAACCGCCCCAGCAAGGGGCGGAAAGAGAAGAAGAAAAATCGGGAAGAGCCAAAAGAAGGTTCACCTAAAAGCCAGAATGTGCAGCAGCAGCTTTTGAGCCACGAAAAACAATTGCAGAGGGGAGAATAAAAGGGGGGGCAGTAAAACTACGGGCCTTCATTAAGAAAAAAAAAGTCCGCGTCTGGGTCCGAGGTGATAAAAAAACAAAAAGAAAAAAAATAAAGGGGTTGAGTGGAAGTATCAAAATGTCTCCTCCACCCCCAAAAAGCAGATCTAGGGGGCGGTGAGAAGGTCGCCCGCGAAAGCCTCAAACATCAGTGCAAAAAAAATTACAGACAATAAGGGGTGCCCTTCCAGCTTCGGCGGTGGGAAGAAAGAGAAAGGATGCAATAAAAAGAGACACTGTCAGACGGCACCAGCGTGACAGGCGCCTGCGCCTAGAGAAGCCGGTGATGAAAAAAGAGGGCAAAAAAAGGTTGTCACAACCCACATCGTCCGGAAGCCGGGGGAGAAAAGGTAGGATGGGGAAAGGGCCTTGGGGCCGGGTTTTAGGGATTGGCGAGGGGGACAATTGGGGGGGGGGTGCACGAAAAACAAGAAGTCTCAGCCAGTGGGTATAACGGAAAAAACTGGATAGGACCGACCCCCCCAATGAGGGGGACAAAAAAAATCAGGAAATCAATTTCCATAGGAAAAGGAAAAAAAAAAAATCACGCGGGGAGGTAAATTAGTAGGGGGAAAAAAGGAAACTAGTTCCTAACCGCCCAACTGAAAAAAAATTGTGGCAAACGTCCCGGTTGAAAAGACGAATGCGGGGGGGGTGAAAAAAAAAGACAAAGGACAACATGGGGTTCTAATATCGA
>Ga0179593_1699734_pt1 | contig 10092 bp, 14 predicted proteins | sample CZODoug2_1_08_16_FD_185931 | JGI IMG/M metagenome (GOLD analysis project Ga0179593, IMG submission 185931) | Vadose zone soil fungal communities from Angelo Coast Range Reserve, California, USA - CZODoug2_1_08_16fungal (PacBio error correction) | ecosystem: Environmental > Terrestrial > Soil >...
GAACAACACAGAAGAGGAGGACGGAAACGAGAGATACCGGATTCGAGCGGCTGGATTGCAATAGTATATCCGGGATTTTACTGCTTCGAGGGGGGGCGAAAAGAGGACGAGTGGGGGGGAGCAGTCAGCCGAAAGCCCGAGGAGACTTAGGCGCGTCACTGAGGCCACGCTTAAATCCAATTGACTTTACTACGCACCGGGAGCAAGCTAAAAAGGGGCAAAGTCAGGAAAAAGGCTAGCATGTGTAGGCGCCCATGGGGGGAGGAAAAGCATCATCGGGCAGAAAGGACCTGGCCATCTACTAAAAAAGGAGTTTTGAAGATGGCCTACCTCATTGGCGGTGCACCCGCCGCTAAGAGGGGAAGGATGAGAAAAAGAAAACGCTAAGGGGAAAAGGTTGAAGGAGGAAACTGGAGAGCCGAAGCTTTTAAAGCTTTTCGAAGTGCACGCTCTCAACTGTATGCATCGTAGAAAAACTAAATCCGAAAAAAGGAACCACAAGCAATACGCGCCGATTTGGATCTTGCTGGGTCAGATCGTCGCTAAAAGGAAGAAGAGTCAAGGAAAGAAGCGGCAAGGAAGGGGGGAGAGTTAAAAAAACAATAAAAGGAAGGAGACAAACCGCCTATTCCATTTGCTTAAGCGGGCGACTGTGTACCAAAATAAGTCAGGGACCTGGAGGGTCACAAAGGGTCCAAAATAGGGGACCGGAATCAAGAGAAACACACCCGCCAAAACTTGACGCTTTATGTTAATATGCCGATCAGAAAGGGCTCACGAGGGACACGGAAATAGGAGCCTGGAAAGGTGTCTTGAATAGGAGCACGAAATGAGGTGAAAGACCGGCTCTCCTGCGGTGAGGGACAAATCGTCCATAGGAAGAGTCGAAATTTTGAGAGTCTTTGAAAGGGGTCAAAGCCTTCAAAGTAGGGGGTGCAAAAATTTATTGGGGGCGCTAAAGTCAACGGTTGGGATGTTTGGGGCGAGTGCTTTTTTTAACAGCGACTTAAAGAGGGGCCCGAGGAAAAAGTCAAGAAAAAAATCCGGGTGGAGTGTTGCGCCTGAAAAGATTTCTCTTAAGATACAATTCTCTATGAAAATGCCGCTTCTAGGCCTGAACAGCCTGGGGGTTGAGGGGTTTGGGGGTGAGGGGGCTGGCCGCTGGGGGGGGGACATTTGATTCCGCATCGCTTCTCGAGCCTTAGGGGGCAGTGCACGGAAAGGGAAGGGGGGGGACTACTAATTTATTTGAGGGGGCCTGAAGCTTTATATCCAAAATCGCTAAGGATTGGAGGCGGGGTGGAATATAAAATGGCGGGCCAATCACATGAACATTGCATAGAAAATCTAGAGGGAAGGGGGGGAGAAAAGAAAAAAGGAAGGCGCTCGAAGGTTAACTTGCAAAACAGAAGGGAGAGCAAGTACTATGAGTGAAGTTGAAGAGTGAAGGCGGAAGGGAGCAAGAACGGAGGGATGCAAAGGCCCATCTAGGAAATCTGCCATACAAGTGGAAAGAAAGAAGTTTTAAAAAAAGGGGGGTGAACGAGAAAGGGTAAGGGGAAAAGTCAGAAGACCAGACGAGCTTCTCCTGGGATGATCTGGGGGGGTATGGATAGAATGGACCCCGAAGGGGGCGTGGGAAAAGGGACAAGTTAACAAAAAGAGGGCCTCGACTCACTTCTTGGAAATTCGAAAAAAACCAAAAGCTCAGGTTTAGGTTTCCGATTCAAGACCGGAGTAGCGAAGACGCCTCTAAAAATTGGGGGGAAGGAGGGAACCATTGTCGGGTACCCAAGAAACTCGGGAGATTGCAGCAACAAAACAAGAGGTATAGACCGATGAAGGTAATGCGCGAAGCTGGTCGATAAAGCCTGCCGTGGAGCAAGGCCCACGATTAGAAGAAGGGGAGGTGAAGGGGTTCAGGGCACTGGATAAAGGTGTCAAAAGGTTTTGCAAATTACGGGGCAACAGGGCAGAAAGGACCAGGGTCTTGGCGAGATGGTTGGGAAGTTGGACATTACCGGGAAGACATTGAAAAAAAGCGACGGACCGGTGGGAAAAAAAAATGTCAACAAAAAATTAACATCAAAAAATCGGGAAGACAGGGGGGGGGGGGAGGGAGGTTGAGGGAAGGGGGGAGGGAGTAGGGGAGGAGGGGGGAGAGGAGAGATGGCAACTCTTCCTATCCCCGACAAGGATTCATTGAACGCCAAAAGCCGCCCACCTGAGTTGCCGGAAGTCATCACCGCACCAATTCGTTGGACTTCCAAGGGACCAGTAAGGTCGCAAATCCGGGGCGACAGAAGAAAACGTGTTGCTGACCAGCGGCCACTGGGCTTCAAGGGAAAAGGAAAGGATTAACGAGGGGGGGGGAAAAGCCTCAGAAGGATAAGCAGTCCTACGAAAAAAGAAGACAGAAAGAAAAAGGGGACTTGAGGAAAGGGGAGAAAACGGAAGATTGCAACGCGTCAGACGACTTTTTAAGCCTTGAGAGAACTGAAGGGGGGAAAAATTGTAGGAATTGACGAAGAGAAAAACAACGAGAGATATTGCGGGAAGAAAGCTTCAGGAGGAGGAGAAAGGAGAAAAAAAAGGGTAGACCGCATCAAAATATCAAACTTAAAACCAAAATTAGGAGTCCACTTCGTCAAGAGAAGGGGGGGGACTTGAGGAAGTCTTCACGGGAGTCGGGGAGGATTTTAAACGACGCTTAGTAGCGGAACATCTTAGGACTAAGGAACCTCATTAGCTCGACAAAGATCAGAGGGGAGGGAAAAACTAAAGAAGTGGCGCCAAGTTTGGGTGACGGAATTTGATGAGGGGGTCCCCCGGAGGTCGGGGCGGGTATTGAGGCCTGTGAAAAAACAAAGAAGACCTGTATTTAGTTTGCTATCCCGGAAAGTCAGGGAGAATAGAAAAGGGGGGGAGATTCTGGCGAAAGATGTAAATGACCGGGAAGAAAGAGAGGTGAAAAGGGGAAAGGTAAGGGTAGGAAAGGATGTCAAGAAAACACTGAAAGGAAGGGGAGGGGAAAAATAAAAAAAGAAGGTCAAATTGGACGGAAACCTGGACACCATCCTTACCAGAGACGAGCCCACCATAGGATGGGGGGAAAGGATTCAGCTTCGAACTGTAAGTACTGTAAGAAAAACGAAGGTCGCCAGCGAAGAACAGTGGGGGGAGGAATTACGAGAGGGACAGGAGCGCGTCCCCGGGTGGTATGCAGAAAGGAAACCGGACGGTGGGGAAAATGTACAATCTTCAGGGCGCCCCTTCCAAAAGGGGGGGGGAGGGGATGCAAGATCTCAGGGCAGGAGACCGCCATGGTGAAGGGGGTTTTCTTGCCGTCCTTTCCGACTTCTCTGGCGACGAAGGGCAACTGTTTTGAAAAAGCCCTTGGGAAAATTTCAAAAATGGAAGGAAAAAAGGAAAGAAATTCCCGGGCACCCAAGCGGGGCCTCGGGAAGCGGAAAGAATATTCCCACCGAGGGAACCGACGAAAAAAAACGAGAGAAAACAAAGAAACTCGGGGGATGGGTATTAAAGGGAAACTGGGGGATAAAAGGGGGGGGGAGTTGCTAAACAGAACCAAAAGGGGGAATCGCAAAAGAGAGGAATATACACTGAGTTACGGGGGGTGAAACAAGTTACACTACGTCAAAGTTGGAAGAAGGTAAGGAAGCCAAGCCAGGGGTAGCCACCAGGGGTTCTCTCTTGGGAAAAGGGGTCCGACGGGAGTAGAAAAGATCCGGTAGAAGGAAGCGGATCTAAAAAGGGAGGGGGGTAGACAATCCAAAAAGCAAAAACAAAGGAAAAAAAACAATTGCCCAAAAACCCGCCGACAGGGCGGCGAAGTATTGTTAGGAAACAAGAAATGAAAACTAGGAAAAAAATTTAAAAGTCTGGAGGAAAGCGAAGACGCGAGAGAAGGCAGGGCACTATAGAAAGGTTTAACAGGGAAGGAGAGAACTGTATGGGTGGGAGCAACAATAAAAAAAAAAGGTCTTGGAGTCCGCAAAAGAAGATGATGGATGATGGGGTCTAATACAGCTAGGAAAAAGGGGAACTCGAAACAAAAAAAGGTGAAAGTTCAGGGGAAGTAGCGAGAGAAAATGCAAAGCAGGGGAGGGGTTTGAAAGGGGGGAGAAAACGGGAAAAGAAGAGTCAAAAAGGGACTCTTACACGAAGGGAGAGGTTAAAATACCAGTTATAGAAGCCAATTCCAAAGATTCGGGGAGAAGCTGAATCAATGGACAGAGGGGCAACCTAAGTGCAGTAAAGCCTCTTTGGGAATGTGAATAGATATAGGGAAAAATCTCCAAGGGGGGGGTCGTGGTTTTTACGGACTTGATGTAGTGAGGAACATACGTTGAGGGAAGAAAAAGGGTCACCGAGCGATGACAGAAGGGCTTTTGAAGGGGGGAAACAAAGTAGAGACATGGCCGTAAAGGGGGCCTGAGGAAAGAGAAAAGGGTTTTAGGAACAGCTCAAGGAGGCGTACGATGTTAATCTCAAAAATTCTGAAAGAGCGCCGCATCAGAAGTCAAAAAAGAGAAAAAGGGTAGAGGGGTCTTAGGCAAGGGCTAGTTGGGGGAAAGCCTGCATACGTCGAGCGAAACGAAAAAAAGAAGGGGAAATCCATACAGACCTCGCAAGAGCAAAAAGGGCGAGCTTGTATACGACAGAGGGCATGGGACAAAGAATACAGCATTGAGCGTTTTAGCGGGAGGGGGTAAAAAAGGTCCGGAAAAAAAAAAAGAGGGAAATAGAATGGAACTCGAAGAAGGAAAGCTTAATCCGAAATGGGATCCATACAAGTCTAACGCAGAGGGGGGCTAGAAAAGCTGGGCCAGAAAGAAAATTGAGGAAGGGTAACTTGAAAGCGTGCCATCTCAACTTATCCCTCGCCTGGCGGAAGGGGGTCTTAGGGTACGGAGGAACCAATTGCAGGCATCGGTCTTTCAAAGCCCGGGTACTCCGTCCACTACATACAGCATCTGCAGAGGAAGGGGGAGAAACAAAGACAAACAAGGGGAAAAGTATAACAGTTAAGTTCGGGGAAGGAGATTGCATTTACTAGTATAGAAAGGTCTTGGGGGGATCGCTTTCAAGGGCGGGGGGGAAACTATGAAGGGATGGGGCGGGAAAAGAAGAGGACCTCAGGGGATAAATGATTCCGTAGAAGGGGAGCCATGGGATTCCCCTAAAAACGCACTGGAGGAAGGCTATCAGAACGAGGGCAAAGAAAGAGCGTGGAGCAGGGGGGGTGTCTTGCGCAATGTGATTCCTCCTCAGCTGTCTCTTGGGAAAGGAAAGAAGGAAAGGTTGAAAAGATCAAAATTCCGAACCGCCAAAAGGGAGTTGGTGATGAAAGAAGACGCTTATCCAAAGCGACGAAAAGACCCTTGGGGGAAGGGGAGAGACCCCGGAAAGAAAAGTCATGGGGAAAGAGTTTTTCGTAGGGAAACTCCCCTGGGGGGGGAGAGTCTCTGGAACACTCGCACCTGTTAGAGAAGGGGGGACCACCAAAGCGGCATACACAAAGGTCGAAAGAGATAGGAAAAGAACCGAGATGATTGAAAGAGGTCGCCGACAACTGCGCACCTAAACCCCAGAATTTTTTCAAGGGAAGAAGCCCAAAGCGCGACCAAAAAAAAGAGTGGCTAGGAGGAGGTTTCAAAAGGGAACTCGCCTGTCATCCGTGGAATCTTCACTTCGAAACCGGAAGGGCACCAAGAGGAAGCCGTAAAGTAAAGAAAAACCTGATAAGGCGATCAGAAAGAGTACACCAGTCACCAAGAGTGACTCAATGCAAGGACTCAGGGAAAAAGGGGGAATTGATTCAAAGGATTTGGGGGGGGACGCCGCTCTCACCTGTTAGTTGTCTCATAAAGGAGTGTTATGAAGAGAGTCGGAGGTGTAGCCTGAAATTCACGAAAAGCTGATAGGACTTTTTCCCTTTTAATGCCTTCGGAGAAAATTGGTGGGGGGGAGGGGGGGGGGGTTGAGAAAGGGGAGGGGGGGAGCTTGGGATAAGGGGATCATAAAGGCCTGAGCAGATCCAGCAGCTAAAAAAAAGGGAAGTTTGTAAGTGGTGCGACAGAAGACTTTAGAGAGAGACAATTCAACTTCGGCTTCGGCAGTAAAGAAAAACGGGGGGTTTGCTCGGGTTTTCATTGTTTGGGGATTTCTTGGGGAAGAACTGTTAAAGAGAAGGGAAGCCTTCTCTGGAGAGAAAAAGGCCCCCAGGAAGAAAGCCTTTCTTTCGCTTGGTTCTTCTAGTGCCGGAAGCCTTTAGATGAGAGAAGAAAGGGGAGGGGGGTCTTCATGGAGTAGGACATATACTGACCAAAAAAACAAGAAAGAAGACGTTAGACACTGTTATGCGAAAGCCACCAAGCGAGAGATCTCGAAAATTACCGGGTCTGGAAAAAAGAAAAAAAAGCATGGAATAGGTGGAAGATGAAGTCGCTGGGAAAGGGGGAGTCACGAAAAGGGGGTGCCCCATTCATCAGAAAATTCAACAAAGAATCTCCATAAATATTTTGAAATGTTTGGGGACGGGGGAAATCTCTTAAAATCCGGCAGGGAGGGAATAGCTAAAAAAACAGGCCTAGCTTCAACTGGATGTAACGAGATGCATAGCATAAAGCTAGGAAAGAAAACTTTATGGGAAATGTTTAACCAAACCCTCGTCAAGGGAGGGGGAAAGGGGTTCATTCAAAAAACTGCACCAGGGCGCGGTTGCAGGTGCCTACTTCAAGAAGAGGAAGGACCTCAATGAAACTAAAGAGCTTTTGGAAGGGCAATCTCCCGGAGTCCCCCAAAAGGGCATCATGCCTCGGAAAAAAAAAAGGGTTTTAACCGACCTTTAACCGGAAGGTAGCAATGGGGAAATGCCAGAAGGAAGGGAACGGAGAAGTCGCCGAAAAAGGACAAATTCAACAGGCGCTGTGACTTGCAGTTCCAAACCATCCTAGATGGGGGGAAGGAGTGGCGAGGATGGTCCATTCCGTTAAAAACAAATGGGAAAATCCCGACCTGCACCGGTGGGGGACTTGGGGAGGTTCGAGAGGAGGGGTGGTGGACCCAAAAACTGCAGCGACACTGGGAATTTGTACACAGATCACCTGGAAAGTAAAAAAGACCAAGTGGGGAGGGCATAGACGCAAAAATATAGCCGACTTGGGAAACGAGACCGACCTGAAAACGCTCACCGGGTTTGCTGATCAAGGAAAAATCACCGGGGCGAAAGATTTCGGGGGGGGCGCTTAACCAGAGAAAAAAAGTTGGAGGGGATGGGCGAACGGGGAAAACTTCGTTTTATTTACAAACTCCGGCACTGGCTTCAGTGAAAGGCATGAGGGGGAAAAGAGGGGATAGTAAACTCAAGCGGGGGTCTAAGGGGAAAATAGGAACGGAGAAGAAAATGGGGTTAGAAAGAAAGTGGCGTTCGCCGAAATTATATGAAGGCAGAGGAGAAACTACTTTTTTTGAACCGGAGAGAAAGTAGGACAAGGGAAGGTTACGTTTGCGGAAAAGAAAAGAAAAACCACAACACTGGCGGCAAGAAAAAAAAAACAACACCACCTTCTCTGAACAACTTCGCGCAGGCAAAAATGTCCGTCTGACGCTCGGGAGAAAAGTCAGAAAGGACAATGCGGAACTCCACGTAAAAAGGCTGAAAAGGAGCTCCAGGGCAACCGAATCGATGAAAAAGCGGCTTTGTTTTTTAAATCGCTAATCGGTGGAAGGAATCATGAAGCAGGACTAAGCAAGAAAGAATAACGAAAGCTTGGAAGGACAACCAGGGGGGAAAATGGGGGTTGTCCGACCAGCCTTCGGTGAAGCCGCACACAACTAATTCTTGCTGAGGGGTCGTGAGTGAGCGTAAAAAATCCGGTGAGGCCCGAAAGGAAGCTGGAGGATATCCCAAGGGGAGCGATAAAGATCGATTCTCGATTCCTCTAGGAGGGGGAAATCCAACTTGGGAGGCAGGGAAACCTTGAGGAGGGTTCCAGTAGCTGGAAACCCGGTAATGTCACGAAAACTCCACAAAGCAGACGAAAAGCCAACAGGTGCGGGACTTGGCTTCATTCACGGAAAAGGTGCAGAAGGGAAACAGGAGGAGCCAGCTCCACGATCTCAAAAAGCTATTATGGGGGAAGAAAAGTAAGAGAAAGGCTCAGGGGGGGGGATCGTTGGGAGCTAAAGCAGGGGAAAAATAACGCGTTAGATCAATGACGGTTACAAAAGGTCACCATGGGTTTTGTGGAATTAGGCATGAGAAACGCGCAGCTGGTGCCCTAAGGGGCAGGAGCAAGAAAGAGGTGTAGTGCGTCACAGAGGCTTGAATTCGGAAAACAGAAACTCCGCCCGCAGGGGGGGGAGGTTGTTTGGAGACTTCGTCCCTGAATCCCCGAGGAAAGGGACGGGAGGAAAAAAGGGACACATTGAAGAATGGGTGGTTTACTGACGGCGATCTTCCATATGCGATCACTGACCCTCGAAGCTCAGGCGCTTTTCATCGCGAAGAAAGGACTTCTCTCCTCGAAAAGGCAGAAGGGTCAGAAGTGGAATGGCGAAGATTTGTTTGTCCGGGGGACCTGGGCAGACCTCTGGTTTTGAGGGCTACCCAGGAGGCCGCAAAGGAAAAAGGTGTACAAATGTACCCTTTCCCGCTGGGCTGTTAAGCACTTGTGAAAAAGACGGCAAAAGTTGATACCCGTTACGATCCTCCATCAGAGGGGGCGCACACTTGCGGTTGCTTGGGGCATGTAGGTGCAGGAACTGTGCCTGCCTAGGGGGAATACCTTAGGAAACATCGGGGGGTAAGAATCCTAAAATTCCCCAATAGGCAATTCAAGCTTAAAGGACATCTAAGAGTGGGCCGGAAAAAGGATAAGGTCGGAGATCGGCCTCGAATGCAATTCAAATCGGAAAAAAGAAAAGAAACCAAAAAAGGGGCACACGAGAGCAAAAAACAATTTCCACCAGTGCACGGGGTCTTAAGAAAAAAGTAATCAGAAGGTAGAGAAGTAGGAGCAATCAAGACACTCCCAGTAGGGGGGGGCGGAAGAATATAGGACGCCGTCTCGCTCGAAAAAAAAGGATTGGGGGGGAAAAAAAAGAATTTAGAGAAATTAAACGCACAACCAAAATTTCCTAAGAAGGCATTAAATGAACAGACACCCTCTAATCTTTTTTGAAGTGAATGGAAGGGCTTCAAAGAGAAGGAAGTAACTGTCAAGAAAGAGAAATTCGATTTGAAGAAAAAAACAGGAGCTATGGAGACATTCGCATACTCCGGAAGGAGGAAATAAACTCCCTTCAGGAGAACCTAGTGCAGTGAGGGAAAAGAATCTTTGGAGGAAGGCTCTTCACAGAAGAAGGACAGATAATGGGGGGTGGCGGTTGTTTACTTCTTGAGGTAACGGAGAATTTTCTTGCAGGTAGGTTTGTCGAAAGGGGGAGGAAGTTCCCCGTCGCGATGAAAAAGGGGGAGTTTAAAAAAAATTAGCCAACTTATTCGGGGGGAGGGGCTCCATTAAAACTTGAAAACTCTTGGGGGGCGCGCAAGTTTGGGGGTCGAAGATTTAGATCTCCGGCCAGGAGGATGCTTTCCAGGACAGAGAGGGAAAAAGAAGGAAAAAAAAAGTCTCTGAAGATGTGGGGGTCTAGGACTTTAAGTGTGCAGTGGAAAAGAAAGCTGCATACGTGAAGCGTAAACTTACGAAAAAGAGGACATTCCGTTGAATCCTAGCGGCAAAGGCAGAAGATCTTCTCATCGAAAACTACCGCAGCGGGAAGCGGCGGGGCTTAAGGAAAATCAGTGGAGGAAGGAAAAAACTCATTCTGGTTTAACTAAGATCTTAATACCTGAATCGGGCAGACCCTTCTCACTCTGAGTATTTTATGCCCAGCTCTCTGTTGGGGACCTGTTAGCTCCAGGAGGCGGAGATTGAAAGAAAGACAGTAGACCCGGCAGGAAATCCTCGTTCTTTGGAGTTGACTTGAAAGCGAGAATCGAATGACAGTCCGACCACACGCCCCCTCTTGGGAAAAGAACATTCAGAAGCAAAAAAATTCCTA
>Ga0179593_1795417_pt1 | contig 10092 bp, 13 predicted proteins | sample CZODoug2_1_08_16_FD_185931 | JGI IMG/M metagenome (GOLD analysis project Ga0179593, IMG submission 185931) | Vadose zone soil fungal communities from Angelo Coast Range Reserve, California, USA - CZODoug2_1_08_16fungal (PacBio error correction) | ecosystem: Environmental > Terrestrial > Soil >...
CCCTTCGTCGTTCTGGGCGCCACCACTAACAGCATCACCTAAGCGCGCCCGGCAGATCGTCTCTCCCGGCCGTCCCAGCAGCCGAGGTCCACGAGGAATCCGGGCGAACCGCTCACGCAATTGGGCCAACACCGGCCGCATGGTTTCGACCGTTTGCGGACTTGTGAGCGAAGTTGCCGGCGGCGGGCACAGGAACGCGGCTGCCCGTCCCTGAACGCTTTCGGTCGAGTTCCCGCCCCTGCCAGCACTCGCCAAGTCCTGGGCTAAACGGAGTCCGAAGTCGCTGGGCCCGTGCGGGGTGTCAGGTTCACGTCCAGCGCGAGTACCCGCACTTCGCCGGCGGGCCGAGGTGATCGCACATTGAGCAGGACCGTGGGTCGTTCCCCACCCCGTTGCGCCGCCGTAGAGCATCACCGGCGCCGAATCCCGCGTTTAGCTGTGGCCTCCTGCCGGCGAGCAGTTTCCGTTGTGCTCGCTGATGGGGCTGTTGGTGGTGAAAAGGCGGTCAGTTCCGCGGCGAAGCGCTGGAGCTGGGCCAAGACCTAAAGGCTCGGGGGTGATGATCGAACAGCACCGGGTCCCGGCCCGCGGCCGCGCCACGGAGGGGCGCGTGAGACGGGGGCCACTGTTCCTCGGCCTGGCGCAGAACGGGTTTTACACAGGGCGCCGAAGGGGGGGCACTTCGCCAGGACATCCGGCGAAGCTTCGAAGCGCGGACCCCTGCTCCCACTTCGATGAAGGGATCGTCTCTCACTTCTTCGGAGCAGCACGCTCTCTGAGTGGGCCGGTGTGACTCGCGGCGACCGCACCCCCTCAATCCTGGGCGACACGCGCTTCAGCTATTCTCGCCTTGCCTTAGGCGCTCCAGCATCCGTGCCAGGTCCTACCCTCATTCGAGTGTGCGCTGCTGTTTCGATCCACCTCACGCCGGCCTTCGGGATGCGCGAGCACCGGTTGGCCCGATCCCATGTTGCATTGCGGCCTGCGGGCGCACCTGTGGATTCCTCTTCGTCCGTTCGCCAGGGAAGGGGCGGGCGGTTTGCGCAACGCATCCCTTGCCGATTGCCTCTTCCCTTTCGCTCGGCCTGACCGTCTCCTCCCGATGGACACTCTCCCTCGCCGGCGCCACTTCTCGGTCGCGTCGGCCCCAACAGGTCAGTGCCTCCGGTCCGGCGCCCTCGGCGTCGATCGCCTCTGCCCCGGCAGAATGGGCAAGCTCAGAGCCTGGTGGGCGGCCTGGTTCAGCAACCGCGGAACGCCCCCCGGTTTGCCTGGGCGAGCCTCTTCCAGGGCTGCCTCGGAAACAATGGCTCCGGCCGAGCACCGCCTTGCAGGTGGTGGAGCAGTAGTCGGCCGCCCGTCGATAGAGGAGCGGGTCCAGCTGCACGCGCACCGACAATCGCTGCCGGAACGAGCCCAAGTTTGTGGCCTCGAGCTTCTCCATGAGAACAGGCTGGGCCACCAGATTAACCTGATGGCCTTGCCCGTCCCCGCTGCCAGTTGCCAGAAGCCGAGCTCCTCCAGCAACATCCCCGTCAACTGCTTGGGCTTCACAACGATCAGCACGGCCCGCGGCCTTCGCCTCGGTTCTTGAGCAGGACGTCGTGTCAGTGCCAGGCGCAGGCGCCTTCGCCCGCGCCCCTCGTAAGGCAGGCGAGTCGAACCGGATCGCCTGCAAGAGTCCCTTCCGGGCCGTGCATGTGGCTGTTGGGCAGGGAAGGCGCTGCTCGTGTCCGAAACCGAGCCGCTCCCAAGCGATGACACCGAGGGTCTTCCCCATGCCTGGCGCGCCGTCAGTGAAGCAGGCCCTCGTCGTCCGGCGACCCCCTGAAGCAACGGGCGGGCCTGTTCATGTCGTGGTAGCGATAAGAGCTCGCGCTGTCCGGGTGGCCCGGAACGGTCCGCTGCCGCAACCAAAGTGCTTTTCATACAGGGTTTGCCGTCCCCCTGGTGCGCGCGCGGGCGCGTTTCATCGCTGTATCGGCCGGGAACCGGGACGACTTGAGAGGCACTCCAGAGCCGATCCCCGCCTGTTTTTCCGGGACTGCTCCCCAAACACATCAGGAGGTGGCCCGTTCCTGCCCCCTTTCTGGCCAAGCTCCGAGCACAAACCGCCTCACCGCACTGAGTCCGTGTTGTACATTGTAAGCTCGAACGGAAGGCCGGCTCGGGAACTGACTTTCTGTACCAGGATCTGGTATCCGCAATACCCTTCTAACGGGGTGTCGTCCGATCAGAGGCGAGCCGAGGAATCAGGCCAAGGTGGCGCAGTGACACGCGAACGACCAACCTCGCGAACCGCCGCCACGTTGCCGTCCAGCCACGCGCCGCCTGGACCCTCACGGACGCCGAGATCGCTTCATCACGCACAGCCCGCTCGCCGGCAAGCGCATTCGGCGGCCATCGCTTCGGCGAATGAAGTCTGGCACTGGAAGCCTACGGCGCGGGCGCAAACAAATCCTGCAGGAGTTCCCTCACGGCGAAGTCGGACGACGTCTAGGCCCGCGCGAAGATTTACGAGGCCATCGTCAGGGCGAACCGGCATCGAGCCCGCGTTGCCCGAGCGTTCACAACGTCCTCGTCCCGAGTTGCAGGCGCTCTGTCCTGGACGTCCGAGCTGATGAACGGCAAAAACCGGCAGGGGAAAGGCCCGCGCCGACGAGCGTACATTGTCTTGGTATGGGCGCAGCATCATGCTGCGCCCCTACAGCAACCTAGTCAGTTTGTAGTTTCGTATTTGGGTTCCAGCCGTCCGGAAGTTCTTCACTGAAGCGCTTCCGGACCGCGGCCCCGGCGAAAGCTGGGGAGGGAGGAAACAATTGTATCGCAGCACAGCATCCCGTATGATCGCGCTAGTTTGATCGCCGATTCGAATCCATTTCGCCTCAGCCTGCATGCCCTGAAAGAAATTCGTTCCCTGGTCTCACGGCGAATGACCAAGCCGAGACCATCATCTCCGCACGTTCAAGCCAGCGCGCGGCCTCTTGTGCGGCAGATTTGTGGCCCGTCCGACGGGAATGCCTGTGCGGCAAGTACAACGGATGAAGCACACGCGGGTTTATCCTGGCTATAAGTTGCGTGTTTGAGTCACCCTGAGCAAGGTCCGCCCGAGCATCCCTCGACCACTTCGAACTGGCTTCGCCCTGCTCGCACGTGGTGGGTTCTGCAAGGCCTGCCACGCAGCGGCTATGGCTGGCATTTCCAGTCGCGCAATCTCGACGCATTCTTTATTGCAGCTTTCGTCGGTGGGATCCCGGCGAGGTGTTGCGCCATTCCTCCTCGAGCGGCACGTCCTTCTCGAGGACAAATATCGCGAGCTGCAGAGGAATTACGCCGGCCAGGTTCACCGCCACGATGGGCCGCGGAAGCCCATAAGGGTCTTCCTTCTCCGTCTCCGCCGCTTCCGAGGTGTACAAGCTCTCCGAAGAGCTCCGCGAAAAAATGAGAGACCGAGCCGTTCACTTTCAGAAGCGATCAATTTGCCAAGCGCCTTAAGGTTCGCGCAGCCTTCCGCAAGAGCGGCAACAAGCCGGAGTGGATGATTCCCTCGACGTGATTTTCCGGTTCTTCCGCCGGAGGTTGCGCCCGCTGGTGCCTCTGGAGGCGGCCGCTGCGCCACTTCCGATTTGAACGACCTCTATCGTCGCGTCCGTCAACCGCAACAACGGGTGAAGAGCCTCAATGGACTGCGTGCGCCGGACGTCCATCGGGCGCAACGAGAAGCGTATGCTTCGGAGCCGTTGACGCGCTATTCGACAACGGCCCGCCGCGGCCGCGTTCTGCGCGGAACCACAACCGTCCGCTCAAGTCCCCTCAGCTACACGCTCAAGGGCAAGCATGTTCGTTTCCGCCATAACCTTTCGGCAACGCGTGGACTATAATCCTGCCGCTCTGTTTCGTCGTCGGCCCGGGACTCAGCTCCACCATGCGGACTGCCCAAGAATGGCGCTCGACTCTTCAAGCCGTTTCATCTAGCACACACAACTCGAAGCCCAGGCCATTGCACCATCACCATCAATCAGCCACGGAAATTGTCGAGCAGCAGTAAGCGGTCGTTTGACATTCTGGAGACTTATCCGCGAACATCGTGATGCTCAACCGCGCGTCCGACGCTTTTTCACCGTCTCGGCATTCAGGCTGTTCGGACGGTTCTCGTCGAAGGCAAAGCCATCCGCATCCACCCGCTGTTCTGCACCGCGTTCAACGCGGACTGTGACGGCGACCAGATGGCCGTGCACATCCCGCGCTCGCCCGAATCTCAGGTCGAAGCGTCCTGCTCAATAGCTCACTCGCGCATATCCTTCGCCTGCTCACAGGCTTGCCTCTGGCCGTGCCTCTCAGGACATGGTCCTCGGCAGCTACTACGGACCAAACAGCCCGAGCCAAGGCGAATGCCGCGTTTTTCGCGCCACCTATGAATTCGCCTCGCGCTGGAGGCAGGCGAAGTCGAACTGCTCACGCCCATTCGCCTCGCGACAACACCGGTGAAGTCATCGACCCTGCACCACCGCGTACGACAACCCGACGGGGCCGCACAACCGTTCCCGTGAAGATGGAGCGCCATTTTTATTAGACGCACCGTTGGGCGCGTCAATCGTCAATTCGCATCTGCCGGGAAAATTGTCCCTTATGTGATGGCTCCTCAAGAACAACGGGCGTTCGCACTCGTCCGATTACGTTATTTGCCTTCGGCCGTGGATGAACCACCGTCGTTCTGCTCGATCACTTGAAGGAACTGGGCTTCACCTACGCCACCAAGTCCGCATTCGATCGGCATCGACGACATGCTCATTCCGACGACAAGTACAAGCTCGTGAAAACGCCGAAAAGGAAGTCGTCAAGGTGGCAGACAAGCAATACCATCACGGTGCCATCAACACCAACTGCGAGCGCTACAACAAGAGTCATCGCCATCTGGGCACATCACTGATCGCGTGTCCGACGAATATGTTCAAAAGCCCTCGAAATCAGGACAATGAGGGCAACACCAAACCGCGCATGCCGGAAAGCTCGCGATCTGCTTTTTCGAAACGCGCCGCCGGAGTCCGCCATAAACGGTAGACGGGGTTGAAATGTTGCCCCTCTTTGTCCTGATTCTCGAGGGCCTTGACCATTTCGTCGCCACGCGCTCAGTGATGTCGCCCCGATGGCGATGACGACCTTGTTGTAGCGCTCGCCTTGGTGAGCACCGTCGAGGTATTGCTGCTGCACCTTACGACTTCCTTTTCGGCGTTTTCCACGAGCTTACTTGTCGCTCGGAAGAGCAGTCGTCGAGGCCGATCGAAATGCCCGGACTTGGTGCGTATGTGAAGCCAGTCCTTCACGTGATCGAGCAGAACGACGGTGTCCTCAAGGCCCGAAGCGAAATAGCGTATATACGAGCTGCTGAACGCCCTTTTCTTGAGGAGCCCATCACATAAGGGAAGTTTTTCCCGGAAAGATGCGAATTGAAGATGACGCGCCCAACGGTCGTCTGAATAAACTGGGCTCCATCTTCACGGGCCCGGTGTGCGGCACGTCCTGGTTTGTCCTACTCGGTGGTGAGGTCGATGACTTCACCGGGTAGCGCATCGACTGGGGCGTGAAGGCATTCGACTTCGGCCTGCCCCAGCGCGAGGAAGACTTCATCGTGGCGCGCCGAAACGCGGCCTCGCCCTTGGCTCCGGGCGTGTTCTTGTCTTATAGTAGATGCCGAGACCATGTCCCTGCGACGGCACGGGCCGAGGCAACCGTGAGCAGCGACATTATATTGCGCGAGTGCTTGAGCATGAGCACGGACGCTTCGACCTTAGATTCGGGCGAGAGCGGGATGTTCACGGCATCTGGTCGCCGTCAAGTCCGCTTGAACGCGGTGCAGACAAGCGGTGATCGGATGCTTTGCTTCGCGAGAACCGGTTCGATCGCTGAATCCGAGACGGTGACGCGTCGTAGCTGCGGTTGAGCATCACCGGATGTTTCGCGGATAACGTCTTCCGAAGGTCCCAACACCGCTTCCTGCTGCTCGCCCATTTTCCTTGGCTTGCTTGATGATGTTGCAATGGCCCTGGTCTTCTAGCTTTGTGATAATTAACTGCTTGAAGAGCTCGAGCGCCATCTTCTTGGGCAGTCCCGCACTGGTGGAGGCTTGAGTTTCCGGGCCGACGACGTAACAGACGCCGAGTAGTCCACGGCTTGCCGCGAAGGTTCTGGCGGAAACGCCCTGCTTGCCCATTTTGAGCGTGTCGCTGAGGGCCTTGAGCGGACGGTTGTTGGTTTCCGCGCAGAACGCGGCCGCGGGGCCGTTGTCCGAATACGCCGTCAACGTCTTCCTGAATAATACGTTTTTCGTTGCGCACGATTACGTCCGGCGCACGCAGCTCCATGAGCCTTCTCAACCAGGTTGTTTCGGTTGATGACGCGACGATAGGAGGTTCGTTCAAATCTGAGTGGCGAAGCCGCCGCCGTCCAGAGGCAACCATCGGGCTCACTCCGGCTGAAAGAACCGGACTCACGTCGAAATCTCCACTCCGGCTTGTGCCCGCTCTATTCTGAAGGCTTCGAGAACCTTAATGCGCTTGGAACTTGATCCGCTTCTGAAGTGACGGATCGGTTCTTCATTTTTTCGCGGAGCTCTTCGGAAGCTTGTCCACTCGACCGCGGAGAGCTCCTTGATGGCTTCCGCGCCCATCTTGGCGGTGACTGGCCTGGGGGGGGGGGGGGGTATTCCTTCTGCATGCTCGCGATATTTGTCCTCGAGCAGGACTTCCCGCTCGCGGAGATTGGTGCAACCCTCGCCGGATCCACAACGCGAAGCTTCGAAATAAAGAAGTGCGCTCGAGATCGCGCATGGCAATTCCAGCAAATAGCCGATGCGCTGGCGTCCCCTTGAAGAACCACCGTGCGAGCAGGGCGAAGCCAGTTTCGATTGGCCGAGGCGCGCGCGGTCGGACCTTGCTCAGGGTGAACTTTCAACACCGCACTTATCGCAGATAACGCCGCTGTGCTTTTTCCATCCGCTTGTACTTGCCCGCACAGCCATTCCCAGTTCGGTGCGGGCCAAAAATCTTGTCGCAAAAGAGGCCGTCGCGCTCGGGCTTGAACGTGCGGTCGTTGATGGTCTCCGGCTGTTCACTTCGGCCGTGAGACCAGGAACTAAGTTTTTCAAGCTCGCCAGGCTGATGCGAATGGAATCGAAATCGGCGATCAAACTAGCCGCGATCATACGGGCTCTCGATAACAAGGTTGTTTCCCTCCCTTCCCCAGCTTTCGCCGGGGCCGAGGTCCGAAGCGCTTCATTGAAGACTCTCGGACCGGCTGAGAACCCAAACTACCGAAAACTAAACTCGACTGTTTGCCTGTAGGGGGCGCAGCATGCTGCCCCCTCCCAACCAATGTCCCGCTAGTCGTCGGGCTTTTTCCCCTGCCGGTTTTTGCCGCTTCATCAGCCGACGTCAGCCAGAGCGACTGCACTCGCGACGAGGCGTTGAACGACTCGGCACGCCGGTCTCGATCCCGTTTCGCCCTGACGATGGCCTCGTACATCTCGCGCGGCCATAGACGGTCGTCCGACTTCGCCGTACACCCTGAAGGATGGGGCGCCGCCCTTATGCTTCCATTGCCCAGATCTTCCATTTTCGTTCGCCGAAGCGCTGCCGCCTAACTGCGCTTTGCCAGCCGATCGGCTGCTGCGTATGAGCGATCTCGGCGGCCGTGAGGTCGCAGGGAGCGTGGCCCTGTACCGCATCCGGGGGCGGGCGGTCGAGGATTTGGTCGTTCGCGTGGGTCACTACTGCGCCACCTTGGCCTTGATCCTCGGCTCGCTCTCTGCTCGGCACACCCCTTAGAAGGGTCTTGGCGTAACCCGATCATGGTCACGAAATAGCTTTCCAGGACGTTCCCGGCCTTCCTTTCCTCACTTCCAATGTTACACACCCCACGCGCCTCATTGCGGGTCGATGCGGTTTTGTGCTCGAGCTAGTTGGCCAGACAGGGGCCAGGAAGGGCCACTTCCTGTTGTGTTTGGAAGCATTCCCGGAAAAACGGCGGGGGATCGCTCTCGGACTTCCTTCTCAAGTCTCCCGGTTTCCCGGTCCGATACAAGCCGATAAACCGCGCCGCCGCGCGCACCAGGGGGACGCAAACCTTATGAAAAGCACTTTGGCTTGCTGCAGCGGCCGTTCCGGGCCACCCCTGACAGCGCGAGTCTATTTCCCGCTACCACGCAATGAACAGGCCCTCTCCCGCTTGCTTCAGTGGGTCGCCGACCGACGAGGGCCTGCTCTCACTGACGTCATCCCCCCCCCCCCCCCCCACCCCCCCCGCCCCCCCCCCCCCCCCGCGCCCGGCCTTGGGAAACCCCCTCGTCGTGTCATCGCTTGCTGGAGCGGCTCGTTCGTACACGATCAGCTCCTTCCTGCCAACAGCCACCTGCACGTCCCGTCAGGACTCTAGCATGCGATCTTGCGACCTCGTCCTCGCCTCGAGGGCGCGGCGACCAGGAGCTGCGCTGGCACTGACCGACTTTCCTGCGCAAGACCATCGGCGAGCCGCCGGGCCTGCTGATCGTTTGGATGAAGCCCTGCATTTGATCTGTGATGTGCTGGAGACTTCGGGCGTCTGGGCAACCTGGAAGCGGGGAAGGGCGAATGCCATTCAGGTAATCCTGGTGGCCCACCTGTTTCTAATGGAGAATCTCGCGGCCCCCAACGGCCTCGTTCCGGCAGCGATTTGCGGTGCGCGTGCAGCTGGACCGCGCTCTCGTCTCGAAGAAGGCGGCCGACTACTTGCTCCACCATCCTCGAGCGGCTTTGCTCGCCGGAGGCCCATTTGTTTCCGATGAAGCCCTAGCTGCTCGGCCCAGGCAACCGGGGCGTTCCGCGTTGCTGAACGGCCGCCCCCAGGTCTGACGCTTGCCCATTCTGCGGGCCAGAGGCTATGCGACGCCGAGGCGGCCCCTGGAGCACTGCCCCCGTTGGTGCTCGACGCGCCCGAAGAAGTGGCCCGGCGAGGGGAAGTGCCATCGGGCGACGTTCATGCCGAAGGCTAACGGGAAAGGAATCGCAAGGATGCTCTAGGCAAAACGCCCGCTCCTTCCCCTGGCGAACGGCGAAGATACATCCCCACAGTTCGCCCGCGGCCCGCAATGCAACATGGATCGGGCCCACCCACCGTCTGCTCGCGCCATCCGACGGCGGCGTGAGTTGATCGAAACAGCAGCGCCACTCGAAGAGATGTACGACATGCACGGATGCTGGAGGGCGCTCAGGCAAGCGGAGCTGATGCGCGTGCGCAGGATTAGGGGGCGCGGTCGCGAGTCACACGGCCGCACTCAGAGAGCGTGCTCGCCTCCGAGAAGCTGAGACGATTCCCTTCTCAAGTGGGAGCAACGGGGTGCCGCGTTCGAAGCTTCGCCGATTTCCTGGTCGAGTGCCCCCCCTCGGCGCTGAAACCCTTTCTGCCCCGGCCGACGGACCACGGTGGCCCGTTCACGCCGCCCCCCTGGCGCCGCCGCGGCCGGGACCCGTGCTCTGTTTCGATCACTCACCCTCCATCCTTTAGGTCTGTCCCCTCTTCCACCCCGCTCTTCGCGCGAACTGACCGCCTTTCACCAAACCCACACACCATCAGCGGAGGCACATACCGGAAACTGCTCGCCGGCATGGAGGCACAGCTAAACGCGGGATCGCGCCAGGTGCTGCTCTCACCGCGGCCGCCCGGGCGTGGGAACGACACGGTCCTCGAATGTGCGATCACCTCGGCCCGCCAGGCGAAAAGCGCGGGGTACGCGCGCTGGACGTGAACCTCACCACCCCGCCCTGGCCCATCCCTTGGACTCCGTTTTAGCCCGGGACTTGGCGAAGTGCTGGTCAGGGGTGAACCTCGCGAAGCGCTCGGAACCGTGCACCGCAGTTCTTGCCCGGACCGCCGGCAAACCTTCGCATCACCAACGTCCGCCACCGGTCGAAACCAATGCGGCCGGTGTTGGCCCAATTGGCGTGAGCGTTCGACCGGATCCGCGTGGACCTCGGCTGCTGGGACGGCCGGCCGGAGACGATCTGCCTGGGCCCTGCGGCTCGGTGATGCTGTCTACGTGGTGCGCCCCAGAACGCAAGG
>Ga0179593_1286637_pt1 | contig 10091 bp, 18 predicted proteins | sample CZODoug2_1_08_16_FD_185931 | JGI IMG/M metagenome (GOLD analysis project Ga0179593, IMG submission 185931) | Vadose zone soil fungal communities from Angelo Coast Range Reserve, California, USA - CZODoug2_1_08_16fungal (PacBio error correction) | ecosystem: Environmental > Terrestrial > Soil >...
AAAGACCAGCTTTCCAAGAAAACCGGCGCCTCAAAAAAAAAAGAGACACAAGCAAAGAAAAAAAAATAACAAACTGCGGAAAAGCAATTTCAAAACACTGCTTTGGTGGAAAGAAGGAAAAGACCGATCAGGGAAATTCCAGAGCGAGATTCATTTACAGCGGAAGAAGAAACCAAGGGGGTATGCTATTTAGGGTCGTAAAACAGAGGAGGGAAAAAAGAGAAAAAAAAAAGGCAAGACCCAAGTTGCCAAACCGATGGCTAGTGTACAGGAGGAAAGAGAAAAGAAGAAGAGCCAGAGGCGAAAAGCGCACACGCACCACCCAAACGGCGCAGGTTGTTTCTCAACGAAGAAACGAGAAAAAGCGGACTCAACAAAGGAGGGTAAAACGCATCCAAGGAAGAAAACCTTGCGAAGGACAAAGGGCCAGCCAGAAACCAAGCCTCAAGACGGGATGAGGAAATGACGCAAGCCAGGCACTACCCGGGGTAAAGAAAAATGACAAAAGGAAAACCAGCCAGCAGGAAAATTCGACGGGGAAAGAGGGGATGGAAAAGATTGGAGATCTGTCTGGGGGGGAGACGCCTGTGAAGAAGGATAAGGCCTCCCAAAATAAAAAACGCAGAAAAACATTCAAAAAAACGAAACCCAAAAAGGAAGGGTCACTGCCCTACCGAAACTTTGTAAGAAGGGGGGGGCGAGGTAACGCATAGTCAAGGAAAAAAACCCCAAGTGAGGCGGGGAAAACAAGTTCTCTGGAGGGGGTAATGAACCAGAAAAGTGGAAGGGGACCAAGAAAGTCTGGAGGAGGGAACGTTCATTGTCAAAGCAAATGCGAAAGAAGGAAGCCGGGGAGACAGTTGAGCACGTAGCGGCGTTCCAAAAAAAAAAAAGGACTCGTTTTGAAAGTATCAGAAGAAGGAAAGCATGAAGGAGACCACGGATGGTGAGGGAATAAAAAAAGAGGGGAAAGTGTGACCAAAGCCCCTCAATAAAAAAGGAAAGAAGCACAAAGCGTAATCGAAAAAAAGGGGGGCAGGAACCCCGGGTGAAAAAAACACAACACAGGGGACCACAAAAACGGAAGCCGGGTGACCGCAACGAAAATCGAAAGCGACAAAAAAAACCCGCCATACGCACCGAGGAAGTCAGCAAGAATGGAGTCAAAGGTGGCAAACAACAGCATAAAAACATAACGGGTGAGACACCAAAAAAAAAAAAAAAGAACTTATCCAAAGCAGCCGTCAGAACAAAAAAAGAAGGGGAGCAACAAGCGGCTAAAACTGGGGGGAAAACCACGGAATTGGGAACGACGCCTTGAAAAGTACGCCCAAAAGGGCCGCAAAATTCAAGCTCAGACGTAAATGCAAGAAACGGGGGTGTAAATCGAAGCAAAAAAAGACACGAGAGGAGTAGCCACAGCTCAAAGACGTAGGGCGGGGCCCAGAGGGGGTGAGCGACCAAAACACCAATCATAGAACACATCAAAGAGGAGGAGCACAGGCTAAGACGTCACAATCAAAAATTAAAACAGAGGGCCTACACAAAATAAGAAAGACGATCACGCGGAAGGAAAGGAGCGTGGGGGAGGGAAGAGGAGGGGGTAAGCCACGACCGCAGAAAAGCTGTGAGCGAGCAAGCACGATTAGGCGAAAATGCAAGGGACGCTGAAATCAGAAAATTGGCTGGATCGATCAAAAAACTCCACAATAAAACCCAAAAAGGGCCAAAGGGGGAAAACAGATTGGAAAACAAGAAGAAAAAACCCATTGGCAAAAAAAAGCCAGGTTGAAAAAGGAGCCAAAGATTGAAAGGGAAGGGGGGCCGCCGCCAAATAAAAAGTAGAACCAATCTCAAGCAAACAGGAAGAAAAAAAAAAAAAACAAAGGGGACGAAACAAAGGACAATAGACTGCAGAGACAGCTGACAAGCGTCACGAATCATAAAAGTGCTAAATAGAAGAAAAATTAAGCAGCTAAAGCACCACCACGAGAAGGCTTCAAAACAAAAAGGGAAATGTAAAGAATCAAGTTGGTGGGAAGGGAGAGGGCGAAGGAGAAATTAAAACCAAATTGATCAAAAAAGAATTGGAAAAGGACAAGGGGAGAGTCGAAAAAAAAGCAGGGCCAGCGGCAAGATGAAAAAGGAGAAGTTTTGGAAGAGAGGGGGGTTTGGGGAGGCAGGAAGAAATGCAGAGGTGACTTTATGTAGGCCGCAGGGAAAACTGTCGACAGAAACGCGCAGGGGGGGGTTAAAGGGAGGAGAGGAGGAAGAAAAGAAGCTTGGGGAGCCTGAAAAGGGTGTGGGCGGGGCAAAGAAGGGGGCGGGCGAAACTGGGGGGGCGAGGGGGAGGGGGGGTTTGGTTGATAAGGCGACTCAATGGCCCCGGAAAATATGAGGTCGACGAAAAGGGAACGCGAGGCGGCGACGGCCACAGCGGTTGGGTTAGAGGGGCGGCCAAGGGTTGGAGTAAAAAATCGATAGCCCAAAGCGACAGGGACTCAAACAGGGGAGGAGGTACGGGGTACATGTCGGCGGGCCCATAGTGGGGTCGGAAAATTCATTAATGGGGGGGTAAAGGAAAGAAAAAATGAGCTGGTCAGAGTACAACAATTACACGCAAAGTTTGCGTGGCAAAAAGGAAACGAAGAAAAAAGGTGGATGGTGAATTTTGTCTAAAAAAAAAAAAAAGTGATGACGGGGGGTTGCGCAGGGCCTTGCGATTTTTAGTTTTGGGGGCGAACGTCGGTGCTTTGGGGAGCGGGGACAAAAAAAAAACGGTCACCGTAAACAGGATGGGTGGTGGAAGGGAACGTAAACAGGGGGGGGGGGAAAACGCGGGCAAACCCACAAGGGGACTTAAACTAAGCGCGTGGGAAAAAAAAAAGGGTGGTTTACAACAAAAGAGCCAGGAAGGCGCAAACAAACAAGAGCATGGGGAAAAGAAGGGAGCAGCAGGGACGCATGGGAGACGAAGGTTGGAAGTGGGGGAGCACGTGAAAGGAGGAAGAGTTTGTCAAAAAAGGGAGGGCACTGGAGAACCCGGGTAAAAAACGGCGCGATGGAGGCGTGAAAAGTAGGAAAGCTGGAAAAGGAGCAGGGGGGACTGACAACAAGGGAGTGTGGAAAGGTGGGGGGGGCTGAAGTTTTTGGGCAACCGGAGAAGCCGGGTGGGTATTTTTGGACAGAGGCCCCAGACTAGGAATGGAGATGAGCTCGAACATTCTTTAAGAGGGAGACCAGGAAAAAAAAAAGAGCGGGAAAGAAAAGCTGGGGCCCAAAATTTAGGGAAAAGAACCGAGGACCGGTTTATCAAAAAGTCCGACAGGTAAATAAGGGAAAAAAAAAAAAAGTCCGACTAAACCCAGGTCCCAAACAAAAAAAAAAGAAAAGCGCCGGGGAAAGGGTATTGGGCCCCATTCACAGTAGAATGAGCAAGAAAGGAGAAAGAAAATTGGGGAAAGAGGCTATCCCGCATGGGGAAGAGTGGGGGCAGGGGAGTGGAAAAAAAAGGTAACAGTACTTGGAAGGGAAAGCATGGTCTGGTGCCCAGCCCTAGTGAATTTTACAGTAAGAGTCGAAAAAAGGTGGGCCAAGTGGGAGGGCAAAACTGACGAAATGACAGGACCCAAAAAGAGAGGGGAAAAGAAAGGGAACAACACTAAGAATTTTCAGAAAAAGGTGAAGACTGGGAGCCCCAAAAAAGTGTTGGAGCGATGAACAGGGGCGCTAAGAAAAAAAAAAAGTACGGGGGGCTGCTGATGCCGAAGAATCCGATTGGTGTGGGATAAAGGGAAAAAAAAGATGGGCGAAAAGTGGGAGCCGGCGTGAAAAGCCAAAAAAAAAAACCGTAGTCGGATGGGAAGACAAAACGAAGGAACGAGAAACAACAAGGAGGGGGAGAGAGAGAAAGCGGGAGGAGCAACCTATGAGAGAAAGTGTTGTCGACACTCATGCCTAACGGAAAAAAAAAGACTCAGAAGAGCGGGGGAAGGGCGACGGGCCCCTGGAATGTAAGAGGGAGGAAGAGAATCGGACTAAAAAAAAAAGTTTGTCAAATAGTGAGCATAACTTGAATTCTCAAACGCCGGGGGAATTTTGAAAAAGAGAGGAAGGGGAGGGGCTGAAAAGCAGAAGGATTGCAAGCGGCACGCCATGGACGGAAAAGTTTTTGGGGTCACAGCGATTTGCAACTTGAAAAGAGGTGTGGGGGGGGAGAAAGATTGAGAAAGACGTGAATTAAAAAAAAAAAACAAAAAAGGAAGGAGAAAAAAAGATATCCAAAAAAAACAGCATCCAAAGGTCGCCGGGAAAAACCAAAAAAGGCAAGAAATTCAAAAGGAAGAAAAATGAAACGCAGAAGTTGCGCAAAAAGGCTTTTTGTGAAGAAGAAACAGAAGAAGGAGTAACAGGGAACGCTGCTAAGAAAGCATTCAAAAGGAGTCACGAACCGAAAACCAAGTTGTGGTCGAAGAACAGCGACAGAAAATCGGCCCGCAGCAAAAAAATGGTCAACTTGGTGGTGACAGGGAACATGTCGAGATTGTGGAAGGTCAAGAGCATAGGAGAAAACAGGGAGGGTTGCAAGGACGAAGAAAACCCGTAGAAAGCGAGGGTTGAAAGTGGGGAAGCCCGAAAGCAAAAACTCAAAAGAAACGGGAAAAACCACGCAAACGGGCATCAAAACAAAGGAAAAACGGGAAAAAGGAATGGGCCCAAAACAAAAACACAAGAAGAGATTCGAAAATCACGCAAAACCACAAGAAAATTACTGGGTTAAAAGGCCACAGCAGAAGAAGAAAAAAACAAGGAAAAGGGGAAAGAGAGGAGCTTTTGTCTTGGGCGAGAAACGAGGTGCGAGGAATCTGGGCCGAGATGAGCGGAAGAAAAAGAAACGAAAATAACCCAAAAGAAATTAGAGCCGTTAATGAAGAGGCGGTTGGGGGGGTCAACCAAAGAGCAGTTGGGAAGAGAAGGGTAGATTGGGGGGCGATAAGAACGAGAGAAATTAATCGCGAATGCTACGCTCGACAAAGGAGGATGTGGCGGGGGCCCAAAAAAAGAAATGGTGCGGACGACGAACGGTTCCGGGTGCCCGGAAATCTGAAATATAAAAAAGTGCCGAAGGAAAAAACTACGAAAGTCGGGCCCGACCGCCCCCTGGGGGAAGGCGTTTGGAAGGTGATTCTCAACGGCTCCAAAATGCAAGATGAAAGCTGGAGACTTAAAGCAGGAAAAAAACTGGTAAGAACATAACAACGGGCAGCCGTGGGGAACAAAACAAAGACGTCAGAGTGGCAACCCAAACACCGTCGTCAGTTTTGACGCCCAAAGAAACACTGGAATGGCCAAGCGTCAGAAAAAAAACAATCGCAAACTAAAAAACAAGAGAGACAAAACAGAGGGCGGGAATCAGAAGCAGGGGGAAGTAGGGAAAAAATCAAGCACAATCACTTGAGGGGACACAAAGGGGAATACGGAAGAAAAAATAGCGACCGAGTAACGGCCGAGGAACACGAAAGACTAACAGAAAAAGAGGGTAAAGAGATTGAAACTTTGGTACGCCAAAAAATTGTTCAATAAAAGGGGCCCCTGCCCAAGAGGGAAAAGGGGTGTAAAATAAAAGACAAAAAAATTAAAAAGACGTGGGGTTGTAAATAAGAGCAACGAAGCAAAATAAAAGAAAGAAAAAGGCGAAACAGGAAGACAGGGTCGTTTGAAACGACAAAATCACCACATCAAAACAAAGCACAGAAGAGAAGCGGACAAAAGACCGAGAGCGGCCGGAAAAAGGTAAAAACAGAATGAGGCAAAATAACAAGAAAAGGTGAGACGATTCCAACCGGGAAAAAGTGCAACACGGGGGAGAGGACGGAGTTGAAAGAACACGCAAAAAATAAACCGCCTGTTGGGAAATAGGCCAAGCAATACAAAAAAAGGACGAGCAAGGGGAAAAAAAGAAGCGCACAGGGGAGGGGAGGTCAAACCAAAACACAGTCTAAAAAACAAACGACACCGCAAAAAGGGGGAAAACGAAAGAGAAAAGAAAAAAACGGTAAATAAACCATTGAGCCACCCAAGAAGGGAAACATGAGCAAAGAGTTCGGAAAAAGGGGCCTCGCCTACACAACCCCCCAAAAAATATGCTCTTCCAAGGGGGCCAAACACGACAAAAAAGAAAGGTTTATCTGCTCACGAAGGGGCCCGCCGCGAAACGGAAAAGGCAATTGGGAGGAGGAGAGAAAGCGATAAGAAACCCATCAAGAAGCGAACACCAACTATAGAGTCACCCACATGAAAAACAAAAAACGGAGATCTGAAAAAAGAAAGAGAGAGGTGTGGGAGGGGAAATGGGCATTGGTTAATATAAGATGTGAGGAGAAACGCTGTGTTCGCCGCGCTTCTTTACAGCGAAAGATGCCGGAGGAAATTTGGTTGGAAATGCATTGTTGGGTGGGCGAATGAAAGAGAAGAGAGCTGGGGTTTTGGGGGAGAGGGAGGAAAACGGGTGCCCTGGGTCAAACAGCTGTTCGGCAGGGGGGGTGAAAAGGCGCTGGAAAAAAAAAAGAAATAAAAACGAAAGAATCTGAGTGATGAAGGGGCCAAACAAGGAAGGTGCGGCGCGGTAAATATTGGGGGGGTGGTGTATACTGGGCTGAAAACGTCCAGGCATGGAGGACAGAGAACACGCCGGCTAAAATCCAACAAAGTTTAAGGGGGGGGGAAGGGCGTGGGCGGACCCGAGAAGATAAAGCCCCAAGTGAACTTGTCAGCTCTTTAAGAGCAGAGAGAGGAGTTTGGAGTAGGAAAATCATTATGTTTTAGAACGATAGGGAGCACGGACAAAGAACGGGGAAAGCGGAGAAAATGTTGTAAATTGTGAGGGGGGGGTTGTAAAAAAAGAAAAAGAAACGGAGAGCGAAGGGAGGCACCGCACTGGGGCGTAGAGGGGGTGACTCGGTCGTTGCCACCATGGGGGGAGGAGGGTGCACCGAGGAGTCGGTGGGTAAAGGTAAACGGAAAGCAGGAAGCGGCGGGCCAACCTGGGCGTAAAAACGGAAGGAAGAGAAGCGTGGTTTTTTGGAGAGGAGCGTTAAGTGGGAGACAACCAAAACGGGAAAAAAAAATAAAAGCGGTGTTAAAAAGTGACGGAGAGGGGATAAGAGGAAAAGGGGTGGTGACCGGAACAATGATTCGGGGAAGGGGGGGTGAGAACTACATACTTCGAGTAAAGCGTCGGGGCGAATGGGGGGGAATAACGCGATTTGCGATCGGAGGGGCGATTACGGGGGGGGAAAAGAACAGTGGGTTATCCCCAAACGGAAAAGTTGCCGGGGGGAGGAGGGGGCCGTTGGCAACAGTTGCGCCAAGGAGGGGTGAGAGAAATGAAGGGACGGGGAAATTTCGAATACTGACCATACTTATCCGGAGCAGAGAACAGAGAGGAAAACCAAAAACTGATAAAATTCGGGACCGTAGGAATCTGCAACAAGAAAGATCAAAAGGAGAAAAACAGGTTTCGACCTGAGACCTTTTGACCAAAAACAAGAGGGGAAAGCAAACGAAAAAAACAAAATTTTTGGGCAAAAAGGAATTCAGAAGCGCACAAATCGAGAAGGGGAAAAAAAATCAGGGGTCGAAAATCAGGGGGGGGAACTAAGGAAGCCGGAGAAACCAACATGTTACGGGGGGAAAAAAAAACTGATCAAAAAGGCAGAAAAACTCGGTGAACTCTCGAGTGATGAAAAGGAAGTGGGAGGGCCTCAGGGACCGGGGCTGCCCAAAAAGAGCACACTAATATCAGGAAATGGAGGGGGTTAAGGAAAAAAGCAAAAAGGAGAAAGAATGCTCTTGGGGAAAAAAGAAGGGGAGCTACACCTAAGGCGGCGGTCCGGCAGAGAAATCTATGAAAAAGAGGGGGGGGATGCCGGGGGGAAATGAAAAAAGGGGGGAGAAATGGACGAGGTAAATGCGTGCGAAAAGCTGGAAAAGTGATAAGAGGGTAAAACCGGCTGGACTCAGGAAAAAAAAAAACGAGGGTGAAAATTGGGGAAAAAACAAGAAGCAGAAGTGGTCGAAAAGGCAACCGCAGGAGCTCTGTTCTTTGCTCAGAGGAGAAAAGGGAAAAAAAAAGAGAAAGACAAAAATCGGCGGAACAAATTGAAGGTGCAGGATTTAGGGAGATTGGGAAAAAGCCAGGGAGGAAAAAAAGATCAAAAGAACGGGGGGAGTGAAGCCGAAAATTTAAATCTCGGAAAAAGAATATTTTGACAATCGGAGTGAGTGAACAACTATGCCTGGAAAAAAAGCCCAGCAAACGTGGGGGAAAACCCGAATTGGGAACTTCGGGAACCCGGGTGTGTAAAAACGGAGATTTGGAAAAAAGAAAGTGTTGTCGGAAAAAAAATTGGGGGCGGACATGTGAGGCTGGGAGGTCTCGAAACTCCACACAACACAACAACACAGGAGGTGGAGGGGCCCTCAGAGAAAATCAAAAAAGCGCGGCAGAAAAAAACTCCCCGAAAAAAAAACCAACGAATACAAAAAACCGGCAACACAGTAGCAAAGGCTGCAAAGGGTAAGACAAGCAAAAACAGCCAACGAGAGGATATCTGATAAGGAGTTCAGGCAAGTACAAGACGAAAAAAAGTAGGTTAAGAAGGGCACGTTAAGAAATCGCCGAAAACAAGGCAAAAATGAAAAGCAGGGGATAAATGTTGCTTCTTCTAAATCAGAGCAACAGAGAATTGCGAACCGAAAAGAAAGCAGCTTGGCGGAAATCAGACCAGGGAAACGAAGGGGCGGTCAAAAAAGGCCCAGCTGGTTCAGAAAAACATAACGCGGAAATTAAAATATACATTCCAGACAGTGAAAAACAAATAACAATCGGGAAGGACAAGGAAAACCTAAAGACAAGGGGGGTAGGACAGAAAAGAACGTGTTAAACAACAACACAAGAAACAAGGAAGCGGAAATAGCACAATTCGCTGTTCAATGGGGGCAGAACTAGTGCAAGAATCGGAAAAGGGGGCTCGAGTGGAAAGAAAAGTCAGAGTACCAAATGAAAAAAAGGGGCATGCGACCATACAAAAATTCAAAAGAATCCTGAAAAGTGCCCCGGGGGTGTACAAAACCTCACAGAAAAGAAAGGGGTGTTCAAAACCATTTAGAAAAAAAAACCACAGCCGCATAGGGGGGAACCACGGATAGAGCTCAAAGTCGAGAAGAAGTGACTGAGACAAATGTGGGGACTTTGACCAAACAAGAAACTGGTTCGGAAAAAAAATGAAAGGAGGTCTAATCGCCCAGGGGAGCGGAAATGGGTAAGGACTGGGGAACCGGTTACGCGAAAAAAAAAGGGGACAAAACACCAGAAGGGAATCGTGGGATGGCTGATGCTCTTCAAGGGACAGTACAGACTTAGAACAAAACCCTAGAAGCGAAGACGAAACATTGCCTTCCAACCAAGACAAATAAAGAGAGAAACAAAAAAAACGCACTTAAAAAAGCAAAAGACGGCAGAGCAAAAAAACCCAAAGGACGTGGGGGGGATCAACCAAGGTGTCCAAGGCACAAGCGGGTGGGTCACGACAAACATACACGAGGGCAGGATGCGAGCCACGAAAGAAGACTGGAAAATCATCTCCGTTATTCTGGCTGGGCCAAAAAAGAGAAAAGCATAGAGAAGGAGAAAAACAATCAGATCAGATGAAATAACAAAAGCGGCAAACACAAGAAGAACTGAAAAAAAAAACCGCGAGTCAGGGGAAACCCGGACTAGGGGAAGAAAATGGGGGGGGAAAACCACTGGTGTAACACACGAGAACGGGCACCGTTGGAACAAAAAACCACCAGGTGGAAACTGGAAAACGTTAATGCCAACGAAACTTAAAGTGAAGGAAAAAGCCGACGAACGTGGGGTAAATAAAAAAAAAACCCAAAGCACGACGAATCAAAATAAATAGCCGCGGCAAAGGCACCGAAAAGGCGGGGCGACAAAAGCCACACCAAAAAATCAAAAAGAAATCCCCGCAAGGGAGCGGCAACAAGAGAAGAGGGGACAGGGGAAAAATTGCAAAATGATGGCGACA
>Ga0179593_1323074_pt1 | contig 10091 bp, 11 predicted proteins | sample CZODoug2_1_08_16_FD_185931 | JGI IMG/M metagenome (GOLD analysis project Ga0179593, IMG submission 185931) | Vadose zone soil fungal communities from Angelo Coast Range Reserve, California, USA - CZODoug2_1_08_16fungal (PacBio error correction) | ecosystem: Environmental > Terrestrial > Soil >...
GTTGGACAGAGGGAACTCCGCGAATCTGCTAAGAGGAAAGGAGGCACAAATGGGACTGAAAGGGTTCGCGAGCGAATTCCTCGCAGGAGGGGGGGTGAAAGTGGCTTGGCAGGTCACTGCGAAAAGAATAGGTCAGACCGCCGGAACGCGGGCGAACCCGGGGGAGGGTAAGGGACGAGAAACTTGATGAAAGTTGGCGCTGAGCCGGAAAAACAGAGAAGAAAAATACTCGGCTAAAGTGGAATGGTGAAAAATCTCTGTAACTTATGGGCTCAAAAATCCGAGGTCAACTTGCTGCACAAGTCGCTCTGAGTAGATATCAAAAAGAGGAGAAGGAAGTGTGTGGACCTCATAGACTCATGAAAAAATAAGAGGACAAAAAGAGACAAAAAACAAGTGAAACGGAACGGAACATGGATGTAAACATAAAGCATGGGAAAAAGCAAGGGGGGAGAGAGCAAAGGGAAAAGACGGCGAAAGAGGCTAGAGGAGGGGCCCTGGTTAGTACTACCATAAAAAATCCAAACTCATCCACTCAGGAAAAGGAAGAGAGGTACAGCGAAACGAAAACTTGGCCTATGGGCCGGGTCTGAAGTTCCTCTAAATTATTCAAGTCCTCTTCCCAACGGAAAAAACCTTGGTTAACGAAGCTCTCAGAAGATCCCCTTCTAGCCGACTCTTTAATAGGGTTTGTGACCTCTTTCCCCTCAGAGTGAACACGTCTCACCTCTATGGAGAAAGGCCTGTCGGATATATTCAGGCGTGGGAAAGGGGGAAGGAGGGAGCTGGGAACGAGGCAATCACTCTACGTAGGTGAGAGTGCCATGAACGACCTTGCCGTCCATCGCAGTCAGGAGGACGCGACGTTTCGAGAGGGGCCGGAGAGGGGGGAAAGTCAGTTGTCGAGGGGGACGGGGATAGTTCGGAGAGAGTAACAGGGGACAGGAGGCCTTTTTCGTTCCTCTTCGTGATGGAGAGAGAAGAAGTGGGGGACGGTGGGGAGAAGAAGGACTGGGAGAGGGGGTGGGTGATTAAAGTACAGTGGTTGGTACTAGTCAACGAGTTGGGATGTGATTCTTAGTGATGGATCGGGTTTCCGGAAGTGCATAATAAAAAAATGGGTTTCACCAACTGTGTTTAGATGTGCTGGGGGAGGCCACATCCTTGAGAGTTTGATCTGGCCGCGCCGCGATGGTGCTTGTGGTGAAACAAGCTTGTAGGGGGTGAAACAAACTCACTTGCTATAAAAAGAGGGGGCGAGGACTTGAAATAAAGCGTCGAGCCGAGTTGTTGTAAGCCAAACATTTTTTACTCAAGGGCCACAAGCCCCGCCGAGTGCAAAGAGCGTTCTAGCTGCGCTTGCGAGTGGGGGAAGTGGGGGGGCAAGGTGAGTACAATACGAAGAAAAATACTGGGGGAGATTCTATGGGAGAAGTCGTGAAGGATCAAAGTAAGGATGGCGAAGCCGACCGGCACAGGGGAGTTTACCGGAAAAAGGGGGGACTTTTTTTGGAAGGCCGTCCGGAGAGACGAAGTTACCTGTTCGGCGGAAACGAATTCAGGACCCAATGAATACGCCGGAGACGGGGTTGAGAGAGGGGGGGACCCCGGGCGCAAGGGATGGACTGTGTGTCTGGCCGGTGATCCAGCCGACCCTTCTCTTAAACTATTTGATTGGCCTAATAAAAATAAGTCCCCACGTCCTCCCCAAAACATTTGAAGGTGGGTCCGAGAGTAAATTAATTTGAAATAAGCTCGTTCTACCCATCACTCTAGATGTATTCTGCGCGGTCCGGGCTTATTTAAAAAATTGGACGGGAGGGGATGGCCTAGCTACAGTACGTAGGTTCTTGATCGAATCGTGATATATTAGAGGTCGTGTAAAAAATCAGGTGCGGGGTCACGAGAGCTTGTGATGGGACCCATCGCGTTTGTGAAGCTGGGGACTATTCTGAAGGTCTCAGGCGGGTCGCAAGTGAGGTTCATCTAGAGGATTGGGTCCGCTTTTAGACGAGTCACCGAAGAAAGGATGAAGGGCGTCTCTCAGGGGGGTCGAAGGGATCTCGGAAGAGGTCGAAAAAATCCCAAGGGGGTGATTTCGGGTTACCTTGTGTAGAGAAACGGGAAAAATGAACATCGAGGTGAGAAGAGAGAGGGCACGGGCAGGGGCGTTTGTAAGCAACGGATGCGTGGGGGCAAGGACGTCCTTCAAAGGATGGGGGTAGGGGGAATACGGCAATAGGTCAGGAGCGTCTGGAAACAGCGTAAGGAGGACGAATCCAACGCCTTCGGGAAGCTCCGGGGGAAAATTCTTGAGGGGGGGTAGCGAAAACATCATCCAGTGATTGAAGGAAGATGTGAAGCAAAGGCGACGGGTAGGACTGGGAGCGTCCTACGGGGGTGATGGTGGCTGTATAAAGTTCCCGGGGAGGTAGGTGGGAAGTTAATGTCGAGGACTGTTCGGAGAAAAAAGAGGAAAGGGGGCAGGAATTGGGGATGGAGGGTCGGGACTCCAAAGTCCCAGAACATCGGTAAAAAGGGATGCAGAAGGTCTTGGGCGCACAAAAAGGGGTGCTGACTTATAAGTCCACGTGTAGAGATAGCAAGAGTGGTAAGGTAGAAAATTAGATCTCAGCGTCTACTGAGGGATGCGGAGGGAGAACGACCCAAATCGGAAGAAGAAAATAGAGGACCCAACAACACCAGAGTAGATTAAAAGAAAGAAGAGGGTTCGCTTCTAGGGCGTCTCCGACCTGCCTGAAGAGAAGGAGTAATATATCATTCTCCATCCGCAGAAAAATATTAGAAGGTACGAGGGGTTAAAGCGGGCGAAAAGCCATGCCATCAGAGGGTGAAGGTTGAGGCAAACGTGGGGAGACAACACTACCGACCTCACTCCGGGCGCGTATAGAGAAGGGACAGTCCAGACATGAAGGAAAAAAAGATCCTGTTCCGGGAACTTTAATAAGGGCACCAGAAAAAAAGGGGAGGACGCAGCACACAACTACTCGGCGAAAAGCTTCGCACCTGGAGGGTTTTTGCTGCAAGACATACGCCATAATCAACCTAGCTTCCCTAGAGGCTAGCTGGAAAGCGTCCTCCCGCATAAAGAGTGGCCGACGCGCCTGACCGTTCCGGGGAAAAGGAACCAAAAGAACATGCCGAGCAGCCAAAGCAGCCGTGACTATCAACCCTGGCGCTCGTCGCAGACTTTGGCAAAAAAAAAGAGATTTACCTAAAAGGGTTCCTTACGTCCACCACAGGAAAAGAAGAAAAATCGGCGGCGGTCAATGAGCAATGTCATAAAAAAAAAAAAAAAAAAAAGCACAACCAAAACACACGAATGAACAAGCATGGGTGCTCTCGGCGGAAGGGAGAAAACAATCAGCCGAAAGGAAAAACGCACATCCGCTTGCAGATACACACAATAACACAATGTCAACAAAAAAGAACGTACAAAAACGAAGAGAGGGGGACACATCAAAAAAAAACAGAGGAAAGCCAGCAAGAAAGCAAAAAATAAACTCAGATCCGACTCTACAGAGAACATCATGGGGAACTAAAGATGAGAACTCAACTCAGCCCCTTGTTAAATCAGGAAGAACCGCGCGTAAAATCGAGGGAAGGCGGTGGAGAAAGCTGAAATGCCAGGCATGAAGAATGAACGGCCCCACATGCCAAAGAGGCGTATGGATTCATCTCGGCCCCATAAATTCTAAAAAGCGGAAAGGGAAGGCAGCTCAAACTTCACAAACTACAATGAGCAACAGCCTGGCAGCCGGAAAGTATCAACGGAGAACGCGAATTATCTCGGCAGGATCTTCGGGTAAAGGAACAGGGTAATGGTCCGTCAGCAGAGGAGGCCGCAAAAAAAGAGCAAGTGTTTAGGTCAACACACCATTGTAAGGCGAAGGAAAAGGGAAGGTCTGAATTCACGAGGACCTTACGACGGCGTAATCTCATCATCGATACATAGGAAATGAGGGGGTCTGAAATACTCACCCCCTTCAACAATCCAAGAGGAAATCTGAAAGATGCAAACTGCGGGGCTGGGGGGTCAGAAAGGAGCCGGGGGTTTTTGGGGGCTGTAAAATGACGGGAACTACGCTTACGAAAAGTCCGAGGGAAAAGAGCAAGGTTCATGCAGTTGGGTGGTGTTCAAAAGAACTGAACAGAGTGGGGGGGGAGGAAGAACTCGAAAGCGCTGCAGGATCGGGGGAAACCACATTATCAATATTTCCAGCAGAAGAACATCGAACACAACAATTGGTAAAAAACCTGCTCTAATCGAAAACGGGGCCAGCAAAAAACCTTTAGGGGAAAGTCCCTCCAACCCGGAGGAATAAATAACAAGAGAACAGGAAATCTCAGATAAAAGACCACCGTAACGACCGCAGGGAGAACATACACGGAAAGAAGAACAATGCAGCACTTCAAACGGGCAACTCGCGAGATCATCGTCAAAGACCGAGAGATAAAGGGACGGTGCCCTCTGCGCGGCAAATCTCGAAAGCGCGGGAAAAGAAGAAAATGTGTCAGGGGAGGGAAAAGTTCGTCATGAAGCAAAGAGGGATAGGGGGTGCCGAAGGGCCCCGTAGGCGTCTGGCGATCCGTCTGAGAGATAAGAAGCCGAGTTCCAAGAGAGCCCCCGTGAAAAGGAGGGGACAAGAGGAAAAAAAAAAGGAATCGCGGTTGCGATAGGGGAGACTAGGGGGAGCGCTTAGGAAAGGGGGTAACGGGGGAAGGGAAATGGAATCCTGTTATAGGGATCATGCATGGAAAAGTCACTCGGAAAAGACGCCTAAAAGAAAAGAAAAAAAAAAAAGGGGGAGTCTCTCTGGCAGGAACTTGTTAAATTCGCGGGGACGGGGGCTGATGGGGGGAAGGGGGGGGGATTTCGAGTTGTACGAACATTGATCCTGCGTGCTACGGCGGCGCATGGAAAGGGGGGGGGAAAAAACGCGGGCAGAAAGAAGACGAAAACGAGATCACGTGTGCCCAGCAGGTGCTCAGGGAGGGGGCGGGGGAGAGCTACTTGAACGCGGGCAACCAGACGGAGCCCGAGGATCTGGGGGGTGAGAGAAAGGTTGTTGAGAAGAAGGGGGGAAACTAACATCACATGTCCAACAAAAAGTAATTTAATACTCTTCACACAAGCAAACGCAAAAAGGGTGAGGCCAAGAAAGGGAAACAGATGAGAAGAGAGAAGCCTTGAAAACAAAAAAACAACGCACCAATCTCACACTAATCAGGCGGCCGAGGAAATTCAGAGGACTAGGAAAACAAACGTCAGCGAATTGCTTCAGAGCGGAAGAGAGGCAAGGGCGCGGCGAGTGTTCACAGTATCGGAAGAGGAGAAAACCAACAAAAGAGGAGGAGAAGAAGTAATGTAAAGATCGTGAACTCCGGAGAGGCATGGCACTCCGCGGGGAGAAAGAAGAAAGGGGAGGACGGTGGTCGCTCTCCCGATAAAACGGCCGCGTACTGGTGTGGGGTCTTGGGGGATTCCAGACTCTATTATTCGCACGGGAAAGATGCACGCGGCTTACCGGATTTACGAAGAAAAAAATTTTGAGGGGACATCCGATGGATTTGGTGGGAGAAAAAAGCTGAAAAAAAAAGAGCTAAACGAGGGCGACGGCGCCGTCCTGGGACACAGGGGAAATGTCGGCGAGAAAAACCCACAGCGAGCCACTTGATTGAAAACTTATGACGCTCTCGCTCTCCTGGCAAGCCTTTGGGGGGGCATCAATGAGAAGGAGATGATCTATTGTGTGAGGGCAACAGGAAAAACGAGGCGACGGAACGGCCAAGAACGGAGCATTTCAGAAAACAAGCAACTAAACTAGACTGTGGGACCGGTGGGTAGGGTGGGGCTCAAAGGACTCTTCCCTAAGGATTCAGTACGGACCAAAAACGGAAACTTGACGAGTCAGAGACAAGCAGGTCAGTCCCCCTATCGCCTACGAATGAAAGGGGTTGCGCGGTACCCTCCGTAAAAAATTCGGTCTATATTGAAGAAATACAAAAAGGAGAGGGCGAGATAATGAAGACGTTGATGCCGAAGCGGGAGGCCTTGGGGTAAGGGCATCAATACGATAAAGTCTTTCAGACGTAGGGGAGAAAAGTCGCCAAGATGACCAGGAAAGGAACCGCGGTGGTCGATAGGGGCCAGACGCATAGGGGGGGGGGGATACTTCATGTGTCGCGGGAGGAGGACGAGGAAAAAGGGGTCTTAAGGCATTGCCCTGGGGGAAGGATTTTCCTTGTTAGGGGAGGAGGTTGTGAAAAAGGGGAGGTAAAGAGGTTGGGTTGAAAGGGTTTTAAGAGAAAGGAATGCATGGGGAGATTGTGAGGGAGGCAGCGGGTTTATGAAGATGCCAGCCGTTAGGTGGGGGGGGGGGAGGGGGGGAGGAGGGGAGGATGCCGGAGAAAGTTTTCACCAGGGGGGGGTGACATTGTAGGGGGAAAGAAAGCTTGAAATCATGGGGGTCGAGGAAATCCGTCCGATGGTCGTTTAGTTGGCCAAATCTTTTCGTTTGATAAAAACAAAAAAAACCAAAAAAGCAAACTAACCCAACAAAAAGACAAAATCAAAGAAACTCGGGGGACCGAGGTAAGTGAAGAGCTCGAGTCAAGTCGTGTGAAGCCAAAGGGGTTTGGTGCAAAATCGAGGCAACCAAGAGCTTGCAGCCGGTAAAAGAAGGAATCTCGGGGACGAGGTGATTGGATGCGTGCGTTATGAAGAAACGGAAGAGAGGGAGGGGGAGTGATTCGATGGAAAAAAAGCAGTCGTAAGCCTAAGGAGAAAGCAATGGTGAAGGCGAAGCACAATGGGCGGGACACGGTACCAATTGCGGGGTAGGGCGGCCTCATAAGGGCGACATACAAAACAACACCAACAAGAGAAATAACTGTTAGGACGGGACGAAAAAAAAGGACAAGGCGCGATAATCGCGGGGGGGGAAAAGTGGGAAATCCGTTTGCCCCGCTGACATTCTTGAGATGTAAGGCGTCACGGTGGAGCATGACGGAAGTCGATGGAAATTTTAATGGGGGCCGATTAGAGAAAGAAAAAAACGCCAGTCATTTGAATACGGGGGGGTCAGGGCGAGGGGCTTGAAAGTCCTTAAGGGACGGCGATTCGAACCAAACGCGTAGTGGCTCTCTTCGAAGAGGTTCAGTGCTTATTTGAACTAATTGTAGGCGTTGAAAGGGGGAAGGATCAGTGGAGGGTCTTTCATTGAGGATATCGGAAAATAGAAAGGTTCGAGGGCTGAAAAAGTCCTGGCCATTGCGGGGAGGTGGGAACGCTGGTGCTGCCAGATAGTTGGACGATTGAAAAAAAGGATTGAGGGACAGGGGCCTCAGTCGGCGGTCAGCCGGTGAGGATTTACGGGGTACTGGGGATGGGACTATTGAGGACGCCTTCCGCCGAAGCACAACTGCACGGGCGTTCTCTCCTGTTTGTCCGAGAAAGAGGAAGTTACTAAATACGGCCCTATTTGGGGAGTACCCTTTCAGGGTTCCTGTGAAGAAGTGAAACTGGATGTTCATCGGGATTTGACCAGCTGGGAAGGAAGTATTTATATGGGGCACTGGGTGGCTTGGGGGGGGGTTCCGCTCTTGCGGAGGAGGGGGGTAACACGTGGGAAATACGGCCGTAGTAGAGAGGAACGGAGTAGGACGAATCCATGAATCCAAACTGTACGCTCGGCCGCTTAGTGGGTTCTTAGTTTGATGCTAAGAAGCAAGAATCCTTGGAATTTCAAGGAGTCACGCTCGAAGAGTGAGAGAGGGCGGCTACCGAAGGTGTTGATGTGGGGGGGTATGGCGGGGAATGCCCAGGGAAGGAAGAGGTTTTAAGGGCATGTCGAGGAACTGGAGGTAGAAAGGGGGCACCGCGTAATGGAAAGAGGGAAAATTCTGGTAGGGTCGAACAAATGACCAGAACACGGACAACTTGATTGCGATGGCGTGGGCGAAAAAGGGGAGAACGTATCGGCCCAAATTGTGATAAGAGGAAAGTGGAGGCGAATGAAGATCGGACGCCGGCCATCCTGGGAAGAGGAGGGCTAACGACCGCGACGCGAAAAAGCTTCGCTCAAAAACACCACAGAGATAGAAAGAAGGGGAGATGTTGCCGGGTAGAGGGAGGGGGACCAAGAAAGAAGGAGACGAGGAAGATCTCATTCTCACCATACGCGAATATGAAACAGTGAAGATGAAAAGGGGACTCGGTAGCCCAAAAAGAGAATCATGGTAAGGGGGGGGGTTGTCGTCCGTTGCGACAAAGAAATAAAATCCAAACTAACGGCGCGGAAACTAAAGCCACTCTAATAACGGCAAAACGAGCGGAAGCCATGGAAGAAAAAATCACCCGTCGGCTCCTAACATAAGGTAAATGCGAACTAGAAGATGGGGAAGTAGCAACTGGATGAAAATGAAAAAAAAACTTTAAACAGCTAAACATCAAAATAAGTAGGAAACGGCCCCAGAACAAAATCACAAACTTGGATGTACTACAACGTTTGCAGAAACAGGAGAAGAGGACCAGGGTCCGGGAAAAAAAAGACTCCGAACGCGGAAAAAATTCTACAAGTAGAGAAAAATCAGGCCCTTCCAGCTGGAACTCGGGATGGAACTAAAGAAGGTTGGCTCAGGAGAAAAAAAAAGGGACAAATAGTTCGGAGGACATCTTCCGCGAGCCCCACCTGGAGAGCAGACGGTATGTGGACGCGGGAGTTAAGGAGGGGAACTCAAAGAGAAAAAAGAGATCGAAACAAAAAGGAAGCAGGGAGATTCGTCAAGAATCTGGGCAAAAATCAACGAGAGTGGGCAACAAAAATCTATAAGAAAGACAATGAACATAACGAACTCTAACTCAGGCCTATCTCCTCAGGAAATAATAAATAAAGACAAAGTGCAGACATCAAGACGGCCAATTCTGTCAAGAGCTCGAAAAGAAGAGAAAGGCGCGGATTTTTCCTGCTCTGCAAAGTACAGTAAGGACTAGAAGGCAAACCACAACGGTCAAAGGAAGTCTGTATTCTCATACGGCCACCATAAAATTACTTCAAAGGAACGTGTACGCATTCTCACGAACGACTAAAATGGCAAAAGCCCACTTCCGCCGGTTCCCACTAATAGAAGAAACAGCGAAAAATCCATGCGCTCTTCGTAGACGCAGCAAAATTTAAAATTAGTCTCCGAGGACCGCGAAAAATCAAGGGGTCTGTAACACCGACCATTGTGGCATTCTGAAGGGACCAGGAGTATGGTCTACGATAATTACGACTTTCGTCATCGCAAAGGAGGCCCATAAGGAGCATGATTTCAGTCATCAAAACGACAAAGAACCTTAACGCAAAGGATAATCAGTGAACGGAAATCGCTTTTCTTGGCGACCGACCGTCGACCTGGTTTGGTGTACAAAGAAATGGGACTACGAGACGTCAAAGGAGGGACCTCATTCAGGAATAGGCAGGCATGGGGGAACACTAACGAAAAGAGTGGTGTCTTCAAGAATACTCAGGAGGGGAGGGGGAGACTCGACCAAAGAGGAAATGGATCCAACAATTAGGACACCAATTGGAACACCTGGATAGGGGCATAGGGGGAGAAATCACTAAAAGAAAACACGGGAACGCTTAATGTGTACCAAAGCCCGGGTAGAAGACCCTCCCAGTAAACCGCGGAAGAGGACCTGCGAATATACCGTAAAAACCGCGTATCCATCACGAAAAAGAGAACGAAAAGCGAAGACATCCAACGGGACAACAGATCCGACCTCAGCGGGAAGCGACCGGCTCCTACAATGGAAACTGCCCTCGGAGCTTCTCTCGCAAACGAAAAATTCCTCCTACGGGGGGGCTCGCAAGGGTCGTGCATGAAGGGAATGATAGGGGTATGGGACAGAGTCCCAATCTCCTCATTAGGAAGAAACGGGACTTGAAATAGATCAGCAGATTTCTCATTCAACCGCGAAGTGTAAACGCTGTTCAAGTTCAACCCGCCTTAAAAAAGATGGATTTCGATAGTGCGACGGCTGTTGCAGGATTTAGTGGAAAGGTTTCCGGGGGAAGAACCTG
>Ga0179593_1494955_pt1 | contig 10091 bp, 19 predicted proteins | sample CZODoug2_1_08_16_FD_185931 | JGI IMG/M metagenome (GOLD analysis project Ga0179593, IMG submission 185931) | Vadose zone soil fungal communities from Angelo Coast Range Reserve, California, USA - CZODoug2_1_08_16fungal (PacBio error correction) | ecosystem: Environmental > Terrestrial > Soil >...
GACCTGGGCAAGAAGCATCACTCAGGGGGAACCCCTAGGTAGCGACATCAGATTAAAAAGTGCCCCCATAAGGGGGAGAGGGGGACAGGTCAAAAGATGGGCTTAAGGGAAGGGTGTACGCCCCTAAAATGAACAACTGACCAAGGTACAAATTGAAAAGGAAAACTGTCCGTTCCTTGCGGGTCAAAGCACTGGAAAACTACTGGGAAAACAGGGTGTCAAAACACCCTAGGCAAGACAAGGAGGAGTGGTTGGGGCCAAGGGGACGTGGTTGGAGGTGGGAAAGAGTTAATTAGCCCATAGTCAAGAAACTTTTGCGGAAAAAAGGGCCGAAAGGAGCCTAATTTCTGGACTTTGAAGAGGGGTGCCTGGAGCTGCACTAAGTTGTGAAGGCAGAAAGCGGCCCAGCTAAAAACGTACGATCCCATCCCTTTATGCCCGGAAAAGACAAAAACTCCGGGAATTACATGGCGGCAGGACAGTGTGAAAGATACTAAGGAGGGGTTGGCTCTAATGATATAGCAAAGTATTAATATAAGAACTCAATAGATTCCCACCAGCAATTGGATGGGAGTCAAGACAGAATAATCGGAAAGCCGACAAAGGAAAAAAAGAGGATGACGCCTGAAGTTGGGCCATCAAAAGAACATCACATTACTCTGGGGGGGGCAGATGCATATTTTCGTCAGGTCCAAAGTCGGAAAAAGGTTTTAAAAAAAAAGTCTAGACTCATCATTGTGACAAACTGGCTATAGAATCGACGGCTGCGGGAGCGTAGGAAGCAAGCAGGGGGAACAGAAAAGTAACGAAAAAACGAAACAACAGGGGGAGTACGCTTTTTACGGAGGCTCTACCTTCCCCGCCTCATGAAAGGAAGACAAAGTTCAGGAACTCATCAGGGGGACATAATCAGTAGGGCGGGAAGGAGGGGTACGAAACTAAGATGAAAAAAGGACCCCTAATGGGCCATCTCAATTGAGGGGGACCAAGCCCGTCCCCAGGCCATGCTAAAAGAGGAGGGGGGAACAAGAAAATGGTCAGTTCTGGGCAAAAGGGGTATAGAGGGAATCTCAACCCAGGGGAATTTGATTGTTTGTTCAGGGGGCCTACCAGAGACCCGAGCACTCGAGGAAAAGGAACGGGAGGGCGCAAAAGTAAAGGGGGGGCAACAGCCCGAGCACCCGGAGGGCAAAAATTATGGAACCTCACGGAAATAAAAGAGGGGCCCTGGGAATGCAAGGGGGGCCTGGTCGCGGAGATACGCCCGAAAGGAGGGGGGAAAGACGTGGGAGAAGGAACCGAAGTTCAGTCAATGGGGGGGGACAAGGCCTTGTTAGCAGATGCTCCCATGCAGCAGAGAAAAGGGGACTGACGCCAGGCTTACGAGGAACGTTGGGAAGAACTCAGCCAGCGTACTGCGTTTGGTGTAGGAGGGAACAAGAAGAAGACGCGAGAGTCTCCCCATGCGAAGCGTGAGGTGTATTGCATGGGGGCGAACCGTAAAACGTGGGGTATGTAAGGAGATACTTAGGGACCTGCAAGGGAGGGGACTGAAAACTCAGAACATGTTCAATAAGAAAATCTATTACGGTGGGGGTCATCGCCCACGGCTCAGGGACGGGAAAAAATACCAATGGGGGAAAAAAAAAAGAACGGGCCGGGCTATTGCCATAAAGGTAGAGTTGAAAAAAGAGGGGGAATATGGTTGTCTAAGGCCCAGCACAGGGGTTGTCCCAACACAGCCCATGTTGACGAAAAGGAAGGCTCTTTACCCAATTCAGCATCAGGTAGGGGGGAGTCCTCAGCAACCGGATAATTGTGAGAAAAACAGCGTTGCTGCGCCAAGTATGAAGATCGCATGAATACGCTCGTCGCGACGAAACTGTGACGAAGAGGGGAAGGTGGGTGGCCAGAGAACAAATCGCGGGGTCTGGCAGCCTTGCGGGTCGATTGGTGAGGAAGGTCCTGATCAAGGAAGGCGGAAAACCGGGGGGAAGGAAAACAAGGGAGGTAGTCATCGTTTAAAGGACCTTGGTTTTCAGAAGGTGAAGCACGGACAAAAAAAAAAAAAAAAAAAAAAAAAAAAAAAAAAAAAAGGAAAGGGAAAAAAAAAAATGAATCCATCAGGGAGCGAAAGGGAAAAACTAACGCTATCCCTGTATAGCGTTCAAAGAGTCTAATCTATCCGCGGTCCAGAGCGGACAAATTGGGGCGAAGCGCCAGAGTTTGTTCCATAATTAGTCGCATTTGGGAACAGTCTGAGGGGAGTTGGGAGTAAGGGGGGGGGGGGGGATAGGACTTGGATCTAGTCTCCTCGGTCGGAGGGTGGTTACTGGGCTAGTTGTTCCGTCTCTGGTTGTCGGTTTTGGCACAGAGATGGTTTTACGATCGGATCAGCAAGAACGCGCCCTTCCTGAAAAAGAGCTGCATATGGATCGATTGATCTCCTGCAGTCGTACAAAATGTGAGGAGGGGCTAAAGGAAAAAAAAGAAACAAAAAAACAAAGGGGAGAGGAAAATAGAGGATTAAAAGAAATGACAGATGCTTTTCCCCACTGAAAACCAATTGCGATCATTCAAGATCCCATATTGAAGGGAGTCAGGAACAGGGGAATGATTGGACGCGTCTTCAAAACGATGGAGGGGGGGGACCTACAAGGAAGTCAACGTAATAAAAAAGGAGAGAACTAGGACTGACCAGGAGAAACCTGTAGAGAACCAAAAGGAGAAACATACTCAATCTGCGGGGGATGAAAATGGCATTCTGTACATCCGTAACAATGATGGCGATCGAAACCGTTATACGATCGGTGAAAAAGAGGTGGAGAGTACGAGGAGGAAACAACCGGGAAAAATTATGGGAAAACTTATATGTTTTGGAGGAGGGGAAGAGACTCTATGCGGAGACTGGGCCGTGAGAACGAAGAAAAAAAAGTGGGGACGCTGAAAGACCTTTTGGGGGGAAAAAAGGAACCTAGTTTTGGAGGGGTCGCCGCTTAAGCAAAAGCACGTCCATGGCCCAAAGAAGTATAATTGGGTTGAGTGTCCGATACCAAAAAAAAAGAACGAGAGGACAGGGCGTCGCGAAGAGTAGTAATAAAAATCTGGGCACATAAGTTGTCTAAAAACAGACACTTAAAACCATCCGGGTTTCGACGTGTTGCTATCACTGTATTGTGGGGGGGAGGAAGCGACAGGAAGGGGGGAAGTGATTGGGGACCGAAGGAGGCGTCATGTTAGGGACACGTGGACAACCTTATTGCTGGGCCAGAATTGAAAGGAGTCACCATAGAGGAAAACCCTGAGAAAGGAGGTCCTCGCGGCCAGGTATATGGGTTGGGGGGACGTCCTCTCATGGGGGAGGATTCAAAAAAGAAAGAGATCTGAAAAGAGAGAAAAAATTGTCACCATACTAGGGTCGAAGAAGGTCCGGGACATCCCAGAGTGGCTTTTCCGCCACACAGGACCAATACAAATCGGCTACTCAGGGGAAAGAAGGAATAGTGAGGGGAAGATCTCCCAAAAAAACGCAGGTAAGATGGAACTGAAGGAGCAAAGTTAACGAGTGAAAGAGCGGTCCGAGATTCGCGTCAGGGGGAGTCACTCACGCAGGTGCTGGATTCGGCAGAACGACTCTTCAGTCTACATATCCAAAGGACATAGAGGCGAGAAGAGACAAGAGTGAAAATCGGAGAAAATGACACTTGGGGACCGCATCCGGGATTGGAAACAGAAGGGGATTCAGCAATAGGGAATGGAGCACTACGCAAATTCACAAGGGGGGAATCGGGAGGATAGTTCGGGAAATAGGGGGACATGAGGGAAAAAGCCGAGAGGTCTAGGGATATTTCTATCCGATAGACATCAAAGAACCGGCAGGATACCGCGAGGTCGGGGGAGGGGGAGGGCGAGGGGGGAAGATCAGTAAAGGAGGGAAACTTTATGACAGAGTAAGGACGACTACGCGGAAGAGACCGGATATCTCGGGGGTAGGGGGGGGGAGGGATGCAAACATCTGAGGGTCAGGAGATACGACAAGGATATACTGACAGCTCAGCCCGTAGCCTGGGGTTCTTTGACAAGAGGGTGCCGGGGGCTGGTAAAAAGCGCCCGCAGCTCAGACGATTCTGAGGAGCCTATCTTTAATCTGCGTGGTTACGTCAAATGCCAGACCGTTCGGCTTTCAGGGAGTCACCGGGGGGGAAAAAATTTGACAGAGACCAAAATATGAACGAGCCAGAGGGCAATCGCGCGGGTGCTTACGTGATGGCGGAAGGACCGGGAGGTAAAAACGATTGGGGGAATCTGTTAGAATCAGCGTAAGAAGAAAACGGGGGGAAGCCCAACCATGAATCGGAGGAGAAATAGCGTGTGGGGGTCTCGAAGCCATCCTGGGATATCTCAGGGGCAAAGAGACGTTAGAGTTGACATGTTATGCCGCAAGTGGGGGACCCGAGGCGCGGGGGGGGGAAAGAATTGCGAGACATTGGGATGGGAGAGGAGGTGTGCGGATTCCTGGGAAAGGGGCAAACCTTCGGGCTTAAGAAACGGGGAGACAAGACGACAATCCAAATTCGGATTCGAGGGAAGGACATGTGGGGAGGCAAAGGAATCCAGGGGAAATGCAGTCTACCTAGAAACGTACAGAAAAAGGGCAAGCCAGCCTTGTCGGGACCGATGTGGCGGCGGGTTAAACAGGGAAAATTTTCGAACCGCCCACGCACGGAAAGTGGGGAAGAAGTTGGTAAATCTGAGGAATGTTGTACATTACCAAAAGAAACCTCTCGCCAAAAAGAGCCATGAAAGGCATATCCACGTTGGTGTCGGGTTGAACGGAGGCGGGGGGCTCGAGAAAGTTGGGGGGGGGATCCTAAGGGGAGGGTGAGCTGCCCAGGATGATCTTCTCACAACACAACTTGATTATATAAAATAGAAGTGCAAAAGGCACGATAGATGGGGGAAAAAAATCGAAGAAGAGACCCAGAATAAGTCAAAAACCCGCCACAAAAAGGGGGGAGCGGGTATCATGTTCTCCGCTGCGGGGTAAAAGTAGGGGGTAATGTCCAAAAGAAGCAACTGCGTTAAAAAAAATGGGGAGCGAAGCAAGTGCAGGGAGGGGGACGGTACATTGCCTGGGTGAAAAATTGTCCTCCGAGAATACTGCTGAGTAAGCATTGTACACGGGGAAAGTTATGAAAGGCCTTCAGAGGACAAGACTGACTTTGGGGAACAGACACAAAGGAACTCGAAGCTTTGGTTGACTTGGAAGAAAGGGGGATCTTTGCTGGGAAGCGAGTGGGCTGCAAGTCACGGACCCACTCCAACTAAAAACACTCCCAAGGTCGAGCCCGAGAGACAGCGAAAAGACTTCCAGGAAAAGCACATAACCTATAACCCTCGATGGGCATATCCTAGGGAACAGCAAAAAGAATTCAATGCAATAAAGGTCTGGGCAGGAAACGGAAGAGGACCTCGAGAACGGGAAAAGAAGAATCGGGGGTGAAGAAAGGGACCTCGTTCACCGTAGGCACAAGCGGGTATTCCGGGTGCAGATTGCCTTCGTAAAAGGACTGAAAGGTTTGAAAAACGAAAGCAAAACCGGCAGGCTGGACAAAGATGTGACTACAGGGGAACAAACATCCCAACGCACGAAAGTACGTTAGGGGAGCGGGTCAGCAGGTGCAAAAACGGCAACCGGCAAAAAAAACCAGTTTCCTAACGGGGGGGAGGCTGGTCCTGAGGGGATCAACGCCACGCCTATGTGGGAAAGAAAAGATGCCTTGATAACGACTCAGGGCCGAAAGCGGGATGGCATGGACGAGACGTATCGATGAAAAAAGATAACCGAGTAAGGGGGCAAGGAATCTACAAAGCTCAATCCGTTCAGGGATTCACCCAATTTAGGGAGATCGTATGCATGAGTTTCTGGTTAAAGACCAGGGGGGACGCTCGACTGAAATGCTACAAGCGCAAGAGGGAAAATTAAGGGGATGGGGGGTCTGGAAACATATGCCTAGCCGCTATTATGGAAAACTAAGAAAGTAAGGGGGAGAAAAGGGCCCGAGGTAAAGAAAGCATCCCAGTCTGAAGAAGGAAAATAAAGGATTTCAAGGCCCATCTGGGGAGTTGCTCAAGGGGCGATGGGGTTCGCTATCGTAGAGGAAGGAGAAAAAAGATGGATCGGGTATTGGGGGGGGGGAGGGGGGGTTTTGGGAATGGGGTGGGTAAAGGTGGGTTAGAACCGGGATAGGATCCATTGGGGGGAAGGCCTTTGAGAAGTAGTGCCGACAGAGGGACGGGAAGAGAGGGGGACACCTTCAGTAGAGGACTTTGACCTCATGCCTCGCTTTTGGGAGGGGACAAGAAGAACTCGCCGGCGGCTCCAAGCCCGAGGGGAAAGCTGGACAGGGGGAACCCGGAATCGTTGGCAGGCCAGGTAATAAAGGAGGCTGAAAGTCAGGGATTACGGAACGAGGGGTGCGGTAAGACGATTTCGTTTGCATGAAACGCGCCCGACGGAAACAATAGCACCACGGGACGAGCCTAAGGGGAAGGGGACTGGTGGGCAAAGAGGGATGGTGTATGATTGGGGCATTGGGCATCAAGGGTGAAAAAACCCATTGTGGGGGGCAAAGCCAATGACGCCTCCGAGAACCCCATGACCTTCAAGAAGGCGAAGTCCCAGGGGGGAGGGGGGGGGTAAATGGGGAGGGTCGAGGAGAGAGGGTGGTAGGAGGCAGAAGGAGGGGTGAGGGGAAAAAGGGAGATGGGCATTGGAAGTTCCGGGGAAAGGGTGATCAAGGAGGGGGGGAGGGAAGCGGAGGGAGGGGGGGTGTGAGGGGAGGGGGTGGGGGGGGGGGGGTGGGGGGTCAGGAAGCAAGGCAGGGAGGGGGGAAACAGGGAGGAACGGAAAGGGGAGCGGGAAGAAGGAAGGAGGGAGGAAAGACAGAGGCGGGGGAGTGAAAAGGCGATGGGGGGGGAGAAAAGACGGGGAGGTGAAAAAAAGGGGGGAGACAGGGGAGGGGAGAAGGGGGGAGGGGGGAGAGGGGGTAGGGGGGGGAGGGGGCGGGAGAGATAGGGGGGTGGGGGAAGGGAGTGGGTGGGGGAGGGGGGGAGGGGGAAAAGGGGGAGGGGAGGGGTGGGGGGGAGGGAAGGGAGAAGGAAAGGGAGGAGAGGGGGGGGGAAAGGGGGGGGGGGGTGCAGGGGAGGGGGGGTGAAGGGGAGAGTGGGGGGGTGGGGGGGGAAGGGAATAGAGAGGCAAAAGATAGGAGGGAGGGACGGAGGGGGGGGGGGGGGGGGGGTGGGGGGGGGGGAGAGATAGTGTAGGTGGAGAACTTGGAAGGGATGGGGCTGGAAAAGAAGAGTGGCAGGGAGTAAAAGAGAAGGGAAAAAAGGAAAAGGGGTTATGAAGAGAGTTAAGGGAGAAGGAAGGAAAGAGTAGGGGGGGGGAGTGGCAGAAGAAAGGGGGGGTGGTGGGGGGAGAAAGGGGGAGGCGGTGGAGAAGGGGAGGGAAAAAGGAGGGAGGGGGGGGTACATGGAGAAGACGATACTGCAGCAGGGGATGAAGGGGAATGGAGGGAAGGATGAGGAAGGGGAAAGAGAGAAGTGGAAAGGAGGGAGAACGGGAAGGGGGTGAGTAAAAGCAGGGGGGAGGGGGGAGGGGGGGCTAGGGGTGGGGGGGTGGGGGGGGGGGTATGGAGGAGGGGGGGCGAGTTTGGGGAGAGGGAGGGGGGGGGAGGGGGGGGGGTAGCGGGGATGGGGAGGAAGGTGGAAAGGAGAGAGGGGGTTAGGGAGGAGGGTGGGGGGCAAGGGAGAGTAGTTGGAGGTGGGGGGAGGGGATTTGTGTGAGGGAGGAAGGGAGGTGGGGGTGAGAATGTGGTAAGGAGGGGGGGGGGGAGAGGTGGAAATGGGGGGGTTAGAGGGGACGGGGGGGGGAGCAGGGGAGGTGGGTGGGGGGGAGTGAGGAAGCGGTAGAGGGGGGGGTTAGGTAGGTGGGGGGGGGCGAGGGGGGGGGAAGGGAGGGAGGGGGGGGAAGAGGGGGGGAGGGGGGAGAGGGGGGTGGAGTGTGGGGTGGGGGGGAGCGGGGGGGATGGGGGGGAGGATGAGGGGTGAAGGGGGGGAGGAAGGCGGGTGGGAGGAAGGACGTGAGGGGGTGGGGGGGTGGGAGGTGGGGGGGGGGGCGGAAGGGGGGAGAGGGAAGAGATGGCGGTGGGTGTGAGGGGAGTGGGGGGGAGGGGGGGAAGATGGCATGAAAGTGGTGGGGAGGGGGGGGGGGGCGGGGGGGGGGGGTAGGGGGGGGGAGGGGGAAAGGGGGAAGTAAGTGAGAGTGAGGCAGGGGGGTGCGGGGGGGAGGAGGGGGGGGGGAATTGGAAGTAAAAGGGGGGGGGAGGGGTTGGGGTAGGGGGGGGGGTGCGAATGATCGGGGGAAAGGCGGGAAAGCGTTGGAGTGTGGGGGGGGGGGGAGGGCGGGGGGGGGGGTGAGGAAGGGGGAGGGGGCAAATGCAGGCGAAAGGGGGGTGGGAGGGGGGTGAGGGGGGGGGAGGGGAGGTGAGGAGTAGGGGGAGAGGGGAGAGGCGGAAGGTGGAGGAGGAGGGGGTGGAGGCGCGAGTAGGGAAGAGGAGGAAGGGGGAAGGAGGAAGAGGAGGGGATGGGGGGGGGGGGAAGGGGGGAGGGGGGGCGGATAGCGAGTGAGGGGGTAGGAAAAAAGGGGAGAGTAAAGGAAGGTAAATAGGGTACGAGGAGGGGGGGGGAAAAGAGGAGAGGGGGAGGAGGCGAAGAACAGGAGGGTGGAAGGGCAGGGATTGGGGAGGGTGTGGAGGGGGGAAAAGGGGGTCGCCAATCGAGGGAGGAACGGTTCAGAAAAGGCAAGAGGGGAGGAGAAAGGGGGAGGGGGGGTAGAGGGGGGAAGAAGGAGTAGAGGAAGGGAAAAGGACGGCCAAGAAGGAAAAAAGGGGAAGAGAGAGAGAGGGAGTGGGGGAAAGGGGGAGGGAAGGGAAAAGAAGTTGAAAGGGAGGGGTGAGTGGTTGAGGAGGTTGCAAAGAGTGTGGAGTGGAGGATAAAAAGGTGAGTGGGAATGGAAGGTGCGGGAGGTGCAGTGGGGCGGGGTCAACCAGAGGGGGGGCGGGAGAAGAGATGTGGCAGAGAGTAGAGAAACAGGGGGTAGAAGGGGAGAGCAAAGGGGGGAGGGGGGGGTGGGGGGGGTGACGTCAAGAAGAATAGAGGGGGGAGGTGGTAGAGGAGGGATGAGTGAGGGCAGAGGGGAGATAAAGGGGGGGTGATGAAGAGAGGGAAGTGGGTGCAGGGAGGGAGGATGGTGGCGGAAAGAGTGAGGGGCGGGGAGGGAAGGGGGAGAGGGGACAAAAGGGGATGAAGGGGGAGATGGGAAGGGTAGAGAAGAAGGGGGAGGAGGTGGGGGGGGGCAAAAGAATTGGGTAGCAAACAAAACCTGAAGGTTAGAGGACCCAACAAAAGTAGAAAAGAAACGTCTTGTTAAAGTGGAGGGAGATCACAATTCTGAAGAATCAAAATGAATAAATAGTCGCGAATCCAGGGAAGAGGGGGGACGGGGGGGGCGAAGACCCCCACCCCATTATTCTCTTTGGTACATGGAGCTGTCTGAGTTTCTTAAAGCTGCTTTGTCGCGAAACCGAGGGAGAACAAAGGAGTAGTCAGAGGGGGAAAAGAAAGGGGTTGGTAGGTGAAAAGAAGGAAGCATAAGCAGATAGGTCTTTCTCCAGGAGAAAGCAAGAAAAAAGGGCAAAGGGGGGGTTTAAATGGTTCCTTCTACAGCAAATCAAAAAAATTCCAATCGTAATGCCCACAGGGGGCTAAGAGGGGGAAAGGTCCATGTTAAGAAAAACATGTTGAGACAGTAGAGAGGGGGAGGGGTGAGGGAAGGGTTTTGAAGGTAGAAAGGGGGGAAAAATCTAATGAAGGGTCCAGTCATAGTCTTCTTTACGGGTTACTTTCATGGAATATTGGGGATTTTTCACGGTGAACAAGGAGAGAAGAAAAAAGGGAAACCATGTCCTGGACAAACCAGCATGGGAGAGATTAGGCAGGGGGGGCAGGCGGACAATCATGTGAATTGT
>Ga0179593_1550310_pt1 | contig 10091 bp, 13 predicted proteins | sample CZODoug2_1_08_16_FD_185931 | JGI IMG/M metagenome (GOLD analysis project Ga0179593, IMG submission 185931) | Vadose zone soil fungal communities from Angelo Coast Range Reserve, California, USA - CZODoug2_1_08_16fungal (PacBio error correction) | ecosystem: Environmental > Terrestrial > Soil >...
GGGCTTCTGTCGCACCGAACTCCCAGCCAAAAAAAAATCCTCACCAACACAGCCAAAGGTACTTCTCATCTGTAAAACTGGGAGGTGGTGTGCAACATGAGCTCACAAAGACAGGGACAAATGGCTGTTTACTACGAAGGAAGAAGTCGCTGAAATGGCAGAGCACAAAAAGAGAGGGAAGAGTGAAAGCTCAAGAAACCTGTAGAAAGGAGCTTGGGAGGAGGCGGAACAAGGATTGGAGACCCCGAGCGTTCGCGGGCCCCCAGACCTGCGTTGGGGCACCGAGAACTCGAAAAAAAAAAAAATCCTATCGACTAAGTCGGTAAGGCGACAGGAAAACAAACGAGCAGGAGGGAAAAAACCCAGCAGAGACGAAGCAACCGACCTTCACGTCAAAGGGGCGGGGGAAGACTAAGTCATAACATCCATGTATGGGTGAGTCCAACACAGGACTTGAAAACACAAAGGGAGCTGGACGGACCTCTCTCTGTCGACCCGTAACGCTGGTCATTGCTTGCGGAAACAAAAATCAAGGGTACACTCACCACCCACTCCTTTACTGATCACGGGTGAGTATCAAGAAGTGAGCGGCAGGCGGAGGGGGGAAGGAAAGACACGGACATTTTGCGGCATCTAGTAACAAAGCTCCGCGAAGGTGGGAAAAAAGTTGTTCGCCAACCTTTCAAGAAAAAAAAAAAGGGCATTAGAACTGCGGGACATTGGAAGAAGAAACCACTCTTGAAGGGGGGAAGAGGGCCAGAGAAATCCTCCTAAAACTGGATTTGCCGAAATCAATTTGGGAAAGTGGTTGGGGAAAGAGTCAAAATAAAAGTTAACGAGTAACAAGTAACTTCCCAGTCTTATGGCGTCAAGGAAAAGGGGGAAGACGGAGAAGAAGTTTTTTCCTCAGGTAAAAATTTCCGGCACAAGCTCACTGAGGCAACAAGTCTCCCAACGAGGGGAATATGAACGGTAAATAAGACGGAGGAAAAGGGGAACTATTTCACGTCTACGAAAAAAATTGCAAGGAAGAGAAAAAAGAGAAAGGGAAGAAAATTCGACGGGGGGGGCCAAGACCCGCACTATCACGCCACAAGTTCCTTGCGCAATGCCTCCCAGAAAAAACCTTGAAAAACCTTGAATACGTAAGTGAAAGAATCAAGGAAGGGACCAGGTGCCTTAAGAACTGCTTTGTCCTGGGAAAAAGGCGGTCGCCTTCGGGGGGTACAACTCGTCGGTCACAAAAGGGGTGTTTTGACGCCGCCTGTGGGAAGAATCCGCGGCAAAAGGAGAAACTGGTGATGATGATCACGGACCAGGAATGCGAGCAGAAGCGAAAGAAAGCCCCTGCGCAGTAACACATCTTCTCTGAACCCTCTCTGCGGGAGAAATAAGAAAAGAAAGGGTTGGGGGCTCCAATTCCTCAGGAAAGGAAGCCTGCAAAAAAAAAGGGGACCAGCCCCATTCTGGAAAGGAGGGGAAACTTACTGAAAGAGGTGAAAAAACACACCACCGCCTAGAAAGCAGAATGAGAACGAGCCGTGCCATGGGGGTGACGTACGTAATCAGCGACAAAAGTGGACTGATAAGGGAAGGGACAAGTACAGAGGAAGTGAAAAGCGCTAGGCCACTCGTACTCGATCCGGGTGAGGTTTAAGGATCGGGAAGAGAAGAAGGAAAAGAGGTTGAGTGGTCGTGCAGCGTCGAGACAACGCCGGCGAAATCCAAAGGGGGTTTGGGGGGGGGGGGAAAGAAAAGGGGGGGCGCCCCGCGGTAAAAAGTGAAACCTCGGCTAAGAACAGGGCTTGCCGCCGGTCATTCTTTAAAACAGGAAGGACAGAAACCACGAAGCCGTCATTAGGAAATGCGTGAAAAAAGGTAAGGGGGGGGAAAGTACCAACACGCCCATCTCCCAACCGCCAATCGTCTGCCGAGAGTGGAAAGGAAATAGAAAAGGTTGGTGGGAGGAAATAAATAGAACGCCAAATGGGGGGACGGCCGGCTTTCTTCTACGTCTGGTAGAATGAAAAATAAGCCAAAAAGAGGCCGCTGAACTTTGTAAGCGTTCCCAAGGAGTTTGGGAGGGTGCAGATGAATAAGCTTGTTATCTGAGAAAAGAAGGGGGGAGGGTTGGGGTTGTAAAATACCATTTTTTAAAAAGAACCAGTCAGCGAGCGGGACATGTTGAAAGATCTAGAAAAAACAACGGAGGAAATATAGATCACATGCCTGCGCGGAAGAGCAAAAGGTAGAGAAAAGCCAAACATGGTCTACACCAACAACCTGCCAATAGTTGGAGAAAGTCCCAAGAGGCAAACGCCGCTGAAAAGGACGTATTTGAAGCAAAAAAAAGACTTTGGGGGAAGGAACTGCGATAAATAACTTCATCACTCAAGTGCCTACCTGGCTGGCGTTCGATGTGGCGATCAGGAAAAAAAAAGGGAGATGTTGCGTAACGGCTAACGAAAAAGGGTCTGTGGTGTGCGTTTGATGGAAGGGGGATTCCGAGGGACAGGGAGAAGGGCAGAAAAGGCCCTTCTGCGTTTTTTAATCCAAAGCAACGACCGAAGCAGGCAAGGCCAAAACGGCTGGAGGCAAAGATGTCTAGGTCTTTTCAGTGCCGGAAAGGTGAGGAAAAGAAGGTAAACAAAAAGGGAAGGGGGAACTGAAGACGCGCGCAGTCAGTCGACCGTCTCACAAAGTTCGAGGGAAGGAAGTGAAGTCCGAAAAAAGAGGAGCGACAGACGAGCTGGAGTATGATTCAGCTTGCGCCTGAGGGAGGGAAATAGAAATCCAGAATGAGGAGGGGGAAATGAAGAGCGCAACCGTCCATGGCTCTGCCAACAACTGTCTGATGTGCTCGTCGGCTGGACGAATACGTTAGCATACGAATGGGGGGAACAGACGCAACCAATCCTAAAAAAAACATAGGGGGCCGATTTTCAACTGAAGTCAAGATCGACAAAACCGTGGTGCCCTGATGAATTACCTTAAGGATCGTAGTGGAGAACGATTGTGAAGGGGGCGGCAGGTTGGGGTTCTACCTTGAGGACGGGTCGAAGAAGGAAGGGGAAAGAGATCATCAAAAGGGGTCTCAATGTGCGCGGCGCATCAATGCTGGCTCAACGCTGGGCACAGGGGGGGGTCGGGACTAACGAAGTCGATGAACGGTGCGAACCTGAAATCTACTGATAGAACCTTTTCGGCCATTGGCAAATCGAAAAAAGAAAGTGGGTCTTCAACATCAATTTTGAAGTTCATGGAGGCCGAGGTGCGCAAACTGAGGGTGGCGTGGATAGTTAGGGAATACTTGAAGAAGAAAAAAAAAAGATAGTCACGAGGGGCGATAACCGGGGCACTAAGAGGTTGTGATTTCAGGATATTCCACAAAAGGAAAAATTAGGGGGCAAAAAGGGGGGGGGGGAAAAAACGGTACCGGGGCTGGAAGAGGGGACTGCTGATGGGCGAGAGGGAAATTTTATGCAGGACGACCCTGAGAACACAAAGGGGGAGACACGGTTCATTGCGAAAGGCGAGGGGAGCACTACATTATTACAAAATCGTCAACGGAAAGGGGGGGGGCTGGGAAGGGGGAAAAAAAAAGGGAAACAAAAAGGGATTGTCGCAAAAAGGGTTAATCACAAGAGTGCCCGGAGAGGGGTCAGCCGGAAAGACCCATACCGTGCGGGCGCCCGTTAACCAGGTTGTCGAAAAACGACGGGAAACTCCGAAAAGACAGGGGAAAGCAAAGACTGCCTACCATGTCGGAGGGCTAAAGCGTGCTGCCGCAGTCGTTGATCGTCACCGTGACTCGGGAAGGACTGTGGGTTTGGCATACCGTGAACAAGAATAAACGAACAAGCAAGGAACCCAGGGAGAGGGCAGGGTCAGAAAAAGGAGATGATGGGCCGTTAGTTCATGGTGCGTGCGGCCCGGGGGGGGAAAAACAAAAGGGTTGAAGCCGTCAAAGGGCAGACCACTTCCACGGGAAGTGAAAAGTTGAGGGGGGGATAGGGGGGATGACGGAGGTTTCACTCCTAGTGGTTTCCTCAGATGCGGCCCTTCCTACGTGAGTCGATCCTGTCGCCGGGAATTTTCCTGATAGTGGTCAGTAACAAATCCTGTTGGAAAAGGAAAACAGAAGGAAGGGAAGGTCTTCACCTTCCCTTTTACATGGAAGAAGGAAGACTCACGGTGAGCAAGAAACGGGCTGGAGTCCCGAGGGAAAGCTTTGAAAAAAAGAAGGGTTCCGGAAATGCAAAGCTGAAAATCGTCGGACTTGAACTGTTTCACTACAGACTTTCACATAGCCGGGGGAAGCGAAGATGGGCCCCAAAAAAATCGCCCTCTGAGAGGAATGGAGATTGGGGGTCGCGCAAAGGGAAGTGCGGCTGCGACCCAGGTTTTCGGCGAAAAAAAAACTCAACCCAACTGAGGAGAAAGAGAGAGATGCGGCTGCCAGCCTGGAACTAAGGGGAGGAAGAAATCCCGCTCGACACAAAAGAACGCAGAATCCCATCAAGGAGAAATGAGGAACTTTGATGTTTGTTCTTGACTAGGGACAACCGGGTGCAGCAGGGGCCCATGGGGGGGAGGAACGTTGCAAAGGAAAAAAGAGGGGCCAATCTGAAGGAAGAGCAAAACTCCAAAGAAAAGCCGGTGAGAAAAGGGAAACGAAAGGGGACGGTGAAGATAAAATAGCATCGGAAGGCTGCAGGAAGAATCAGTCCTCGCATGTCACAAAAAAAAGGGGGGGACACAACCCCACTGTGCACAAAAAGACTCTTGCGAAAAGACTCACGGAGAAGAGGAGGTACCACTAATAAAGAGGGAAAGAAACCCAACAAAAATCTGTGCATCAACAAAAATACACACACCATACACACACTCGAACGATCATCAAACAAAAAAGAAAAAGAAACACAAAATCATACTACGGCTCATGGTCGCTAGAGTCAAAACATAGCAGGTGCGAAAAAGCAGGGACGCACAGCAATCAGAGAATTTAATGACGGTAGATTGCCTGCGGACAACTACAGGGAGGATTGAGGGGGAAAGAAGAAAAAAAGCATTAGATTAACGGGGGACTAATCAAAGATAGGAGGCGAAAGAGGTGAAAACTCAACATAGGGAAGAAGAGGTCCCAGTTTATATTATTGGTCACGGTTTAGGGCAAAAAACCTGGGAACTGTCCAGGGAAGGGGAGAGTCTTTAGAGAGACTTGCCTTTCGCATGAACAGTAGGAGAAGAGTGGGGGTTTTGGGCCAGAGATCCAAGTTAGGGGGTCCTCCACTGAGACAATGTCATGAAAGGCATGGCATAAGGGCAGTTGGGAACATCCGAAGGGGTGAAGAATTTCGTGCATAAAATTTCTCCTCTAGGCCGGAGGACACAAGCTCCCTAGACAGGTTGACGGAGAAAATCGAGGCCATTGGTGGCGTATTTTCCTTAATAAAGACAGAAAATGGGGGAGGTCAAACGGGCAAAAGAGAAGGGTAAAGTGTCTCTATTGGAAATATCTAAAAAAAAATATCAGTTGAAGTGCGCACCCGGCCTCCCATTCAAAAGACACTTGTGCCCCCTGAGATAATGCAGTGTCCCCACTCAAACCACCAGGATCGTCGCTTGAGGTCAGAAAAAAGAACCGGAGGTGTGAAGCCCCACGCGGCGGTCAACAGGGTTGAAGCAACAGGACGGAGACTCAAAGAAATCCGATGATATAAAAAGGGGATGAGGATCGCTGCCAAAGGAAACTTCGAGAACGCCGTTCTCACTCCGCCAAGTCGCAAAAACGTAGTGGCGCAACCTGCTATGATGAAGGGAGAAAAAGAATGGGAACAAGAACCGGTTGTCTGAAAAGAAAGGCAATTCTTCGGGACAACTTCTTAACGAAAGGGTCGGAGCTGACGGGGGGGGTGGTGTGTGCGTGGTCCCATTCAGTGAAAAGCTGCACCGTTAAGAAACACACCAGCAGGAAAGAAAGGGGGGGGCCGAACGAGACATTGGACGGGTGAAGCCGTAATCCTAGAGCACCTGAGGGAGCGAAGGGTTAAAGTTCCAATGCGCCGTCACCTCCATGCAGGAACGATGAAGCAGGACTGCATCGCTCCTTGTGATGGGTGGAATGCCATTCAACTCGAACTCGTTGGGGGAAGAGATCAGGCGGACGTCGCCTCCAAGAAGTTGGGTGTTGGTGTGGTACGGGGCATCACCGCGGTCCTGGCACTGCACGCACTTGGAAAAAAAGAAGGTTATTGGCATGCCTAAGGGTTCTGTGGAAACTTGATCAGCAAAAACAAGCAGGGTCAGGTCCGGAACCAGAGTCCTGTAAGGGACCACTTAAAAAAAGAAAAAACCCAAGTCCGTGAAGTACAGAGACTACGACGTGGGTTTAACTGTTCACTCGGAGGAAGTGAAACTTCTGTCCGGCATGGGGAATATAAGCGGTAGCAATTCGCTTATCCACGCCCCTCAAGGGGTACGTGACGGGTCAGTGGTATTGCAATGAAGGCGAACTCTGGGGGGCGAGCAAAGACCTTTGGGCACGGTTAGTTGGAAAGACCAGTGTGGGAGGTAGTCTAACAGTTCCCTTCGAGGCAAAAAGTGGATAGATCAACAACAACAAATTAGTTGAGAAAAAGAAGAGAAGCACAGGGGGAGAGGGGACTCCAGGGAAGCAGTCCTGGGGGGGAACTCCAACTGGTCGCCACCTCCAACCGGACCCAAGTGGGAAACGCTGTTCGCGTCAGGGAAAATCCCACATCAAACTCTGGAACGACCTAAGTCAGGAAGGAGCGCAAATCGGGGTTGCGGTATCATCGAACACAAGCGTAAGCACATGGGACCGGACACCCAGTGCCAAGGAGAAAATGGGTGAACCAGCTGCGGCGGAGAGGTGAAAATTTACACCGCCTAGCACAAAAGGGAGGTGGGCGAAGTTTCGTGAGAAAGGCGGGCCAAATCCGAGATCATAACTGCCCTTCTGAGGGGGAAGAATCATGGGTTGAAAGGGAAAAGAAAATAAAAAGTTCCCTTTTTCCACCCTGTGTAAGGAAAGGTGGGTGGGGGAAGGCAAAAGGAGGTTGGGGACAGGAAGTGGGGTAGGAGAAAGGAGGAAATATTATTGCGGGGTAGAAGTGGAAAGGAAGAGCAAGTTGGTGGGGGGGAAGGGGGGAGAGGGGGGGAAGGGGGAGAGGGCGATGGGGGGGTGAGTGTGGGAGTGGTGGAGAAGGGGGATATGTGGTCGGGGAGGGAGTGAGGGGGGTAGGAGGAAGGGGGGGGAGAGTCGGAGGAGTGGTCATTGGGGGGAGGGGGGGGTGGGAGAAGCAAAGGGGCGTAGAGAACGAGGGGGGGGTACGAGTGGGGGGGGAAAAGAGAGGGGAAAAGAGGATGGGGAGAGGGGGCGGGAGAGGCAGGAGGCAGAACGGGTGGGAGAGGGGGAGGTAAGAGGGGGGGGGGGGGAAGCTCAAGGGAATGGGGGGGGGGAGGGAGGAGGGACAGAAGGCCGCGTAGGGCGGGAAGGGGGGGCAGAAGAAAGGGGGGAGCGGTGGAGCGGGGAGTAGGGAGGTGCAAAGGGGGGGGGTAGGTGAAATAAAGGAAGGAGCAGAGGGGAGAAGGAGAGAAGAGGGGAAAGGAGGGGGGGAAGGGAGAAAGGGGGGGGAGCGGGAGATAAGAAGGAGGGGCTAAAGAAAAGAGGGGAGGAAGGGTGGTTAGGGGGGGGAAAGGAGGAAGGAAAAGGATGGAGGGGGGAGGGGGGGGAACGGGGGGGGGAAAGGGGGGAGGGGGGAAAAGGAAGGGGGAGAGGGGGTGGGAGGGAAGCGGGGGAGGGGGAGGGATGTAAGGGAGAGATGAAGATAGGGGGAGTGGAGAGTAGACGCGGGAGGGGGGGGGGGAGAGGTGAGGCGAAGAAGGATGAGAGGGGGAGTAGGGAAGGGATAGGGGGACGGAGGGGGGGAAGGGCGGTTTGTGAGGGGTAGGTGGGGGAAGGAGGAGAGGAGAGAGAGTGGGAGGGGAGGATGGGGCGGGGAGGAGGGAGCGGTAGGGGAGGCGGGAGGGGGGGAGGGTGTGTGGAGAGGGGAAAGGAGGGGGAATAAGAGGGAAAAGAATGGGAGGGAGTGAGGAAAGGGAAGAGTAAAGGGTAGAGATGAGGGGGGAGTGGGGTGGGGGGGACAGGGCGAAATGGGGAGGGGGGGAAGGCGGGCCAGGGGGGGAGGTGTACGGCGAGGGTGAAGGGAGGGAGGAGGGTAGAGGGAGGGAGGAGGGGGGAGGGGGAGCAAGAGGAGAGGGGGAAGTGTAGGTAGTAGGAAGCATAGGGGATATGGAGAGAAGGGGAAGGGTGGAGGCGCAGAACCATAGGCGTGGCGCTGTTCAGGGACCGAGGGAGCCCATACTGGAAAAGTCAACAGAAAAAAAGGAATGTAGTCAGCAACATTGACTCGACGGCTCTCACGAAACTCAATATTGAGTGAGTTGATTCGGGGGACCCGCACACGGATCGGATAATGTAATAGAGCAAAATGGGAAGGGGTCATTCACGCAAGAGAAGGAGAAATTAAAAAGAGAGGATTACGGAGCGACAACCTTGAATGTCGAGAGAAACAACTGTCCTGGTCCAGTTGTAACGGGGAGGAAGACGTGATACTACTTGGTCTGCCACGCACCACAAAAAGAAGGGGGAAGGAATCTGTGACGCAGGTTGCAGGTAGTACCGGTCTTGCGCGCTGAAGCAGAATGAGAACAGACGGGTGAGCTGGGCGGATTGGGCGCGTCGGAAGGGCCTCGGGGGAAGGGGGCTCGAAGGTCCTGGGGAAGGAGTCACCATGTGTTTCTCTATCGGGATGGAAGAAAGGCGAAAAACCTGGACCGGACGATTGGGCAATTCAATAGCAAGGAGGTTGGGGGGGGTGGGGGGGGGGGGGGCGACCTGCAAGCGCATCCGGAGGAAAAGGAACTGAAAAAAGGGGGAGGGGAAGAAAGATGGAAAACATCTGATCGGTCCTGAAGGGAGCCTAGTTAAGGAGAGAGGATTGGGGGGATCTATCCTGCTCAAAAAAAAAGACGGAGAGGTTTGTGACAGAACAGGGGGGCAGCGAAGGGGGAAAACAACACTGCCAGCTGTTTATGAATCAGAAAAAAAGGAAGGGAGTTAGGGTTGTCCTCAACGGGAGCTTGGCGAGGAAATGGGGGGAGAACAGGAAAAAACTGCCGGGGTGTCATGGGCGACCAGGCGAACCTAAGGGACAGGGGGAAAGAGGAGAAGGGACTTGTGGGCTGGCTTAAAAATCGCAAACCTTGCTTGGATCCCCGTTTCAAAGTCAACGGAGCCCTTGAAAAGTGCCCGGAAGAGTTGTTCTTCATAAGAGCGAGGAACTTCGCGGTAACGTAGATTAAAATGCGAAAAAAATGACCACTCCGTCGGAGACACGGGTCCTCATGCTGAAGCAACAAAAAGGAGTGAAAAAAACACCATAAGCTTCCGCCGAAAGTAGGGGGGATCACCTGGAAGGGGGCTTGGGAAGGAGGTGGCTGCCCTTTACCACGATGGATGGGAAGAAAACTGAAAACGAGGGAAGGGAAACGAACCACGGAGATGCTGAATATAGATGCCTGGTGAGGGAAAACGGCTGGGGGGGGGATAACTACGCCACAATTGGTGAAGCGTCAGTCTGAAACAAGGGAAAAGGTGCCGGTGGAGGGGTCTCTATCAAACGCTGGAAGGGACAGGGACCGCCGCTGTTCTCGATGACGCCGAGCGAATTTATTAATATCCGGAGGCGATGTGGAGGGAATCGGGGCCCAAAGGACCCCTGGCCTGGTTTGCAAGAAACGCAGGAAGAAAGGGGGAGAAAGGAAAGGGGGTCAGCATTCCGCGCAAGGTATAAGGGGAGTCTGGGATAGAGGACAGTTTCACCGCTCACTGGCGTGGTGTCAAACATTTCAAAGAGGAAAGAGGAAATTAAAATGGGGGACAACGAGCCATGGGCCCTTGAAGGGGGGAAGCGGGTGAACCAAAAATCCCAGTCGTACCGGAGAAGGGGAAAGGGGCGTAGCTGGCAGAGCGGATGCAAAAGGAAGTTTTCGCCGACAGAACA
>Ga0179593_1611710_pt1 | contig 10091 bp, 8 predicted proteins | sample CZODoug2_1_08_16_FD_185931 | JGI IMG/M metagenome (GOLD analysis project Ga0179593, IMG submission 185931) | Vadose zone soil fungal communities from Angelo Coast Range Reserve, California, USA - CZODoug2_1_08_16fungal (PacBio error correction) | ecosystem: Environmental > Terrestrial > Soil >...
AAAAAAAAAGACAATAAACCTTCTCATTCAGCCTAAAAAGGCAGAGTACGGGAACCCTATCCACTGTCAAGTATTTCTCCTAGGCTCATAAAGGAAGAGGGGGCGACTTTAAAACGGGAACGGCCCTTGCCTCGGAAGAAAAAGTGTGCGAAAAGGGTGCGGAGGGGTAACTCCGGCAGAAGGGGTCCTCCACATCGACAAGAGAGAAAAGGTAGAGTTCCCGGGGAAGACTGCTGTATCGAAATCATTACCCGGCGTATTGATGCAGCTGGCGGCCAAAAAATTGCTACGCGCCAGAGGAGATTAAACAAAAAAAGGATTACGACGTCAGCACAAGTTTACGACGAAAGCCTGGGGAAGTAGGCGAACATTGGACCTCAACTATATTATGCAGAAAAAACAAAAGAAACCAGCGAACCTCTCAGGGAGGAATTCTGCAAAGAGGGCCTGGCGACGATCACAGGATGCTCAACGTCGTGGATGAAAACGTCGTTTTGACGAATCGATCGATTACATCATCCCGAAGATGCAGGAGTGGCATCCGTCACTCAACAAAAAAAAAAACAAAAAACAAAGGGAAGGGGAATATCCTCTTACAACTCTTGGGGGGAAACTGGAAAAGGTCAACGTCGGAGAGCGAAAAAAGGAGAGGAGGGAGCCGCGGCTGCGAATCAAAAAAGCGTTGTTCAATTGGACTGATCGAAGGGGACGGGGAACCTACGGCAGATAACAAGCAGAACGCCAAGAGAAAAATGTTTCATGCCGGGAATGACACTAGAGTTGAGGTCCACCTGGTCGTAGAACTTCTCCCATAAAGAAAAGGGAAAAGTTAGAGGACGCGTAAAGGGGGGGATTACGCTTCGGGGCAAAAGGGGAAAAGACCGGCGCGTCAGCACTAAAGTTGGCGGAAATATAAGCCGGAGAGGAACCGGGCGACGATACAAAAGGGGAAAATCGCAACGAGGGGAAGAAGTCCTTGCGAAAAGGAATCGGATGTAAAAACATTGGGAAACACGCCATAAAAAGATATTGCCGAAGGCTCATAACTTGGTGTGTAGAGGAAGCGGTGATCGTGTTTAGATACTCCATGCGGCGCCAGCCAGGGGAAATATAGGGATATCCGTCCGCACAAAGACGGTCGATTCCAGTCGTCGGGGGAGGAGGACGGAGAGCCGAAATCCTAAAAGGGGGAAGGGAATGGTTTGTGAAGGGTGGTGGGGAAGGAAAAACCCCCGCGAAAAAACTGACCGAAAAAGCCGGGAATAAAATCTATAGAAGGGAACGTCGAGATGTAAAATAACCAAGAAAAAACCGCGGAAAACCGCGGGAAGATGTTGAGCAAATGGGGGGAGGGGATGTTATGGTCGGCGCAAGGGAAGACGGTGATGCCGTATCAAAAACTGTACAAAAAGCTTCGAGAGGCTACTTGCCTGCCTGAAAAAGCAAAGAGCGTGCAAGAACGGAGAGCACTTCGACGGAATAGACAAGTTAGGGACGGTTTCTAGACAAAGTCAGCCAGAAGAGCGCGACTTGAAAACGGTCCAACCGTTAAGAAAGCATGGAAGGAAACCACACCAGAAAAGAACCGTGGACGGGCCGTTTTCGGGCTGGAGGTCACGTTCGTGAAGCACAGATCACGTCAGATGTCCTCGGAAAGGGATGGATCGGGAGGATTGATGTAGAGGACCGGCTCTAAAGGTGAGTCACCGAAAAAACGGTGCGGGGCCGTCGGGGGGGCTGGTTGCGGCAAAGGGGAAAGTGAAAGAAATGACCGCCACGGAACCGCAGAAATCTTCAAAAGGAATCAGCTTGAAAAGGTGTTTGTGTCCCGGGCGAAGAAGGAAATAGCCAAAAAAGCGTTTGAAAGAAGGCATACAAAGAAAGTCGGAAAGGGAGGACAGCCAACCAGAGGGATTTGCGAAGAAAGTCTGCGGGAAAAAAAATCTTGTCATCTTTGGGAAAAAAGAAAGGGGGAACAAATTCCGCTGAAAAGAAAGCCAGACAGTGTGGGAATAGAAGCCGACGGTGGAAAGGAAGTCATAAAGAATCTACGATATAGGGGGGTGAAAAGAACTCCGCCGTAAACGGCGGGTTGTTCACCGCCGACTAAAGGAAAGAGGGGGAAAGGCCCATACTACCCAGAAGTCACGAAGGCAACTCTTCTTCCTGGCCGACAAGGGGAGAAAGTGGGAGTTCGAGGGTTTGTGCGAGGAAGGTCTTCAAATGCCCGAAAGAGGCTCCGGATTCGGCTTGCCTATGGGGGAAGGAGGACCTCGGGAAAACAGCTTGGCCAAAGGAGGATGGGAAAATTTTGGAAGGGATACCACAGAAAAAACAGTAGGAAAGCCTTCGGCCCTGCAGGGGGAGATACGCTGCGGGTGGACGCTTCAGCCGAATGCATAAAAATCACTGGTTCGGTTAGGGTGTGAAAGGGGCGCTTTGCGCGGTGAGGCCGACGGGGAAAAGGTAGAAGCCTACTGGGGCAGGGCAGCTGCGAAATCCTATCGAGCAGAGGGAAAAAAAAACCGGTTTTACGACGCACAGCAGAAAAAGATGCAACATTTCGCGGGGACCACGGGGTTCACGGGAGAAACCGATTGTCAGGAAGGGTCTGAGAAAAAGTGTCAGAAAGGGACGGTCAACATGTGCGCGGAAGAACCGTTGCCGGATCGGACAGGAACTGGGGCAGTCGTATAGAAAAGAGAAAGGGAGGACCGCCGCGAAGGGGGATCAAAACGAGAAGCTAACCTGAGGAGTGGGGTGTGCCGATAACAGGGATCGGAGAACACCGGCGGAACATCGGCGCGCAAAAAAAAATGGCCCGGCGGAAAAGTAGCGGAAACGGCGGTGATGGAAGAAAGCTGCGGAGGGGGTAAGCCGCGAATCAAAACAAGGTGCGTTGTCTTGGACAGAGAAATCTCAGACAAGGAAGAGGAAGCGAGAAGCTAGGTGTCGCTAACACCCTGGCGAGCGCAGAAAGTATTGGAAGGCAGCAAAAAAGGAGGAAGGAGGAGGAACAGAGGAGAAGTAAGTAAAAATAAGGCGACATTTGGTTAGACAGCCCAAAACAACGTGCGCATCTCGCGTAGAGATGCATAGCGGCTCTGAGATCTTCCAGAAGGCACAAGAGAGAGGAGCGCTTACCCACACAAAAGGGGGGTTGATTCACCGCGCGGGGAGAAGGAAAAGAGAGCGTGAATATTTAAAAAGTGGGGGGCAGAAATTTTTCCACGCGTGGGTCTTGAAAAAAAGCCAGGCCTCACGGCATGGCAAAACACTTCATAGAGCCGAATCGAGCGACGGCCTACGTCTCACCAGGGAAAATGGGGGAAAAATCGATTAAAAGGGGGAAAGACGTCTCCTCCGAGAAAGGCCATGAAAGGTGACGGCCGAGCGCACAAGGTTAAGCACCGGCTGAAAAAAAAACAGGGATACAGGCACATTGCAACAAAAAGGGTGGACACCAGGAGACGTAGTAGGAACGGACAAAGCAGCGCAATGGAATAAAGTCGCGGCGTTCAGAAAAGGGGGGGGGGGGGGGGGGGGGGGGGGGAGGGAAATCAAAGAGGAGATTATCTTCGACTAGGAAAGGCTCTCATTTTGGGACGCCAATATTAGTCGGCTCCGCGGGGAGGGCTACAAATACTTAAAAAAAGGATCGCGGAGTCCGGAGGGGCCTTTACGGGCGCACCAGACAGAATCCACGGGGTCTAACAGGGGTGACGACCTGGCGCGCAGAAGGGGGGGGTATAACAAAAAGTTGCAAGAAAAGGTGAAGACGCCCTTGGGAAGGCTCATAAAGAGGCCCAAGCCTAAAACGGCGAAAAAAAAAAATTAGCATCTGTAGCACGTTTAAGAGGGAAGTGACGTCAACAACAAAAAAAACCAAGCCACGCGGAAAAGAAAAACTAGATTGGGAGGCGTGGGGGGGGTACCGATCATATTGAGATGGGCCGTTTAGCGGAGTCGACGGTCTTCTTAGGCGGGAGCGGGTTCAATCAAGATACGGAGAAATATATCGTAGAATATGAAGAAGAGTATGCTCAGAAAAAAGATTCAGAACCACATAAAGCTTCAAAATCAAGTGGAACGGACGTCTGTTGCAAAAGGAAACCAAAGAAAGGCTAGTGGCCGAACGGTAGTTACGGGCGCAAAAAGCACAGGGAACGGTCGTAGGGAGAGAAGGGGCGCTACGTGAAGGAGAGGGGGAGGGCTACCCATTCCGAACTCACTCTCAGGGATACACAAAGGCACACATATAAGTGCGGCTGGACCGTGGAGGATTGCAGAGCTATTGGAGGTAAACGCACCAGCCGAGGACGCAACAATCACCGTGAAAGGCAGAGGTTACCGTCCCGCGACAGAGAAAACATCCATAGCGTGCCGAAAAAAAAGATCCATGCGTCTTACCGAGAAAACAGCTGAAAGCCTGGGGTAACAAAATGCCAAACCTAAAAAGGAAAAAACGGCCACTATTTTTCATGTCGTGAGGGGGTTCCTGCTGTTGGGAATTTGAACGGGGGAAAGAAACCTAACGTCGCAGAAAAGAGTCTAAGCCGAACCGCACCAACGAACGGACAGGGGGTCGACATGGAGAAGCCGAGTGCTCGATGAAAGGGATGTGGTCTCAGGAAGAGAAAGAACGAACACAGAAAGGGAAATGCAAGAGAGGGTCTACGGCATCACTACCAGCGGCTGCGACCAAGAAAACTCAATGGCAGGTGAAAAATAACATCGGTGAAGGGGCAGGAACATCGGGTGGCTAAAAAAGGAACTCCAAAAAAGGGGTTAAAAAAGATCAGGGAGTCCATCCCAACTTCACTTTAGAGGACACCACACCAAACCAACAGTAACCCGATTTCGGCAAAAGATCACGACGACTGGAAAAGTCCGCGAAAAAGAAAAAATGCGGACCGGCTAAAACCCTATCGGGGGGAAAGGGTGGCGACCGCCCTGGAAGACCGCTGTTAAAAAAAACACGACCCGGCTTAAAAGACCGTTTACGATAGAAGAAGGGAAGCATCCACATCGAAAACCTTAAGCAGAAAAGATAAACAGTTGTCCAAGATTCAAAAAACGCCGCGTAATACTACGGCCGGAAACCCTCAGGAGATGCGGCCCGGCGTATTATAAGATTAAAGAACAGCAGTGCAATAGCGTACAGAAAAAAACGTCCAAGAGACTACCGGTTTTAAAAAGAATTTTGCGCTTACTGGTATAATTCAAAACGAGAACAGGTGGGACCTCCCTATAGGAATTTCAAAAAAAAAAGGAGCTGCCTGGGGAAGGAAACTGGCACAAAGAAAAGGCTGCGACGAACCTGAAAGTCTCGGGGTATTTCGCTCGCCTGCAAACGTTGTTCGGCCTCTCGACGACGGGGGGGGGTACTGGTTAAAGTGCTGGGGGAGGAGATCTCTCGAAAAAAGAGAGAAAAAAAATCGTTTTAGTGGGGGGAAAGGAGGAAACCGTTCCCGTCACAAGCGGAAGGACAAGTTCAGAGAGGCGAAAAAAATCAAGCTCAGGCAGGGTTGGAGGTTCGTGAGGACGCAAAAAGAAAAGAATACGGCCGGGAGAACGCAAGTCCGGAAAAAAAGCCAGAGCCTGTCGCTAGGGCAGGGCGCCCAAAATTCTGGCAGAAACAAATTAGTCGTCTGAACAAAGCGACAAAAAGAGGACAGTATCCACTAGGGGACGCTTAACTCGGGGGAAGGGTTCTGTTTCTGTGAGAAGGGGGGTGCAAATTCCTACAGGGACGCAGGGTCAGGGCGACAGGGCCGAATATTTCTAAAGGGAAAGAAACCGGAGGGGAGCACGGTGGTTGAAAGAGGGAGGGCATCGTCGATGTGGGCCAAAGGGGAGCTGCCGTTGAAACAGCAGCGCCATAAGGGAAAGTACCCGGCCGTGCTCAGGGGGTTAAAAAAGGGATCTGGTTATTCGCAAAACATCCGTGTCCACGGTAGAGGGAATAACAAATGTCAAAATCGGAAAAAACCAGTCTCGTTGAAAACCGAAAGACCAAATCCTCCGGGGGAAGGGGGGGGTTGCAGTACTTTGGGGGGGGGCATTCGGGGAAACCGCAGCCCCGCTGAAAGGGGCTCGCAAGAAAAATCGCGGGGGAGAAACGCGATGGGGTAGGAGAAACGCAAAACACCAAGGGATCCGAGCCTGTTGTACAGTGAAGGGGGTATGGTCGATTATGCAGGAAGACTTCCTTCAGGGGACGGAAAATTCGCTTGTTCGTGAGAAAAGGCCCTAACCACCGGGGAAAACTAGCATGATAGGGAGGACCCATGCGGGGGGAACAGGGAGGGAACTTCATCTACTGACATAAGTACAGCGCGACGTTCCAAAACATCCGTGAAAAGGAAAAAAAAACCACAAAAAGAAAACAATGAAGGGTCCTTTTCACCGCTGGAGGAAACAGTTTCGGGGTGTACGGGAAAAAAGATCATTGAAACAGGTGTCACTGGCTTGGACATCTCGGAGCCCTTGATCGTGATATCTTTATGTGAAAACTCTGCGCGGGAACGTTACAGCCCGCACAAATTGAATGACGTTGGAAGACAAAAGGACCATCGCTGGGGCTAGGGCGCAGAAATCTTAAGGAGCCTCATCGTTGGAGGGGTTGTGTAAAATCAAAAGAGGGGTCAACCCGAAAAGAGAAGCTAAGAAAGAGCATAAGGGAAATTGCGGTCGCCAACCAAGGGGGGGTGCGGCTTGCGCCTAAAGGATTCAGATAGGAGGTAATCGTTGGTCCCAAGAAAACAGAAGGAAGGGGAAAAACATTGAGCGGAGCCACGGGCTTTGGTTCCTCGAATCAGAGGGCGGGCGCCTCGAAGAGATACTTGTGGAGAACAGGGGATCGTTGTTGGGGGGGGGGCAACAAAACCGACGACCGAAGAAGGACAGGAGTGTGTCGGCTTCGATACCAAGGCTCCAAGACGCCGCACATTGCACGAAAAATTCCAAGAGACAAGGTGGGCACGGGCTGAAACCCGCGAGGGAGGTCCGAACGGAAAAAAATCGAAAAGTGACCGTACCAGACATACACTGGCGGCACTAGAGAGGGAAATATTTTAAAGGAAAGCAGGAGAACGTCTTGCCAAAGGGCTTGAAAAAAAAAAAAGGAGGGCCGGGATACCACCTCCTATTACAACAGTACGAAAGCCAGAAACTTCAAAAGGAAGACTGCCGATATGGGGAACAGGGGGAGGGCCGTCGGAAGGAAAAATCCTGTTTTCTTGAGTATTTTGAAGAGGGGAAGACAGAATGGGGGACTCAGGAGGGGGCTAGACGTTCAGCTGGGAAAAAGAGCCAAGGAGAATTCAACAGAGGATACATTGTGGTCGAGCGAAAATGGACTCAAGAAAAAGGCGCCAAAAAAAAAAAGGCTTCCATTGCAGCCGTAAGAACACGGGGGGGTTCCGTTCCTACTAAAGCACTGGTCGAAAGACATGCAGACGACAAAGAGACGAGTCGAGGTGGAGGGGAGCGGGAAATGCATGGCAAGGAAGGAGACGGCCCTGAGAAGTGTGAAACCTGAGAAAGGTACAAGAAGAAGCCGCCGCTAAGAGCTCGAGAAGCTTAAAAGAAAGGGACGAGCAGGAGGAAACGAGTCAAGAAACGCGTAAAACTCGCGGAAGGGTCCTGCGGGAAAACTCTATCTTTCTTTCTCAAGCGCGGGGCAACAAGGAGCGGCGGAAAAGCTAAATAGGGAAAAAAACAGTTTTTCTGTAAAACGAGGGGGGAAAAGAGGCGCAGAGCCGCTCTGGGCTGAATGAGATAGGGGTCGGCTAACCCAAAAGCGTCCAAAAGGACTTTATCCTTCAAAACCGTCCGAGAAGCTCACACATAGGAACGAAGGGATGGGGAGGGAATTGAAGGGATTGGAAAGAAAAAGAGCCCGTGGCGCATACGAAGGGCAAACACATTCAGAGCGTCTCTGAGCGAAATCCTCCTCGTTAAGCCATTTGGGGTGAGGGGAAATGGAAACCACCGCCGAATGGGAAATGCCGAGGAAAAAACAGAATAGCGGGAAAAGGAACAGGACAGTTGTGTCAGAAAGAAAAATGTTCAGCTCATGGAAAAGGGGTAGACCGACAGCGTGAGGGGACCATAGGAAACTCTAGCGACTTCGAGGCGGACAAGACGGTTGGCTCTTGACGCAACAGGGAATGAAAAAGTCCAGGAGGAACGACCAGGATAAGGCAAGGGGAGGCAAAAAATTTTTGCCAGGAAAAGTCTTGACACTAAAAACTCAAAAGGAAGGCCGCAGCAATAAGAAAAAGGCGGGCGTCAGGAAAGAAAGTGGGCATGAAGAAAGCCGGGGATTCGGCGTCTAAATCTCAAATTGGGGGGGGGTGGCTTGATCCAGCAGGAGCTTCGCTGACAGGTGGAATTAGAAAATCTAGCACCGCGCTATAAGGCGGCAATATAGAAACACGGCTCTTCCCATACTTACTAAAAGGATTCTCTATACCGGTTCTGACACAACAGGCAACCCAAGGAATCGGAGGAGTCTGGTTTACGACCGCTCGGAGAAGTAATAGAGTTTTTAGCAAGGAGGGCAAAACCAGTTTTTCAAGCAAAAGAAGGCATTTGAAAAAGGTAGAGGACAAAGGGAAGGATCCTGCGAAGAGAGTCACTTTGGGAAGACGACACGCACCTTCGCATCAAGGCCACCCTCTCGAACTAAAAGGAAAGGCAACCAGGGGCGTCATAAGAGTCTGGTACAATAATGGAGGGGAATTATCGAAGCCAGCAAAGGGGAAAAGAGGAGTCGGAAACTATCTGTTTACAGGGAGAAGAGGGACAAGATATCGTTATATTACTATATAGGAAAAAGTCGGCTTCGAGAAACCACAGGAAAATACTTTGGAACGAAGGAGCGGGGGGAACCAAATATGACAAACGGAAATTAGAAAAAAACGCTGTGGCGACCCATCTGTCGTTCATGGAGAAGACTTATGTCGACTGGAATCGAGCGCTAGCAAAAGGGACACACCACAAGGAAGTCTAGAAGGAGTCCTGTGGCGCAATACTGAGAAGTCGAACAACAGCGATTGTCTAAGCCGCCGATACGGCCCACTAAAAAACAAAAATCGGAAGGAGTGGACCAAGAGGTCCGAGACAGAAGGCGTGCCGATCACTATAAAAAGGGAAATGAAACCGGAGAAAGGAGCGTGGGATCAGAGTGAAGGTAAAAAACTGGAAACGGCCCGGGGCAAGGGGAAAGGTTTCATGGTTGGGGGGGTGGGTGCCGGCGGGGAAACTTTGCAGCGCGGGCGGTATCTGATTCGAAAGGGAGGTTACATGGTCACATGGGAGCCGTCGAAGTGTAGAGGGGACCGCAGGCACGCTCTGGGAACAGGATGACAAAAAAAAACGAAGCTGGATGTCACAGAAGCGGGCTACGAAGGCAGCGTCTCGACATAACAGAAAAAAAGTAGACAAAACTAAGGGGGAGGGGACATGAGGTAACGAGGTGGCCTACATCAAAGGGAGGGTCTTCCAAGAAGGAGGGAAAGAAAAGACTCCAACAACTACAATGGGGAACCAGCCCGGAAAGCGAAAGCTAAGGAACAGTGCTCATTGATACGGGAAAAGTCCTACGCCTATCCCGGAACGGATGGGCGCCTCCTGAAAAATCAGCGGGTCAAAAGAATCGGTCGAGAGAAAACAAAGCAGGAGGGGAGACCTGAAGGCCGGGTAAAACAGCACATGGTCCGCCACTCGAAGAGAAAAGGTCCAACTACGGGAGAAGTAGAAGCTGTAAAACGGGACCGCACAATCCTTAGAAGTAGAAAAAAGAAAAAGCTGCAGTGCTACTCGCCGGGAAATTGGCCACGAAGAAACAGCAAACAATGCAAAACAAAGAATAAGACCGGCAAGCCGATTGGCCTACTGGCAAACCAGGGGGGGCCCGCAGTGCAAGACAGGACCTCGCGAAGTCTCTGCCGGGCAGCGCAGGGAAGGAGGACCCAACCGTTCCGGTGCCGGGGGAAAAGGAAAAAAACAAGGCGGAAAAAGGAAAAGACGAGTTTTTCGCCTAAGAAGATCTGAAGGGGGACCACTACAACGAGTGCGAGGAG
>Ga0179593_1731407_pt1 | contig 10091 bp, 9 predicted proteins | sample CZODoug2_1_08_16_FD_185931 | JGI IMG/M metagenome (GOLD analysis project Ga0179593, IMG submission 185931) | Vadose zone soil fungal communities from Angelo Coast Range Reserve, California, USA - CZODoug2_1_08_16fungal (PacBio error correction) | ecosystem: Environmental > Terrestrial > Soil >...
CCTTCCAAGGACATCAAAAGGGGGAAAAAAAAAAAGAAGAGTGGGGGGGGAAAAAAAAAAAAAAACGCAAAAAAATGGAAAAACCCTGGGGAATCTACCAGGAGCAAAAAAATCCTCAAGAAAAAACCAAAAAACAAAAAAGAAACGGGAAAGGCTTTCTCACTGTGCTCGTGTTGCTTGTCGCAGAAGTACACCAAAAAAGAAAACTGCGTAAGGGAATAAAGAGAACAAAACCAAAAGAGGACAGACCCGGGGGGGGAAAACGAGGTCTAACCCAAGGACGGAGTTAAAGACGCTGAATCCGTCCGCTTCGTCGCTGCGGAGAGTGTACTGAGAAGGAAGGGAAACCGGAACCGGGAGGGGGTGAGGCATCCAAGGACCACGTCAATCTTCAAATGAAATAAAAAAAAAACTGTGCGGGTGAAATACGAAAAATCGACTCGGCTCAGAAACGCTGTAAGGGAGTCGGAAGGGGAGATTCTGGAAGGGGTAAGGAAAGTGGGTTCCCTCGTGGATCTGGGCGGCACGAATCAGAAAATGTGAAAATAAACTCACGAAGGGTCTCGCTAGGGCCGGGTTCACAAGATGGGAGCGAAAAGGCGGCGTATAACCTCAAAGGAAAAACAAAGGATGGTCTGCCTGTAGGTGGAAAAAAAAAAAAAAGGGGGGTGCTGAAGGAAAGCTGGAAGGAGGAGAGATCTCAGGAACGCGTCAACGCTCAAAAGAGGTGAGAGGGGATCGAAGTGGACGGGAAGAGAGAGGCGCCTCCTTTAAAGAAACGGTGGCTTTGAAAGAGCCGCGAAGAAAAAAAAAAAAGTGTCGGAAAAAAAGTGCAGAAAAAAAGGCAAGTACTGGATTACGGAACAAAAAAAAAAAAAAAGGGTTCAACTTAGCGGCCGGAAACGGCGAAGAAAAGGAAGCTGGGGGGGAGAAAAAAAGGAGAACAAGGAGTTATGGAAATAGGCGTACGGGTCTCGGGAAAAGAAAGGCGGGCGCAAGACACAAAAAAAGGAAAAAAGGAGTCCTTACTTGAAGGCTCCACACCCTCAAGGCAAAAAAAATGAGGAGATGTAAACGCGTAGCAGAACAGCAAAGAAAAGAAATGAAGAAGGGAAAGTTGAGGCCCAGCTCAAAAGGATGTCGGGCAAGAGCAAAGAAATAAAGGGGAAAGGAGGAGGCGGGAGGGGGACGTTCCAAAAAGACTCTCCCCTGGAGAGAGGAGGGGGGACGTGGAGTGGCGTGATGCTCTGGAAAGGTGGAAGTGGGGGAGGCAAAAAAGAAGCGGCGAAATGGAAAGTGCCGAAAACTAACCTCGAAGGAGCCGAAAAATCAAGACCAAGAAACCCGGTGAACGAACTCAAAAAAAGTGGAAAAATTGGTGGGGAAAAAAGAAAGACAGAAAAAAGAAGAAAAAGGGGTTCCAGAAAGTAGTCAACAACCACAGTGAAAAAGGAGGGCACGGTCTACTACGCAACTTACCTAATGGGGGAAAAAAATCGCAAAAAGGAAAAAAAACAAAAAAGAAAAAAGAACAAGACAAAAGAGATCTCCCAGGGAAAAAATAGCTAGGTGATAAATGGAAGAGGGGGGTTAGGGGTTACTAGCAGAGTTCACAAGAGGAGGTAACATCATAAAAAAAAAAGGGACGGGAAGAGGACCATTGATTGCAAACCGCCGGATTAGATCAAAAGGTAAGGGGCCTCCTAAGCCGCTTGAGACGGGCTTAAAGGGAAGAGAGGTGGAGCCAAAACTATACAAAAAACGACAAAAAAAAGACGACACGATCTCAGGAGGAAGATGGAAGCAGGGGGGGGGAAAATAACGACATCGAAAAGGCAAAGTCCCCCCGACATCCAAGCTATGGGCCACAAAAAGAATGCCCGAAAAAAACGCGGAACCGGAAAAGAAAGTAAGCGCAGGATCTTTTGGAAGGCGAGCAAGGAGGGAAAGCCAGAGGTGAGAAAATCAAAGAGTCAGGCCGCTTTCGGCCCAAGACGGAAGAATACCAAAAGGAACAGAAAAAAAGAACCCAAAAAAAAAAAAAAGTAAAACGCAAGAAAGAAGTTAGCACCGAAGGCAGCCAGTTGACGGAAGACAAAGAAGATTACCGGCCACAAAAAATGCGTACAAAGCAGGAGAAGAGGGAGAGAATCAAAGAGAAAAACCGAAGCCAATCCCGAAGAGAGGACGAAGAGGAAAAGCGGTGAGCTTACGAGCGAGAACGGGATAATAGAAAATCGAAAAAAGGCGGCTCCGCCCAACTAAAAAAAACCTCCACCAGAGAAAAAAAAGACCGGAGAGGAGCCCGCTCGGATGAACTCCAACAAAAATGCCCTAGGAGCGAGAAAAGCGAGCACCATATCTGGGAGGGAGTGGGGCCCACATCTTTCCATCAACGAGGACCAAAAATGGAACACACGGGAAAAGGAAAAGCAGGACGAAAAGAGGGAAAAAGGAAAAAAAAAAAGCCACGCACTAAAGAACAGGACTGTAGGTTAACGCTTCCGGAAAAAAAGGGGAACTGTGCGAGGGATGCTAACGAAACTCAAAAGACAGAAAAAAAAAAAAAAAAGAGCAGATGCTGGAAGGCGCCAACCGGGCGTAGAAAAAAAAAAAGACGAGCTCCAGAAATCAAGGAAAAGCGAGATGGGGAAAAAAAAAAAAGAAAAAAGTCTACAAGGAAGAGAATTGAGAACATCCAAGCTCGGGGATGGTGCTGATGAGGGGGCGGGCTGGGGCACCCAAAATTCTCTCTCTAGCACCTCGTCTATTGAGGGGTCCGGAGGGAAACTCGAAGGTGTTAGGAGCGACGCAGTTCTAAACAAAGTAGTTGGGAAGGCCAAAAATTGCAGGTTTGTGCCCTCTGGGGTCGATGATTCGCAGGGATGCAACGAGACTTGGCAAATGGAAAAAGATAGACGGGTGCCGACTCCATCATCCCGGCATTCGCGCAAGAATGGAGCAAGCGGGGGAGCAAAAGCGAGAAATAATTTGCTTTCTCGGACATTTCCTCCGGAGTAGAACTGAAATAGCGGGACTAAGAAAGACTCGCCCGCAAACAAGCAAAACGCCCAGAAGACTTGACGCACCAAGAAAAGACATCTCTCAAAAAACACAAAAGGAGAGTACAAGAGGGTCTCCCTCTGTTCTCAGCACGGCGAGGGATTTAATTGAGGGAGTCAGGAGAAGGACGGCGATCTCGTTGGAGTCGTGTCGTAGTGAAATGCGGGGGAAAGCGCGTCGTGAACTTCAGCGGTCGGGAGCACCGGGTAGGTAGAAACCCGTGATGGGGGCGTCGGGAAGGGAAAAGAGAGGCTGAGCTGCCTGGTAATGGAGCGCTCCACTTCCGAAATGTGGGAAAGAAACCGGCAGAGGCAAAAGAGAACCGCATCCGGAGAGACATCGAACAAAAGAGGGCAAACACAGTCCACAAAAAGAAAAAATAAACTTCGTCGACGAGGTCAGCGGTCAGAACGCAGGAAGCCGACCCGGGACATCGGTGACCGTCGCGCCTGCATAACCTGACGTTGTGCCAACCCCTGACCTCTCATCACGCAAGAAACTGCGAAAAGACAAACATCTCAAAGCAACGAGCTGGGGAGGAAACTGGCAGTTACTCCTGGGCGCGCGAGGATAGATGAATGGGTGGAAAACGAGCAGCGGGACCAGTCGCTGGGAGAGGTCGGAGGTCATTTCGAAACGACCCTTTAAGCGGCCGAAAAAAAATCCGGGGAAAACGGCGGCCTGGTCCTGCTCCCTCTGGGGTGGATGGGAGGGGAAAACGGGGGCCGCTGAAGGAGCCTCTATCACTGGTGTTCAAACTTCGGATGAGAGCTCGGGGAGAAGGTCGCGCGGAAGGAGTTCCCCGCCGGATGGTGCCCGGCCTGGGGAGGAATTTTTCTGACCTCGAGGAGCGAGCGGGAAAGAGTGGAGGAAGACAGGAATTAGAGATTCGATCTGGGCCTCATTCCTAAGAAGTTTTCTTTGGTCTCTCGTACGGGAGGGATCCGGGAGGGGGGAATATGGTCTTTTGTTTTTTTTTTACGGAATCTTGGCTGTGCTCATATACTCCTCTGGCTGCGCAAGGAATCGGAAAAAAGACAGGGGGGGAAGAACGGGGGGGGCCGATACGTGTAACCTTGCTGGAGAGAAAACGCGTCCTAAGGGGGAAGGGAACGAAAGGCAAATCAAGCGCTCCAATCAGGCAAAATCAGGAATTTTTACGAGTGGTCCCAGAGAGGTAAGTGGCGCGCGCGGAGTGGTTCTTCCCCCGCTAAATCCCTAGAAACGCGGTTTGTGGCTGCTACTTATTTTTGGGGCATGAAAAGGGCGGGGAGGGAAAGGGGGACGAGAGGAAAAAGTAGAAAAAAATTACACCGGTCGGTCAATCCGGGACACCTGCTTCATTGAAACTGGAAGACTCATGGAAAAATCCAAAAAAAAACCGAAGGAGGCAGGGACGCTACTACTACTCAACCAAGGAAATTTCCCCTGGGAGCTCATCCTCAAAAACGGGGCGAAGGAACCATCTAGAATATGCGCCCGGGACCTAGAGTAGGGGAAGTAGGAGGAGCAGGGCTGGTCCAAGTGAGATCGCCGAATACGATGTGTGCGTTGATCAGGGGAGACCTGGGGGTCTTTTTCCTGGGCGCTCCGCTTTTACGCGGACGAAAAAGGGCATGACGGGCAGCAAAAAGGAATCGCGCTCTCACGAAGGGGTGGGTAAGACCAGCCCCGCGCGCGAGGGCACTTCGCCACAAAGAGACTGATAAAACAAACTCGCCCTCACCGTCTTTTCGCGGCTGGGAAGGGGGGTTGAGAGAGGTAGAACGAAAATAAAAGAATAGGGCCCTCCACTTAGGCCGCGGTTATCGCCCAGCCAAGGTAGTACCAACCACCCTGAACGAAAGAAGTGTGATAGACAGACCATTTGACACACGCCGAAGAGAGGACACGCCACGGGAGAACATAAGTGGAAAAAAATCGGCCCTTATATCCTAAAAGAAAGACTCGAGAGAAAAGGGGTGCGTGGGGAAAGGGGAGCGCGGACGGAGGGGGGCTCCGCGCAGCAAAACTAAAAACGGCACACAAAGGCGGAAAGTAAAATATTGGACCTCAGACAGTTCCCGCTCTAACATCGACGGGAAAAACACAACGCGAGGAAAAAATAGTCGGCGCCGCGACACATCATTTCCTCCACGAACACCACAGAAATAGAGCAGGAAAGAGAGGCAGGCCCTCAGATTGGAGCCGGAAGGGGGGGGGGGGTGGGGACAAAGCGAAAGGGTTTTTCGAAAAGCCCTCTTTCCGCAAGAAACCTAAGCGACTTACCCTGGATGGGAAGGTCGGAAAAAGGGGGAGTAACCAAGATGTCCGGAAAGCACTGAGAGTAGGGCACACAATATCGGTGAAGGCGATCCTCCACAAGTTAGAGAGTCCTCATGCTATCGGGACCTGAGGATGGAGGGAGGGGTTGCGGTGGGCGCGCGCAAAAGGGCGCACCTCGTCGATGTGCAGCCTTAACTGCTCTCTCACTTCACGACTCGAAGGGGCAGGAAGGTCTCGGAAAAAGAGGGTCGAAAAAAGTGGGAAATCAGTCATGGTGAGACCGGTGTTTGCCCGAGGGGGGTCGATGAGAAAAAGAAGGATGCGCAATCGGGCAAAACAAAATGAAATGGATGCCTTCCTATAAGAAGCGGACGTTTCTCTCATCAGAAGAGGAATACGCGGCGGGGGGGGGGGGGGGGGGGGGGGGGTTGGAGCGATCGATATCGACAGACAGGGGGCAAAAAAAAAACCCCCCCCAAACCCAAAAAAAAACCCAAATCCTGGGGAAGGGAAGAAGTCTCGAGGATCCGACTGCACGCCGGAGAGGAACGACGGTGCTCCCAAGGACCAGAACCGCCTTCAAGCCCTAGAAGGGGAAAGTTAGAAAAAATAAAACTCACACCAACATACTTAGGGAGCTTTAAAATATATATAGGTCTTAAAAAGAGAAAATGAAAGCGGCATCGTGCAGCAACACGAGGGGCGTATCTCTCAGGGGGGCTTTCACTCACGATCTTACGGGAAAACTCGTGGCAACCAGCACCATTAATTTCTCACAACCTTATGCAGGCTCGAGCGCTAAGAGGAAGGCCAAAAAAACGATCCGATGATAAAGCCTCCAAGGGGCGTGCCCCCGCCGGGTGTCGGAGTCAAGGACTACAAAAAACCGCTTTCACCCCCAGGAACGGTGATTCAACGGACACTACTAATGCGGACGCGAAGGAGACTGGAGAAAACGAATCAGCTCTTGAGGTCTAGCGCGGAGAAAGTCCGGCACGGGGAAGAGGGAATGTGGCGAAAAATCACTACAAATACACCGACGGGTCCAACGGACTAATCCTAAGCCGAAAACATCGTTCGAGGAATGAATTTGAGGGGGGCAGAACACCTAGATGGGGGGGACCTCGACGCTGTGTGACGGCAGAATCAAAGACTATTTCTAGAAATCGCTGTGGGCAAGTCCGACGGAAAGTGATGGGGGACGAGGGGGTTCGCCAGACCGCGCCCGGCGAAGAAAAAGAAGAAAGTGAAAAAAACCCTCCTTTCTCCCTCTTTCGAATTCAAAATAGCTAGGGACTTTCTCGCTTTGGCGGTGGGGTTGGAGTTTATTTCCCGGTGTTGATAAATAGGGGACTCTTCAGGGAAGGAAAGTGGGCGCGCATTTCATGGGAGTTCACCGTCATGTTAAGATCGGGGGGGAAACCTGAAAAATCCGTAATTGAGGCCTTTGTGAAAGCGGGCAAAGGGTAAATTGAATCTCGGAGAGGAGGGACACTCTAAAACGCGTGCTCTTAGCCGAACTGGAGGTTCTCCTCCGCCGCCTTTAGGGGGGGAGTAGCGGGTTCAACTTCCGGCGTGGGGTGACTTCACTGGAAAGCTACATTATGGGCGAAGGAAAAAGGGGGTGGGTGGCCTCTGACGCCCAGGTCTCGGGGAGAAAAAGGTTTCAAGGGCCTCCGTGGCTGAGGGCCTCAACCCTCAGGTCACAAGCTCGAGAAAGAACAGAGCAAGAGCAGAAAGGTGTCTTGCTCGTTGGCCCAAGAGTGTAGAACTTCAAAAAGCGGGGTGGGGCCCCCCTCTCTCACCGATAGCGCTATCGGTACGGGCTGAAGAAAAGGAAACGGGGGGGGTTGCAGCCGGACCTCATCTGGGGCCTAAAGAACGGAGCAAAAGACAAGGGGGGACTCTAATCCCCCAAAAATTCGTCAATGCTGTAATCGAAAGAACCCCGAAACTCCCACCGTTTTCTCGGAGAACAAAAGGACAACTAATGGAAGGGAACGGGCAGCAGGCTCGAACAAAAAAAACTTATTATTGGAAGAAAGATAGATAGGCGCCCATTGTACAAGTCTGTAGAAGCACCGGTGTGGAACGAGAGAGGGGGCGTCATAGGAGAAGGTGCCAGATACGACCGGTTCAGGTGGCCGACTGCTCCACTGGGAAGGAAGGAGGGTCGCCTTCCTGCAACCCGATAGAAAGAAAGAAACGAGAGCGCTGAATAAAAACGCAGCGCCGGAGGAACGAGGTCTCCCTACATGAAGATTGGGCCCCCGCGCCTCACAGGATTGCTAAGGAAGGGTTATTCATAGGTTTCCGCCCGGGTGAAAGGGAAAAGGCGGGTCTCAAAAGGGAAATCGGAAGAATAAAAACCGTGTCCATCTGAGGGGAGACAGGCAGAAGGGGTACCTAGGAAGCATTGATAATACGTCCTAAGATCGTTCCGAGGGCCACAAGAACAGGAAGGTCCAGTGCGCCGGACAACAACGGAAGACCCGAAAATCGCGAGATCCACGGGGGGTGTGTGCTGAAGCCAAAGTGTCTTCATCGCGAATTTCCTGTCGCCAAAGAAAGACTCACCAGAAGAAAAGCTGGAGAGAAATAGGAATCGAAGCACCTGTTACTCCCACTGCCGGAGTGGGGGCCCGCGAGCAACATGAACGTCCGAAGATATCCGACAAAAAAACACAGCGAACAGAGGATGGCAGTACCATCTTTCGGGGTGGTAAGTAGAAGACACGAGAGTTGGAGCTTTCGACCGCGTGCCCGGGATTCTACTCCCTCGAAAGGAAATCAACCCTCCCGAAGACGTTCAACGGGCCGGGGAAAACGAAAAGGGGTAGAACTCTCGTCGACAGTCCCGGCCAAAGCTTCTGGAAGCCACAGCAGAGGGGAGAGACTGCCAGGAACTAAAGACTCGCCCGATAGAGGAAACTGATATTTCAAGTCTTGCAACCGCTTAGAGGCTAGAGATACTCTCTCGAAGGGGGAACGGCCTTAGGGAAAGAGAATGAATGGAACTGCAGCTCCGGAAGGAGTTCGCCGGTAGGTCCATCAGCAGGTATGCACTGGGGGTAAAGGGTTGTCTATTAGAGACGTATCGCTCGCCTCCAAGCGGGGGCACGCAAAGCCGACCGGATCGCGTGGAAGTCACTCCGGGCATCTCTGAGACGACGATGGAGCGCTCGCAGTCGCAAAGGAGAAAAAGGTTTCGGGCGCTTCCAGGGCTCGGAGGAGAACGCTTAACGTGGAGAAAAAGAGGACCGAGAAAGAACAGATGCGCCGTCACGCCCGAAGGACCGTCTACCCGGAGGCAGATTCTCAACAACACAACTGAGGGATGAAAGGGGGAACGGGTCGTCGGTCACTTCTAGGAGTGAAGGCGGGACAGGGGGGCATCTGGGGAGGAAGTCAAATCCTCGCTCTATAGTTATCCTCTATAACTTAAGTCCCTCACCAGGAGGTGCGCCAAAACGGCGGGGGAGGAAGTAGACGCTCATCGAGCGAGCTTGTGGACCTTAGACTGAGGGGAAAAAAAAAGTCCGCTACCACAGGATGCCCCCGATGGGGGGGGTCTATCTCGGAACTCATTCGACACAACAGGACGGGAAAACCGGGAGACACCCTTCTATGGTCGAAAAACTACGGGAAAAGACGAGAAAGGGGAACCTCTCCTGAATTCGATCCGTCGGCTCCGAAGAAACTGACATCTACTAGGGGCGCTTCGCGAGAGTCGGAAAGGACGGGGAACTCATCCGCGAAGGCGGTTCTAGCTGGCTGTCGACTTACTACAAGGCAAGGGGGTCGCCTACCCCGACAAGGGGGTGGATGAACCTAGAAAATGTGGCCGGGAATAAAGTAAAAGGAGAACTTGCCAGCAGCGGGCCTCGGGGGGGGATGGTCTGATGAAAGGGCCGATGGCGGTGAAGTAAAGATCCAAAGGGGATCGATCACATCATCGCGAGGGCGAACCCCCCAACCTCTTTACGGAGCCTAAAAGCTGTGGTCCTGCAAACGATTGGTCGTGTGGAGGGGGAAGCATGGTGGACTCGGGCGGGGGGACGGCTAATCAAGGTGGGTTGGAGCGCTGGAGGTAGGAAGTTTCAGCGTAGTCAGCTGTTCGATAGGGGAAGAGGAGGACAAAAGTTGGGTTCCTGTGGGAAACGGGACGGCACCGCGATCTTCGCGGACAGGCCGATCAAAAGAGCGCAGGAAGAAGAGAAAAAGGATCTTCGCTATAGGGGGATCGGGGGTATCTTCCTCCTGGGAAACGACTGGGAAAGTAACCGCGTGAGCCGGTGGCGTCACAAGAAAGGAGCGTCGGGGGGGGGGGGTGGCATACTTAAGGGGGTAAGCCGGGGTTGATGGGTCAGGGATCCTGGTCTCGGTTACAGGGGCGTCGTGTCGGGGAGGCGGCGAAAAAAAATGGGGGGGGCGAAACAAGCTCTGGCACCTCCAATCAAATCGCAACGCAAAGGAAAGGTGGCCCAGCTCTGGGGTCGGGGATAGAGGACCTCAGAGGGAGGGAGGGGGCTTTGCCACGATCCTCCCTCTGAGGAGGGGCACGGAATCCCCGGGGAGGTGCTGCTTGTGGGGGCAGGGGCCTGCGGAGCGAGGGGGGGGGGAGCCCGCGGTAGGGGGGACGGCAAGAAGCGCGCTCATCCGGTGCCACGGCGCATGCGGAAAAAAAAGAAAAACCCAAATGACATCCTTCTCTTCAAAGGGGACAAAAAGAGGAGAAAAGAAGAACAAGGAAGGGGCCTCAT
>Ga0179593_1263635_pt1 | contig 10090 bp, 9 predicted proteins | sample CZODoug2_1_08_16_FD_185931 | JGI IMG/M metagenome (GOLD analysis project Ga0179593, IMG submission 185931) | Vadose zone soil fungal communities from Angelo Coast Range Reserve, California, USA - CZODoug2_1_08_16fungal (PacBio error correction) | ecosystem: Environmental > Terrestrial > Soil >...
GCTTCCTTCGCGCCTCCCGGAATTTGGACGGGAAGGGTGCGGTGGGGCATAGGCAGATCTGTCGGCACGACAATTTCAAAAAAGGATTGCCGTCAGTCTAGCCGAAGGAAAAAAAGGGATGTTCGAAGAAGGGAGAGTGGGGTCATAGCGTACGAATGTCTATGGGCCTCGAACGTCCACCTGTCTAAAGAGAGGAAACTGGGGACATCGCGGTTTTGGGCAGGTTATTACGGGGAAAAGTTAGGGGCGAGGGGGCGGGAATGCGGCCCGACCTCTGACTATCCTTAAGTGCACTCGCGAAAAAAGGTGACGGAGTCTATCCTAAAGCTAAATCCACCCAAGGCGGCTTCTATAATAGGGTACAGAGAGGAAATTTCAAAAAGGAGTAGGGGGGGGGGAAATGTGGGAATAGAAGCCGCACCATCCAAGGACGCCCCGATACCAACTTGCTTCTCAGCACGGAGATGAGGGGCGAACGGCTTCTTCTAGGGTGCCCGGATACGCGCAGGGTTCAAGGACCTCGCTACCTGCGAGAATGGGAGAAGAAAAAGGATGTATCTCGGAGGGGACGAGGTCTGTGTCAGAAAACTGCAGCAGGAAGGTTCGACACAGGGGGGAACGGCGCCACAGAGGAAAAAAAATTGTCGAGCTGCGGCGTGGGCCGGCCGCTGGCCAGGGGTGGTGTAACCGCCTTACGCTCTTCCTTGATGACGACTATGGATGCCGCTGACGGGACCGAAGGGGATTTCAGGAGAGCACGCCGCGAAGGAGAAAAACGCTTGGGGCTAGCGCGGGTCCTCGACGTGACCAAGGTAATGTCGGCGCGGCTCAGAGTTGGCTAAAAACTACAGGCGGCAGGGAGCATCTAAAGAAAGGATAAAATCTAAAAAGGTCAGAGGGCTTGTCGCTGGTTCGAGAACAGATGCCGAACCTCCGCCGAAAAACGGAAAAGTATTTAACGGGGGCGCCCGCTATGTCGACAAGGGGAGGACCGAAAAAGGAAAAACATGAGGCAGAGGACCGGCGCGGGGGCCGCCTCAGATTACGACCGCTGCAAGCAAGTGCACTGGGCTGACATGGGACACTGACGCGTACCGCCGCAGATAACGTCGATAAGGCATCATGAACTGCAGCAAATAGGAAACAGTTTGCCGACTCTGACCCCTATCGGCGAGAACGAGGACCGGGGGAGGGGGCAGAAGTAAGAAGTCAAAAAAAATGAATAGCACGAATCTGGGGCGCCGCTACTACCTCGAAGAGAAAATGGACGAAAGCAAGCACCAACTGGGGGTCACAAGTACTCTTCGACCATCGGCCTTTAGGGGAAAGAATGCTCATCTTTGCTCTGTCTAGTCAGGAGGGAGAAAGGAGGGGAGAAGGAGAAACGGGGGGCACCGTTGCCAGGATACCCGGACCAGATTGCGGCGACCTGGACGCGGAAGGCGCGAACGGGATCGAATGGTAGGTCAAATTTAGAAAGGGGGGAAAGCAGCTAAAAACGAGAAACGTGCTTAGAAGTGCATCGTGGAGGCGGGTTCGCCCGGAATCTTCAATCCTCCCAAAGTTCAGACCTCCGATCAGGAAGGGGACGAGAGCGGGAGCCAGCTCTTAACCCTTCGCTCCCAACCAAGAATAAACGGGATGGGTTCCGAAAGAGCCATCAGAAAGGGTGGAAAAATCTCAGGTTATGGGGGCTCGAATTTGAAACCGTTCGGATAAAAAAAAAAATGCAGATCTTCTAACGCGAGCACGCAAACCGGGGAAGTGTGGGTCAGCGGCCCGAGGGGGGGAATGAGACCGAAAAATTTGGACACGAGCCTCCGCCAATCGACAGCAGGGAAAAGGAGGGGGGGATGGCTTAATTTCTATCAGAGAGTGCTGGCCCGCGCGGGACCGCGCAAGCGATCCCTCGAGGTGACGAGCGTGGAAAGGGGGGGAACATAGACCAACGGGTCCGCGGAAACCCGAGCAGTGTTTGGGGGGGGGGCCCAGAAAAGGACGTTAGTCAAGAAAGACCCCTATCCAACGCAGCGCTTTATATCATGCGAGAAGCGCGGCAAGAGAGGAGACGCATCATTAAAAACTGAAGAAAACTGGCAGGGGCGCATCACTGTCCATCAAAAAAGAGGGTCGGAAAGAATTAATACCTCGGGAAAGGAAAGGGTCATCATTTCTTCCTCCATGAAACGACAGTTCGGGAAAGGACCTGGCTAAAGGAACCGAAGGGAAGAAACAAGGGGTCCTCCTTGGTATGTAAAAATGTCAGGAGATCAGGCATCGCCAAAGCCTATATACAAAAAAACCGCACAGGATGCCCGTATGGGGAATAGGCGAACTGATGCAATTACCATGGTTGTTCGATATGGTGGCGGACTGAAGCGCATCTTCAGGAAACCAGGGATGCGCCAAACAACGGGTACCCGGTCAGGCCTAATCCGGCCCAAAAAAAAGTCTAATAGGGGGGGCGACGAGCTGACAAACGGTTCAGGAACGAGCCGGCCGTTCAAGAGGAGAAACGAAAGGGAAAACGACCCTCCGCGCAAGGGGGAGAGAGAAGACTCCTCAAAAAAATCATCCCCCGAGGTCCGGGAAACATCTCAAGTGAACCACCAGGTCGGCTGTCGATACAAGCCCCAGTGAGGGAAGTGGGCGGCAGGGAAGGATCAAAAAGGCCATACATATAGTTGGGGGTAAGTCGGAGGTGACGTTATGACCGTACAGAAAGGCTAAGGATCTTAGCGGAACAACGAATACGGTATCCCGAGATGCCGGAACCTCAGAAGAAGTTTTACTAGCGAGATCAACCAACCACAAAAAAAGGGGGTAAGAGAAAGATAGGCCAGAAATGATGATGGCGGCAATCGGTTATACCGACTCCCAGCGACGGAAGCATATCCACACATCTGTCTCCGGGGGTACGGCAAAAAATAAAAAGATACAAAAGAATAACGGAAAGGAGGAAACAAGGGTCTGCATCCGTCAAAATCCCAAACCGCAAGCGGGGGGAGGGGGATAAAGCAACTCCTAAGATCCTTTAGATTTGGTCCTGACCGAGGGAGGAATTCGGGGGGGGGGGGGGGGGCTTTGAGGCGGCGGTAGATTCGAACTTCGCGTGAGGGGTCGAGCCATGGAGCGCCTCGTAGTGAAAAGACCAGTACCGTAGATCGTCTCCAGATTTCGTCGAAACACACCCAAAACCAAAAAAAAAAAAAAAAAGCCCACCAAAATCCTCGTGGACGGAGGAAGGAGAAAGGGTCAGGAAGTGGGTGGAAAAATCAACCTTGTCACAGGGGAGCCTCAAAAAAGCAGCCCCAGCGGCTTGAATTGCCATAGCGCTATCGAACGGCATCGGCACCCAGAGGGTGCGGGGGGTAATTTAGGGAGTGAGAGGGATCTCGACCTAGGAGACAGGGGAGGAAAACGCGGGCCGGGTCTCCAAGGGGAAAACTTGCGAAAAAGGTAAGGGGAGAAGTTAAAGGAAACCGATGCAGACCCAGAGGGAAGGTGGGCGAGGCGTAAAGGATTGAAACGTGGGTGCGCAATGGCGGCGTGGGGGGGGAGAAGCAAAGGGGGGAGGGAGAATGAATCGACAGCTCGCCTCTTAAGAAGCGCGCGAGCTCTAGGTAGGCTCCGCGTGCAAACGGAGAAAGGGAGTTCTGAAAGGGTCACAAACTGCACCGCATTGGTTGCGCGACCCAGTCGTAGGGAAAGACACTCCAGGGAAATCGAGACTGCGCCGGCCCTCCCGCATCACTCGAAAAGAGAGCGATGACGCCAGACCAATCAACTGTCATCTTTAGTGGGGGGGGAAATAGACTCGTGAAAAAAAGCCGAGTTAATCCTCTCACGCGGACTCACTGACCAAACACTTCTGTCCGGGGATTAGAAAAAGGTGGGACCGCAGGACTTCGTTCATCAGAAGGCACCTCTCGCACATCTTCCACGCGGAGCTTTCCCGACACCATTCAAGGAGGGGGGACTACCCAAAGGCGGGTGGACTGTAGGGACAAAAGGTAAGGAATCTAGACGCGATGAAATGGAAGACTGGCGAGGTAAAAAACTAAATCGGCGGGGGAGGAGGATGAAGAAAGGACACCCGCCGTGGAAACCCGAGCCCTGAAAGAAAGAGAAGCTCTGCCGCGCGTTTCACGGGGAGGGAAGGGCGTGAACCGGAAAGAGGGGGGGGCGACGTTCTCGCAGTCCGCGGGGTCCAGCAAAACGATCGATCAGGGTCCCGTCAAATGGTCCGCTGCGCCATGGGAGCCTCTCCGTCCCGCCGTAGAGATCGAGCCAACAGATCGAGAAGATTTCGGAAGGAAAACGGGGACGGGACCGGGACGGATCTGGCGCCAAAAAAAAAAAAAAAAAAAAAAAAAAAAAAAAAAAAAAAAAAAAAAGACCGGTGCGTCGCAGTCGTACAATTCTCTTGGTCGTCGCCGAAGTCCATTCGAAGCTGCTTAATACGAGTCGGATGAAAAGGAGGAGTACAGAACCGCCAAGCGTCGCGCAGAAGGAAAATGGTCAGGGGGATAGCAGCAGTCTAATATCGCAGTCCTAATCTGATCGGAGTGATCTGAGGAGCCTCTAGGACAGGGCGGCGGTAAGCAAACCCAAACGCACGCGCCAGCGTTTTAATACGCGTAATGAAAAACGTCGGAGGGGGGGAACCCAGAATGGGGGGAAAGGGGGAGAATTTGGCCATGAAGGGGGGCGGAGCAACGCTCGTAAAATCGTTAAGGGGTACCAGGCGGCAGTCGTATTGTTAGAGGAAAACAGCCAAGCAACAAAGGAATATGTAGTCTGATAGATCGCTGCAGAACGAAAAGCAAGATGGAAAAACGAGACAAGCCTCTCGATCCCCGCAATCGACGGTGTCACGAGGGCACTCCAAAACCCGGGACGACGGCGGGAAAATTCGGGGCTATAAAAAGAGAAAGGGATTACGCCGCCGCTCAAGACCCATATAAAACAGTCATAGAACGAGAAGGTCGCCGGTTCACAAATCTTCCAGACCGGCCGGACAGCGCTCGAATGTGAAACTCCGTGGCGACTTGGGCCCAAAAGACGGGAAAAAATCGCGGCAGTTTCAACTACTGGAACCGCGCGCAGATCCCACCAGGGGACGAGGGGCTGCTCTAATCTCGTGACCAGCGACAGTCCGTCAGGCAAAGAGAAGAGACAAGAAAAAAAAAAAAACTTGGGAAAAACATGGAGACCTGGCGTGAGTAATCAGGTAGGGGGCCGGCTGATGGGGGAGGGTATAGAAAGGACATGCACAAATCCCGCCCTGGGTCGCTCTAGGACGTGCTCTACCAGCATTGGCGGAGGGGCAGGGTCGTAGAGGAGGGGCCTCCGAGAAAACGAGGAATCAACCGGATATAGTCATCCAAGAAGAGGTGCCGCCTTATCACGTGCCGACATGGCAAGGATAGACCTTGGTTAACAAACGCGGATGACGCCATGGTCCGTCGATCAGAAGGGGGGGGGAAACTATCAGAGTACAAAGCATGAAGAACGTACATGCTATAGCGAACCACACTCGAATTTCTCTACACTCCCCGCAAAGGGAGGGGGTGAGAAGAATGAGGAAAAAAGATTCTGTGAAGTATAATAGGCGGAAGAGTCCTTTGAACATGGCAATGACGCAAGAAAAAAGGAACCCGAATCATTAAGGCATAAGGAGGAATCCGAAGCCAGAACTCAAAAAGGATGAGAGGAAAGGAGAGAGAAAGCGGGACCTGCGGAAACGAGGGGCCTGTCCAGGTGAGGAGGGGTGCGGTGGTCCATCTTCAGTCAAGGTCTGCGCCTCGCACGACAGGGAAATAAAAACATGGAAAGTGAAGTCATCAGAAAGTCCTCCAGACCCGGCTTGGATGGGGAGAAACTGCTTGTGGTCAATCTGTACGCCGAGGATCTGAAAAACGTGCAAACGGTCTGATCGACTGGGAAAATGGCGTCAGCAGAGGTGGGGTGGGGGAACGGGGGGGCGAGGTTAAGGCCCATGTCGGCAAGGTGCGGAAGGACGGGCACCCCCCTAACTTCAGTGGAGCCCTCTCAAAAAAAACGGTGCTGCAGGCGAGCATCGCAGAAAGAAGAACCGCATCCGCAAAGGTGCAGGAAGGAAGGGGCGTATCGCTGACGGAGGGAAAAAAGGCGGGATGCATGGTTAAGGTCTATAACCACTGAACCACTCCAACCAGGAAAGGAGACACATTTCTTCCATCATTTAGATTCCTAGCAGAACGGGCGTTCGATAAATGGAGGCAAAACGAGAGGGGGGCAGGGAACAAAAATCCAAACGCTCAATGAGATAGAAAGAACGACCTCGGAGGGACAGGGGGAGGGAGGGCGGTCAGTTACATAACTGCCGCAGAGACAGGGTGCACTAAAGGCTGGTTCAAACTAACCCTTGATCAACCAGGCGAGCTGCTGGCCGGAGGTATTGGCCGGATTTTGGGGTCTCAATACGGCAATCTGCCAGGCGCAACGTCGAGGTTCCGGGCTGACCGCCAGATGATCGCTAGACGCCGCAGCCTGAAACGCTGGTGTCTGACTGGGGGCCCTCGAAAACTTTACCGGAGAGGGGGGAGGAAGGGCGCGAGATTTCTCGAAAACGCGGCTATCTGCCGCGGATATCGCGAAGAAAGGTCGGCAAAGGACGCAGGGGGGGGCTGCGAGGGGTCGAGAATCTGGGTAAGAACCTGCCAAAAAAAAATCACGAAACGGGTCTGGGGAAAAAGCAGCGTGGACTTTTCAAAGGGGACCAATGAAGGCCTCCCTTCAACAATGAGGCGAGGACCGCGCCGGGGTGAAGACGCGGGTCTTTCCTAGTGCCTCTGGCTGGACAGCGAACTGGCCGAAGAGCCGCAGAGACTCGTCAGCCTAAAATGTGGGGTCGCCATATTCGCCGGAGTGCGCCTCCTCGAAAAAAGGAGATGCGCGACAGGTTCTTTGGCGCGTGATCTCATTCATAACGGGCATCGCAGAGAGAAGAAGATCGAAGGCCAGAGCACGAATCGCCGAGATAGAAAGGCGAAAATGCCCGGCTGGTGGAGCCAGAGAGAGAAAAAGAATTACGTGGATGCCTATAGGGGGTTATCGAGCGTCCGGCGCGACCGAGGGGGAGAAAAGGCGAAAAGGGGACCGTTGAGCCCGGCGATATGGAGTGGGACGGCGAAGAGGTCGTTCGAGAGCGAATGATTTTCGGTCAAGACGGTACTCGGGGGGTCAAAAAGCGAGCGTGAGCGTGCAGGATATTCGACTCGGGGAAAGGTGGCGCCGCGACGTCATCAAAGCCACCGTACGTCGCCCAATCAGCGTCGATAGCGGGACAGCGCCAGACCTATAAAACAGGGAGCGTCAAACCGCAGATCACGAAAGTTTGCCTCCGGCATGACCTATAAGGGGGGGCGAAAAAGGGAGAGAAAGTAGCCCAATGTTAAGGGTCTCTATTACCGGCGATAGGCGAGAAAGGAATTACAAAGGAAAGGGGGAACGAGTGTGGGGAGCTCGACCCCAAAGGTTAGGATGAGAACACCAATCTGTGGCACAGCGCCTTATCATCGGGAAAAATACCTCGTAGGGGGGGAGGGGCGGAAGTAGATCGAGAGGTGCGGATGCGAGGAGTAAAAAGCGAACAGCAGAGACGCCGAGAGGGGTCAACCATGTCCATAGACTCCAAAGTTACGCTAACCCCGATCAAGGTGAGGTGGGGGGAAACGGCAAGAACGAAGACGGGCAAGCAGACCAAAGAGCTATCGCGCGCTGATATCAAAGCGGAGAGAGAGGGGCATAGAGGGAAACGCTCATACAGGAAAAGGAACATATTCCCGTGCTAACGACGCGCCACAAAATGTTCTTAAAGAATGCCTCGCTGCAAAGAGGCAGCGGCATTGGGCATTAGCAATAAAGGGAAAAAGCCAGTTGGGGCCAAAGGAACCCCTGGGAAAAGGGTCAAGCGAAGTCCAGAAATGTAATCCTATCAGGTCGAGCATGGGAGGGGGACCACTCCTATAAGAAAAGCCCGAAAAATTTTTTATTCCACGCCGATCTGGTCCGATGGGCCCAGGATAGATATAGGAGACTATGTGAAAGAAAACTGGGGGGCGGGAAATGGGAAAAAATCGAGTAAAACTTCAGGCACCATTGGCGAAAACCAATGACCCTTCTAGACTTCAGCCGTCACAAAAAAAAAAAGGGCGCGGTTCGCGACAGAATCATGGCCCCGGCAGGAAAGCGAAAGAGCCTGAGAAAAACAGAGAGTCAGACTCAAAGCCGCGCCTTTATCCTATAAAACTCCTCACCAAGAGAAGTCGCCCCCGAGACCCCGTTTCCGGCGGTAGGATAACCAGACCCCTGGCGTCAAGGCGGATTACCATAGAAGAAGGGGAAATAAAAGTATTCGGCGGATTTTGACATGTATACCGTCGGAGGAAGGAAGGGGGGACTGGCTCTGTACCCAGGAACAAACCGGAGAAGGGATCCCATATCTGATAGAAGCAGAAGACAATGGATGGAAATTCGAAAGACACCAAAGGAGAGGAAGTAAAGTAGTCACTTAAAAAGTGTATGATGAGAGTACGCAATCGGGATAGACGTCTCCACTAATGGCCTTGTCGTCCCGGACAGACAAGATTCCAAGCGTACGGGAAGAACAAAAGAAACTAAATTTCTGACAAGAGGGAGTAGCCCCCAGGGAATCCTCCCCTAACAAGCGTCTGGTGCTCGCAGAACCAGAACGGGGGAACAGAGGTTCGGTGGTCCAACGTCGGGGAGAAGCGATGCGTTGCGGGGTTACCGGTTATAGGATCAAAGTACGATGGAGGCGACGAAAAGAGCCAATAGAGTGGAATTCAAAGCGGGATGACGCAGGATCGTCGCCGACCGGGAGTGACTTGCGAAATCTATTTTCTGGGGGGTGAAAAACGGGAAGACGGTCATTGGGGGGTGACGCTCCCAGGAGGGATAGAGGAGCCGAAAGAGGAGGAACGGAATCGGGAACCTATTTCCATATGAGGTCACTACGTGCATCGAAAACTTAGGGGGCGGAGTGTCATATAAGGGGGAGAAGGCAAGAGAGTCGGCAAACTGATAAAACAGAGAAAGGGGGGGTGCGGGACCTGCGAGTCAAGTTCGCCAGGAAGGGGAGGGGAACTAGGGGTTCAAAGGGAGGAATTCAGAGGCGAACCCTGCAGGTGAAGCATTAATTCTTTACGCAAATTGGTTGAAAAAAATTGCGAGTCGGAAACCGTGATGTGCACCAAAAGGGATGAGTGGCGAAACTCTAAGAGCTTCGAAGCAGCTAAGGAGAGCGAGCGCTAGGGGGGCTCCGCTGCTAAAGCTAGTTCTGAAACCCCAACCGCAACCTGGACGAGGGGGGGACGAAACGCGCTATGCCAGGAACGCTCGGCGAAATCTCGGGGAGCGATGGCGAAAGAGACGCAAGAAACTCAAAAAAATAAAAGTCCGACTGTCCAACAATCACGATTGAGACAGGGAGGCTCGTGAAACAGCGAGGTACTATAAAGAAACGATGGAACGAGGGACCCACAATTCGGTCGCGGTTAGCGAAGAAATTTAAGACGAAGGAGCATGCCGTTCAAGAGGACCACAGCTAGCAGGCGCGAGAGCTGAAGCAAATTCCTATGAACATGCCTCGCGCAAACAAAAAGGGGATCTGCGGTTTGAGAAGGTGTTAGCGAACTTTAAAGGACTGGGACGAGAGAGAAAGAAGTGGAGTCGGGGGTATCGGGGGCAATGATGAATAGCAGTCGGGCGCAACCCCCTGGCCAAAGTCAAAAACCTATGATCCGCACAACACGCCGCGCGGGGTGAAAGGAAACGGGGGGCTGACCATAGAATAAATCTGCTTCGCCTCGTCAGACGTCAAAAAAAGCAAACAGCCTCACAGGGGGGGGCCGCTTCAAAAAGGAACGGTACAACGGCGAGTCCCGACCGAAACTACCGGTGTTCTCCGGATCGATCACAAAGTAGAGAGCCATAAGAGGTAAAGGGCCGATTGGTCGGGCCGCGGGACTTAACAAAAGAAAAGGTGCGTCGCCTGGCGTCCAATCTCGGCGAGGGAGAGAAG
>Ga0179593_1288643_pt1 | contig 10090 bp, 8 predicted proteins | sample CZODoug2_1_08_16_FD_185931 | JGI IMG/M metagenome (GOLD analysis project Ga0179593, IMG submission 185931) | Vadose zone soil fungal communities from Angelo Coast Range Reserve, California, USA - CZODoug2_1_08_16fungal (PacBio error correction) | ecosystem: Environmental > Terrestrial > Soil >...
GGCGAGGGTATTGGTCGAATTCATACGCGGAGGATTCGCACAGGCCTACGAAAGACGAGAAGGAGGAACCGTTTCCCATTGCAGGCTTAGGTTCCCAACAAAAAAGGAGGGGCTGGAAGCCTTTTTCTTTTTAAGAGGGACGGCGCGAGGGAAAAAGAGAATAAATTTGCAGCATGCTTGATGGACGCGTGGACTCGTAGACGGCGAAGGCCTGCCGTCTTATTGGGGGAAGAATTGCCCCGGGAGGAAAGAGACAAGAAGGCGAGCAAACCCCGGGGAACAGGCAAGATCATGAGCTTAGCATCGGGTCTCTCAGGAAAAATGTGTCGTCGGGGGGACACCTGAGAGGATAGGCAAATGCAGGAGGGAGAATCGGAAGCAAGGAAAGGCTCGCTGGGGGAAAGGGGGGGAAAAGAAGATCCTCCAACGTGCCCATGCGGGCGGGGGGTTACGTAAGTGGGAAGATCAAACCCAGGGGGAAGAGAGCTGGTGGGGGGTGTTAGACGGGAAAAATTCTTACAAAATGAAGAGCCGTCAACGGGGCTGCCCTGGCCGCAAATAACACTTTTAAGAGTCGCTGGGGAAGAAAAGTATATCACGGGGAAGAACGGGGAAGGAAGAAAGAAAAAAAAATCTTCTGAGAAAGGAAAAAAGGAAAGGCCCGGGAAAGCGTCGTCTCTTCACGCAGCTAATCAAAGGCGGGGCCTTTGCCCCGACCGTCCAATTGGACTGCCGTAAAGCGAGGACGTCCATTAACGCCCAACGCGGACTTGCTGGAGGCCCCTGGCTGGGAAGAAAAAAAGGAGAGGGAGGGGGAAGGGAAACTTATTTCTGGGATCGAGGCCCAAGAAAGGGACCAGAGCCGCCTACCCAAGTCGGATTTTAAAAAAAAAGGACGTTCAAGACTTGCCGAGGGAAGAACGGAAAAAAAGAGGGATGCTGGCCAAAGAGAAAACGTCGGGAGTGCTCACCGTAGAAAGATGACGCGGGGGGGATGAGTCGGCCAGGGGGGGTTCTCAAAGGAGGAAAAATCCCGTGTTGCCGTGTGCGGGGGACGGGAAAAAAAAAAACAAAAAGAGAAAAACGCGAGGAAGCTATCCAGATAAAAAGGTAACGCTGAAAGCCTCTCGGGAAAGAAGGGAACAGGGACACACTAAAGGGACAAGGGCTCAAGCAGGCCAAACTGATCAAAGGGGGGGGAAAAAAGGTCACACCCATGGGAGGGATAAGAAACCTGGGTGTAAAAAACAGCACTCGTTGAGATTCTGGACTGATCCTTAGGGTTGGAAGAAATTTGATTGAAGATGGAGGTCGTAAAAAATGTATGGGGGGGGGAACGTTTAACTCCTCCTATGAACAAAGGTCAAAGTGTCAGAACAGGAGAGACTTAAGGACAGACTGCATCAGTTCGAAGATAACGACCTCGGCAAGAGGGAAAAAGATCGTTGATTCTGGGCAAGGAAGGGAAGGCTTTTACCCAAAAAGTACCCGATAAAGCATGCTCGCCATAACCTCAAGCTATCGCCTAGAAAAAGGAATCCGAACGGATCGGAGAACTTTTCGCCAACCTGCACACGTCAAGGGAGAGGTACAAGGGCTGCTAAGCCCAAAAAAACAACCACCCACCAGGAAAGAAAGGGGGACATAGATCTGGAAACAAAACTTGCAGCGCGAGCGGAGGGACGGAGAGAAAAGGTTCCACTGACATGGAGAGGGGGAGGCACCGTTTTGGGGGGATTCCGGGATTTCTTCTGGGCTAGAGAGGAGCCGGAAGGAACTGAAGACCGAAGAGGAAGGGGGGGGCGAAATCTCATCTCAAAAAAAAAAAGTATTATTATAAAATGGAGTTGAGCCACACTAAGCTCGAGGAATCGAAGGATGCCTCTCAGAAACTCCGCGACGCCAAGGAGAGTATCAAAAAAATGTCCGCAATTCGTGACCAAAGAAAGAAAGGATCGTCCGTGCCGAAGGAGAGAGGTCACGCAGGGTTGGAAGGATAAAAGGCGGTCGTCGATCATAAATTGGGAAAGTTGAAGGGGGGGTGAACATGGCAACGAGAGTCAAAAAAGGGGCAATGACGGGGCGAGAGAAGGGAGAGATGAACATGGTTTCATGTAGAGTTGAAAAAACTAATTCCTCTTTCCGAATGCCATTATAGAAAGCGCGCAATCATAGGGGGACTCAGTTAGCCTAGAGAAAGGGAAGGAAGGATCCCGCGCGCCGGGGAATGAGTTTTGGGGGGGGAAATGGGAGAGGGGGACGAGGTATAAAAGATCCAGCCCGGCTTCCGAACTGGAATGTCAGAAAAACTTCTGTTCCACATCGTGGCCGCGCACCGAGTGAGTTTGAAGGGGCCAGAGGGAGGAGCAAAGGTTTTACTCACGTTGAGGAAGAAAGGGGCCGAGTTGGGAAGGAGCTCATTAATTGGTGTTCACTTACGGAAAGGAGACCGACAGTGTCTGGATTTTCTTCATCGGAAGGCGTCCCGGATCGCTGAGTCCTCGGGAGGGCGCATCTGAAAAAAGAAATCACACCGGCAAGAAGAGGGGAGGGATGGAGACAAGGGCCCTCTGTGAGAGCGGCCCACAGGGCCTGCCGGTCATATTCCGTAAAGAGCAGTAATCGCGTTTGCAATAAAAGGGGCAGCAAGCCGCAGTTCCCAAAGAGGCATCTCAATTTTCATGAAAGAAAGGGGGGGGGGGAACGGGAGGGGGCAGAAGACCGGGGAGGTGGGCCGCGGGAGAAGAGGGGAATCCGCAATCAGTGAATTGACATACCCTCAAAAAAGAGGGAGAAAAAAAGAAGTCCAGAATCTGGGTCGGTCGCCTCTTAAAAGAGAGACCCGCGCAGGCACGGGACAAACAGGGTACAAGTCCCCATCTGGGGGGAAAAGGTCTCTAGAGAGGGAAAAGAAAGAAAAGCTGCGAAGGGGGAATTTCCAAAAAGTGGTCAAGGCGTACCTAGAATGCTTATTTCCAAGACCAGTGATCCGATCGTGGGAGGACTAGTCTCGGCAAAGGGAAAGGGCTGACAAGGAGAAGTCGAAGCTGAGTCTCAACGAGCTTCTGGCCGCGACCCACGAAAAACAAATCTTCCCCTAAGTTGGACGGCCCATCCTTCCGAACCACGCATGGGGGAACAGTCCGTCAAAAAAAAGGAAACATATGGAAAGGAGGAGGGCCAAAGGGCGTACAGACTGCGGCGCAAGGTCGAAAAGACTTCATGGGCTTGTTGTGGGGGGGGGGAGATAGTCAGAGAAAGAAGAAGAAGGGAAAACCCATACCCTGGGGAAAAAAAATCTCAAAAAAGAGACAAGTCAAGAGATCCATAACCTTCCTGATGTGTCCGTTTTGAGGGGGAAGGGAAGAACGCAAATCTGTCCCCAGAAGGGTCCAACAAAGGCGACTGACTGGTTGGAGGGACGATCCAGGGGGGGGGGGGCTCAGCCCAGAGGAGTTTGCGAGGTCGGAGGGAAGGCAAACCTAATTTCACAACGAAAAGGAGGGCAAGTATTTAGGGGAACAGCGGTTTTGGTTTTGCCCAGCCTGCATGGAACGAAAAAAGTAGAAGGGTTCATTCCGTAGTCCTGTTAAGACGCAGGCGGGGCGGGAGGAGAGAAAATCCCCGCCTCAAAGAAAAAACACGGGGAGAAGAAAGGGCGGGAGGAGCAGGGGGCGGCGGATTGGAGGGACTCGAACGCGGGGGGGAGGATACGGAAAGAAAAAACCCTATTTCTACTCTTTTCTGAAAGGCTTCGAGCGGCGCTGAAACCCGGAGCCGACTAAGAGAGGGGGAACTTCGGGGAAAGGAGGGGCGAGAGGAGAAACAGGAAAATCAAATTTGCAGGACTCTGACTCGGATCGCGGCTCCAAACGCGGTTGGACTCATTCCCTTTGGCCTGGAAAAGCACCGAGACCTGCGGAACCAGGGGAAACCGATCAACGCTTTTGGAAGAGGGAGAGGGGGGAAAGACGGGCCTTCCCCACCTGCCAATGGGTGCGGCTAAAGCGACGGGAAAGGGCCTTCGAGATCGGACAAGCCATTACTCACTAAAAAAAAAGACGCGTGGGACCACATACGGAGAAAAGTTAGCCGCCGGCACCATTCGTGCGGTGGAGGGAGGGAAAAGGGAATGGTGAAAGATAACCAAAAAATTGTACTATTCTTGTTGGTACTTGGGTTTTCGGAAAAAATGATGACAATACACACGAGTGAGCCCTTGAAAAACGCTTGAAGAGAAAATTCGAGAGAGATCGAGAGAGGGAAGAACGTACACTGCCCCCCTCGCCAAAATCCGCATCATAGGAACCGCCTGGTGATTATCGCCAGGAAAAAAAGAAGAAGTCCTGGAGTATAGGAAAAAAAATCGAAGAGGAGGAACGACAGAACTGGTTTTTTGGATCGGCGGAGGGGGCCCTTGGGACCTTCGACGGCGTCGGAGCGAAGACCGAGGAATGCTGGATCAAAAAAAAGGGGGACCAGATAGTGGGGGAAGGGATGTAGCACTTGCGGATCGAACAATCCAGCGCAAAAAGCAACCGAGGCCGCTCCAGTCACTTATATTTACAATTGGGGCAGAGAAAGTGCCCGCGGGAAACACCGAGGGGGGGGCTGGGGCTGGGTCAGGAAAGGGGGGGAGAAAGGGGGGGGATGACAGGGGGAGAGGGAACGGCCGTAAAGGGAAGATTAAACCTTCCTCTTACGGCGTGGCCGCTCCTCACACGGAAGGGAATCCAAACACGTTGGGCGAAGGAGGGGAAGATGCACACGCGCATCACACGAGTCAGGAGTGAAGATCTGACGAGGAAAAGCCGAGAGAAGGAAGATCTTCGAATCGCGGAAGAAGCCCAGCCTCCGGCAGCGCGGATCCATCCTTCTCAAACGTTGATCGGAAAGTTGGGCAAAAATCGAAGAAGGAAGGGGTTGGGGGGAAAATCACTAGTGTAGTCTCTTTCCGGGAGAGGTTGGAAGGGATTTACGCGGTCGGAAGGTCGAAAGGGGCACTACCGGAAGGGAAAGAAAAAAATGACGCAAAGGGAAAAAGGAGAAAAAGAGAGGCTTGGATCCGTACTCACGTTAGCTAAAGGGGGAGAAAAGAAGGCGCATCTTAGGGAGGGCTAAGGATCTCCGTGGCCCGGCACATTCGGTGTACATAAAAAAGTCCGAGCAAAGCCCGAAAAGATGGAGCTACAAACCCTAAAAAAGGAGCAGGCCTATCGAATCAGGCGACGGCAGGGGGGGGAGTCGGGGACCGGTGCGCAAGGGGAAACGGGATCAAGTTGAAGGAGAAACAATTCTGCTAAAAAGAAAGAGGAAGGAAAAGGTCCATTTATTAAGTTCCCCAAAGCCGCGCAAGAGGAGGAAAGGCACGGAAGAAAGGACTGGTCCACTTCATTGGGATGAGCATCGCCATGGGGGGGGAAGGGGCTGGTGAACTATGGAGGAGGAGGAGCAGAGGCAGAACACCGGTTAGACGAGCGGATGTGGGGAAAGAACATAGAGCATCACACCCCACCAGCTTAGGGGAGGGGAGGAAGATAAGAAGAAAAAATGTGCAGCCAACGAAGCATAGGAGTCAATGGAAATCGAGTGAAATACAAAAAACATAGCAAGCATAGGAACCAACCTGGGTCTCCTTAGAGGATCAAGTGAGGGGGGTAAAAGCGGTCCGAGAGGCGTTCTTGACGCGGTGTGGGAAAGAAAGGCCGTTTCTTGAAGATTAGCGAAGGTGTAAGGAGGAAAATACCTTTATATCGGCAGTGGCAAAAGGGACGATAGCCCCCCAAGGGTCGGCCTGGGGGGACGATAGGAGATCAAGAAGGAGGAAGTGAGGCAGTGGGCCTGGGGGAGAACAAAACCATCGGCCCTGAGGCAAATCCGCATATTCACTGAGAGTCCTCCATTCACACATCAGGGGAAGAAAGGGCAAGCGAGCAGGGTAGACGGCGGGTTGGGTACGCTGGCTTTGTGGATATGTGGGGGGGGGGTGTTGGTTGGGGGGGGGGGGGGGGTCGATAAGGTGGACAGTGGAGATCTACTGGAGAACCAGAGGGAAATAAAAGAGGCGACAAACGCAGGCGACAAAAAAAGTGCTGGAAACCCGTTACTTTCAGGGGCCGCGATCAGGCGAACGTGGAGTGGGGAAAGAAAGGTGCAAAGAAATGGCAGTAAGGGTCCGGCGCATTAGGTGGGGCACGGGGCGGAATTACTCTCTTTCAGGGGGCAGACCGGCGGGACTTGGAGTAGGAAGGGTCAGAATCTTCCCTGATCGACTGAAGGCCAGAGGGGGGGGATGACAGAGGGGGCATCAAACCACTGAACTCCGCAAAGGCAGAACCGGGGGGGGGACAATCGACATGGATAAAGGACGGAAAAAACGGGCCGGGAAGCACCTGATTCAAATCAAGAGGAAAGGGGAAGCGGAGAGCGGAGGCCAGCAGCGTCACCGGGTGTAGTCAGTGGCCCGAGGAAGTCGCGCACGAATTTTCCAATAAGAAGAAAAGGGGAAGGAGGAGCGCAGAACCGTGGGGTTTCGCGAAGCCGGTTCCCGTCAAGGGCAAGAAGTTTAAATGAAGAAACCATCGCTCAGGAAAGAAAGGGGGGACCAGCCAAGGACTAGCTGGGTTCTCCTAATGACTCACGTCGCCCTCGCATGCGAAATATCTGACCAAAGCCCCAAGCTGGAAAAAAAAAAACCCACGATTAAGGAGACGCGTAAAGAAGACTCTTCTACCTTTCATTGGGTCACTGGGGAGATAAAAGACCGACCGTAGATAAGGAAAAAAAAGATGCATCTTGGTGGAAAGTATTAGAGAAAGGAAGATATATATCTTACAGCGGGTTCGGTTCGCGTGTAACGGAGGGGAGCCCGGAGGGAACGTGATTCATTCTAAACGGTCGGTGGGCGTGTCCCTTTAAAGCTAACAAAGCAACACACCACTATAGAAATCCGGGGAGTACACCCTGCAAGCCGAAAACAATCGCCGGGCGACGAGCAGGGTAGGGAGATGAAAGGAGTAGGGCACGCGGGAGATCATACACGTAAGGGATGAAGAACTCAGCTTCGTAAAATCGCGGGGGCCTCAACAAAAAACCCCAACCCATTTTAAAAAAGTGATAGTCGCCCACGCCTGCGAAAAAAGGAGTGCTCATGCTCACTTGGAGGTTATGGGGGGGGGACGCCTCTCTCTGTTCTCCGAACACGGGGAGAGGGAGGAGGGAGGGGATGGGGGGGGGACAAATGGGATAGACCTCATTCTTCTTACGGGATGAACGGCGATCCTCCCACTCGAGACAAAGAGACCTGAAAATTTCTTTGCATCTTATGCGGCTCGGGCCTAAAAAGGGAGAAAAGGGGGGTCAAAGAAAAACATACTGGGGGTTGGGGGGGGACAGCCCGCTTCGTGACCGGAGAACGATAAACAAAGAACGTGGGAAACTGTCCTGTGCGAACCGGGCGAAGGTCAGGAAGAACGAGAACCCCGGAGAAACAAATCGAGAAACAACACAAAGGAGGAGTGGAGGAGTTCGTAGCTATTCCTCTTGATGGAGAGGAGACCGCTCCCTTTTCTTATCCCTACCCCCACGGGGAAAAGGAAGTGTTGGAGGTCCAGGGCGCTTACGAAGCTGAGGCTGCAAGGGGCTTCAAAAAATCGCAGGTTAGGAGATTTTAAGGGAGACCCTGAGGAAGAAGGCAGTAAGCTAAATTGGAAAGGGGGGAGCCGTGAAAACTCTTATAGAAGGATCCAAACTCCTGCGGCATTATTTGGAGGGGGGAGGAAGGCTAGGCAGGTATCACCGAAAAAAAACAAACCCACCGAAAAATCCGAGTGAGACAGGAGAACTCTGTGTACGAGCGTGCTCTCTGAAAAAGAAAAGGGGGTGGCGAGGAAATTACCCAAGGAAGAGAAGAAGAACCGGTCGTAAAAGCGGAACACTGACGCGGCCGGCGCAAAGAAAGGCGAAATTTGTTTTTGGGGGACCATACATTTTACCTCGGCCACCATTCTATTTCGAAGAAAAGAAGATGGTGCCCGTCCAAGGGGTGAAGGATTTTGTTTGAATGGGTGGTTGACAGGGGAACGCTTGACACAAGAAAGCATTGAGCCTACTCAAGACGGTGAAAGGAACCTGGCAGAACTCTGGAAGAAGAGAAGAGAGGGGTTCCTCAAGCTATCTTCTCCGGGGGGAACGCATTCGCATTGTAATAAAGAGATCCGAACTCCTTAGGGCCTATCTAGGGAAAAGGATTCCCGGGAAGCGGTTAGGGTTCAGGAAGAAAGGAATCGAAAGTAATCTCAATTTGCCCTCTCCAGTCGGTTCCGGAAAAGGGAACTTGTCACTTCGACAGGGAGAAAAGGATTAGAGCAGGCATCATTAATTTGACTTGAGTGTCCGCTCAGAGGGGTGTGTATAAAAGAATTAAAAAAACAGATTAATGGAAAGGGAGATGGGCACACCGGTTACTCGAAAACCAACCGGTTCTAAGGCGCCAGAACTTCCATGTCAAAGAAATAATGGAAATGTCTAGAGAGTGAAAAAAGTCCCTCCACCAAGGGAGGCTGGCCGCAGTTCTGCAAGGAAAAAGGGGAGCTGGAACTGAACTCGCTGCGCGGAAGGAAAGGTGGGCCCAACGAAAGAAAGCGGCCGAGATGCCTGACAACCAGGTGAAGGGGGGGGATTCTTTAAATTGTTAACTAGAACTATGAAAGAAAAGCTGGCACTTCATTAGAGAAGGGGGACCTATTCGACAGAACTGCCAAAGAAGAAAGCATCTTTCTAATCAGGTCCCAGGCGAAGCCAAAACATAATTCTCAAAGAAAGACCAGCAGCCAACGTGATGACAACAGTGGAGCGTCCCCAGGGGATAACAGATAGACGTGAAAGTACACCGTGGGTCCACAAGAAAAAAAAAGAGGAGTCTTCTAAAGCGCAAATTGTTGAATTTACCGAGGTGGAAGTGTCAAAAAAAGGAAAGAAAGAAAGGTAAAGAATAACGTTCAACACATGGGAAAGTCTCGCCGGCGTGAAAAAAGGGGGGGCAGTTGAAAAAAAAAAAAAGGCAATCGAATCCTCGGGAGCAAATTGTCCTAGGCACTATTTGGTGTTTAAAGAACCAACTGCCTCGCCATCGGCCGAATGGCGTCCGATAAAAAAGAAAACGCTGGGGGATCTAGACCGGTGCGCCAACAACTTTCTTCTTACAAAAAAGTTATGAGAAGACCCTCTCGGCTCAGGGTTAAATCGTAAAAAAGCGCGGGAGGAAGGAGGCACTGAAGATGAAAAACTTCTTGGATCGCGAAGTTTGAAAAAAAGTTGTTAGGATCTAGGGGGTCTTATCTTGTGGGAGGCATCCCCGCGATACACTAAAAGCGCTAGTTTGGGCCTCATCATCAACAACAAAAACTAGTGGGTCCAACAGGGACAATAGGAGGAACCCCAATAAGCGAGGACCCTCGGGCATCGCGTTGGGGCCAGAGAGGAACTAACGTCTCCGAAAGGGAAAAATTCACAACATGGAAGCATAGAGCGAAAGGGGGAAAGCCTCCGCGCTTAGGGGCAAGGAGGGGAATGACTAAATTCCCTTTTCGTAAAGTGGCTTTAGCAGTTGGGAAGAAGACAGTGGAGAGGGTGTTGGGCGCAACCGGGTAAGGGTCATCCCCCAGGCGTAGCGGGATCGGCGGAGAAACGAATTTCTAGGAAGGGTATAGGGGGGGGCCTTGTGAAAGGAAAAGCGGGAAGCCCGAATCGAGAGAGCAGCCAGTGGAGAGGGGAAGTCCTGCCATCGAACTGGGCGTAAGGAATGATCACGAAAGTCTCGGGGTTGAAAGGCTGCCCTGTGCGAATGGGGGAGGGAGAAAAACGTTAAAGAATTCACACAAAGGATCCCAACTTTACTTCGACACAAAATCCGAAAAACGAGAACAATGCTGGGGGAAAAACGGGTCCTGGGTCATTATTTCGCGATCGTCGCCTTGGGAGAAGGGGGCGGAAGGGGGGCCGCTTGGCGCTTAGAAGTGGTTGTGAAAAATGATGCCTGGTCGCGCTGTTCGGCATCAAGGGCGGGAACGGCTTTCGGGGTCCTTTCCTG
>Ga0179593_1306691_pt1 | contig 10090 bp, 13 predicted proteins | sample CZODoug2_1_08_16_FD_185931 | JGI IMG/M metagenome (GOLD analysis project Ga0179593, IMG submission 185931) | Vadose zone soil fungal communities from Angelo Coast Range Reserve, California, USA - CZODoug2_1_08_16fungal (PacBio error correction) | ecosystem: Environmental > Terrestrial > Soil >...
GCATCATAGAATGGTCCCTAGGGGCGCACATATCACAGGGTAAGCGGGCGGAGAGGCGCTCGAGAAAGGGGACTTGAGGGTACCATGAGACACAAATTGAAATGAAACACGGGGAGGAGGGCGGATAGGACAAGGGACAAATCGGAGCGTTAGAAGGCTGCTTGTAGAGAAAAGAGGTTCGTGCACCTGTTATAGAAAGGGGATGCGGGAGAGAGAGAAAATTTTATTAGGTTGCGGGTAAGGGAACAGAGCAGTCAGAAGAGAGGAAAATGGAGAGGAAGGCAACGCGAATCGCTCGCAAGGGACGATGGCGTGCCAATCTCACTGGACAAGAGCGACTAATTAACCGCAGGCCAGAGGAAACGCGAAACAAGCCTTGGCAAAAACAGAAAAGAAAGAAACAAAACTCGCGGAACTCCGCAGGAAGGCTAAAAGGAAGGAAAACGACTAAAAAGGGAAAGGAGGAAAGCCTCCAGAAAGGGGAGAGTCCAGGGGGAACGAGTGGGTCCGGTGACAGGGGCGGGAAAAAGGACGCCGCGAATACTATTGTCACGGGCACGAAAAGGTGGGATCTTTCCGGAAAAAGACCCAAAAAATCACAACGAAAACCTCAGATCTCAGACAAAACTAACTGGAGGAACACAACCCCATACGAGACGAACAAGCCGAGAGTCATGAAGGAGGGGAGAAAACGACTACAGACGGAGCGTTGCAGCCCTAAAAATCCAAAATTTGTCAGGAAGGACTGCGAGATGAAAAGATAATTAACGAGGCTGCAGAGCGAAGCAGAAGGAAATCAGATCGACAATGCAGAAGGGGAAAAACTCAGGAAAGAGTGATGGGACCTTCTAGGAAAAAAAAACGGTTTCAGGAAAGATGGCCGGAAATGGGGATCTACGGAGACTCTTTCGAGGAGGTTAAAAAAAAAGAAACAGAATGAAATAAAAGGAAGTTCATAGTTTCTTAAGGGCAAAAGAGTTCCGAAAGGAAAAACGAAGTGTGACGCGATGGGAAGTCTTGGATCCAGTAAAAAGGGTTGAAAAAAAGCCTCTATCAGATGGTCGAGGCGACTAGAAAAATAGCGGGGTGAACCTCCAACTGAGGACGGCGAGAGAATGGGCTGTCAAAATAATGAATAGGGAGGGGGAAGAACTGGACGGGGGGGAAATGATGGAATTTCCTGGTAAATTCTCCAAGGAAAAGGAAAAAAGCTGCGTCGCGAATTTCAAACAAAAAATACGTTCCCGCATAACCCAGCTCGCTCTCCCACGCGACCTTCACCGGGTATTGGCGCTCAATAGTTGAAATGAAGAATATGTCATATAAAAAAGAGGCAATTTCATAGCTGAGTCAAAAGTGAAAAAGCGGAAATTACTCAGAAAGAAGGCGGTCGTAAAAAAACTGTGCTGACTCTCAGAAAACTGGTTGGAAATATAAAACAACAAAGTCAGTAGGATATGGGGGCACCGATTTAAAGACGAAAAATCACTACAAGAAAAGAGAAGAGCAAACGACTACGACGGAAAAGAGTATTTAGACCGTTATAACTCGGGACTTGAAATGAGCGAGGGGCACGTGGGAGAAAAGGGAAGTTAAAAATCACTAAAGGAGATCAGGGCGAGGGGGAGTAGTCAAGTTAAGTGGATGTAAAACAAAACATGGGTTTTTCCCACAGAAAGCCTTGCGACTAGCGCTTGGGTCGAAGAAGGGGGATCGAAAGGTAACGTATAATAGAAACCGAGAGCTCAGAGAATGGAGGGTGGAACATAAGGAAAACTATTTAGATTGGCCATCATTGAAAACTGAGCCCATAGGCACGGCTGTCCCCCGAACTTGGGGGACCTATGGAGAGCCGAAAGCGAAAAAAAGAGAAAGGAGGGAGGGAAGAAATTAACATATAGAGGGGAATTGGGGCGAATGGGGAGGTTGTTGGAGATGAATCTATTGGAGGGCACATAGAAAATCCGGGTGCACAACGACGAAACTATCCTGTATGGTTGTGAGACCAAAGGGAGGCCTGCTCTGGGGAAAGCCTTGGGATGAAGACAGGCAACCGTATAAAGCAGGGCCTGTGAGAGTTCTTGAGCTCGCACTAAAGAGAGTTACAAAGAACAAAAATGACCAAGAAAGGAAAACAATCTCACAAAAAAACTTAAGGGGGAACATCAAAGGATTTCGATGGTGCAGTCACCAAGAGAAGCTTTCTAGGCATGGGGCGGGGGTTCTAAAAACGAGAAACCTAATTACTACCACAAACATTGGGGGGAAAACAGGAGGCACATCTCCATGTTAGGTCTTTCCATCGTGACTAGAGTCGCGAAAGAATCGGGAAAACTGCCTGGATGAAATAGGGTTTAAATAAGGGGGGGGGGGGGGAACAGGGAAGGAAAAGGGAGGAAAGGATTCGACCGGGAGTATGTGACTGCATAAAAACAAACGGGGAATTTTAAGGAATGAAAGGAAGAACGCTGAAAATAAGCAAGAGTGGGGGTTAACGAAGACACACTCATCAAAGAATGGAGATGAACTAGAAGGGGAGGGATGGTCTCGGTCGTCAAAAGTAAAAGAAAAAAAAAAACACGGGTGGGGTTTTAAGTTGAGGAGAAACGCGTTCAAGAACGCAAAAAAAAAGGAGAAAGAAAATAAGAAAGAAACACAACAAAGGGAGGAGGAAAAGAGAGGATAGCAGTTTGGAGAGTGTCTTGGGGCGACCATTGAAAAGGAGACGAAAATTCACAAAAAAAGTTCTGCTAAAAGACGAACAGGCCTAGGCCAGACGGGAAGAGGCTTTGTCGGAAAAGGAGAGCGTTCCGTCCACCAAAGAAAGGCCAAATGTGGGGCGTGTTTTGCAGGGAAGTAAATCAAAAATTGTGAAGGGCGAAGGATTGCCGACGTTCCAAATGCGAGAAAAAAAAAGGAGTGAAACCCAAATAATGACTTGTGAAGCGAAAAAAAGTTCTGTAGGGACTGCATCGGTGGAACAGGAGAGCCAAGAAGGGCGAGAAACTTCCAGCAGGGGGCGTCTGATCAGAAATCGTCTAAAATAGGGAAAAAAACCAACCAGACCCAGGCAGAAACAAATACGTGGGAGAACCGAGATGAAAGAGGGGGCTGTTAAAAGACCGATGGCTTATGTGTACCGGTCCTGGGGGAATCCATTGGAGTCAGGTGTGGAGGACAAGGCACGGGCAGAGGCCGTGAAGTGGGAGACTGGCTCGAGCTCTCAAAGCTTTGGCAGGGTGAGGCAGAGCCGGAGGCGACGAGGACACTAACAAATAATCTGTGCGGGGGGACTGGTAACATGGGATGGGGGCAGGCGACAGGCAGATCGAAAGCGAAAGCGCCCTGGCTGAGGCGAAAGCCCGAGATGATCTCCTAACGAAAGGGGCTTGGATTCTCGTCACCCGGAAATCAGAAGGAAGAACCAGATCGACAGAAAGGGGCCATATGGGACGGAAAAGGTTCTAGCCTGAAGTATAAGATTTAAAAAGCAGCCGAGTCAACAAAAAAACATCGCCTGACGAAGCGGTGTCAGAAAAGAGTAGCTAAAAATCACGGGACCTTAGCAGCGACCGAAGTAAAGCGTATTGCAGGCGGGACCAAAAAAGGGCCTCTGGGGTAGCACGCCAAACTCATGACAATTGAAGAAAGACGCGAGCCGCCAACGCGACGAAATCACGACACAGGAAAAGAAGGAAATGTAAAACAGGCCAAAGGGAGAGGGTCCGAGGAAGGACTGCGCAGCTATCGAGGGGATAGATCGGAAGGGAGGCTACGGCTGGTTCAAAGGGGAACGTAAGAGATCAGGAGAGGTTGGGAAAAGGGGGAGTCAGAAAAAGGGGCAAAAGGGGCTTAAAAATCGAACAACTCACTGGGGGTTGAAGGTACCACTAACAAGCCGGGGAGGGGGAAAAAAAAGGGTAGCCCAAGATGAAAAGGGGGACGGAAGGTTAGAAAGAGTGGAAGAAACACAAGAAAAGACACTCTCGATCAAGATAACCCTATCGGCAGAAATATCAAGGGTTCGCAAAAGAGAAGCAATCAACAGGGGCGCGTTTAGATTGCATAGGGACAGATGGACGCAAAAAGGAAAACGTGGAGGTTGTGAGGAAAACCAGAGCCCAAAGAAGGGAAGGACAAAAAACAGGGACAGGAAATCGGATAGGGGGATGATGAAAGGCCGAATGTGATGAAACGAACTTATCGATAGACGGGCAAGACCGAGGTTGAAGGCTATCGGCACGAGGCAAGGAGGGAATTGGTGGACACCCAAGAGGGCCATCTTCCTCGAGAGAGAAAAGTTTTAATGGAAAACGGGGATCTCAGCGAAAATGCACAACAGGGTCAGGGTATGTAGATCCTATGGGAGCAAAAAGGAAAGGGAGAAAACTTTCAGGGCAAAAGAGAGCGAAAAACGAGGAGACTCGCCGGCAACGAAGAACCAGACCACCGGGGAAGATCTTTTCCGGGTCAAGCGGGGTCGAATTACAGTCGCGGGGCGAGAATAGTAAGAAAAAAGGAGGGGTAGTCCGAAGAGGGGGGGGGGAACACACTGCAAACAGTGTAGTCGCGAAGAAAGCAAACTCCGGTGTTTGAAAAAAAGAAGCGCTCTAAGCAAGGAAAAAGGTAAGATCGGAGTGGGGAAAAAATTTCCAAAAAGTGAAAAAACTGGCGAGTGGGATGTGGGGCTCCGGGAAGGCCTACATAATGGATCGTACAGGACTTAGGCAGCGCGACCGGGAAACGACAGCCAGGAAAACAACCGGTCCCAGGCCGAATAGGGATTAGGAGAGAAAAAGTGCCGAGACGTGGGAAAAGGAAACTTTCCGGCACATGCAGGAAAGACCCCGTAGATCGCTCATCATTGGGAATCGAGAACCAGCAGGAGGTGAAGGAGGAGTACCATAGGAAGGGGCTGCGTTGAGTCAGCAAAGAAAGGGTAATTGAAAAAGATCGCCTCACAACCATCCTAGCGCCGAAATGAAGATCTACGTCAGCACAGGCTCGAGAGAGATTCTAAAAAAGCAACCTCAACAAGAAAAAGCGGCAAGCAAGTCATCTTCATGGGGCGTATCTGGGGGGGAGTCAAAACGCGGCCGAATCGACCGTGTCGACATTGGAAGGAAAGGAGGGGTCGGCCTCTATAGGATCATCTACAGAAAAAAAAAACTGAGGGAAAGAAGAAGGATTAGATGAAAAAGGGCCATACACTCTCAGGAAATGAAACGGTCGCAGGAAAGAAAACAGAAAAGAACGGGGGGGTGAACGCCACTAGCAAGCCGGGTTCCATTCGCTCCGCGACCGAGAGTGTGGTGGCGAAAAGCTCTAAAGGGATGCTAGAAAGGAAACAAAGTCGGAGGAAGACGAGTCGGCAGGGGCAACAAAGGCAAAAGTGGAAACTTTGCAAATCTCCCAAACGGACGAGAAAAAATAAAACGAAAAGAAAGAAGCAAGACCTAAAAAATGGAATGTAAAGGACATGGTCCAATAAGGCGGAATCGACCACATAGAAATAAGGTTAAGGCCAAAATCTCTATTGGGGGAGGTGACCAACGAAGGATGAAGGAAAGGAAAAATTCTCCAAAATAAAAACGTACAAGGGGAAAGGACTGACACTCAGAAGTATAGAAAGAAGGGGGCAGGAAGGGGGGTACTTTCGTGTTCGAATAAAAAGGATCTACCTGTCGAGAGGGTGGCGGGGGAACGATTCAGTATTGAAAAACCGTAAAAAAAAAGAAACTAGCGGATCGAAAACAAACGAAGGAGGAACAAACCCAGGGATCGACAGGAAGATTGGAAAAGGAGGAAATCACCCGACTAAAACGGGGATGGGCTTCCCGCAAACATCACTGGCATACTTGCTAGTATGCTCAACGCAAGAGGCCCTTGCTTAAGATATATCTGAAAGGCCTCCGGGACATCAGATCGAAAAAGGAGCTCCAGGAACGGACGAAAGTTGTCGGGGACGAGAGAGATACGAAGGTGGAGACCTCGAAAATCTGCCGAAGTGGGAGAAAGAAATAGTCACAGCGGGAGGATCTTCCCAAACCATAATTACAGAAAGGAATGGTTCACTCACAAGATCATGTGACGGGAGAGAAAAGGTTTTTATGAGAGAGAGGCTTGACAGCAAGAACAATTTGTTCAACAAAAAGGCATATAAAATTTTCTAGGGCGCGACGACAGAAGGTGCAAGTAGGAACGACTGAATATACCGAGGGGAAAATGATAACTCATTGAGGGGACCTCATAGGAGGAAATCTCGGGAGAAATGTGGCGTGGGGGGGCAAGTTTCTGGATAGGGGAGAGAACCGAACCGCCCAAAAAAAGAAGAGCAATACTTTAAAGAAAAAATATCGAAACGCCCGGTAAAGGAGGAGGGTGACGTGCAAAAAAACTGGAAAAGGGGGAAAATCAGGGTGCGGCTAAGCCGCCATATAGGGGGAAAAAATGTCCTGGAAAAGAGAGGGACGAAAACGTCGCAACAGAATACTTACTAACTCTCTTAGGAAGAAAAAATGGGAAATCCAAAAAAAAGTGGGGGAAAAGGAAAAAAAGAGAACACATCAAAAAACGGGGATCGGGGGAGGAAACGAGTCTGTAAAGGTAGGGAAAAGGGAACAAAATGAGTCACAAAGGAAGCGGTTTCGCAGCGTAAAACGTGCTGGGGAAAGGCGGGCCCGGGTCTGATTGATTGGTTCGGGGGGCGTCTCGTAGCAGAGGGAAAATGGCAGTGGAAGAAAAAAAATCAGAAAAGGTGTGTGAACACGCGGGGAAAGTCCTTATCGGTGCGCAGGAAGTTGGAATCGCTGGGAGACGGAAATAGGGGGAAAAAACAGTAAACTGGGTAGAAAAATATGGGGTGACATAGGAAATAAATTTGAAAGGAATGCAAGAAGGCTCCTTGGAGAAAAAGAGCAAAAGGGTAACAAAAACGACTTGAGGAAGATTGAGTGCAGCACCCTCCGGGTCAAGCGATGCATCTCTAAGGGCGCGCGTAAGAGAAAAAAGGTCTTGGGAACTTGGCGAGATGTCAAGGGAGACCAGGGAAAAAACCGACCCCACGAAAAAGGATCATTATGAGTGAGAAAAAGGGGAATGCGGGGAAGGGGATGGTGGCAAAAAAGACTTTTAAATCTATCGACCAAAAAAAATCAATGCGAGAGCTGCCGTTGAAAGAATCAAAAGGGAAAAAGCACAACAATGGAGAAAACGGTACACATAAAAAAGCAAAACATCAACGCGTGCGCGCGGTAAAGAAACCAGCTAATCTGGAGGGTAAAGTGTTGATAGGCATAAGACCTCGGGATCACGGCCAGCGCAAAAACAGGGGGAAAAGAAACGATCGGAACGGATTTGGGGGGGTGGGCGGAGGCAAATAGGACGCGAAATGGAACTCCGGATAAAGGTCAGAAAGGTGTTTTCAGAAGCAAGCGAGGCAGGGGCGGGAAATAGTCGTCACCAGTGGGCAAGTGCTGTGACTTTGCGGCAAGTGACAAGTTGAATTCTGATCAGGGGTAAGAAAACAGGAAACCGAGTTTTCGAAAAAGAAGACCCGAAAGAAGAGGAATCAAGGTGCTGAGCTTTCTAGGGAGTCTTGGCAAAAAAACGAAGAGGGGGGGGGGGGTGAGGCGGAAAAAACAGGAGGTCAAGAAAAGACAACTCGCATAAAACGGCTATAGATCTCAAAACAACAAAAGGTGATGAGGGAAAGGAGCGCCTGAAGGGGAGTGGTCAAAGTGAAGCGTCACTCTCCCCTTACACAAAAAAAAAGATGAGGGGGGAATAAAGCAGACGCACCGAAAGCAAAAAAGAATTCAAGGAAGGAGGGGCTGAAAAACAATATTGCCAGTCAGACAAGGGGCAAAGAATTAAAAAGGGGAACGGGGTTAAAGACAGACAGGGACACGGTCGAAAAACGGAATATGCCCAGCCTGAAGAGAGGATAACATTAGGGAACAAAGAAAAATGAGAAGAAATTGAGTAGCAAGGAATCGTGTTCACGAGATCGCGAAGAAACGAATAGAGCGTGATTCCAGGGTCGTCACGGGGGGAAAAAAGAAAGATTCAGAGGTAGGCAAACTGAAAACAAAACGAAAGAGCAAAGCGGAGGGCGGGGCAACAAAAAGCTTTTAAGGTCCAGACCGGCTTGAGGTGTTTGAAGAGGACTTTTTGGCGGAAACTGTGGGGGGTACTAGAAAAAAAGGATCTGCAAAAGTCACGGAGGGTCCTTCCTAAAGGATCCCAAGGTGCTTTACAGAGGCGAACTCTGGGGATAACAGGAAATACTCCTTACTGGGAGGGGTACATTGAAGACGAAGCGCTGCAGAAGGAGAAAGGAGGGAAAAAACGCGTTAAGAAATGCCGCCTTAATAGATAAAAGACGAAGGTGGGTCCACGGATGTCAGAGAAACAGGAACGTGCATCAAAAGAAAAAGACAGCCGTGAACCTATGGATAGTGTCTACTAAAGCACCTGCGACCTTGAAAAAAATAGCAGGACCGGGGAGAAACATGACTGAGACAAGCATGGTAAGAAATATTCTTAGAAACTCGAGGAACCGTGAAAAGCCGCTAGATCGGAATGCGGAGGGGACACACATGCTGAATTTTCAGCCCAACTGCAAAGAAAAACAAATCTCCGGAGAGAAGGAAATCATCGAAAACAGGGAATCATGGACAGTAAAGGGAGTACTAAGGAGCGAACCAGCAGCGTTGAAAAAAGGGGGAGACGTAGGGTAGTGGCGACGAGTTAACAGGACAAAAGAGAAAATAATTTGGTGTCAGGAACATGGGTGACAAACAGGGAAAAAAAAGGCAAGTCCGGCCACGGGTTTGCCGAAAAAGGGGAAGATGGGGTCGTTAACGGCAGATGACGTTAAAGAAATCCAGAAAAGCTTGTTGGCAAACCCCGCTAGGGAGAATAGAGATCCTAGAGTCATAGAAGTCGGGGGACGAAAATAAAGTGAAAAGTGGAACAAGGTCTCGAAAGAAAGGGGGCTCTTTCTAACGGAGGCCTTCATCGTGAGGGCGTTTAGGCAAGCCCATAGGACCAAATCCTTTGAAAAAGCAATGTCGAAAAAAACTATGGTGTGAGGGGTTAGAAAGAAGAGCATGGACGACGTAGTAAGGCACTCGAATGGCGCACGAGAAATTAACTGATAGAGGAGGGTGTTCAAACACACTTTGAAATGGAGACGTGAAGCCGGAAAGAAAAAAAACAGGGGGCAATAAAAGGGATTGGTGACCGCCGAAAAGTCCTTCCGGGTCCTTTTGGGGGCTTGACGATCCCACCGATGTGAGGAACCCTTCCAGCGATACCCAGGGGTAAAGAAAGGGGGCGAGGGAACAGAGAGTCGAATCGGAGAAGGCAAGGTCCTACGCCTGAAAGTTGTTCAAAAACCTAAAAAAAAGTAAAAATCTGAAGGGTCGAGGGGCAATCTACCAGGAGCACAAAGGAAGTAGCTACTATACACCGCCGGGAATTGGAGTCGCGACACGCAACGACCAGGGAGTTGCGCACCAAATGAGAAAGGAAGAGCGTTGGTGGGGTTGCAGAAGCGTTTGCCCGATCACCTGCGGGGGGGGGGGGGGGTTTTTTGTTGGCGGCAACCGGGAAAGATCAAAAAAAGCTAAAAATCTCCTAAAAACGGAGCCACGAAAAAGACAAAAAGAAACTGACCTTGAAAAAAATCAAAATAGGGGCGAGCGACAAATTTCAAGAAAAAAAAAAGTGGTTAGGTTTGCCAAAAAAGAAAGGTCTCGAGGGAGAAGCACGTCAAGGATCGCTGTGCCCAGCAGTGCCGGGAACGGCGGGAAGGACGCTGGGAAATCTGTCTGGAGGAATTCAAAAACGTAAAATGGTGAACGAGACCGCGAAACTTAACAAGGGAATAGTGAGGGAAGACAAATCTTGAGAAGGACAAGGAACTGCTAAAAGAAGGGGGGGGAGCATGCTAGCGCAAAACAATCGACAACAAAATCCTCGGAAACTCTCAAGGAACGGCATTGAAATCTGAAATTCCCGCGAGGATTCGTCTAAGGGAATGGGCTCAATGTGCAGTCTCCAAGCGGGGAAGAAAGAAAAAAGG
>Ga0179593_1388439_pt1 | contig 10090 bp, 5 predicted proteins | sample CZODoug2_1_08_16_FD_185931 | JGI IMG/M metagenome (GOLD analysis project Ga0179593, IMG submission 185931) | Vadose zone soil fungal communities from Angelo Coast Range Reserve, California, USA - CZODoug2_1_08_16fungal (PacBio error correction) | ecosystem: Environmental > Terrestrial > Soil >...
GGGTTCAGTTCATCTCGGTCACGAATCCGAGGGGGGGACATGAGCCCTGCCTTGAACTAGATGGAAGGGAGAACACAGCCTTATCATACAATGACGTGCCAGCACCCTATACGTAAGTTGTCGTCCGAGGGCGCCGGCGCCAGGGAGACAGACCCGAAAGTCAAAAAAAAAGAGCATGGTTAGAGAAGAAGAACGTGAGTCGTAGTCAAAAGCGTAAGGAGGCGCTAGTGCGGCTAGCCAGCACTCAGGAACTGCTGATCTCTTGTAAACCATACTCCCACGGGATAGAGCATTGTTGGTTGAACCCTGTTGCGGGAAAAGAGAGGGGTCTTTTTGGACCATCTGCGCACGATGAAGGCTCTCCTCTTCTCGTTGGGTCATAAAGAAGGGAAAGTACCAGGAAGAGAATGCGTTAAAATTAGGGATTTTGGAAACAATAGGAAGGGGGACGGACCCTAACTCAGGGGGAAGAAAGAATGCGAGCCTTGTCACTAGACCAGAGGAAGTATACCCGGTGCGAACCAAAGCGGCGTAGTGAAGTCGGGCGCATTTAAAACCTACGATTAGGGCATCTAGTCCGGCGGGGGTATATTCCTAGAGACGGGAGAGGTGTCGGCTAAACTCATCGAACAAAGTACTTCTCCACCTTGCGTCTAGAAAAAGGACGTCAGTGGAGGGTAATCTATTCACAGGAAAGCGGGCGGGCAAAGCACCAGCGGTTAGAAAGAGAGAGAAGCTGGAATAAGCTACCGGAGCCATGTGGTCTTTGGCGCGAGTCAGATGCGGTAGAAGAGCTCGAAAAACACCTCTTTCAAGATACCCAGAGGACCAATCGCTACCCAGCGAGTGAGCGCGGTGAAAGTCAGTACAAATGAAGAGGGTCCTGGGAAGCCTTTCTGCGGCGGAAAAAACTGGTAAAGCGAGCCGCGGCGCGACGGAGCCCTGGGGGAAAAAAGAGGGGGTGGAAGAGGAGAACCGTCATAAGGAGGGGACGTATAATACATGATCGAGCTGGGAGCGAAAGGAACGGTAAACCGGCGGGCGGTAGGGCTGCGTTGGTCTTAGGGGATCGGAGGGGGAATACCGGTGTCGATCGCGGAATTAAAGACGTCCCTTACGACCGAGAGGAGAGCGAAAGTGTAGACTTAAGCTTTTAGACGACGACACCCTTTGAATAACAGGGAAGAGCGCAGGCGAGAGGAACGCCTTCGCGATCTAACACTCTCTCGGGGTTGTAGGGCAGAGAACCGATGGTCCATAGGTTTGCCAAAGAACGAAGAGGGGGGATCGGCCTCGGCTCGCGGGGGGGAGGGTCGAGGGGAGATCGACGTATCGGGATTGGAGGGGTTTCTTGAATCGGCGCATTGAACGACGGCGAAAGAGTGCCATCAATTGAAAGAGACCGAAAGACGAATAAAGGGAGAGGACTAGTCGAAGGAGGACATCAGAACGCCGATCGAAGGGAGAAGCCATCACTTAGTTCAGCGAGCCAGCCTGTCCTTTAGGTTTCTGAGAAGAGGGATCGAACGGGAAGGGAAGTAAAGAGAGCCAAAGGGAAGCCAAAATTCGAGTGGGCGGACTTGTGAAGGTCTAAAGACGACCATGATGAATGATCGGGAGATTTAACGCCCCAATATGATCGGGGAGAGAGGGAGTCGAATCAGTACTTGGGGGGGGGGGGCATGTCGATGGGCTTCGCGATTGACGAATAAGAAGAGTAAATCGTTGAACGATTAGGGGCGAAGGAGGGAAGCAGACCTAAAGCTGCTAGCGGGGGAGGGGACTGAAGAAAACGGGCATTAGCTCCTTGATGCACTTCATGGCTCTCGGGATAGAGAAAAGAGAATAGCACAGGGAGAGAATACGTTTAGGAGGGAGAGGGACGTCACATTAATCATTGCTGAAAAGGAGGGGGAAGGGCTATGGTTATCGATCCGACGGCGGTGACAGGAAGGGCTCTCAGAAAAAAAACGACGTCCCCTCCTACACTGGGGGAGGGGTCAGGGTCGCCGAAAGAGACGACGAGCGAAGAGAAAAATTTTCTAAAGTTCTTTATGCGGGGGAAAAAAGAGGGGTGGCATGGGACCGATGTTCACGAATCGCGGACGTGTATTTCGCAGGAAAGGATTTTTGGGTCTCGGAGGGGGAAATCGCTGCTACGGAAAAGGGGGAACAGGGCGTATGCGAGTAAAAAAAGGGGACAGCTTCAGCTGGGCGTGTTCCTCAACACGAATGTTTATCACTTGGAAATCAGCGGAAAAAACTGCAATCTTCTGAGAAAGGGTGGTGAGGGGGTGGGTACTGACCACTGGTCTTGTTGGAGGGACGTTCACAATAAAGAAAAAGGGCCCGCGCGAAAAGGGGGGGAAGAGGGAAAAGTCGATCAAGCTGGGAAAAGCCCCGAACTTTCTCGGTAACGACATTGGAGGGGGTGAGCGAAGGTGTTGTAAAGAGATGGAGTCGTGGGGGAAAGAGAAGAAGTTCTAGGAAACCAAACCACGGATGATTTGAAAGAAAGAGATCTTATCCTACTAAAGATGAAAAAAGGGAAGTAGAGAGCTGATGGAGTGTACCAGAGCTCCTCGGCCTTTGTGGGCAGGCGGGGAGACGCGCAATGTGATGAGAGAGAGTGAGGTCCTGCTAGTTGTGGGCCACTAAAAGAAGTCCAAGAAAGAAAAACGACACTTTCAGATGCTAGGGAGGGGGGAAAGTGGGGGAACACGTATCCGCTGAAGGTTAACCATCGAGAAAGAGTTTCACTCTCTTATCGCCTAAAAGAAAGTGGAAGGAAAACGAGCAATCGATAGGAAAAGAATTAATAACCAAACCAACATCCTTTCGCGAGACGCCGCGAGAAAGGTTATATAAGGAGGGACATAGGGAAAGAAAGAACAGGACCGTTCATACCAATCCTGGCGGAGAAGACGTAAAGAGGCGCTGTGCGCGAAAACAGAAAAGTAAGAGAGACAATTGTGTAGAAAAGAAGCAGAAAAGGGGGGGAAAACTTCTGTTCAAAACACCACGCTCAAGGGCATTATTACTTTCCTCCCTCTCCGAAAAAGAGGGGGAAACCGGAAGGGCTCCGAGTTCGCACGAGAAGTCGAAAAAAGCAAGTGCAGGGAACCGAGGAAGTAGCTCAAAAGATGGCCGGACAAAATCTATAGAGGGAAAAGGAGAGGAAACGTACCGTTCTGTATTTCCTGAGGAGATAACAAAGAAATAACTAGGATCGCCTAGTGCCCAGGGACGCTCGCGGACTAGCTAGCAAAGAAAAGAGAAAACCTTAGAAGGAAGAGAGGAAGCAGTGGAAGAGAAGGTCACTGAGGGGATCTCTAGGCCAGTATATCGGCGACCCAGTCGAAAGAACGAAATACGTATGGGCATATACTGCTAATCATACAAATCCAGAAAAACAAGCCGCAGCGGCTCGTAAGGACTCCGCGCTGGGCGGAAGAGCGGCCCCTGAGGGGAGAGGACGACTGTCCGAGAAGACGCGGGTGGCGATCCTTTGATGTCAAAAGAGGGAAAAGGTCGACTCCTAGGAGTAGGAAAAGTCGATTTCTATATCATCAAAAACAACACATCAAAAAGAGGAGACATAAATCGGTTTTTAAGACGAAGAACGCGAGAAGGGGCGAGGGGGTAAAAGGAAGGGGAGATTAACAACAGACAGGATCCTCAATAGAAGAAAAAATCTTCGAACTATCGCTCAAATGAAATTGGAAGGACACTAAGCCGAGAGCTCGCGCCCAGTTAGAACATTGCGGGGGTCCGGAGGAGCTACAATCGGAAGTGGACACGGCGAAGATCACCTAAAAGGAGAGAAGGGAAGGCCAATGCTACAGACCGTAGAATCAGAAGACGCTCTCGGGAACGCTACCAGGACACACTTTACTCCGACAAAAAGGAGGTCGTCAGGAAGGAAGCACAGCTCGGGAATTCTGCAACTAAAGAGGACCAAAGCAAAGACTCCTCTTGGTCAATAGAAGACCGCGACGGAAGCGAATGCTCAATCAAAAGGGGAAAAAGCCGATGATCGAGGTAAAAGAGGGGACGGGAGTATTCCCGATTTCACATCGATTCTGGGAAAAAATGGGGAGAACTCGAAACTGAGGGAGAGGGAAAGTCGGAGATCGCCTAAAGAAGAGAGGAGACTATTCCCAACGACGTAGTACTCTATCTCGGAAAGGCGGACCAGGACCGGAGGAGATTATGGCTACCCGAGGTGGAAAAAGATGAAAGGGGGAGGACATAGCTAAAAGCCACTGAGCGCTTTGCGCTAGAACGTACATTTGGCAAGGGACGATTGAGAGAATGTAACCACAACGGCAGGTAGATAAAAAAAGAGATCTAAGCTCCTCTGTCGAGGACCGGATCTTGAGGGCGAAGGAGAAAGCTCACGTCCGGAGCGAGGAGCGGTCCTTAAGTAGGAGGGCCTACTGTCACGCGCAAGACCGGAGCGGAAGTACTTCGCCTGGACAGAGCAAAAAACCACTAAAGGGGGGGGACCAAGAAATAAGTTGCTGCTTCGCTACCTGGGTGGAGGAAAAAGGAGGCAGGAACCCGATCGAAGCGAGACGCCTCAGCAATAACGGGGCAAGAACATCCAACTAAATAAGCACCATAAGGAAACTTGGGGAAGAAACGTGAAATAGCCAGTTCTTTAAAACTCCTGGGGGTTCCCAGCGAGGAGCAACGGTTAAAGGTCGCGGTAAATATGAGATCGCAACTAATCAGATCGACGGGGAAACTATTAAAGAAAGGCGAGGGACTGGGAGGAAAAAGAAGCCTAACTTATAGGGAAAAAAAAAAAAGGAAAAGGGGTAGAAGAACAGCAAAAAACGGCGACTAGGAAAGAAAATCCCAGAATTACAAAACTGCGTGAGGCTGGCACGCCTTTCTAAGAAAGGGTGGAAACTATAAAAGGAGCCAGTAAAAGTGGGAATAGAACTCGTCTCGTACTAAATCTAGGTTTATGAAGGAAAAGAAGCAGAAAAAAACCACAGTTAGAGGGGGGAGGGGAAAAGAGAGAATGAATTGTGGCAAACCGAGATCGACCGACCGTGTTCCTCGCCTTCAAAACCGGGGGAGCTAGAATGGAGCCACCAAACTATCAAAGTCCGGGGCCGGGACCAAGAGAATAGTATATCTAGTCGTCCTAGTCAGCAGCCCGAGGACAGGTGAGGGCATAATCCCTACATCCAAGATATGCAAGTGGGGAGAGATCGCTTAAAAAGAAACTTAAAAGCTATGAGAGAAGGGCAATCTGAGAATAATCAGACAGGAACGGTCTACTTTCGTACCAACGCCGCCGGCGCAAATGGTTTGATCAATTTGAAAGGGGGGGTGCTAGCTAGGTGGGCCTTGAGCCAGAGGATGAACCGACAGGCGGCTCCTCTGGAGGGGGGAGCCAGCCGTTCTGACGCCCAGCCAAGAGCGGCAAACGGTGAAAAAGCAGGGTCCGGAACGTTCGGTGAGCGAAGGAAGAATACGCTGCAAGGCCTGAGCGAAAGGAGAATCTTGAAGGAACAGTGCAGAAAACAAACACTGCGGAGAGGACAACTGATCCCCGCGCGAGTGGGAAAGGCCTTATAGCATTCCGGACGAGAGACGAGGTACTGTGGCGTCGAAATGGTACCTAAAAGACGACCCAGAGAGAACCTAACGCGAGCTAAACGAGAGAAAAAGGTTAGTATCTCCTGGTCCCGGGAACATCTTCGTGCAGAAAAAGGGTAGCAACGCCCGGGGGGGCGAGAAATTTCGAAAAAAAAAACGGGAAATCACATAACTCAAGAAGAGTGGGGGGTATCCTGAGCTCTCTCGATGAGGGGAGAAAGCCTCGCGCCCCAAACCCGCGCCCGCCGAGGGAACGAGCCAGAAATGAGCAGGAAATGAAGCGCGGTCCAGAAGTAACGAACTCGGACCGTTGAAAAAGGAACAAAAAATCGGCTGACCTCGAGAGGACCGCGACTGCGGCTTCAAGGAGGGGGGCTATCTGAAAGAGGGACCGTCCGAGGGGTTAAAAATCACTGCAAAGATCCTCGAGAAAGAAGATCGCCCGGACGGCGGACTGCAGGCTAAGAGTACGTGATCGGGTAGGTGTATCAGAGCTGCTCTGATGAATCGAGGGGGGAGAAAGTCATTAGCCGCCGTCGGCTCGGATCGTCTACGGAATCAGGACCCAGGGCCGCGGCATCGAAAAGAGCGCCGCAGTTGATAACCTGGCACAAAAAAAAAACACACAAAAAAGCTCGCAGATGCTAAGAACTGCAAGGCGTCGAAGACAGCGCGACTTCTCTGGGGAAGGTGCGAGATCAAATTTCCATCTGCGGGTATCAATCTGACCGAACTCGGGGGGGGGAAAGAACTGCTCGGGGTCGGAAACTGCGCCGGGTAGCCGGGGGGGCTGGGTGTGGATTATCTTCCAAAGCGGCGACATGGGAAGGAAAGTCTGGGAATACCTTAAGCCCTGATTAATTCTGTCACGAGATTCCACCGAGGAAACCAAATGACGGTGCCCGTACTCGACAGGCGGAAGGAAATAAGCCCGGCCGTATCTCCGCGAACACGAACCCAGCGATGACTTGTTCACCATTCTGGGGTCTGAGCGGAGGACGTTGGCTCGGAGATTATTCCGGACAATCGGAAATCTAGCAGAACGGCTAAATTGGGAAGGGGGGGAAAATTCAGGCAAGACAAACTTCAGAAATAAAGAGAGAGGTGGGAAAGACCCCGAGGGGGATATCGATCAAAACTGCTCGAGTAAGTACCCGCCGGACATTTGGACGAAAAGGCGCTTCGGGAGAGAAGAGAGGGCGAACTCTTTTCTCCAGCACGGACGGGGGGAAATGCAAAAGAGACCGAAGCTGCTCTAGAGGGGAAAAGCAGCAGCTGGGGGAGGAGCTCCCGCTCAGCCGGTCACATCTCGCCGTAAAGAAAGAATCGCTCCACCAAGGCGGTCGAGGGAAAGACGAGGTACATAAAAGGGGAAATCTCGAAGGGGGAGCTGTGCGCTTAAAGAGGGGGAAAAGAGCCAGGGTGGAGGAACGGGGAGATCTAACATCGGAAACCTGGAAAGTCCGTTTGTCAGGGAGCACGCGACGGTGGGATATGACTTCATCGGCTAGAGAAAGAGGGGGTATAGGCTGTGATGCGTACGAATCAAAAGCGAGCAAGGTTACCTGCGGTCAGAAGTATATGAGCGTTCTCGAGACAAAATTTGATCCGAAGGGTGGTCCAGCGAATGAGCGTTCGAGGGAAAAACGACACTCGGTATGAGAAGAATGAAAAGCCTGGACGAGGGGCGCTGGGAAAGAAATCAGTTCGAAACCGGGAGACAGCATTGCAGGAAAACGCCAATCTCAGCGTCTAAGGTGGCGGGTTGGATGCAGGAACCTTAGTCGGGGAAAAAAAACGTGTAAAAAGGGAAGGAAAGGGAAGACAAACTGAAACTCGCGCGACACTGAAGAGTGTCGAGACAAGAAAGAAAAGAAACATAAATTAGACGGTAACGCCCCCTGGTGGACGGGGGTAGGACAAGCTCCGAAAATGAAAGGGGGCCATATGATTGCTGCACCTAAGCAAGAAAAAAAGGTTGAAAAAAGGGAAGGGAAGTACCATACGAAGAAGATCGCACCCTGAGGACGAGAGAGGGACATAAAAAACAGGGGAGGCCCACCACGAGAAGCAGGTTCGCAGGGGCTTGGCCATTCTATCTGGACGCAATAGTGACATTTTGCATTTCGGAAGGGAAGATTGTCTGTTGGGGGGAAACACTCCCGAAAAGGGGGGGAAAAAGACACGGCACACCCTTAGGATCGAGGGGGGCGCTGATTCCGGAAGGGGCAGCGGGTCAAAACAAGGTCAAGCAAATCTCCATCGAACGAAAAAGGACATCGAGAGAGAAAGAACTTGGCGTTGAAAAAAGAAGATCGATTAAAAAGGAACAAACATCGCGACCTACAGCGTACGGGAAAATGCTAAAGGGGCGGTCATGATCAAGCCCGATAGGGCCACTCATCCACGGACCAAATCCATCTCCTATCTGAGGCCACTCCAGACGGAAGCGTGCGCTAACAAAGTAAAAGAATGGGGTTCGCAAGAAGCCCTGGGAAGGACCCAGCCCCGTAATCAAAACATCTGAATCCCGACAACAGACCCGGGAGGCTACAAATCTCGAAATAAACCGCACCGTGAAAGAAGGAGAGAGGAGCGTCGTCTGGGAGCGCCCGAAGAAGACAGGCCTCCTCAACGCTGATAAAAGAGCCCTAAAGAAAGTCGGGGGGAATGCGACAAATGGGATCTTTCTGGATACATCGCGGGGATCTCAAAAGCAACTCGATAGCAGGATTGATCCTGCACATGGCATGCCGACGGCGGGGACTAGAGGAGCATCTCAGATGGTCAGCAACCGGGAGAAACTACGAGCGCGCGATAAGATGGCTCAGGTGAGCGGCGAAATGGGGGGCCAGGGAAATACTCCCCTAGACTAGAGGCCAAATTTAGGCAGGAAAAAGGAAAACTGGAATCCCTATAAAAAAAGCCGAGGACCCGAAGGAACCTCGATTGATTAAGGGGAGGGACTACTACGATGTATGCGCCGTCAGCCTCCTAAAAGGCAGCGCGTCTATTAATGAGGGGGGGAAAAGCCGCATACTACTGTACTCCTTTCATTGATCGCCGTAAATCCATGTCGCCCGAGTTATGAGATGCCAAACCCAGCCAGAGAGGTCGGACCCTTACGACTTAACTGCCGCCTCGATGCCGATGGTCCGCTAATTAAAAGGGGGGACGATTACCCAAAAGCCTCTGGAACAAGGTCTCTGCACTAAACCGAATGGAAACAAATAGGACCTAAGGGCGTTCCATAAGAAAGCGCAAAGCTCCGCCCGGTTATAAAAATTTCTTTCGCGAATCGCAAGAAAAACGGAAACTCCCGAGAAGAGATCTCGACGGAAGGAGCCACGGGAGAAGATAAAGCTAATCCGAAGATCTATATAGAGAACCCTCAAACGATGAAAAGCATCCGTCGACCCGGAGAAGACTCGAGAGAGATGAAGAGGCGCCACAAAATAAAAAAATACCCGGGAGCTCTTTCAGATATCCAACATCAAAACGGGGAAGAGAAGCGGAGCTCGCTTCAAGTTCCCTCCGCCGCTGCGGGCCCAAATGGAGTGTCACAAAAAAAGTCTGCCTTCGCACCATATCGGAAGGGAGCAGGGCGCCGGGAGGAAACGAAAAGAGAGGGGAGACCAGCGGGTGGGAGAAGTCAGAAAGAATATGCCTAACTGAAAAAAAAGAACCGGGAGCTGGGGGGAAGGAATCCAGTCGCCGCCTAACATTAGCAACTCTTCCACAGGGTGCTGCCCGAACACGGCTGATAAGTACAACGCACTTCGGCGGGAGAGCAAAAGGGCATCCTCGACAAAACGCAAAGGGGTTTACAATGGGTCAGTCAAAATGGGTCAGGCCAGGAACCTCCGGGGGGCGACGCGAGGAATAAAAGGAGGAAAGGACTCCACCGTGGATTCGCCTTTAGTATAAAAGGAGGAAAAGAAAGTCAGATGGGGGTCTTCAAACCTGGGACGGATTTCCCGCCAGCGAATAAAGGAAAGATCTACGAGGAAGGAAAAATAGGGTCCTGCCCGAATCGGGGGTTGTCACAGAAAAGGGTTGAAGATCGGCAAATGGGGTCAGATAAAAAAAGGTTCTAACCCAGAGAGAGGCTAGGAATAAAGAGGACCAAAAGGAAGTGATCAAAACAGATCCGCCCCACCGTAAACGTGGAAACAAGAAACCCGGTGACGGTCGGCTGGTCTGGTCAAAAGATAGAACTTGCAATCGGGTGCTCTCTACGATATCTCCTCCGTCGAATTGGAGAAAAAAGGGGAGGCACCTAGACGATCGAAAAGGGCTCAATAGCGCGTGATCGAGCGGCAAGAACGGAGAAAAGAAAAAAGCCTAGGGAAAAGACCGATCGTACTCAGTCGGGAACAAAAACTGCCTCTTTAAATTAGGGTTGAATTCAGGCGCGGTCGCACCGTAACCTTAAGGGGAAAAAAAGCTCGAAAAAAAGAAAGGAGGTGGGACG
>Ga0179593_1424362_pt1 | contig 10090 bp, 11 predicted proteins | sample CZODoug2_1_08_16_FD_185931 | JGI IMG/M metagenome (GOLD analysis project Ga0179593, IMG submission 185931) | Vadose zone soil fungal communities from Angelo Coast Range Reserve, California, USA - CZODoug2_1_08_16fungal (PacBio error correction) | ecosystem: Environmental > Terrestrial > Soil >...
TCCAGAAAGGGGTACCGTCTCCGGAAAAGTGGACATTCAGAGATGGCGCGGTGCATGGGGTGAGGTGGATCCAGTAAAGTGGTGAAAGATTTTTTGGGACGCACGTGGTCTAGCAAATGAGAGGGAAAATTTAGACAGGGCAACCGTAACTGGGGGAGTTGACGGATGGAGAAGAGTTAATATCACACGTAGGGGATCCAATGCAATTTGACTTTGTTTTGGGTGTCACAAGAGGAAAGGGGGGGACCAAATCATTCTATAACCGCGCAAAAGGATTCCTACGACAGTGCATAAGCATGCCCATAAAGGCAGCGAGTCCTCCCTGATGGACCAGAACTCGAATTCGGGACCACAAGGTAAGAGCCCATAGGGGACCGGTGGGGGAGAATGAAAGTGAGGTAAGAATTAATCCGTGGGGAATGGAACCTGGGCTCCTCTCATTGGAACCGACTACAGCTTTATGGTGGTTCATAATGGGCCTAAGGGTCAGGGGAGAAAGGACAGTAGACAAGGCGTTTAGGAAGAAGAGTTCAGGCAATGATGTCGTTAAGGGGTTAGTTCGGAGAACCGAACGGATGGGGAAAGAAAAAAAATTCTCCAATAGTGGGCATTTTCTCAGTGGAGAAAATGACAGAATCACCTCTCGCGCGGAGAGGGCAGGAAGAGAATCGATATTGAACCATTATAAACGAAATCACAGGGGAGATTGTGGCGAGAAGGAGCCAGTGCCAGGGGATTCCTTCTGAAAACTTCATGATCACTCGGGGTTTTGTTAATCTGGAGGTACGGGGGAGAACGGGAAAAATACAATGAAAACGACGGACCCTAAGTGGAGAATTGGGAAGAAGCCAGGCTAAAGAAACGTAGAGCTTCCATCGACGGCCGGGGGTGGGAAAGGAGTGGGGGGGTTAGCAGAAGGCTGGGGACCCTCTAGTTAGAAAGTGCCCTGGATATGTCCAAAAATTTCAGGGGGGAAAAAAAAAAAATTCTATCACAAGATTCGCACGCCTCCCCGACTTTTTTGAAGGTCGCCAAGCGGAAAGTAAGGTGGTAGGGGGGGAGAGCGAATCAACGCGGGACTTTTTCCCATGTCCGCAGAGAGGAGGGACAAACGCGGCATCAGTCGATTGGAAAGAGTGGGGAAAAGGAGCATCGTTGCCCAAGGGTGGTGGTGTTCTTAGATGTATTCCAAGGGAAAGGGTTTTAAAAGGAGGGGGGGGGGGGAAACACCCGACACAAGAAACAAATCACCATGTGTTGGAATGGGATTGTTCTCAGAAAATATCACATCTTTCTGCATGAGATAATTGCTGGAGACGAAATTGAAAGGAAAGGAAACGGTTTTTCTTGTAGGCGGCTGCGATTGGCAAGGAAAAAAAAAAAAAAAAAAAAATGATTCCGTGAAGACTATCTGAAAGGGGGAGGATCATGAACCTGAATTTCTGTTCTTGAATCGGGGGCGAATGACCGCTTGGAAAGAATGGCGTGACCTGTTGCTAGAAGCGGGGCAAGGTTATAAAAGAATAAGAATGCTCTAGGGGTTGGAGTCGTAGGTGGGGTTGTGAGGAGGGATAGGACCCTGGGAACAAGGGGAAGCGAACCGGAAGTCTCGTAAAACACTATTTGTGATGAAAGGGAACTCCGCCCTCCGGGATTAGGACTAAAGGGTTAAAGACGAGGAGGGGGGGGGGTGGCGGGGGGGCGATGGAGGAAGCGGGACCTTAGGCAGCGCGGCGGAGGACGAAAAGAGGGGGGGAATCGGCAAAGTTGTGGAGGTTTTCTTGCCAGTAAATGGAAGAAAGGGTGTCTCTCAGACAGCAAGGCTTGGGATTAATAGCAAAGACCGGAAAACTAAGAAGGGAAGGTATGATTCTTATTAAGAAACTCAAGGCTCGATCGGGGCCTTGTCCTCAACGGTTGGTACCCGGGAAAGGGGAAGAGAAGGGGGGAGTGGTGGCATGGTAACGACATTTGTCAATCGAGCTTTGGGATCTAGTCAGTGGACCGGGCTATACCTCAAATTCAAAATCTGAAAAGATGGGTTGGGGGGGGGGTTCCAGAGAAGGAGAGGTATTTCGAAAAAACCCGGGTCCAAATTTTTTGGATGGATAGAATAGGCAATCATCGAGGGTATCGGAGGAAACGACGGGGGAGGGGGCTGAACAGATCAGGGTCAGGGTTCCTTCCGGGAGGACAGATTGGCGGGCTCAACCAAAAATGGGTTGGGGCGTTGGGGAGGGGGGGGATGTGAAAGTAGGCCCTTTTATCACCAGGTATGAGGGCTATCACCGGTTTCAAACGAAAGACGGGTGAACAGGGGGTTGAATAGCGAGGAGGTGGAAGCGCAAAAGAAGGGGGTTTCGAGAACATAACCGGGGGGGGGAGTCGGGGATCCATCACCCGAATTGCGGTGAGGTCACAGGAGGCGCCGCTATCTTCCCCCAAGAGACACAGCTCAAAACAAGGGGTATTAAAAGGAAAGAAATGGGCTAGTCAGTTTTCTTGAGAGAGGGAGCAAACTTGTGAACCACAAGAAAGTCTGGTCTTCAAAAAAGACGAATTCAAAATTGGGCTCAAAAAAGTCTCGGGAGTGGGGGGGGAAGGGAAGTGAAAAAAACCTCGAGAACTATGAAAGGGGGGGATGGAACAAGGGGCGGGGAAGGAAAGTGACCATACAAAGTGGAGTATGCAGGCTCTAAAGACAAAAATTGTAAACCCCAACCCCCGGGGGATCAAGCCACTAAGAGAAAAGGGGGGTACCCATACTATGACAGAAGACGAGCCAGAAAACGGAGTGTACACATATCAGACAAAATGACGCGGAATTTCTCTCGATTACCCATACACCTTTGTTACAGTTGGGGGGGGGCGAAAGAACAAGGGGACGGGCTATGAGCCATCACAACAGTCAAGGGGTTAATAGGTGTGGAAGGGGGAGGCTGCTTAAAGCATGAAGGGATAAAAGTTGGGGGTGGGACCATAAAAAAGGTGAACGAAAACACGCCTTAGACCGTCTCGGAGGAAGCGGTGGAAAACTCCATGCTGCAAAAGGAAAGATCGCCGAAAGAACATTTAGCTTTCAGGTCAGAAAAGACGAAAAATATTTAAAGAAACTTATCATGGCCGAGTACTCGTTCTTACCACCAGCCTCGAACGAGGCCTCGGGGGTCCTACATCACTTGAATGGGGAAGGGGAAAAAAAAAAATAAATACAGCGTATGAAGGGGTTGGAGACTCTCCGGGGACAAGGAGGAAATAATTGAGCATCTCAACTTTAAAAAATCGAGAAACCTAAACACACATAAGAGGGGGTTTCTAGGAATATAAAAAACGGGGAAAAAGCCAAGGCGTGTTTACCTGCAAGGAATCCAAACACCGCATGTTTCAACAACAAGAAGGCCCGTTACTTGGGGTTCTCGTTCACAGGGTATACAAGGATTATCAACAGGCAAAAAAAAAGCATCCGAAAAAAGTAGCATGAGTAAAGGGTCTCTGCGCAAACGACGAAAGGGAGGGCAGAAAACGGGAAGAAGGAAAAGCAAGTATGGGGGGAGAAAAAGTCCGACTCAAAAACGAAGAGGGTTAAAAGCATAATCAAGAGAAGTGCTAGGCAGAACACTGAATCTGTGGGCCTACTCATACAGAGGAGAAGCTCTCTTAACGTCAAAGAAGACACGTCCTGTAAGGGAAAGTCGGTATAAAGTGGCGAGATGTCCTAATAGGGGGGTAAAAAAAAAAAAAGCCTCACTGGAGACTCCCATGTAACAAAAACAATGTTTTATTGGTTCGTGTTTGAGGGGGTTGAAAAAACTCCCCAAATCCTTGACCAGCGCAGAGAACATCATACACTGGGGGGAAAACAAAGGGGGCAAACTATCTTTAATGTAAAAAGGATCTCAATCATGATGAAAAAAGAGTTTGGGGGAACCACAAAAGACCGAACCAAAAACTGGGGAAAAAGAATCTGGGTTCGCTCTCCAGCTGAAGGAGCAAGGAGGTAGAAACTTTCTTTTCGAGAGTATCGATCAAGGAGGGACATGAAAGTGTCCAAATAATTGTAAATAAATTCTCGTGGGGAAAATGCTAACAGAGAGAAGGTAGAAAACCATCCTGGATACCTAACACACACTAGGACGAGGTCAGAAAAAACGGTGACTCGACTGTAGAAAGAGCTAGATGTGCCGGGCGCAGAAAAAAGATAAAGAGCAGTTTTACGGTCTGAGGGAAAAAAAGGACACCTCAGAGGACGTTCCAAATGTGAGAACGAAGAGAAAGTTGAGAAGAATAGGGAAAAAATTGAACTTTTGGAAGCGAAAGGAGGTAAGGAAACCGGGGGGGGGGAAAATTACCGAGTTCTCGGCAAGAGAAAAACGCACACAAGGGGAGGGATGAATGAAGGGGGGAGCATAATAGATTTTGCGAATGGGACATTAGGGGGGAAGATCCATCAGGGAGGGGTGATAAAAATTCAAAAAAAAGGGGAGAAGCGGATGAGAAGAAGGAAGAGCCGAAAAACGTAGTTAAGCAGGGAGTCCTTTACCAGAGAAGGATGAAAAAAAAAAGAAGAGGGTAGCCCACTGGTGGGGCAAAGAGGAGTAGAGCAAAGGGTAAGACCAGAGAAAGAGAGGGGAAAGGAAGGTCATGGGTAACAAAAGTAAACGGAAAAAAAGGAGGCAAGGTGTTTGAACGATATGCAGGGAAAAAAAAGGGCGACAGAAGGGGAAGAGACCAATTGTTATTGCAGCGGGGAATGACTACTAGGGACTGAAGCGCGAGGGGGAAAAGGGAAAAAATGAGTGAGCACCGTAAAGGAGGGAAATTAATCCCATCTCAAATTGATTAATTGAAGCCCGCAAATTAGGAGGGGTGATTCATCGAAAACAATAAGGGACAGAACTGCCATCAACGGAATATAAGGGGGGGGGGGAAAAATCATCAAATTGCTATGCGTATCTTCACAGTGGAAATTTTGTAAAAGACACCACCAAGAAAACAGCACCGCATCTATCATGAATGTAAAATTTTGGGAGACTATCTCACATTAGGTAAGAGATCAAAAAAAAACAAACAGGGGAAGGTAAGATATAATGTAGGGGTCTAGCTGACAGTTGAAAAAAGAGTGTAGATAGCTATCAAAAACTTGGAGTAGCTTGTTGGGGGTCAAGGGCAAATGTGTTAGAGGTGGTGGTTAAAAAGGGGTTAGGCAATGATATGGGGTCCAATCAACCTGTTGAGTTAGGAACGGATGTTCCGATAAGATAAATAAGGAAAAAGAAATGGACGGTCTCAATAATGGATGGAGTGGGGTTAAGTTGTTTGGGGCAAACCTTCTAGTTTTTCAAAAGGACTAGCCAAACCAGGCGCAGGAATTCATCGTTAGCAAAGTCCACCAGGAAAAAAGAAAAAGGGCAGCTTGAGATTATTGAGGGATCCATTTAGCAACGTCCAAAAAGGGAAGAAAGTCGGAGAGTTTGTATAAAATGCCCTTCTGGGAGAGGGGAAGGTAGCTGGGTGCACACGCTACTCGACCTGGAAAGTTACCCAACATGAGTTAAGTTTCGGTGAAAAAAGATTTCCATGCCAATTAATACAGGGGGGGGCTTAGTTTATAAAAGGGCGTGGTCGCGGAGATTTTCCACTCCTAATAAAACCATTCTTTAGAAAAGTGGAATTTGCGGATCCCGACCGGCTTTGCCATACCGCTAACATGCGTGGAAAAGGGGGCAAAAGAAGAAAGTGCTCAAGAACCTTCATCACAAAAGGGCGCGCTCTCTGATGGCAGCGGGGGAATTGAAAAAAAGAGGGCCGAAAGCACCGACATGCGCGCGGAAGGATGCACGGCTTAAAAACTACTCGCGCCACAGGAGGGGGAGAGTACGCTGGTGATGTTACAGGGGTTCCGACAGAATTACATCAAGACGTGGGGGAGCGAAAATTCATCCAACTCTAAGCGCTGCCCGAGGACGGGGCTAAAAATGCTTCAGGTTTGGGGTGGGGGGCAGAGGCGGGGATATAGCGACAAAAACTTTTATCATGCCAGAAAAGGACGGTATGGTCAATGGGAATTTGGAACCGCGAAAAAGGCTAGGGCACGAGGATCGATAATCAAAAGAAAAAAGGTGGGGAATTAGAATAAGCTGGGAGGGTATTCCTTGAGAAGCGACAACGTTGAATGGTACAAATTTGGTGGGAATTGATTCTGAGTCAACTCGGAATTGGGGTATGTCTACCGGGCGTGGTCGCTTGCCCTTTGGGTGTGGAGGGGGTTCGGGTGAGGAGGGCCGTCCAAAAGAATGTTGGTGGACAACCTCACTCCCAATCAAGGTTGTTGTTGGGATGTAAGAAAGATAGCCACTCGGTCGGGGCATTATCGGTTGCATGGAAAGAGGATGGAAAAAAGTAAGGGGGTGGACTTAAGAGAAAGGCATAAGACCGATTGTGGTACTGAACAGAGTCCGTGAACTATCGAATGGGGATGAAGTATGGAGGAAAAGGGATGGAGAAGTAAGGATTTGAATGAAACTCTTTATTGACAGAAATGGGCGGCGTTGGGACTATGCTAGTTCAGAGTTAGGGGAGGAGAAAGCAAAGCAGAGAATGCCTGACTGAGATTTGGTGTGGAGGTTAGAATCTTGCGAACACTGGGGAGGAAAGGAGAAAAGCCCGGACTCGAGGGTGGTTAAAACAGGAGGGGGGGGGGAAGCAAGGGACTGGCAACACGAGTAGTCATGGGTGGGGGGAACAGCTTCGAGCAAAATAGTGGTTTGGGGTTGTGGTGTGGGACGGAGGGTCCGATGGTACCGCAGGGCCAGGAATGAAGGCGAGGCGCGTTTTGCGGAGAGTTTGGGGGGATTTTCTACAGACGAAAGAAACGTGAATTACAGAGCCCGCAGCCAAGGCTGGGAGAATAACGAATGGTCGGGACATGAGCAAGTCCCTTATGTAGGGCTTGGATTTCCAGCGTCAATGGGCGGACAGGAAGACCTGCCGCACATTGGGAGGTTAACAAATCAGGATATGAGAGTCCGGACGGGAGAGATGGCAGTGGGGAAGGTGTCCTACAAGGGGTCATCGAAAGCGACATGCAGGGCTGCACCGTCACTATGGGCAACTGGACTGTGTGGGGATGGGCCAGAGCCGTCAGGGGTAGGCGAGGACTGACCAAAACTTGTCCAAATTGATGAAAGGGGGTAGATTCAGCGAAGGGGATGAGAATTAGGGCAATACGGTTCTGGATAATCAGGGGTTGGCAACGGGCAAGAAGGTCTGGAAAGGAGCTGAGTCTTGGCTAAACGACAGGGGTGGGGGGTGGAAAAAATTCTGTAGTGACGTATCCACCCGAAGGGAAGGGGGCAGGTGAGACCCGTTTCCCGAACTTGTTAAAGGGGAAAATGTTGAAAATACGGAGAGGGGGGAAGGCACAGTACAAGTACGTTTTTGGGGGGCCGCCATATAATGGTTGCTCTCAGAGCAACCACCCTTGCTGTTATTTCCAGTCTGGAAAAAAAAAAAGACGCAAGGGAAAAGAATGAAAGAGACCGAATCAAAACACCAAGGGGAAAAGGAAAGAGATTAGTAGTTGCAAGGAGGGAGGCAATCTAATCAGAAATGGACCCTAAGAATGAGGTTATGAATTCAGAGAAAGGGCAAACATGATATGCGAGACCTAAACGCTTACACCAAAAAGAGTGGTGTCATTGACCCACCTATCACCCGGCTATTCAGAGGGGGGGGGGCTGGAACAAGGTTCCTAACGGGAGAAAAAAAGGACCATCACACACAGGGCTGATAGGCGATACACTAAAGGGGAACAAACCAAAAACTGTTTAGAAAAAATACGACGACGCCTACTCTGGGGACCGGAACCTATCGTACCAACCGAGTGGAAAAGGCCCAGGTGGTCCCCCGAAAAAACAAAGTTTTCAAGGTGTGGCCAGAAGAGGCGTAAGAAATACGGCTCGGAGAAGCACCCTCTTTGGAATAGTGTGATTTGGGTTGTTGTTGTTGTGTGTTGTGGTAGCGGGACCCGGTAACTGCATGCGAATAAAAGTCGGGAACATAAATTTGGCACTGAACAACGCCTTAGAGAAGGGGGGGATACTGCTGGGGGGGAACCTACCAATGGGCGGCAGGCGATCGACCTAACGCATGGAGCTTAGGGGTCAAACAAAAGAAAGGCATTATAGGCACATGGTATCAATGGGCAGAGAGTCGATCCCATCTTTCAGGGAGACACTTGGCCTAACTTCATCAGGGAGAGTCAAGAAACAGAAAATCACAAAAAAACATACATATGCAAAAGGGGGGAGTATAAACCTTAGTGGCAGAGGACAATAAGCTAGAGGAAGAGCAAACGCCAAAACCAACTCTGCGATTTTGACAAAATAAACGAAGGAAAACAGAGTTGCCTAATCACAACCTGAGGGGTTGACAGTGCCCGGACCAACACCGCCAGAAGTGGGAAAAAACACCCATACGTCCCCGTCTTGTCTTAAGGCGTAACAAAAGGGGCACGAATATTCCATTCAAAACAAGAAAGAAACAGGTCAAAACAAAGAGAGCAGGAGGGGAAAGTACTCCTAGGAAGAAGGCTATCAAACGTTAAACCATTGCAAGGCAGGAGTACGATGCGAAAGAGGAAACAATACAGAACAAGGAAGTCAGGCATAACTCATACTTGAGCCTTCAAAAAACGATTAATCACGAAAATACAAGAGGGGAGAACGCGCTGTATCCTTAAAGGAAAAAAAAAAGCAAGACAGTTCACAGGGGCACATCGGGCTAAAATGAAAAATTCCTCCTAGTGTTAGAAAATAACAGCAAAGAAATCCTCACAGTCGCAACACGTGACGGTCTGTGAGTGGGGTTCTTTTACAACACTCCAGACATCCTTTGATCAGGGAAGAAATCACACATCGACGACCTTTTTTTGAGCAACGGGGGCAACGAGGAAGTCTGGGGAGAAAAGAAGAAAACAATGATGAAGCGTTTGTAACTGCATCCCGTATGAAAACAAAGTGGGAAAAGATGTGAGGCGCCTCCAAAAAATTACAGGACCGTCTTCATCCCAAAAGACGGGTAGAGAAAAAAGTTTCGATGCAAAATAGGTGAAAGAATTCGCGAAAATTTGAACATACCATTGGGGGACTTAGAAGGGACTTCAATACTGTCCGGGGCCAGACCTACAAGAATAAAAACTGCTCGGCACCCACAGCAACCTGGTAGCGGCCAGAGAGGGTGCGTTATGACGAGCAAATTCTACACTAGGCCGGTGTGTAGATGGAGCCCGATCCGGAACTCAAGAAGCAGGACTAACGCATGGGACGCAAAAGGGGATGTTCAGAGAATGTCAATGGCAGATAGCACAATGGGAGGATCGGCTCATGGTTAAAATTCAAATGTGACGGAGAAAAAAAAGCACAGAGAAAAGCAGAGGGGGCGATGGGAGCACGGGGATGAAATTGGCCAGAGAGTAAATGGGGAGGTATGAGAGTCACACCTTCGGTTTGATACGAAATTAAAAAAAAGGGTTCGAAGCTGGTTAAAGACGAAAAACTAACATGCAGCAAAAAAAACGCCTTATGGGGTCTAAGCATCGGGTGCATTGCATGGAGCAAGTGAAAAAAAAGGGGAAAAACACCTGGTGGGAGGAGTAGGCCATGTTTACCAAGACCCAGGCCTAAGCGAGCAGGTAAAAGGAATTAACAAACGTTCTAAGGCGACTGAGTCAAATTGGGGTTGGGGGAGAGAAGGGTGAACGGCGAAGGTGTTTTTCGAGGGTGGGTTATTGCATGATGGAATTCTGAACAAAGGAAGAAGATGACGAAGAGAAGGATGGATTTGATCCAAGGACGGGATGGGAAAACATAATAAAGCTCCACATTGCATTTAGTGGGGTCACTAGTAGTTTGGGGATCGGATAGAACGCGGAATCCGGGGAAGAAGGGCCAGCAACGGGAAACTTTAATTGAACAAATCAATGCTATAAACGTTCAACCAAGCGCAAACAATGGGCAATTTAGTTATCCACCACAAGGTTGAATATATATAATAAATGTTTTGTTCTATCGAGAAGACAAGTACATTAGGT
>Ga0179593_1461385_pt1 | contig 10090 bp, 6 predicted proteins | sample CZODoug2_1_08_16_FD_185931 | JGI IMG/M metagenome (GOLD analysis project Ga0179593, IMG submission 185931) | Vadose zone soil fungal communities from Angelo Coast Range Reserve, California, USA - CZODoug2_1_08_16fungal (PacBio error correction) | ecosystem: Environmental > Terrestrial > Soil >...
CATAGTGCGGGGGAGAAAGATATCTGGTAGGACGGACACTGGGGGAAAATCAACTGAACAGGACCAGGGACTGCCACAAGGAATCACGATCGCGAGGGGGGCGTACCACCTCCCTACAAGAAGCGGGGGAGTTAAATTACCTACTGCAGGTTCGAGGTAGGCAACTTTTGGCAGGGGAATGGGTTATCAGAAAGAAAGCGGGGGTCATGGAAGCCAGATTCGGACGTCATTCAAAGGGAAAAAGGTGCCGATGGCAGAAAAAATTTTTCAAATAGTCGAGTTGGGGAACAAAAGGGTCCGCCGTTCTGAGGGCAGAGAGCCAGAAAGGGGGGGGGGGGGAATCAGTTTGCAAAGATTCAGCGGGAATTGTGGAAATCTTTAGGTGAGGGCGCAATGCACATGTCAATTCAGCCAAGCGCATACAATTTCGAACCTGTGCATAGCGATGTCCCTCCAAGGGGAGCAGGGGGGTGAAGGGGGAAGGGGACCCTCTGAGATATATGGACAAACTGGGTCTGAACCCATAGCTCTCCACCCTGGGTACCTGGGTGTGCATGGGCAAGGAATGGAAAGTGGGGTCACAAGCTGGCGGCATAGTATACATAAGGTAAAAACCATCGAACCTGAAACATTGTAGTATATCGTTTTTTCCAGCAAAAAGGGATACAACGTCACGTGCAAGCTGCCCTCCAAAGAAATTGGGGTTCTGTAGGGTGTGTATACAAGTGGGAGAAAAGGGAGGGAAATGGGGGGACTAAATGGAAAAAAGAAATTAATTCCAACCCTAAGCAGGTCTTATCAAGTGGCGGCCATTGACAAGGAGGGGGGAGGACATCAGCTACAAAAAGATGGGGTCTGCACAAGGAAGTTCCAAAATGGCCGGTCCTTTCCCGCCGCTTGACAAACAAATGATGAGAGACTAGAAAGGAGTCCAAAAGGAAGAGCTTTATGTACAACTACAAAAAAAGGGACAACAGAAACAGGTCGGGAACCGTTCACCTTGGATTCCCAAAGTATCCTGCACGGTGGTCGGGGAAAAGGGTGTGGTCGGAACACCCAATCCGGGGGGTGAAGGGGGAAAAAAAGTCCCGTTTCATTGAGGGGGGAACAAACCCGCAACAAAGCTCAGTGGAGACTTAGAGCCTACGCCTATGTGTGGTAGAAGGTGTGCGTGGTGGAAAAAAAACCCCCGGGGGGGGGGGGAGGAACTCAAACCCGGCTAATCTCTGCCCCAAACGTCTTTTCAAGAAAGGACGAAACGAACTGCCCGCCACCACCAGAGGACCCGGGCCCTCCTGCGGTCGCGTGGTAAGTTTCTCGGCAAGGGGGGTCAAGGACGGAGGGGACCCAGGGGACGTAGAGAGGGGGACGGTCATTAACCGTTAACTCTTGAGAGATAGAGTATGAATAACGAGAGGAAAAGTCACCCAAAGGCTGACCTCTTTCAGAGGAAGAGGGCTCCCTCCCAGCAGCTTGAACGGGGGAGTCTCGCCTCGTACGTTCCGTCGAAGGCATTGATGCTACGGTTACCGAAACCCCCTAAAAAAACCTCCAAGGCTAAACAGAAAGAAAAGAAAAAAAAAAAATGCGCTGTGAAGGGGGGGAAGAGCCGGAAAGAAAGCCCAGCTCGCTGACAACGGAGTCAAGAAAGGACGGGGAGTCCGAGCTCCTGACGAGAACTATAGGAGCCAGAGGGCAAAACTCTATACTCTGCGTTCCCAATATAACCAAGAAAAAAAGCGAAACGCCGAAAAGAGAGACAAAAACACACGGAAAGGAAGATATTTTCTGCCTCGTAAGGGAGGACCGCGGGGCTTTCTTGACGCACAAAGTTCGTCAAAACTCACTGGAAATGGGGAAGAAAACTCGATAAGAGGGGCACGCGCCTCTGTAATCGAGCGGCGGGAACTGGGTTCCTAGACCGAGGGGGACTAGGGGGGAAAACAGGGCAAAAAAAATAAAAAAATACGCGCTTTTGTATCGGATGGGGGAGAGTGTTGTGGAAAGGAGGCGGGATAGGGCGGGGGAGGGGGTAATTGTCGCTGAGAGCGGCAGCTTATATAGGAAACAATTCAATCGGAATGTCCTCACGGAGGGGGTAAAGGGAAGGAAGCCACGAGGAGGGTGGGTCTCCTTTCCTACTCTAGACAAACTCAGAATAGAGGGAAACCAGAGACCGGTAAATTAGAGAATCTCCCTTCCTCAGGGACCGTGACGTCGAGACGAGGAAATCAGGCGGGCCCTCAGGAAAAAAACCTAAAGCGAGGCGGCCCCGGTAAGACGGGACTGGGGTGGTTTGAGGGCAAGGTCAGAAAACGGGGGTGGACGGCCTGTTTTAGGTTGTGAGAGGAGGGCCTAGAGCGTATGAAATCCTGTGAGAGGGTAGAAGGGGCGTAGTGCAATTTTGAGGTGCGTGTGGGGGAAGAAAGAATTTCATTCTTCCCCTAAGGGGAACGGTGTTGTCTTCTGAACCGTTAGTAAATGATCATTGCTACGGAGATCCAAAAAAGGGAGAGAACATCGATTGGGAAAGAGGGGGATGGGGGAGTGTAGTGGTAAGAAAGAGCAGCCGTGTTGGCGAAGAGGAGAAAAAGGGGGGCGTGTCGTCAACGTAAAATAGAAGCAGGGTTTGAAAAAAAAGGAAGTCTTTAAAACAAAAGGCTGATGTAATCAAATCTGGACGATAGAGAATTGACTAGTAGAAAAGTACTTCAGGAACTCTGGGGGCCGGCCAAAATGCGGTATGATCATTGGAAAAAAAACATGTGTACGCGCACAAGTCAGGCGCATATGCAAGGTTAGGGGTAGCAGATCTGCAAAAAGATGACGCCCTTGACGGCTTGGGAAGGGAGGGAAAAGTGGGGGGTGAAAAAAAGGGGTACTCTAGCGAACAAAAAAGTGACCCATCTTGGAAAAAGTGTCGGAAAAGCACAAAAGTACCCTTTTGCTGTTTTGAACCATGGTCCAGAGGGGACATAGGGTATCGTCGAAAACTGCGACGGAGGGAAAATGGTCGGAGTCTAAAAATGGGGAAGTGAGCACTGCGGGGCGAAGTTGATTGAATTTGGCGAAGACCAAACTGGGATTTCAATAACCCTGGTTGGACATTCCCCGCTTGAACGGGAAAAAACAAAGTCGTCGGGGAAAACCTGTTCGCACGGCACCGAATTCAAAAAACAGCGAGGGGCAACCACTTTAACCGCGCCCACTTAGCCTTCACGTGGAAGGCTGCCCTCTAGACGGCATGAGAATGCAAACGAGGAGCTGCTCGAAACAGCCATACAAAACGTTGACTCGTAGTCGGAGAGGAGGGTCTCATAGCAATAAACCGATTCGTGTAGGGAAAAAGAACGAAGGGGCAGCTTACATCTGAAATCGTCTGACTTTGTCGGCATCAATGGGGAACTGGAAAAAAACGAGTGAGCGAATGGCAATTTACCACGAAAACAACCCTAAGCGCTCACAACAACAGGAGTTCAGACCAAGGGAGGCTCCGGGCTATTGGGTAGCGACCTTCGCGAAACGTGAGGACCAAAACCCTTGATAAACAACAGCCAAAAAGAAGGTAGACGGTCACTCACCCGAGGGCAAAAGTTCCCTACCGAAGAACGTGGTGAGGGGGGAGAACCCGCGGTTCAAACAGGCGGGGAAAGAGGAAATGCTATGCCTGGTAATGGATAAAGCGACGAAAGAAGAGAAGGTATCTCAACGGAGCAGTCCGCGGTCGACCTACATTCTAGGGCGATGTAGAAGGTGGGGAGATGGGGAAAGTGGTGTGGCCTCGCTTGGTTGAAATTCAATGTCGTTCGACAGGTCGTCAATGCCTGCAAGTGAAAGGGGATATAAACACTTCCAAGCAGGGGGGGTTGGAAACTCAGGTTCACCCATTTTGCCGGGAGGGAAAACATTCCAAGTTAGGGAAACAATACCATTTGCGGCAAAGCTGGGAAAAGAAGAGCACTTTCCCTCAACAGCGTGCGAGACGTACCCTTAACGAGGGAAAAAGGATTTTCAACACGAGGGGGTGGACTCGGGTGGCCAAACAACTCCACAAGGCCTTTTTTGCAAGGCCGGGAACTTTGGCCAAGTGAGTACTCTGTTTGTGATATAGCGGGAAGAAGAAAAATGCAACAGAGGGAAGGGGTGGGGCGTAATATATCTTGGCAGAATCGGCGAGAGAGCGGGCGTTCACCTTTCAAGAAAGGGCATCAAGAAAGGGGAGGATAAAGGGTATAGAAGGGAAGGACTAAATTACAGAAGAACAAACAGGCCACTTTAATGAAGAGGGTCTGAATGGTTAGGGGCATAATTCCAAAGAGGGGGTGAATTAACATCCTACCGAGTGGTCTTGCTGCCAAAATGAAATTCAGAAAGCCCCTGTCAAGGTTCCCCCTCCGAGAACCCGCCTTGCAAGGGGGAGAACCGTCCTCGCAACAGAGCTGGTGGGAAAAGAAGGAAGGAAAAACCACCGCAAGAAAAAAGCGGCGTGAACCCTCGGATCACCTGCCTTTTCTTATCCAAATGGAAGCGGATCTTCACCCGTTTCCTCCAGAAACAAGGACTTTCAGTAAAACTCGTCGTCTCCCCAAAGCAAAAAAAAGAATCAGAAGCCAACGTGAGCCCGACAGTTCATCCCCACAAGAGGAAAAGTCCACCCACCAAAAGCCGGGAAACTAGGGCTCACCCAAGAGGCAAGGGCCAGTCTAAAAATTGAAGACCACCCACAGGTCCTGTGGAAAAAGGAATCGCGTGCTGGAGTTCAGAAGAAAGAGGGGCCGAGTCGACGTCAAAGCCCGCGGTCTGGAAACGGGAAGGGCGCGTTCTAAGGAAAGAGGCGAAACTGGTATGAGGTAAGACAGGTCGCCAAACACACAGACTAGCCTTTCATTTCACCAGCGAAGCCCGCCAGTTAAAACACGAGGGAAGAGTAAAGTCTTGCGGGGAACTGGGGAAAACGCTCGGAAGAAAGTGCTGCGAACGCGAGAACCACCGATCAAAGCCCTCAAGAACCAGCGCCACACGAACAAAAAGGAAGGGTCCTTCCAGAAAAAATAAAACCATCAAAGTGACGCTGGGAGGGGCTCTCGCTAAAGGCTCTCGTCTTTGACCGTCACCATACAGGTGTTCCTCTAACAAGAGAGGGGAAAGGACCCAAAAACGGAAGCCAGACAGGAAAACTTAAAACAAACTTAAAAGAGGAGATGGTGCTGCAGGCGTCTCGCGCTGTTCTAAGTTCCGCCTTCTTCGGGGGCAAACAGGTGCCGAGTCATAGTCGGAGCAGATACGGACGCAGTCTTGTCATCGGAGTGGGTTAACGGGGGGGGAGGGGAAGGTCAGAAACGGGATATCAGCAATTGTGCTTAGTTGGTTGGAGAGTTTTGGGGGGCGGAAAAAACCGGGGAGACGTTGGAGAGGTGGAAAGAGCGGGGGGTCAGACGAGAAGGCAAAAGGTAGACTGTCCAATGCGTTCGCCCTTGGCAGGGTCGGAAGATCTTGGACGATCTGAAAAATAGTTGGGGGGGGGATTAGTGCTCCTGACGCTCAGGGTCAGGGGGGGAACGTCGCTAAACGGAACCTTTACCTGAAGCTCCATCTCCTCGTCGCGCAGACATGCAGAAAACGCCTCGCGCGGCCCCGAAAGGAATTGGGGGGGACCGGGAGGGAGGACACTGGAATACGTTGAAAGGGGGCAGGGAGGTGGTGGTGCGTCGGGAAGGTTAGATCGTGACAATTTATCTGAGTCTCGTAGGCTGATTGGTAGGAACTGAAGAAGGGGGGTCGTTTTTTGGGGGGGAACCGGGGGAGGTGCCCTGAAATGAACGGTGTTGTCTTCTTAAGACTAGGGGGGGGGGCTTCAGATCAATCCAACGGGAAAAATTATCCATGAATACTAAAAAATAGGTTGGCGGGGGGGCCGGGAGGGGAGGGTAATCACAAGACGAAAAGACCCGGTGAGGGAAGAGGTGTCACTCTCGTTAATTACGGGAAAGCGGCGAGAAAGAGGGAAAGAGATGGGGGAAGAGAATATCTTGTTGTTCCCCCATATCGAGATTATGGCCCGGGTAACGATGGGGCCTTAAGAGAAGGTTTTGGAAGGCAGAAAGGGGACTCTAAGCAGGAGTTATACACCACGTACGGTGTAGGCTTCCTATGCAAATGAAGGTTTATCGGGGACAGAGATTTCGCCCTGTTCTTGGGGGGTGAGGGTGTTCCTTGACATATTTATAACTCGCGAATGAACCCGATGGGGGTAAAACAAACTCTTGGCCATCGGAATTCAAAAAAACCCGGAGACTGGTGACAAGATCAAAAACCCCGGGAGAAGGGACTATAAGTAGTTAATCAAATTGAGGGAAGGGGAGGAGAGCACATATGCAAAGGGTTGGATCACGGGGGTCAAGTGAATAGGTGCGAAGAACACCTTTCATAACCTGGATGTGGGCCAAAGGATTGAAAAACCGCGTTGACGAATGTCGCCACAGAGAGGACGGGACGAGGCACTTCGAAAGTCGAAAACCGGAATAAAAAAAACAAGAAACCAAAAAATTCTGCCATGTCATAGGTAGTAAGAAGAAGCCAGAGAAATGAGCCCGCAGGGGGAGGCGGTCCTCCAGGACCAGAAGGCGAGAGGGGGGACCGAGTTGGACCAAAGAAAGAGGATGGTTTCGCAAAGAGGTAGGGAGCACTTGAAGTGATAGGAAAGACGAGTGGTTGCTTGTGTCAAGTTAAGGTCCGAATTGAGCGATCGTCCCAGTTTGGGAAAAAAAAAGAAAGGAACGGGAGACGCCCTAAGGCGAGATCTCTCTCACACAGGATATGAAAGAGAAAGGACCCGCTATGGGGGGGGAGTATGGACAGTCTCTAACCCGTCACATTAATTTCACCCAGAAATCCTCACTAGATCGATGGGAGGGACTCAACCGTCCAATCTGAGAAAAAGCGAATTCCGACGGGGGGTCGTTGGAATCGAAAAACGGGAGGAGAGGGGAGTAATGGGTATCGGAAGCAAAATGTAAGTCTCATTACGTAAGGTACGCGCGAAAAGAAAGAAGTTGGGGGAAGTGGAGAAGGGGTGTGCCGACGAGGGTGGAAAGAGGTGCGCCGGGCGAGTGCACTCGTCAAGCCTGCACTGGGGAACTAGGGGAACGATAATCACAAGTTCAAGAAAGGGGAGGGATGGGTGCAATGTGAAAGATGGAGTGAAAGTGCAATGCGCAAGAAATTCAATTTGGGCGCCGTTAGACATCCAATTTGGGAAGAATGATCCACTCCATTTTCTCCTCCAAGGGGAGAAAAAACTCAATAACCTTATGGCTCGGGGGTGGTGAGCTTTAAACAAGCAACAAAAAGTGAAGTTGTCAACTTTCCGAAATGCAAAGAGTTTTGTTTCACGCTTTTGGAGGCGAGATCAAAAGACCATCGAAGGGAAAAGGCAAGGCGTAATATATTCTTTGCAGACGGGCTAAATCACCTTTCTCTGGAAGCAATCAAGAAATTGGTGCGGGGAAAAAGTGTTTACCCGTGGGGTATAAAGGGTGTTTCGGGGCCATTAGACGACCATGGAGTGCCAGACAGGAACGGAGACCAGAAAAAAAACTGAGGGTGAGTAAAGAAGAATTCTGTCGAAAAAACTGTTACATCATCTAATTGGAAGAACCAGCAAGCCGCACAGCAGGTCCTCCGCTTCTGGGCCCCGGCCTCAAAGACAGTGAAGCCATTGCAAAGAGAGTAAAGAAAGAAAAATCAGGGCCTGCAGCGCGGGGAGCTTACACGCCCCCTTCCAAAACCCTCCGATTCTAGTAACCTTGGCTCTTGGATACAGTAGAATGAGAAAAGGAGAGCCAAAGGGCAACAAGGTTCGACGTTTCAGGGACTAGTTCCCCAACAATCGAGGAATGGGGGAGCAACGAAATCAGAACTACGAAGCCTATTGGTTAAAAAGAACCCACCTCACTCGCTCCACACCAAGAGAAACGGAAAGGAGGGGACCACCGGGGAAACCAGTCTCCGAAACAGTGCCCCGTCCCTACCCAGACGCATGGTTCTTTCCCTAAGAGTCTTAAAGTTCTATCTCTAAGTCGGGAAGGTCGAATTCAAAGTGAAAAGGTTACTTGAGAGGGGGGGGTTTAAAGGAGGGAGCGCTTTATTATTACGAAGGACACTTTCGACAAAACATTTCCTCCCGGAAAGTCACCTCTTAAAAAGCCCGCAAGACGCAAGGGCGAAAACTTGTACAAGTGAAGGTCCATTGGAAAAAGCCAGTACTCCCTTCCGTCGAGAAGTGCCCTTCCAATCTCCAGAGAACCAGAAACCCGGGAAGAAAAGAAAAAACTCAGAAACAACATACATCGGGAAAGCCGGAAAGGTTGGGGGGAGAGTCCATATCGGCAGGCCATAAAAGAAAACCGAAGAGAAGGACGATGACGCGTACTCCTAATCAGAAATTTTATGGACTCTTGCGCGTTGCCCAGGGAGGACAGGCTTCAATAGAAAAAAGGAGACACTCCAATGCAACCAGAGACTCAACAACAACAACTTAGAGGGAAAGAATATTGGATGGGCGTCGTAGCGAGGAGTATCGACTCCGGGGGGGGAAACCCACTGGTGCAAACCTATCTGCGAGTCCTTATTGAGGAAGCAGAGGGGGAGACGACTGCGACTCGGATGGCCGAGCAATCAGGAAATCAGATTTTGGGAGTAGGGATTTTTGTGGAGAGTGGGGGCGGATCGCGGGGGGGGGGGGAGAGGTTTTGGAAGCGACAGCGTGCGGCGTAGAGGCTCGACAGTTCGTTCCCCAGCAGCGTGCGCCTTGTAGAGAGGAAAAAAGAATGGACGGGGGGGGGAAGGAGGGTGGCGACAGGGAAGAGAGGGACTCCTCAATCTCTCGACAGAAACGGGTAAAAATGGAAAAGTCGAATCAGTCTGTAGGGCGCGCTTCAAGACGGCGCATACATGATCAAATGCTTCCCAGGTGGGGGGGGTGGGAAAGGAGACGGGCTTTAAGGGGAGCAAGAGGTTAGCCGCCGGTGGGGTGAGACTTTGGTCGGGAAGTTTTCTATTTCTATAAAACGAGCTTATGCTGATTGGGGGGAAAAATCCACGTGGCGTTGTTTGGACCTGTGGTCCCTGAAAACGGACGGTGGTTTTCCTTCTTACTTGGGGTCAGAATCAGCAGCCATTTGGATGGAGAAAGGAGGAATAATGTCACGAACGATTTCGGGGGCAGGATGGTAGTGGGGAGTTGTAGAAAGAAACAGCCGGCTTTTTTCTGATCAAAGTGGGCGGTCGCAAAGGCGGAGGTCCATCATCGGCTCTAAAAGACGTGAGGAGGGGGGCAGAAAAAAAACTCTGGCGTGCGGGAAAAGATATGCCTGTACAGCTAGACCAGCGTCAGGATGGAAAAAAGGTTGGCTCAAGGTGTAAAGAAAATTAAAATACAAAAAAGTCTGAGGAGCGATGCGTTAAGGTTGGGAATCTGCCATAAAACCCTTGACGAAGAGGGATCGAGGGTGGCCTTGACATAATAAGACAAGAAGGGGGGACCATGAAAGCGTAAAGTGCCCACCTTGGTGGAGATCGGGGAAAGCAACCGGTCCCATAAGGGTACATAAGGAGGTACACGGAATCAAGCTTGGAAAGGGGGGAGTCGCTGTGCCCATCACCGAAAATTATCAGCACAGTCGAAATTTACATCAGGGCTAACCCCCCGGGTGAAGTGAAGACCAGGTCCTGAAAAGAGGAAAAGGGGATGAGGGGAAGGGGGGAAAATTACGGAATCAATTGACGAACGGCGGAAACCTATAACCCGCGCTACACGTGCCCTCGCCAAACTTGCCATCGGTCGTCAAGAGGAGGAGGGTCGACGCGAAGCGACGTCAAAAAAGGGGAAAAAACAAGAGTCACAGGGAGGAGGGGGGACCTCCATTCCGCCCCGAACGTTGAAAAGTCCAAGAAGAAAGCGGACCGGAATAAGACATCACTCCCCCGATTCGGGGAAAAGTTAGTGCTCCCTTACAGCGCAAGGGATGTGTGTCGGGAACTTGAACGAGTGAGCGATAAGGGAGGGAGAGCCCGGAGCGCCTAACTATGA
>Ga0179593_1608529_pt1 | contig 10090 bp, 15 predicted proteins | sample CZODoug2_1_08_16_FD_185931 | JGI IMG/M metagenome (GOLD analysis project Ga0179593, IMG submission 185931) | Vadose zone soil fungal communities from Angelo Coast Range Reserve, California, USA - CZODoug2_1_08_16fungal (PacBio error correction) | ecosystem: Environmental > Terrestrial > Soil >...
TTTCTTGTCGAAAAGGAAGGAAGCGGGAATGCCTTCGTCACCGAGTCGGTCCGTTCGTTCGTGTTTTGCGCGGGAATGGAAAGTGAAGGAGGGGGACAACTCTTCCATATTAACTAAGGCCGAGGGAAAAAATGGGAAAAGGGGGAGGGGAGAAAAAAAGATCCGAACCGCCTTCTCTTGAGTCTTCTACCCGTATGCGACCAGTCGTTTTCTCCCCAATGTGTAGGAAAAAAAAAAGAAGGGGGGGGGATTGTGCCAGTCTGTTCCAACTAAAAAAGAAAGAGGGATCTTGACCGGGCTACACTCTGCCGAGGAATTCGTATTTTGCCGTAAGGAAAAAAAAAAAAGGGGGGGGGGGAGGGTCCCCGTCGTTCAAACGGGTCCGGCAGGAATACTAGGAAAGTAAAGAGAGAAAACAAAACGAAAGGATGGGAGAAAAGAGAGATTGAACCGGCCGATCTGAACCGCCGAGCGTTCCTGCCGAAACAAGGGGGAAAAGGGGGAAGGAAGCTACTTCACCGTCCGGCGGCACATGGAAAGGAGAGGAAGGGAGACCAGCGGTCAAGAATCAGTCCGCGTGGAGCTTGGGGAGGTGGAGCCTCCCTGAAGGAAAAAGAAGGGAAGGAGAAAGGTACTCCCTGTGGGCGGAAAAACGAACATGGGAGAAGAGGGGAGACGGAAGCTGCGTGAAGACAAAAGGAAACGAGCGACTCCCATTTCATGGTTTCCAGAGGAAGGAGGGAAGGCAAAGGGGGAACGCCACGGGGGGGAAGGGGGGAAAAGGAACACAGCCGCCCCCCGACGAACGGCAAAAAGATCCGCAGTACAGAAAAAAAAAGAAAAACTAAATTGATTGTGGAGGAATTCTTGCAAGGGGAAAAAAGGGGGGGAAGCTTTACCCGACCGAGAAGGAAGTGTGCATGCTCGACAAGTTCGCAAAGCGCCTCGTAAAGAAGAAAAAAAAAGGGAGGGAGCAGCTCGCGGCCTTGCTCGGACCAGGAAGGGACCTGGTTTCGCAGAGACCTACGGGCCCAGCCGCCCTGTTTATCGTCCCACAAAAAGGAAAGGAGGAGTTGCCCAGCTTGGTCCGCCATCTTAAACAAGGGGGGGAAAAAAAAAAAGACGGACTCCAGGTCCCTGCGTGGAGTTCTGCAAGCGTTCGCGTCAGTCGGAAAAGGGGAAAAGGGGGAGAGGTAAAAAAACTTTCCTCTGTTAGGGGAAAAAGGAGGGGAGGTGGTGTGGCTTTTTATGGACCCCAGCTCGCCGCTCTTGGGAAAGGAAAGGGGGGGAGATGAACCTTCACTAAGGGGGGGAGAAGGTGGTGGTGTCCAAAGCCTTGGCGCTTCGCCGGAAGAAAAAGGGGAATAGGCCTCTTAACTCCTCGGGGGGGAAAAAAGAAAAAAGAAGAGGTTGTTGATAGTTAAAGCTGTTTGCCCGGAGGGAAAAGAGAAAAAAGAGTCCTGTGGACGAGAAGAAACCTCTTGTAAGGGGGTCCAGTCGTTTTCTGCGCTTACAACTAACAAAAGAAAAAAGGAGGGACGGGGCTGTCACGAAGAAGGGGAGAAGAGGTCTTCGTGGGCACGAAAAAGGGAACACGACTTTCCCTTTAAGTTAACCACCCATGTCGTGCCCCGTCTCGCCCAAAGAAAAGGAAAGTCTGTCCTCTCTACAGGGGCCCTTCTAGCATGGAATTGACGGCCGAGACTCACACGCCGAAAAAAAAATGCTTCGGGTCCTCCTGGTGAAGAAGGGAAAGAAGGAAAGGACACTTTGTAACGCCCCCGATGTCGCAGAGGAGGAAAGGGGTTTCTCTGGTGGATGGGAGGGGGAAGAAAGAGGGGTCTGATCTAAGACAGGACTCTCTTGGCAGAAGAAGGGAAAAGAGGGGGAGGGGGGGGAGGGCTTCCATCACTGTGTGAAGGAATATGAAATTTTCCCAGCTTCATGGAAAGGGAAAAAAGAGGGGGATTCTTTCCTTTTCGGGGAGTTGAAAAGGGGGGCGCCATCATAACAGCAACGTTTTCGGGAAAAAGAGCCTGGCTGCAAGACGCGGAAAGAAAGGGGAAAGAAACTTTTGCTTGGTGTCCGAGGGAAAAAAGGAAGGGGGGGGGGGGTTGACCACGCAGAGAGGGGCGGGCCAATCCATTTGCCTTTCTTAACCACTCTTAAGAGGGAAGAAAAACCTGGCTTAATGTAAGAAGGAAAAAAAGCCCAGGAACCTGGTCCATCCAATTGCGAGGGGGGGAGCCGAGAAAAGAAGGAAGGAATGCGTTCTGTTAAATTCACATTCTCCGTGCCTCCTGAGAGGGGAGAGACTTCTAGCCTTCTCTTAAAGAAGGGAAAGACTTTGCATTCGAGGTCCAAGCCTTTCGGCCCGAGAAGAAAAAAAGGGAGGGGGAAAAGGGAGGATTAAAATAGAATAGATTCTGAAAAGAGAAGGGAGGGGGAAAAGAAGGCGCTTCAGGCAGGAGTACTAGCAGGCTCTCGTCTCGATAAAAAAAAGGGAGGCACTTCTACTTGCTGGAAAGGGACAGTTCACGACCCGAGCTGGATGCCAGAAAAGGAAAAATGAGCCTCGGGATAAAGGGAATCTTCCATGACGAGTGGCCGCTGGTCGAATCGGAATCGGGGGGGGGGAAAAAAGGTGCTACTCTCACAATAAAAGAGAGGGGGGGCAGGGCGCTCTACAAAAAAACGTATCAGGATGTTTGCTTCCGGGAAGATATTTGCATCCATTCGAAGGAAGAAAAAAAAGGTGATGATGGGGGGTGGGGGGCACCAGGCAACTCCTGACCAGAAAAAAGGAGGCTTTAAAGAAAAGAAAGTGGGAAGGAGAAAACAGTTCGTTGAAAGCCCTCGATTCTTCGGCAGGGGAAAAAAAAAAAAGTCTGTCCGTCAGAAAAAAGCGCATGCCCACCAGAAAGCAATAGCGTGATGCGCTGCTCCATCAGGAAAGGGAAAAGAAAAGGAAGCCGCCACCGTAAGCGAGGGAAGGGGAAAACGAAGCAGGCAGGCTGCCTGCTTCGGGTTTGATCTCTGGCCGTCTAGGAAAGGGAAGAAAAAGAAGGGTTAGTCCTGCATTTCTCTTCCAGAACTAGGAAGAAAGGAAGGTAGTGTGCGAGCGGCACTGGGGTTACCCCGCCCCCGGCCATTCTGTACCAAAAGAGGAAAGGAAAAGGCACCCTCCGCCCAATGACAGGGGAAAAGGGAAAAGAAAAAAAAAAAGCGTCCGGTAGTTGGGTCGCGAACTCCTGGCAAATACCGAAAGGGAGGGGGTAATCCACAAAAAGAACGCTCCTGTCCAACTTGCCGTGTCCCAAGGAAAGAAACCGCTTGAACGCATGCAACAAAAAAAAAGGAGGGCGACCTGCAGGGTTTCCCGCGGATTTCCGCGGCGTATCGAAGGAAAGGGGGGAAGAAGCGGTTCGGGCCAAAAAGAAGGTTTCATCGACATTAAAACCCAGGTCAGCCCGCCGCCCCAGCTCGTCGATCTGGCGGGGGGGAAGGGAAAAGAAAAAAAGAGGGAGTAACCGCCCCACAACAGCGGAAGTGTGGGGGAGGAGGGGCCGACGTAACTGGCTGCCCATCGCTTCAGTACTGACGAGAAAAAGGAAACCCCCCCCCAAACAAAAAAAGGGAACCGTCCGGGAAGGCAGCCGTACACGGGCTGTCGGCGGGGAAGGAAAAGGAATCACAAAAAAAAGAGAAAATGTTCTTTTGAACTATAAACATGGGCGCGTGGAAAGAAAGGAGGACCAGGCTGCCAGGCGGGCTCGCTTCCGAGCTAAGGCCTGATGCTTGCTCAAAAGAAAAGGAAGGGGAAAAATTCTTTTACCGATCGCTGAGAACGTGGGGGAGAAAAAAGAGCCGCCGATGGCGGAAAAGCTGTCGTCACGCCTACCGGCAGGACTTGCCAAGGGGGGGAAAAAAAAAAAAAAAAAAAAGGGGGGAAATGCTCCAATTTCTTTCCGCGGCAAGGAAGGAAAAAGGAGTCGGGGGGCGCGGGGTCATGGCGCCCGGTCCACCCTTTCCAAGGGGAGGGAAAGAAAAAAAGGGGAAAGGGGGGAGTCCGCTCTTTCAGAAAGCGCGCAGATCAGACGGAAAAAAGAAGGGAGGAAAAGAGGCGACCTTCAGTTTTTTTCGCCAAGGGGAGGACAGTCGACGCCAAAGAAGGAGGGGTTGCCAGTCGCTTCCCCTCCCAAAAAGAGAAAAAAAGGGGAAAGGGGGAAAGAGGGAACCTGCTGGTCCATCAAAGGATTCGAGTTGCCGTCCGGCAGATGCCTTTCCAGGTTCCGGGGGAGGGAAAAAAAAAAGAAAAGGAGGAATCGCTCGGCGTTCATATCGGGACAGGGGGGGGAAAGAGATATCAAGAGAAAGATTGACCGGCCGCGACTGTAGATCGTCTGCCGACCTTTTGGTACCGGGGAAGAGAAGAAAGGGAAAAAGGGCCGTACTGCACCCTCGATTCCATCAGGGGGGGGGGAAAAAAAAAAAGGAGTACATCGTTTATCGTGGGTAGTTGGAATCCGCCCTTGCCAATACAAAGAGGAAAAAGAGGGAATCCCGCTTGTTGTCTAAAACGACGGGGAGAAGAAGTCCAAGAAGAGAAGGAAGCGTACTCCCCCCCGGTGGAGAAGGCGTCTCTGGACCGTGGCAAAACTTGAACGCCCAGTGAAAGGTGGACCTGGCCCAGCCCTGCACGAGAAAAAGAGGGAAAAGAAGTCTTCCGAGGGAAGGGGGGGGGGGGATCTTGCAAGGTAGGCCGGTAGGGTGAACCGACAGCTTTACCAAAGAGGGAGGGCAACTGCGGGCCTTTGTACCTGCTGCTAGGAAAAAAGCGCCGGAGGTAAATCCCGCCACGCTATGCTTGAGGCAAGGGGGGGGAAGGTTTCTAAGGAAAAAGGGGGGACACCCTGGTTCCGCTAGAACGACGGGCCCAAGCCGCCCCTGTTTATAGGAAAAAAGAAAAGGAAAGGTGCTTTGCAGGAGGGGGGGAAGGACACGTGTACGTCATGAGGTCCCGGCTGTGAATGGGGGGGAGAAAAGGAAAGGAGCGAATGCTATGGCAGCCCAGAAGGAGGGGAGGAAGAGAAACGGGCCCGCGGGTGGGGCTGTGGTTAACCTAGGGGGAAAAGGGGGGGGGGGGGTCTTTTAAATTTTCCCGAAAATAAGGGAGGTCTGGCTGCCAGTGGCCAATGTCGATGAACCGTCTCAGAGGAAAGCGTTGGGGGTCCGCACCGACGGGAAGGGAAGGGGCCTGGATCGACGCGCTTAACTCCGCCGGGGAAAAAAAAGAGACCTCCGGTGGAAGGAAAGGTCCATCGGGTTTTTCCTTATAATTTTTTTCCAGGCTTATGCCTTTGAAAGAGAGAGGAAAAGGAGGATTTCCCGGGCGCTTACAACTACCGGACTCTTCTTTCCTAAAAAGAAAGGAAAAGTCATTCTTGCGAGGGGTAAGGAAAAGAAAAGCCTTCCCTTTGTTACTCCATGGGGAAGGAGAAAAAAAGGAGGGGGGACTTCTCTTCCACACGACCATGCATGCAAAAGAAAAAGGGGGAAGAGTTCGGTCGACACTGCAGGCTACCCCCCTTGTAAAGGGGGGAAGGAAGACTCCTAGACTCAACTCCTAAGCAGACACAAAGGGGTACGCCGGTTAATATTGTGCAAAGTAAACTCTTACCGTTGGCGGCGAGCCATAGTTCAAGGAAAAGAAAAAAAAAAGGAAAGACTATTTGCTCTGTTTGGCTGGAGGGAAAAGGAGGATCGGAACCGACTCGTTGCTCGACGCTCCGGCCTCCTAAGCGAGGGGAAAAAAAAAGAACCGCAATTCTGTTCCAGGGAAGGGGGAAGATGGGGTCGTCGTGCGGGGTGGATCCCTCACAACAGAACGTTCGTGTTTTGGAGGAAGAGAAGGGAGAAAAAGACGCAAAACTCTCCTTATACGTGGAGGGGAAAAAGGAACATTTTAACCAACGCGCGTTGATTGTGCGCTTCCGCCACAAAGGAAGGGAAACGCTTCCGCTTCGAAAAAAGGAAAGAAGATTCCACGTCGGAAACACAGCATGCCTATCCCTGAGGTCTCTGGTCTCAGCAGAAGGAAAAATCACTTCGGGCTTCGCGGTCCATGGGATAGGGGGGGGAAAGGGGCAGGCGGGATCCGGAAAGGGGCGAGCCTCTTCGTACTCTGCATTGCCTGAGGCAAAGGGGAAAGGAGGAAAGGAAAAGAAGAAATCCTCATCATCAAAAAAAAAAAAGACGTGAAACGGTCGTGCTCGGTCATTAAACGCTAATTCAAAGAGGCGCCGGCAATTGCCGAGTACGAGAGAGAAGGAAGAAAAAAGAAGGCACGGTGCGCGTGCTGTCCTTGGAAAAGGGAAAGGAAGAAAAGGGGCCGACTACCTCTCCGCTGGACCATGAGCTCTTTATAGGGAGGAAAGAAGGAGGAAAAAAAGAAGACTCTTTTCTCTGGGTCCAGGAAGAGGGAAGGGGGGGGGGGAAAAGCGTCACATCACGCGCGTGGGTCCACCTGTTCTTTCGCGAAAAAAAAAAAGGTCATATATTGTTGAGGAAGAAGAAAAAAAGGCGCACACGAACGGTTTGCTGATGGCGGCACCACGGCAAAGGAAAAAAATGCGTAAAAAGGGACGATGGGCCCCAGGCGCAGGCTAAAACATTGTGAGGGGGGGGAGAGAAAGGCCGGAGCTGTCGAGCCACGCAGGGAGGGAAAAAATGCTCACGCAAGGGGGCAAAAGGCGCAATAGCGTGATGCGCTCGCAATCTTGTCCTGGGAAGGAAAAGAAGATAGTCGTGCCATCTCACCGCGACACAGGAGGAAGGTGATGTCTCGGCCGTCTAAACCCTGAGCTAGCAGCGGCCCGTGAAAAAAAGAGGACCCGCCAGAACGAGGAACCGAAAGGGTCGTTGGGAACGACGGTCACGACATGGGTGGTTTTACCCGCAAAAAAAAAGAGGGAAGGAGGAGGGCCGAAGAGGCGCTTCACCAAGAGAAAGAAAGGAAAAAAAAAGTAGGGCCCAGGGTGGCGTAGCGGAGTCCGTTAGTTGTAAGCTCAGAACTCCTGGGAAAAGAAAAAGAGAAAAGGAAAAAGCGCTTATGTCCACCTTCTCCGGTACAGAAGGGAGAAAAAAGGGACCAACCGAATTTGGCATTCCACAACTCCTTACTTCCCGAGAAAGGGAAAAAGGGGAAGGGGAGTCCTCTGCTATCCATTCCGGAAAGGGAAGGGGGGAAAAAAAAGAGTCTTGATCTCTTCTACGTTCATCGAAAAAGGAAAAAGGGGAGAAAAAGAAAGCGGGCATTTCAAACTCCACCACACAGAAGAAAAAAAGAGGCCCGTTTGCGGGACAGCGTTTAGCTCTCTCTACCGTAAGAGGGGGGGGGGGGAAAAGGGGATTACTCTAATCTGCTGAGAAAAAAAGGACACGGTCTGGTGCCGGAATCTGGCGACTTCATCCTTTACAAAGGAAGAAAAAAGGGATGTACTATAAACATTGCGGAGTGGGGAAAGGAAAAAGAGGGGACTCAGGCTGTTCCTCTCCTCCTGTCCTATCAAGGCAGAGAGAGGAAGAAAGAAAAAAAAACATAGCGTGGGCGGATCTTTACCTATGAGTCGTGACAGAAAAAGTCCCTCAGGGAACTAAAACGCAGGTTCGGTAAAGCTGTCGGTCACGCCTACCGTCCTTCTTGAAGGGAAGGAAAAAAGGGGGAAAAGAAAATTCGTTCCGCTTCATGACTGCCGGCTGTCGTCGAGGTAGGGAAAAAGGGGCAGGCGGCAGGTCCACCTTGGCCACTTTGCGTCAAGTGTCAAACTCTTCCAGATGAAAAAGAGGAAGAAGGAGGAGGACAGAAAAAGCTACTCTCTATCAGGAAAGAAAGGGGCGACCACTTAGGAAAGACAGTCTTTGTTCTCCCACAATTGTAGGACAGGCGAAGGGGAAAAAAAGGGGAAGGGCGCTTCCACCTCCCAAGCTCCACGCGGACCCGTGGGACCTTGAAACTCTGCCGATGAATTCGAGGTTGCCCTTCCTTCAAGGCAGGAAAAAGGAGAAGGAAAAAAAAAAAAAAAGAAAAAAAGACGGTCCAAACGGGTCCGCAAATCGCTCGGCGGTCAGATCGGGCCGGTTCAATCTCTCTCAACAAAAAAAAAGGGGGCCCGATCCTTACCGCCGAGCTGATATCCGCGAAACGTGGGGGAAAGGAAAGGCACCGGAACCGAAGGCTCTTCTTGCCGGACGGGCAACCTCGAATTCCTAGAAGAGAAAAAAGAACGTCGTCCGCGGGAGCTTGGGGAGGGGGGGGCCCGGGAAACAAATACACCAGAAGGAAGAAGAAGCCCCTTTTTTCTAAAAACTACGGGTAGCAGAGGAAAGCAAAGTCCGTCCTATTGCGATAATCTCGTCGAGGGAGGGAAGAGGGGGAAAAAGGCCTTCTTCATATGGACAGAGGTGGCAAATGAAAAAAAGGCCCCCCTACGAACTGCCGTCTGACAGCCTCCATTCCTTCCTCTACAGAAAAAGGGGGGGGAAAAAAAAGAAGGTTCAATTCCCGTCCTTTAGGCGTAAAGGGGGGAAAAGAGGAGGAAGATTCCCTGCGTGAGGGACATGCGCTCCAAGTTCGCAATCTCCTCGGTAAAAGAGGAAAGAAAAAGATTGCTTGATCCGGGATGTGACGGGGGAAAAGAGGAAGGGAAAGGCGGAGCGGCCGCAGGGTGTCCGCCCTGGTTTCCGCTACACAGCCACGAAGGGGAAAAAGAGGGGGAAAACACGAAGCTGCGAGGACGTGCTGGCCCTCTGGACAGGAAAGAAAAAAAAAAAAAAAATGGAACTCCTGACGCAGCAAGGAGGGGGAGGAATGTGGGATGCAAGCGCTTCTAGGGAAAGAAGAAAGGACGTCGTCTAGCTAAACGGAGGGGAAGGAGGGGCTGGGGGTGGTTTACTCGTTCCTATTGTGGTGGGGGGGGAGGGGGGAAAGACATCTCTCTCTACTGGGGGGAGGCGGGGGGGGAGAGGAACCTTCTCCGTTCCCTGCCGCGGTTTTTTTTCAAGAAAAAGGGGGAGAGGAAGTCAACCTTCCTGCCTGGCTAAAGGAGGAAACGGCCGGCTCGTCCACGACGGGCCGTCAGTCGGTTTTTTAATTCTTTTCTAAGAAAAGGGGGGGAAAGGGAAAGGGGGGGAGACCGGAAGCCTTTTGACATCAGCGCGGGATGAAAAAAAAGGGAGTTACTATGTCTCTGAACTAGATCTCTGGCCACTCCCCCGTGCCTTACCGGAAGGGAAAGGGGGGAAGCGCGGTTTCATCTCCTCTTCTTGCCGCACGAAAACGGGGGAAGAGTGACTTTCCTTGGAGGGGGGAAAAAAAAATGCCTTCAAGAACCGTAGGGGGGGGAAGGGGGAGAGGGCAGGATAACCCTGACGCGCTTCTACGGCAGGTAATTTACTTCTAGCCTAAAAAAGGAAGAAGGGGAATGACTTCTTTTCCCCTTTTAATATGGCCAAAGAAAGAGGAAGGAGGAAATTGGCTGCAGCCAGTTCTCAGCGCATCACACTCTATGGTTGGAGGGGGGGGAAAAGGGGAAAGGGGCCCATGTTTTTCTGATCGGAAAAAAGGAAAATGCCGGCCGCCGAATCGATTCTTCCAGCACGGGGATTCTTTCTCCTGCCGAAGGGGAAAATGATTCACGCACTCTCTTCTTTCCTGGGGGGGGGGAAAGAGGGGGTGTCTCATCATACAGAAAACGGTAGGGGGGAGGAAGGGCATGCAATACGCGGAAAATTGGACTCAAACCTTCTCCTTATAAACGTTTTCTGTGTTTCCTAGCGGGGGAAAAAAAAAAAAGAAAAAAGCGCGTTTATAGGTGTGGGGGTGTGAAAAAGGGGGAGGAAAACAAAGCTTCACGCTTCGACCACCCTTGCCTAAATGATACATATTCCAACGGGGGATACATTTATCATCACCGTGCATCAAGAAGAAACCGACCAAAGAAACAACGGGAGGAGGGTATTCTGGCAGCTGCGCCACGCTCGAAAACCGGCCATCGAGGCAATATCAAAAAAGGGGAAAAGGGAAGGGAGG
>Ga0179593_1639790_pt1 | contig 10090 bp, 15 predicted proteins | sample CZODoug2_1_08_16_FD_185931 | JGI IMG/M metagenome (GOLD analysis project Ga0179593, IMG submission 185931) | Vadose zone soil fungal communities from Angelo Coast Range Reserve, California, USA - CZODoug2_1_08_16fungal (PacBio error correction) | ecosystem: Environmental > Terrestrial > Soil >...
GGCTTTCTTGAAATCTTGCAAGAAGGGAGTCCTTCTCGAAAATAAAAACTCAGGAAATATGGTAAAAATGGAGGGAGCCCAATTCATATTTAGAAAAAACTACGTCGAGGAAAAAAAAAAGGACATCTCCCGGGAGAGAGGTTTACGCTGTCATTTCTGGGGGGGGGCAACCTTGCCGAAGCCTCACAATTTGTCGCCCGGAATGGGGAAAAATTCACGCGGCTGCTTGACCGAAGAGGGAGGGATTCGGGGAGGACGAGAGAGCAGGTGCTTTGCTGCTTCGGAACAGGGGTCATGAAGAACATTGCACTAGGTAAAGGGACTGTCCGTGGAAGAGGGCTATCCTGGTGGAGGGTTATCCTGGAATTATTGCCAACAAGAATTGAGTCTGGAGCACTTTTACTCTTTTAAGGAGTTGGGAAAAATTCGCGGTTGTTGTAGGGGGGGGAGGCCTTGGGAGGAGGCATAATGGTTCTATAACGACCGCGAGACCGGACGAAGGAAACGTCCCTGCTTGCGACCGAATAAAATCTAAAAAAAAAAGGAAGAATGATTGGACGAGGGCCGGTTAAGAGAGAGGCAGCGGGTGAGGCAACTTCCTGACAAGGGCAAGAAAAAGGTCAGCGAAAACGTTGTCAGGAGAAAAAAAAAGCCGGGTGGGGGGGAACGTCGCGGGCCCGGAAACTGCGGTCGTTTGTCGTAGGAAAGGAGGAGAATCATCTCTCGCGAACATGCACCATAAAAGAAAGGCGTATGGGAAGGGGCTTGCAGAAGGGGAGGAATGGCCATGCCCTAGGTACGAACGGCGTGAGCGTCGTTTTTAGGAGAAATGGGGAGTGCCGTTAGAAAAGGGGGGGGGGGTTCACGAAAAAAGAAAAAGACTTCTCGCACCGGAGGCCGACGTGGGATCACGACCATAGGGACGGTTGATGCCACGGATCGTCCGAAAGGGGGAAAAGACTTCTACGTATTAGCCGTCTCGAAAATACGTGTCGCGAACGCACACGAGGGTGGAAAACTCGGCACATGCAGACTATCAAAACAGGGGAGACACTTTCTCTCACAGACGGGGGGAAGCTGCTCGTTAATAGCGGGCTTGATACCAAGCTCTAAGAAAACCATAGTGCCTTACTCCGAAAAGAAGACGTGCTTCGGAAGGCACTGTGGGGACCACCTAGAGAAAAGAAAAGGGGATCGGATTAAGGGCGTCTCCTTTAAAAAACAATGGAAAGAGGTCAAATGAGATCTCCGGACGCACAGGAGCAATATCATGGAGGGGAAGGTGGGGTATATGATTTCCGTCTCTTTCCATAGGCCGGGGGGAAAAGAACGGACCAAGTGGGGTGACAAAGGGAGACGACGACGGCATGCAGAAACGAGACCGGAAGGGGGGAGGGAGACCGCGATCACTGGGGGCGTCTTTAAAAAAAGCACCACACACGCAAGAAGACATAAAAACAGGCGCGACACCATCCGGTAAAAGGATCTTTTACGGAGAGGGGGGGGGGGGGGGGGGGGGGGGCGCTGATAAATCGGAAAGTAAAAGGAAGAAGGCGGCCGTAGTGATAAAACCTCTGAAGATTTCACGCTCGGGAAAGGAACATTTCTATCGGAAAAAGGGATTATAAAGAAAATGTCTATAAACAAAGAGCGATTCAACTCGGTGGCGCATCGGGAAAAAACTGCACGGGGAGGAAAAAGGGGGGCCTCCTCTTCCCTTCCTCTCCCGGGGAAAGGCGGGAATACGGGGGGAAGAGAGAGGCGAATAGTCGTTTCCCACTCCAAAATGGACACTGAGTGGGAAAAGAAGCAGATCGAGGAATCTTTGGGGGAAGTTCCTCGATGACTAAACTCGACGCCGGAAGGGTCAACCCCAGCGGCCATTTCATCAAAGGAGGTGCCGACGCGGTGGGAAAAGGAGCTTCGACAAGTGGAGGGGTGCTTCACGCTGTAGGGGGAAAAAAAAAAGAGAGGAACCAATCGCGGCGGAAACGCGGAGGAAGTCGAAGAAGGGGGCTAGCGGTATCGCTGGGAGCGATCGCAAGCGAAACATATAGAAAAAACAACAACGAGGAGAGGAAAGGAGCAGGAGGCCGATCGCGTACGACCAATGAATCAAGACGCGAGCCCGGCGCTGACCGGAAAGCCTCGGTACGGAAAAAAGAGGGAATTTCCGCGACGCTCCCGACACGAAAGCTGCGACCCGCCTAAGGGCTCCCGGGCAGACCAAGGTACGGAGAAAAAACCGTGATTAACTTGCCGGAGAGATCTTGTTGCAAAACATTCCAGATGAAAGACGATCACCCAATATCGGAAAAGAGGAGAGGGCTTCTGGGAAAAGGGAATGAGTGGAAACGACTATCGGGAGATCAAGGCTTAAATTTGAACCGAGGGGAAGTCCGGGCGTATGAACCCATCTTGGGGGGAGGAAAGTGCAAGCCTCTGCGCCGACCTGCAAAGAGATCTAACAGCATCAAAGAACCGGCGGTTTCACAAAGGAAAGGAGAAGAGACAGCCTGCGCCCTGCAAGGAGCCGAAAGGGTTGGGGGGAAAAAGCGTGTTCCCTAATGTCGAGGAGTGGATAAGACGCCAGAGGGGGCCCTCAACATGGCCTAAAAGAGGGCGGCGTCTGAACCCTAATCAGAAAAAGTTCCAGGGGGGTCGCTAATCGTTCAGGGGGGGAGTGGGTTGGGGGGAAAGGAGAATAAGCACAGTAAAAAGTGATCTCGGTCTCGAGAAAAATGTATTGTCCTGGTGAGGGTGGCCTTCGAGCAGCTGCGTCGGTCCACTTTTATGGGGGAATGTTACCCTCTGGTGGAGATTCCGAAAGATGAAAGATGCCTTAATAAAAATAAGAGCCACCCACGGGGGGAAGGTGCCTACGGCCGTTTGCGATGCTGGGAAACAAGCCCGATGCAGCCCTGCTTTGAAGGAAAAACATTACTCGATCGAGGGAAAAGGAAGAGCCGTGGTCGGTAGGGGGGGAAAAAGTTTTTAAAGGGGGGGGAGCTGAATCTAGAGGGCGGCGTACCCGGGACAGGAGGGAGACATTCAAGGCTAGCGTCTGAAGAAAAGAACTTGGAGAAAAAAAACATGTGCCGAGCCCAAGACTTCGTGGTTCGCGAAAAAAGGTTCAAAAAGGCGAAGGGGAGCGGGGAAGGGCTTTGACAAGTACTTGAACACAACAAAAGAGGACAACCAAGCAGGCTCTTGGGGGGGGAATCTCGAAGGGGCAGGGCGGATCAGAAAGGGAACGGAAACTGAAACGTAAAAACCCGCGAGGAAAAACGCTCTCAAGCGACGCGGGCCCCTCATCGAAATCTGAAGCGCCCATACTTAGGTCCCAATACGCCTGGGGGGTCCATTTAGAGAGAAGAGGGGGTCTTGTCTGCTATGTCGGGAGAAGAAGCAAGCACTCAACACACAACCGCGAGGCCCCCCGCCAAAACAACAGGGCGCGAATGTCTGCTAGGAGCATGAGGAGGGGCATCCATTCTTCTCTTAATAGCATGCTTGAGGCTGCGGCAAAACGGGACGAAAAGCCTTCTCCTACGAGAATCTTCAATAGGCGGGAAGGGAAAAAGGTCCTCTTCACTATCCGCTCGAAAGGGGAAAATCAGAAAAAGGGCAGCCCTCCGCCCGCAGCGATCAGCATTAAAGAGGCCACGTCTGAACGAAAAGGGGACTTCAGAAAAACATGCAGGAAACGCAGGCTAAAGTAGGGGGGTCTCTAAGGATCCGCCCCGCCCTCTCCAGCTCTTAATCGGGGTCCCCTGCGGCCAGGGCGTGCAGCTCGGAACAGAACTGGGGGAGATCCCAGCACCGGGGACGCGGTTGGGTAACCAGGGAGCCACGATCGCATGGAAGGCCTTCGCAACCTGGTCCTCAGCATCTCGAACCCGCGAACGCGGTACAGAAAGAGGGCGATGTCAGTGTTGCCTTTCGGGAAAGACGCCTCTGCTACCCGAACCAGACGGGAAAGGGGGGGGTGCCAGGTCATGGGAAAGAGAAGGCTCGCTGCATAGGGGCCGAGCTCGATGCCACCCACACCTATCTCAGCAAAGAAAATATATAGAAAGGGGGGGGTCATTTCATCTTCAGCTCGAAATGGCGCGGGGAAGGAGCCCTGACACCTTACCTCGGACTCCTACGGCCCGGACAGGGACTCGCCTAAAAAAAAAAGGGTCTTCGAGAGAAAATAAAGACGGGACTCAACTGACATCTCCCTTAGGGTGGAAACGCGTGTGGGCAACTTAAGATTCTGAGGAAAACAGCATGTGGGAAAGGCCTACCGACGGGAGGCAGCGGATCTCCTCCTACGAGAAACCCTCAGGGGTTGGGACCGAAAAGAAGCGTCTGGAGCAACAAAAAGGTCGACGGCAGAGAATGACACTATTACCTTTAGGGGAGTGTCAGGGGAGGGGCACTTGTTTAGAGTCTGGGGTCGATGCATTTATCTACCAAAAAGAGGGGGTCGTTTCTGAAGGGTACTGGAGGTATTTTCCTTCAGAGAGGGGAGGGGGAGAAAAATGCTCCCTGCGTGCGGTAGTTCAAAGAAAAACCAGAAACCGCGGTCGATTCGAGACTCTATTAATCTCTCGAGGTGAAGAACCGAGAGGAGTCGATCACTGCCGAGGAGGACTCAGAGAAAAGAGGATTAGTCGCAGTCCTTCCAGGGGTCCGCCTGGCGGGGGGCAGTACTCAGCAGACAGTTCATTACTCGCAAGAACCTTCATCGGCGTCGAGGCACGGGGGGAGACGGCTTTGGCAGGGAAGGTCGAGAGAAGATCTCGCTCACTGGCCCCAAACTCGCCGGGGGGGGAAACGTTGACTTTTGCTGCTGGGAGGGAAAGGACATCACCAAGGATAGAGTCGGTCTTCTTGAAGTGTGTAGGAAAATCTCGCCTTTTCCCATCCTATCAATAAGGAGGTCTGTGTGGAATAAAAAGGGTTGTCCCCTGGAAAAAACAGGGTTCACGTCGAGGGACAAAGAAGGTTCGAAGGGACGTGCGCTAACACGACAGCCCGGAGTGGAAAGGGGAGCGATGCACACTCCGGGGAAAGAAGCTAATGAAGAGGGAATCCGGTCTGCGGAACAGAGTCACGAAAAAGAGGCCTTGCTCCGGAAACACAGGAAGATCAAAGGGGGGAGACGACCACCTCTAGAAAGAGGAGGGAAGACATCTTGAGGGATGGAGCGGGATCGTCCGCCAGCGCAACGGTGCAAACTTGCAAGAGGAAAGTCGTTGGATTCATATTCCGGCCTAGGAGGAAGTAGGGAGAAGCGGGTCACACACCAATGGAAGGTTCCGACGAATCGAATGCATGCATAACGAGACATCCCGTAGGGATAGTTCAGGAAGAATCACGAAAGGCTGGCAGGAAAAAGGTAATCGTCGAAACTCTACATCCAACGGCAGAAAGGGGAAAGGAGACAACCATCCTGTTTCCTCAGGATGATCGGGGAGAAAAGGCTGATCCAGGTGTATTAAGGAAAAAAAATCTGCGAAGGAGCTGAAAGCGGAAGAAAAAGGATCGAAAAGACCCATTCGAGACTGGAACAAGGGATGATGATCGGGCGGGCTAAAGAACCTGAGCCTTATGGAAAAAGGGGCGCAGCGGGCATGGGCGACAGGCTTGCACGGGCGCGCAAAAAATACTGCCAGAAAAGTCACAGTCGCATACGAGTACGGAAGCCGGGAGAGGCAGAAGTCGAAAGGAGTGAACCCAGAGAGTTCGAGCTTGGGACGACCCTGTGAGAATACTCCGGGAAAAAAAAAAACCCGTCGGCCATTTCCTACCTCTGTGGGGTCAAGGGAAGGGGGTATGAACGGAGCAAGATCATCGTCGGGACACGGGAGTCACGTGATGGCCGGGGGGGTTGTCAGGGCAAGGACCCAAGCGACGATAGGGAGGAGTTCTCGGCAAAGCAGAACCTGGTCGCTTTCAAGTCAAGCGGAGCTTGCGATGTAAAAAGACCGCTGCGAAGACTTATTATGAGAAAAAGGAGAGAGAGGGGAGCTCGGGCAGAGGAACAGTCTCCGAGAGGAAAGGTTCTGTCGACGTGCCTGGCGAACGAGAGGCACCTTGCTTGGGGGTACAAAGAGGAGGGGAACCGCCACTAGCCGTCGCGCATACTCCGCCTTACGTGAGAAAGGGGAAGAAAAACAACCGAGTATGAACTGGCCGCTGGGGGGAAATGATAGGGGGAATTTCCTCGATGAACGGTACAAAAAAATATCTAACCCCTTTCCTCGGCGGGCCTTTCGGGGGGGGAATCGGCTCTATCACTGGGTCTGGTAAGAAAATACTGTGAAAACAGTGGGCGTCGGAGGTGAAGAGAAGACAAAGGGGGGCGCTCCCGTTAAAGAAGGAAGGGGAGGGACAAACGGGGGGAGGGAAAAAGGATCAGCTCCGACCTTTTTAAAAAAAGGCGAGCCGATGGGGTCTCCTGGCAAAAAAGCTCTAATGGGTCCCACGAGGGAGGAGGAAAAAAGCTTCGCGCGAGTGATTCACATGAAGGAAAGCGGGGTCGGGAAAAGAAGAAACCTGAATATCCACCTGATCAGAAGGGGGCGGCCCTATCGCAGGAACTTGTAGCCGATGGCCGGATGGTGGCAAAGAGTCCCGTTGGAGTAGAGTTCCGACGATTAAAAAAAAAAGGCCTGAGTCGGCTCTGCATGAGCTCGCTGGGGGTGTCCTCTCGGCCGGCGTCTCCTGGAATTCAACGGCCCCTTTCCGGGTGACCCATCGGTTAGAAATTAGAACAGAGAAGGACTCGCCACGCTCGCCGAAAGGACGTGGCCGTTGCGCTAGAAGAGCACTGCAAGGGGGGGGAAAAAGCAGCCCGCTTGGGAGAAGCGTGAGAAGCTCTCGATGACCGAAAAGGTGGTCGGCGATCACCGCAGGGGGGGTTCCCCCGTGAGCAGAAAACCGTCGACGCGGGGGTTCAATAAGACTGTGGCTTTCCTCGCTCGGGAAGGGCTGAGCAGCCAGCGTGCTCGCAACATGTGCCGAGCCACCGGGGTTCTCGCACGCAGGGAAACGACGGCATGCTAAGAAGAATGCCCTCGAGAAACCACAGGAGTTTGGGACAAAAAAAAAAAAGGTTGATCCCACCACAGTCGCAGGCAAGATCAGAGGGAGCTGCGCTTAATGGGAGGAATACAAACCGCGGGCTCCTCTAGAAGATTGGGGGGGGGGAGGGGCTCCTTAGAAAAAGCAGAGTATGCCACGTCGGGTCCATAAGGGGGGGAGGGTGCCAGTTAGAGAGGCTCTACCCCCCGTCTATCGACACAAAGAGGGGAAAAGGTTCCGAAAACAAAAAGGGCCTCCGGGCCGCGTGGGCTATAATCTTCACAAAAAAAATCGGTGGGTAATTCTGGAACTCCATCGGCAACCCTCTCCAAGGGGACAGCGGGGGCCGGGGGGAAAAAAGAGGCGTCACCGCGCTCGCTGAAACATCGGGGTGATCAAAGGGAAAGAGGGGAAGCGGTTCTTCTCGGGTGCCGGAAAAGAGGGACTTCTCCTAAGCATCTGCAAGAAGAACCTCACCGTCGGAACAACAAAGTAAGAAAGAGACCCTTCAAAACTCGGAGGGTGTCCTCATCAGGAAAGAACCGCCCTCAGAGTCCCGAGTCGGTAAAGGGACCGGTAAAGGTCCGCTAGACCGTCGAAGGGGGAAAACTTGTTCGAAAAACCCCAAGCAAGGAAGAGAGGTAGCCCCTAATTCTCGCCGGAGGATCGAGAAGCGGGTAGAGAAAACCCTAGGGAGGGGGTCCTCAGCATCGGCCAAATAAGAATCGGAAGAAAGGCTCCTAGCTCATAAGGTTGGCGAAGTCGCGGAGGGTCTTGCTAGGCTCCCAGGGGGGGGAGGCAGCCTGAAAGAGGGAGTTGGCTTGCCGGGGGTACAGAGAGAGCACGGCTTGAAGCGATTAGAGACTCGATCTTGCCGAGAGAAAAAAGAAACACTACTATATAAACAACCAACGGGCGATGGGTGGGTGGCGAAAACTCGTGACTAGGCCTAAAAAGGGATCCAAAGCCTAGGGGACCGCCCCTCCCATGGTCCAGAAGAAGAGTCGTCGAGCTCAGACTTACATAGCCACTGGGGGCTCGAGCTCGTGGGGGAAACGGGCTCGGTGGGACAACAAAACAGAGGCTGAGGACAAAGCAGGGAGAGGAGGCCCTTAAAAGAGAGGGGCTCCGACCGGAGAAAGAGACCTCTTTGCCACCTGGGAGGGTGCTCGGAGGGGGAAAGGGTTCCTTTCGGCTGCACGAATGAGAGTCAGTTACTCGAAAGGGAAAAAAAAGGTTTATATTTCTTAGGGAGTACAACCGAGGTAGGGTAACTTCAAGTTTACTCTTTTAAGGAATTGCTGCATAAAGGGGGCAGAGGTTAATCATTTGCAGCGGGAAAGTCTTGCGAAGGGGGAGAAAAAAGGGAAATGCCTAATGCTACCCTAGAACCTGTCGGGGGAAGGGAGGACCGCACGAGGGAAAGGGTGACGCCTATTATAAGAGGCGTCACGGCGGCAAAGGGTTTGGCAGGGGGGCAAGCAGCGAATGAGTCCAGAAGAAGAGCAGACCCTTGAACAAGCATCCTCGGGGAATGACGCTCCTCGCGTGGAAGGGGATCGGGGGGGGAGGAGGAAAGGGCTGTTTTCTTAGGACTAGCAAAAAAACAAAGCACGACTCTCGAAACCGTCAAAGTCGTATGGACCAGGGTGGGGGCTCTCTGTCAGAAAAAGGGGAAAAGCACAAAGCGGCGTTCGTGGCGTGAGCGCTTTGGGAAGAGGGGGAGGGGGGGACCGCCATCCCAAGCACCGCCCATGCGAGAGGGGGGGGGGAGAAAGAAAAAGCAGGAAGGCCACCCGGTTTTGCATAAACTAGAAGACGGAATGCCCGAGGCGGAGAAAGTGCGAGAAACACGCACAAAGTGCGGGCGAGTGCTCGGCAGAAGGGAGAAATCCGGCTCGAGGGAAAAGGAGCGGCCTTCCCTGCTCGAGGAAGCAATGTCGTCAAAACCCCCACCCCGACCCAAGGCGACGGTCCGCTACCGGGAGACCTTAAAACAAAACGGAGAGCGTGATCGTCAACCAAAGAGGACAAAATGATCGCGGGAAAAATTCGCCCAGGGGCCCAAAGCCGGTCTTGCGGGAGAAAAGGCCGCCAGCGAAAGGGATCAATAAGCGTTGTGCTATAACTGAGAGCTGGTTAACCGAGGAAGTCGGAGGGTCACCAGAAAGGGTTTGGGGAACAGGGTGGAAAAACCTTTCTCGCCGGCCAAGGTACCCGAACCAGTCTAGGAGAGCTCTCGAAAAGAACGAAAGGACGGTCGTCTCTTCGAGGGAGAAGAAGAGGAAATAACCACGGTAAGATGAAAACCATCCTTCTCGGGGTCCACGACTAACAAGGTCGACCCGACCACGAGGAAGAGGGTATCTGAAGGAAGGAAGGTGACACGACATCTCTTCCTAGAGGGAGAGGGAGGCTCATAGGGGGAACATTCGATCTTCATGGAGAAGGGAGACCAAGGGTTCAAAGGAAAGAAAGAAAAAAACTCCGGATGCTGAAGCGGTTGCGCATCGTCATGGGAAAAAGAGCACGGGCGCGCAAAGATTTGATAAGGAGAAAAGGGGAGTCAAGGAAGCAGGGAAAAAAGCCAATCTGTACTTCTGGGGATCGATATGGGAAATCATCACTCTCCAGAGGGGAAGAGTCAGGGGTCGCTTTGGTGATCGACAAAGAAAAAAAGAGTACGGCAAAAAAAACGCTGCCTGTTCATCCTCTGCGCAGGCGAAAAAGGCCGAAGATCACGGGGAAAAAGAGTCGCGCGGAAAAAAATGTAGGCGGGTGCGTTCAGCAACCCCTACGCCAAGGGGGGGAGCCTTCAAGGTCAAGGTCGAAGCCAGAACCCGGAAAAAAAAAAAAGGCACTTCGTCCTAAAAAAAGGGGCCGCTGCGGGGGACCGGAAGGACTGGGCGAGTTCCCAGGTGTGGGCTGGGCGAAAAAAGAGAAAAACGGTCGGTAGATAAGAGGGAGGTGAAAGAGAAGGAGAAAAAGGCTTACTACAAAAATGACCTTCGTC
>Ga0179593_1759612_pt1 | contig 10090 bp, 12 predicted proteins | sample CZODoug2_1_08_16_FD_185931 | JGI IMG/M metagenome (GOLD analysis project Ga0179593, IMG submission 185931) | Vadose zone soil fungal communities from Angelo Coast Range Reserve, California, USA - CZODoug2_1_08_16fungal (PacBio error correction) | ecosystem: Environmental > Terrestrial > Soil >...
GAGGGGTAGATAAGGGGGGAGGGAGGAACGCATTGTGCGACCAGGGGCATCCTAACAATCGTGCTCCTCTCATAGTAACAATATGGAAAAAGCCACACCCTCGCCACTCAACGGTAAATCGCCTCGACCAGAGAGACAAACAAGAGACACCAAAGACCGCACAGGAAGAAAAAAGAAGACCTGTGTGGGGGAAGACAAAACAAGTCACCTTCTCGACCTAAAACACGCGACATTTCCAAAAGAAACGACAGTTCACCACGACATACGGCCCCTCAGCGAAACGCAACCGAGGAAAGAGCGATAGAGAGATCAACGCAAGCGAAAACGCCCCTCGAAAGCGAGGGAGTTGCGAAGGGGAGCATAAGCGCGGCTTGAGTCCGAGTGTTGAGAAAAAACTGGTCAAAGGAAGGGACATGTGGGGGAGAATCAGGGGCTTCGGAAGAAATGGGGCCTAACTCACGGGGCGGCGCGGGAGCGGCGCCCGCCGGCGAGGTCCGGCATCTAAAACATCAAAAGAAAACCCAGGCGATTTTGAGGCATGCAAGCACCACGGCACACCGGCGGTACAGTAGAATGTGTCGTCGGATCTCGCAAGCATGGCCTACAAAAAAAGAAAAACGTGCTCCTCCCCTCCTCGGAAAAAGGGGTTGGGGGGCACGCCAAAAAGGTCAGACGCAGAAGCGTCTCAGCGGGAGATGTCCGGATACGCCGCCAGGGGTCCAAACGTCGATCGAGAAAGGAACGGCCCGACAGGATAAGGGCGGGGCGGGGCTTCGACCGCGAGACCGGTAGATGGCCTGATCGCCAGGTCAAGGAGGGGGGGAGCCTCCCGAAGCGGGAGAGGGGAGTAACACCGGACGGAACAAACCTGATCGAAACAATGTGCTGGAAGGTGAACATACACCCGAGGTTTTAACGAGGTCGAGGGGGAAAGACGGACTGGGGGCGCTTGGCGAAGTCGTGCATGCAACGGACAGGCCAAGCGAGAGAAAGGCCTGATCGAAAGGTTTAGAAGCGCAACACTGTAAGGGTCGCGCGGAAAGGGGGCTACTTCAAGAGGGGGGTTTTCCGGGGTAAGAACAACGAGTTCAAACGAAGAAATGGGAAGACGGTCTCTTTAAAATGACCGATCGTTCTTCACGTTGGATCGGGGTCGCGGTGTGGCAAAGAGTCAATCGCGTTTGTGATCTTGAGGCAGGCGGCCATGATGGAGGGGAGTCGGTTCTCTTTGGGGGATCTGTGTCGGAAGTTCTCGAGGTTCCTTGGGAAGGTCTTCCCCATTCTTTGAAGATCTACCCAAAACTCAGTCCACAAAAGGAGAGGCCTCTTAAGGCTCTACGGGTCTTCCTTAGAGCTCCTAGAAGTTGGAGCACAAGGGAAGGTACAAGTTCGGGAATAAATTGAGGATACTTCTATCACGCGGTTTCCTTCAATACTAATAAACATTTCCATATGGGGAGGAAAAAAAAAAAAGCCGACCCGAAAGGGTAAGCCTTCTATCGGCTGAATAAGTGGGAGCACAGACAACGACAGTTCCCCAAGCCGGTTTCACAGTTTGGAAGTGGGGACCAACGCTTTAACGTCTCTAGGAGCGGTGCTGCCCGTCAAGAAGAGACGGAAAGCGTATGTTTTCAGGCCGGAGGAAAAAGTCCGTGCAAGAAAGGGAAACCAGTGTTAAATCACGAAAGGGCCGCGCCAAGATCACTCAGAACAACGTAGGAGTATGAAAGGGGAGTCTTCGCGTCGCTGTCCGAAAGGAGGCCCGGCCTATTGGAAGGGCCAAAAAAAAGGAACCATTGGATGTCCTGGCAGGAAAAATACTATGCCGAATACTGAAAAAAGAAAGGGCAGCCACCGCGTCAGAAACTTACGTTCAGCGAGAAAAAAAAAAAAAAAAAGGAACCGGCTATCGGAATGTCCGTGGTCTGTGCGAGGACTTATCCATCGAGCCAGAAAGGAGTTCGTCGAAACTCAATATGGGGGAATTGTGGCGGCGCGCTAGTTCCAACTCTTGATCCCGTCTCCGGAATTCAAAAAGGATCCCGACATTTGAAGGGGCTACAACTCCACCAGGTTAGTCGCTATCAGGAGCAGGAAGAGGGGGTCCACTGCTGGCGTTTTCACCTTCGGACGGAGGGGGACCGTCGGAGAAGACGTGAGGGGAACTTCTTTATCTCCCGGCGGCAAAACTATCCCGGAAACTCTTCCCCCCGAAGCTTTTGCACAATCGGGCCATCAAGCAGAATGACAGGAAGGGGGAAGGGAGCCATACCGGGGGAGAAGAGACTCTTCAGCCCGCGAGTGATTATCTCGAACAGGATAACACCCGTACACTGTTGCGTCCATCTCGGTTGTCACTTACCCGAACGCTTCCTTAGAAAAAAATAAGGTACCGTGACCAGGGGGAACATCTACCTGTAAGGACCCTCCGACTTGATGAAAAATATCGCGAGCCGGAGCTTACGAATGGGGGCCTCAAGAAGAAAACAATGCAGATGGTCCTTTGCCAAGCAGAAACAGAATCTTCTGGCACAGGGGTGTATGTCGGGATAAACCAATCAAGGGGGGATCATGGGGGTCCTTGGCGGTAGGGATTCTAAGACGCCGTCGGCGCCTCCCCTCCTAGCCCGCAATTGTAGAACAGTACATCTCCAGAGGCTCTGGGAAGGGAAAGGATGAAGACCAAGAACAGGGTCCTGTCGGGGCCAGAAATAATCGTATTACTTTTTTTCACAGGGCGAGACTCCGAAAATCGCATCTAAGAAATTCAAGGGGAGAAGGTCTACTGGCACCCAGCCAAGGGTCTTGGCCCAAAAAATCTTTCTTAGGAAGCTCTATCTCAAGCCATGCGAAGCGAATCCGGGGGAAAATTGTCGTGGTGATCAATACTAGCAATGGGGGGCTTTTCTAGTCTTGATGGGCGAACTAGATGGCCTTACCTGGGCGGGCGGAAACGCCCCGTGCGGGGAGCTCCCGGGGGCTCCATTTGAGGGGGGGGGGGACAGATGAGACCAACAAGAAAGACAGCGGACACCGGGGAGGACTGCTTCAACGGAAATCAAAGGACGCCCCTAATCCCGTATCAAAGCCAAGAGCGTTCGAGGTCGTGGGCGCTGACTGGGGGTTCAGGGGGGGGATCATCGAAGGGACCACCGTTCGTGGACGGCTGCGGGTCAATCTTAAACGTGTTATTTTTCAACACCTGGGAAAAAAAGCTGGGGGGGGGGAAGGTGCCTACTGGGTACCCGGAACGGTGATCTCGCATCATCTATTCGCCACAAAAGGGGAGGATCCGCATCTGAATATCTGCAACCCGGGAGTCAGGAAAATGGGCTCGAGTCGCCCCTGGTACGGGGCAGAACGTGCTATTTTCGGGAACGCAGCGTCATCGAAAGGGGGGGATGGATCGACGGGGTCGCAAGGGTTCTTCTGGATCGGGCCTTCTGACGGAAAAACGGCTCCCGCATGAAAAGCAGGCTCGGGGGGGGGGTGTTCCAACAAAGCCGGCAGACCAGGGAGAAAGGATCCCTGGACGGCTGGCAAAGAAGTGCAATGGGCTTTGACGCGGACATATCACCGAAATCGAGGGGGTTGAACGAGATCCCCGCGCCCCAAGTCCCAATCAGACGACCCGATCCTTGGCCCAACATGAAAGAATAAACCGCAATTCTAGCCCCACCCGGGAAAAGCGCCGGGGCAATTAGGAGCAGGTTCCACCGAGTGTTCGGGGAGCTCAAAAGACGGAGGGGAAAGGACTTGGAGTCGCAGCCAGAATCCGCTACCATCTCTCTCTCTGAAACAAAAACTTAGATTAGGGAAAAGGGGGGTAGGCGAAGAAGAAAGGATTCGCACGGAAAAACCCATTGTGTCAGCAGGGGTTGAGACTCCGGGGCCGGGGCATCCCCGTAAACAATTGGGGGGGGAGTACCTTGACGCTCCTCCCTGCCTGCATATAGGGGAAGGATGGGGCCGGCAGGTGGGGAATTGTGCTAAGCTCGGTAATGGGGGGGGGGAAAAAGTTTAGGGGAAAAGGGGGTTTTCTCGGCTGGGATCGCTTCCCCCACCCCATAATTTGGCGTCGGTGTATTTGAGCTTCAACACAGGTCATGATTGGAAGAAAGAGTCCAAATTCCGAAGTCGAGCCGGGCGTTGGACGACCACTGTAACAAATGAATGTCCAAGGAGGAAGTTGCACGATCTTCAGAAGGAAGGAAGAATCATAAAAGGGCGAAAAGGCCCTATGTAAGAAAACAGGGATACGACCGATGTCCTCGGGGAAGAAATAGCACTTCGCCCGGACATTGGGGCGGAAGTTAAAATATCTACCGGGGTTCATCCCTAGTGCATATCTTCCCAATGGAAAAGTAAGGAAAAAGAAATCACTATAACGGAGAAATATTAACTACCATCTATTCCCAAAATCACAAACAGAATAGGAACGTCATCAGATCAAAAAATGATTAAAGAAATAGGTCCTTAAAGCGATCAAAAAACGGCCAGCACACCCTAAAAGATCTTGAGTGGGAATGGATCATAAGAGTGCGGCTTGACGTCCCTAAAAAAAGCATGTCCGAGGGCTGCCATTTGTGGGGGCCCTCGGTCCCATTTAAGAATGGCGCCCCCACGGGGGAGAAAGGAACTTGAAACTCCTGCTCGGGTAGATCTGAGGGAGGCCATCCCGACTCGACCAGAAACATGCTATATTGAGGCATCAACGCACACATTCGTACAGGACAGCTCTTCCAAGAAGTGGCGAGGGGAGAGTGCTCTACGCCCGCGAGTTCCCTACGAGGGCGCTGCTGGGCACAGATCGCGAGCGCAAGAGGGCGTCTAGGACTGGTTTGCGCTCGCAAGTCACCCGAGAAAATAGGGGTCTCCGCAAGGGAGATCCGGGCGTGGCTGGGTAATTCGACCGCGCAACGCGCGCCGGTCTATTGGACTAAGCGCCATCTCGGGAGTCCATGGAGGAGCCCGACGGGGGAAGAGGAAATAAACCTGACTACAGCAACGCACTGAAGGAACCAATGTACTTTGGTGGGTCCATTGAAAAGAATACACCCTCTGTTGCCGGGATGTCGCTTTCCACTTTAAGAGCTGTTTTTGGTTCGCTTGGGGTTGAAGTTGAGGGATCTTCCAAGAGATTGCTCCATCAATTAGAGGTCCTTAGCTACGTTTTACACCTGTCAACTGGCGGTCGCGCGAGTCTACGGAGTAAGGGTCCTTTTACGGTTACAACCGGTCCAGGGGGGGAAGGCGTTTCGAGTGGAAATTGCCGAGCGGCGCCGAGTTTAGAGGGAGTTCTTGCTCTCAAGGAACCGTCCATCGCGTGTCCGCTTCTGCTGGCCCTGGGGGGGCTTCGGGCTCGTTGAAAGGCTTTTGGATGAGGAAGGGGGATCAAGCAGTTCCCGCAGCTGGGCGGGAAAGACAGCTTTTCGACGCGACCAAATCAGACGAAAATTTCCAGTGAAAAAACGGCGGACAGCCTCTACGATTCCAGAAGAGGAAATAGAAACCGGTTGGAGGGAAATATCAACCGGGACCACCCGGGATAGAAATTCTGAAGAAACGGGCTAGCAAGAAGCTGTTTCTGCAATCGGAGAAGGTTCCAGGTGGGGTATTCTGTGCAGATATCCTAAAGGAAAAATGAAGCCGGGAAGAAAGGCGATCGGCTGAAATCATCGCACAATCACCACGAGGAACGGTTTCCGGGGGGGGGAGGGGCACGCTTGAACTTCAGCATGTCGAAGTCGGTTGGGATGCAGTCGATGATCGCAGAGGGTTGGCGGCCGCATGGAGGGAATCCCTTGTTCCGGGACCGGAATAGGACCTTCCCGTCAAGTGGATCGGCGGAGAAAGGGAGAAGATCAACAACAAAAGGAGGATTAAAATAGAGAGGAAACGCGCTGGGGAGGGAAGGAAAGGACCTCCTATGGGGGGAGAGGAGCCCCGAACCATTGATTTCAAGGGCTGAGGATGCCCACATACGAGGAGGATCTTGCAGGAGCCACCTGGAGTCCGACAAATTACGGGAAAATCTTATTGACAAAAGTCAAAACGCCGTTCTATCGGGGAACCTGGGGGGATGTGCGATGACTCACCTTCCTATCAAGGGGGCTACAGTCACGAGCGGGGGATGCGGCATCTTGCAGAAAGAAAGGAGGGAAATGGAGGGAAGAATATTTCCGGAAACCTCGTGCGACGCCTTCTAAAATTGACGATCCCGAAAGGAATGTTTTTACCGCGGTGGCAAGCCAAACACACCACTCCGGTTCGAGAGAGGGGCAGAGGGGGGTCACGCGTTGAAAAACCTTCTCCTGATGTGGGAGAGAAACCGCATGAGCAAGCACCGTGAAAAAGTAACGTCTTGAAAGAGGGACCAGCCGAACCAGATCCGTAAAGATGCACCTAATGCAGGGCCAAGAGGGGCAAAAAAAGTCAACGAGAGGAAAGGAGACTGTGAGCGGACATACCTCGACATTCAAAAAGCGGGGTCTGTCCGACAGATCGGAATCTCTCGAAGGGCGTCCACCTGCGCTTCATAGAGGGGGAATACCCGGACAAATGACGAGGACGGGAAAAGAAAAGACTTCAAAAGTGAGACAGTGCTAAAAACTTAGCTCATGATAGACCAAGAGTCAATAGCGGGTGGGGGAGATCCTGAAGAGGCAACGAGGCCGCAATCTAACCCACAGCCGATTTGGCCCTGGCCAGCGACATCATCTCTAGCGGGTGTAATGTGGGGGCGAATAGTAAAACCAATCACATTGGTTTAGGAGGGCTTGTCTGGGGGTCCTTTGAGTCTACGCCGGGGGCGCCAAATCCAAGGACCATCTTGTCTATAGGACAGGACCGGCGCTGCGCTACGAGTCTTCCAAGAACAGCCGGAAGATCCTGTGCTAGAAGCAGAAGGAACCGAGAGGGCTAGAAGAACATTCAGAAGCGAACGGACGTCGATTGACTCTCTAATACGGGGGAGGGTCCTATAGGGGAGAAACTCCGGGCTTATCTCATCAGAAAAGTCGGGCACAATTCCGCTGGAGAGAAGGGTTGAGGATGGTGCGTGGGCAGGGGTCCATATCAGGGTATTTCGGAGGCCTTATGGGAAAACGCTACGAAGGCCGACCGGACGCTTCGTCAGCAAAAAGGGAAGAGCGAAACCGTGGGGCGCAAATTCGAAATTAGGACAGAAAAGGGGGGAGCCCACACACCAGGCAGAAATGCGTAAACGCGGCGTCGTGCAAACTAACGGAAAACCTCACGGGATAAGAACTAGTCAAAGACAGAGAATTTCCGGGAGAGGGGTGGAGGCCGGGGCGCGTTCAATTATCGGGGGAGATCATCACGACCCCGGGCCGGGACGAGGCTGCATTTTTCAGTCGTGGGGATTGGGAAACCCTGGTACGCGGGTCCTAGTGGAGGAATCTGTGAATACGGGGCCGCATCTATTACGGTACGGGCACCATGGGGGCTTCTAAAAAAAAGCTGAAAAAATCGGATTCGCCTTTCTATCTAGGAAAAGGTACGGGGAAGTGCTGTTTCGGAGAGGGAAACGTCATGCGGTCGCCTTGGGGAACTGGCCTCCGACGGGGAAGGGTTTTTCAGGAGGGGACTTCGAGTCTTAACAAGGAGTCACCTGGAATGCATAAGCCGAAAAAAGGAGTTACTGGTCTTCAACAAAGCCCGGAAGAAGGACGGAAGGGAGACGGACTTCATGGCCCAGGTCAATTGTTCAGGAAAAGCTTGACCATGAACGCTCAAATAAATTAGTGGGTTTGGACAGAATCCAACGACCAGGAGATCGTAGAGAGATCCTTGAACTCAAAGAGAGATACGCCGAACATTCTACACTACTGCCCACCCCCGTGAAAAAAAAAGTAATGTAGGAAAAGGGGAAACCAAAGTCTGGGGAGCGAACCAGTATCTCGTAATGCTACCCCATTTTTTCCGGCTCATCCATCACGTCCGACCATTCTCGAAAACACCTGAGAGTAAAATTAGAGATGTATGCAGTCGACTGGCTGCTCCAAGAACCCATGGTAAGACAGGTAGGTAAAAAAACTTAAGTTTGCCGAGAAAACTACCAAAAAGGGGGAATACATTGGCTCCTCCTGCCCCGGCATAAGGGGCACTTGGAGGGGGTCCGGGGAGGTAATTTCTGGGAGAGACGGAATTTGGGGGGGAAGGTCTCTTGTGCGGGGGGAATTGGTGCATACAGGGCAGATTCGAGGAACCCACCCCCGAGATTTGCGCGGGGAGGGGTCACAGCTGAAGCCCATGCCAGTCGGGATCAAGGACCTTCGAAAAGGCTCTCTCCGGGAATTTTTGAAGAAAGTGTACCCTAGCGATTAGCATGAAGAAGGGGTACGAGAGGGTCAGGAAGAGGGGGACATCAGAATCACCAGGTCGACACGATTAAAAAGAAGGAACCTCAGGTTCCTTCACGAGAAAGCACGTGCGCCTTCCATTGCGACTCGATATCGAGGGGGCGTAACCATTGGTGGAAGATAAGATCCCCCCATGGCTCCGTAATAGATGAGCTCCCATAAAAACACTATACAGGGACACCAGAAATCCCAAATCCTGAAAAGAACAAAAAGAAGGGTTCAGAAGGGCACTCCGGGTTCGGATGATAACGACAAGTATGAAATCATCACCCGCAATGGCCAGCACCGTACCCAAAAGATCTTGGGAGCTACTTTATCAGGGACCGGCTTGAACTTAAAAAGTGAGGCAGCGCTCCCCTTTAAAGGTCTGCCAGGGGGTCTCCTCTGGAAAAATCAATGTAGGGAAAAAAAGGGAGTCGCAAGGGGAGAGCTCCGTCGCGGAAGGCCATCTAGTCGAGGGGTTCCCATAGACTCGACAAGAACACATTGCTATGGAAGGTAGGAAAGAAAAAGCCACACCCCAGAACTCGTGGCAGAGCGCGTCCAAGGAATTGGCGGGGAGCTCCGCGAGGCACTAACGGAAATCGATTGGGAAGAAAGAACTGGTCGCCAGTCTAGACTATACTGCGTAGCTGGCGTCTTGCGTCTCGCCGAGGTTCACCCACGACGGAGGATATCCGGGCCCTACAGGCCAGGGCGTGGCTTGAAGACAAGACCTAGAGGAAAGGTCCTGAGAGAAGGTATTTCTTAAGATTTTCGGCGGTTCCGAAACAATGGGGGAGGGACCGACCTTCTCTCTCTCCTCGCCAATGCACCCCTTCCCAACCACCCCATAACCGAGGAAACCAAGTTCTTGGGGGAAGTGAACTAAGAAAAAGAAAGGGGGGACCATTATGTAGGAGGGAAACGGGCAAATCGGCATTTTGGGAGATTTCGGAATTAGGGACGTCTTCCCTGACTCAATTTTCGACAGAAAGCTGGCGGAAAAACGTCGCTACTTGGGAGTCACCCTGTGGCGTGGAAGGTGTGAGGAAAGATTTGTTCTTGGTACGTGAAAGGAAGGTGACGCAAACATAGTACAGGGGGAAAGCCGTTTCTAGATGAGGATCGGCGGCCGAGTTGATCGTGGCCTCTTGAATTTCGAGAGGGTCAAATCATCTCGTGTCAGGAGGGGGGGGAGGAAATTCTGGCACGATTCGGGGCGCTTTTGCCTGATCTTGAAGACGGGCGCCAAGCCGTTGGGCAACTGTGTTGGGGGGGCCGCCATGCGGACTGAAAGCCCAAAGACGAAGGGAAAGATGACCTAACGAGAAAGTCCATGATCACGCTCCACCACAACCCACCCACCTCTAACGGGGGGGGGTGGTGGGTTTGAGCGGTAACAATGTCGTATCAAATCGAGAAACACGCAGTGGACGAGCTGCGCAAGCCACGTGATATTGCGGTTCTGTGCCAGGAAAAAGAGGCCCTAAATCGGGAAACTGTAGCCAGGCGATCAGGTGTACGTCCTCGCAGTTTCCCCGGATGGAAGGGGGAAAGGGAGTCCGTTTGTACATAATTTAACAGGCAGCGAAGGCGAAGCACGTGGCTGCCAGGGAGATCTGCATCTTAATGGGGGGGGGGGAAGGCCGCAGGTGAAAGGGGACAATTTCGGGGGCGGGCATATGGAAAGAGGAAGGGGGAAGTTATTCGTACCGGCGCCGGAG
>Ga0179593_1367533_pt1 | contig 10089 bp, 11 predicted proteins | sample CZODoug2_1_08_16_FD_185931 | JGI IMG/M metagenome (GOLD analysis project Ga0179593, IMG submission 185931) | Vadose zone soil fungal communities from Angelo Coast Range Reserve, California, USA - CZODoug2_1_08_16fungal (PacBio error correction) | ecosystem: Environmental > Terrestrial > Soil >...
CGATTGTTGGCACTCGGAAAAGAGGGGAAGCGGATGTCAAAAAGAGTTGATGGTGACGAAAAAGAAGGGGGCCCCAGGGGGTGGCTCGACCTGCGGAAATGCAGCCTGGGAAGTAACGTTCATGATTGGAACGTTAAATGCCGCCGCCTCGCAAAAGTCAAAAGAAGGGAAAAAGGTCAAGTAACGGAGGAAAACGGAGGAGGATAGTGCCATGCCAAAATTGGAGGCCTCTCCCAAAAAGGGGGGGACGCCGTGATGCGAAAAGGATCCAAGTACGTTCCGATACGGTGAAACGGAAAAAAAGAAAGGCGATACCCGCCGCAGACGAAAAACTTTCTCAACTAAAAATTACCGTTTGGGGGGGTCGTGATGAGGCGGCCACAGCTCTAGGGGGGGGAAGTTTCCTGACTCTAATCCGGTGCCTGAATCGAAGAGGAAGGATGTAAAAAGATTCCGCCAGTTGTCTCTCTGTTTCAAAAGAAGATAGAAGCTCCCCCGCTGGTCTTCGCTCATTGAATGGGGGGGACGAGGACGGAGTCCAGTGCCGACAACCAGAAAGGAGGGGACTCTCACATACATCGTTCGCTCGTCATTAGGGGACGCACCAGTGGATATATTCGTGAAAATCGGCGGTAACGTGGGCAGTTATCGACGGGCAGGGAGGGGGGGTTTGAGCCGAAGAGAAAGCATAAAATACACCTGCGCGATGGGGGGGAAGAAGAGGAAATGGGAAGGGGACGCCTGTCAAAGCAAAGACAGTGCTGAACCTCTAAGGAGGGGGAGGAAAAGGATTCGTTAACGGAGGAAAAAGGGAAAAAGGGGGAAGGATTCCGTGGTGCACTGATGCCAAAAAAAAAGGGGGCCGTGATCGTCGTTTGTAGATCTGCCGACATCACCGAGGAATTGTACGAAGGGGTGGCCCGCCGGCAGATATAGGGGGGGTCCAAGAAGTGTCCTTCCAAACGGCGGATGGGGGAGGAAAAAGGATATCAAGAAATCCTGGTCGGCTGCCTCGCCCGGCGTTTGTGGGTCCCGATTTTATGTGCGGGGCGGACGAGAACGTCACAAAAAAAACTGGGGGGACGTCGAGGTTTTCAGGCCTGAGGAAAGGGAGAGAGAAACAAAAAGGAGGAGGGAAAGCTATCAAAGGAAAGGGATGAAAAAAGAAATAACGGCCCTTCCACAAGTTTGGCGTGACGGTTGGATCTCGACAGCTAAATCCCGGGCCAGACTTGACTGCGAGATAGACCGCAAATTCTAGCGGAGAGAAGAGGAACAATCGTCAGGATCGCGAGTAAAGGGGGGAAAAAGTTGCAACTTGGCCAACATCAAAGAGAGAAGGGGAGGACCAGCGCGAATTAGGCCGAGGGGTGATTTGACGGACAACGATCATTCAATCCCGGCAAGGGGTGTTGGCCTCAGGGGCCACTAAGGAAAGGAGGGGTCCGGTTAGGAAAAGAGATTTATCGACAAAAGTGCGCGCGTCGCGCAGGGAAAGGCAGCGATGACTAGGGAGCCGGTGTTGAGAGGACGGGGAAAATTCAATTAATGTGTCATAAAGGGGAAAAAAAGGCGAAGACCGCAGGTAAGTTCATCGTGGGACGACCCCGAGGCCCGGAACCTCAAAAAAGTCGAACGGGTCCTCCTGACTTTGTACACAACCCATTTCGTACGACATGCTTTTCCTCAGGCAGTATACTAGGGATTTATCGCAACGTAATTGAAGTCGAACATGGATCAAAAAGGTCAGGAGCAAGTGTGGATCTGCATACTCGTCACGGCAAGAGAAAAGAGAGGGGAAAGGCCAATCGGCAACCGAGCTAAGATAACTCGGGGGAGAAGCTAGGAAGGTTTAAAAACGAAAGGGAAGATCGTTCGGGAAGGAAGAGGGAAAGAAAACAAAGGGGGGGGGGGGATAGCGCAGTCAAAAGCCACGCTTTGTTCCGCAAGAATATCCATCACTACGGGCCTCAGCTGGGGGGGCGGACATGGATAAAACGCGGTCACAACGGAATTGGATGAAGATAAGGAAAGGGGGGGGGTTCCTTGACCACCCGTCGCCTGTCGAAGAAGAGGGGATAGTTAGCGAAAAATACCTGTCTTTCAGAGTCTGGGATCAGAAAACATTAGATGAGAACGAGGTAAGGAGTAAAAGTGAGCTCAGGGCGAGGGAGAAAGGGGCCAATCAACTAGTCGAACAACAAATTTGCTATGGAATTAAGGGGGCCGACCGGCAACGGGGACTACCAGGGAACGCAACAGAAAAAGAAGGGGGGGAAAGAAATTCAACGGTTCAAACTTAAGAAGAAGTTCCCAACGAGCGCAGAAGGGGGCACGAATTCGAAAAGGTGGGGTTTCGAACCCGAATAGGCTTTCACCCAGGCCAAAAACCAAGAAAAAATGGTCTATACCGTCACACGAGGGGAAGAGAGAAGGCCAAACTCATAGAGAAGAATCGGAAACACTACCTTGAGACGTTCAAAACCATTCAGGAGGTAGATGTCAAAGATGAAAAGAAAGTTCGGCCAACAAAAAGCCAATAAGAACGAGAGGGCCCGGGACACCTGAATCTTCCCTAATAACTCGAATTCACACTTCTGAAAGGGGGGGGGGGGGGGGGGGGATCGAATACGCCCGAAAGATCTTACTGCGGGAAGAGTCCGCAGGTGATTCCGTATGTGTCTCCCACAGCGGGGAAGGTTCGACTTGAATCGATGAGGGGAAGGGGGGTCCGTGAAAGCGGAATCCCACGGGGTCTCGACTACGGGGGTGGGGGGGGGAGACCATCGATCTGGGGGCGGATCGCGCCAAGCAAAGCAATCTGGGTCGACGACTGAACTTACCGAGGAAAAAAATCAGCAGCTATCAGTTAGCGGGTCCAGTCTCGGCAGGACGGAAAGTTGACGTTCGACAAATCGCTGGTGCAAGAAAAAAAAGGGAGACCAAATTGGTCAGCCTTACTCTGCCATAAGAGTCGACTCTCGTTTCCGGAATGAAACGAGTTCCGAAGGCTGGCCTCAAAAAGGCGGTGAAAATGCGGGACTAAAAGTAAAATCAAACATATTCGAGGGTCCGTGTCAACACCCACCGTGGGGGAGGGCATGATCCATTCGGAGAGGGCGGGGACCAATCATTTCTTCCCTCTTCGGGAAGATGAATCGACGGTTAAACCGACAGCAATAGAAGAATTCAATTTTGTGGAAAAAAACTAACAGTACTGAACAGGTCTCTTAGGGGTCGCTGTCAAGATCAGAGTTGGCGGCGGAGCCCAAGCACAACAGAGGGGGGAGAAGGTATGGCGATTTCGAGGACTACCCTGGATAGGTACCAAGACAAGGTTGAATAAAGAAGGAAGGATGCCGTCAACACAGGATGGAAAGGGGGTAGATGATCTTAATCACTAAGGTTGTCGTTGGTTTACGATGCGGGAAGGTCGACGGCCGAAATGCCGGTAAGAGGGTGTGAGGTGGGGGAAAGGGGGAAGACTGTGACGTTCCAGAGCTCTAACTGATTCCGAGGTGGACGAAGAAAAAGAAGTCTCGATTGTCGGTGGAAAAGGGCATAATTCGGAACACCGCGCCGAAATGGGGAAGTGCTGCCCGCCTGGGGGAACAGCGCGTGGGGAGAAGGACGGCCACAAGGTGTGAACGGGACAAAAATCGGAGGGGATCAGAAAAATGGTGTCGACGAACGGGGCTAGCACCGTGGGACACGAATTTATGGCGCCCGTTAGGGGCAGAGGGAAGGCGCAGAAAATAGGATCCGTAAGACGAAAGGGGAAGGGAAGAGGAGGGGACGTTTTACGCCCTGTAAGGGTCGCCGTTGGAAAACCATAACTAGTGTGGACTTACAGACTTGAACGCCGCATAAGGGGGAAGGAAATGAGAAATTAGCAATTGGCCTGTGGGGGATAGGTAATAGTCAATCCAGATTCTTGGAGTTGCAAATTCCAGACCAAAATCGATGGTACCGACGCGAATAAGGGAAACGGGAACGCAGACTTTTTTTCAGAAAAGAAAAAAAGGAAAAGACATGGAACGTCTGTCCCTTAGAAACCCGAAGGAAAAGACGAGAGCACCGTCCGAACTTGCAGGGGGAGATACCGCCGGATGATGGCTGGAAAAAGATCCAGCAAGGGGGAAAAAGAGTTTGGAATAGAACTCCGGGGGGAGAATGACCAGGTGCAAGTATAGTTCCAAAGGTTGAGCTTTGGGGGGGGGGGGGAAAAAATTGGTTGAACGGGACAAGGACAGAAGGAACGGTTGTTGAACGGGGGCCACGGGAGAGAACGCTGGGGATACGCACGTTGCAGCCCAGGTGGACGGTGATAAGTATTGTGGAAAGTACAAAGGAAAAGGTTGGTTTAGTTGCCGGTGAGGGGGAAAAAAAAGTGAGGAACTTCTGACGTTCGCCTTTGCCGGAGGATGTGTGGACCTGTCGGGTGTTGACCGCGTTCAGGATGGGCACCGGAGTGTTGAGTTCAGGGGAAAGGAGGGGGGAGAGGCAGGCATGCCGTAAAGGAAAAGGAAAAGGGTCGACATCGGGGAGGGGGAAGACCTGCCCGCGATCAACCGGTCGCAACGGGTCAGAGGTCAAGGAGGGAAGGGATTGCCAAATGCCCCAATTTAGAGGCTAGAAATACACCGTGGACTTTGAAGAGCGCTAGGGGGCCATGCCGTGAACTAGGTTGAAAGGAAACGCAGGAAGGAACGGAAAGTACTCCTGGTTGACAAGCTGGAAAAGGAAAGAAAAAAAAAAAGGGAATTGTTACGTTGTGCGGTGGGGGCAGGTGAGGGGAAAAGGAGCTAGGTAAATCACCTGGCACCGGAGTTGATTCAGTCTGCCGAGAAAAGGGCTGAAGGGAAATGGGGGGGAGATCTGTTGATACGTAGAGGGAAAGCGCGGGTTTAGAGGAGGGGAGACGGTTCCGACATTACTGTCAGAGATCTTGCAGGGAATCATTTAGAGAGGAATGAGCCCTCTAAAATAGAAAGGAGGGTGTAGCTCGGGAAAGAAAAGGGGGGGAGAGGATCGTCCCCATCCTTCTTCGGCGGGAGTTTTGCAAATTGAATAAGAAGGTGTCTTTGTGTTTTGTCCAGAGAGAGGGAAAGAAAACCTCATACCCGTCGGCTTAGACAACGCCTGGGGAAGGTCAATAAAAAGAAGGGCCAGGGACCTACGCGCACTGAACGGAAGAGGAGTGGCAAGAAAGGGATGCGCCGGAGGGGCAAAAGGCTATCAAGCCGTCGAAAGGGGGCCCTAGGGGATGATGCCAAAAAGAACTTGGCCGTGATCGTGTGATCGGGGGGACCGGAAAAACAGTAGGGGCCGTAGGGCGATTATGAGCAGCGTATGTTGGCAATTGTCAACGGTCACGGTAAAAAGGAGAGGAAGTCGCGTGATTCGTTCGCCGCGAGAGGAAGAGGGGAGGCTGCTCGCCCCCTCGAGTTGGGATGTGTCCTTACTTTCACGAGAAGCCGTCCAAGGGGGGGGTTGACAGCCATGTAGCAGTTGAGGCCCGGCTCATCTCAAAACAAAAAAGGGGGAAATAGCACATGCAGCACGAAAGGGAGATCAAGTAAAACAATTGGAGACGACGAGTTTATTCGTTGACAGTAAGCACAATCACAAACGCTTCAAAGGGGGGGCAGCAGCCGCGCCGATTCATTCGGGAGTAAGGGCGGAACCAATCCGAAAGGAAAAAGGTGGGGGGAAAAAGTACACGTTGACACGTGCCAACATCAGCGGGAGGGAAGGCGGCGACGTCATCACGGAGGACAAGCAGCGTGAGAATCAGATCAGACAAAGCGATAAATAAGGGTGTGTTTGGCCAAACCTCTGCAATCGCAAGGGGTCTTACGACAGCCGAGCGTGACGAGCAAGACGGGAGGCGACAGGGGGAAAAATCGCAACTGATTCCATGGGAGGGACCAGGGGGGAAAGAGGACGACGCCCCATCAAGAGGGGGGCAACATAAGCTGAAAAACAGCGGCTCATCCGCAGTATGGATGAGGGCTTCAAGGCCCTCGGAACATAAAACACCAAACTGCAACGGTGCAGCCGAAAACAAACTTGAACAAACCGCCCTCGCGGGTTCTCGACGAAATTCAGGTAAAAGTCAAAACCGAGGAAAGGCGAAAATTTGGTCGCGCAAAGAAGGGGGATCTGGCATACAGAAAAGGGGGCATCCGGCACTGGAGGACTCAAAAGCAAGTCCATGAGTCACCGGAGCGATTTCGATGAACCTGGCTGGGGGATTACCACCGAAACCGAGAAAACTGGCGAAGCATTTCACGACAATCGGCAATTTCATCAACTCCGGGGAAACAGCCAGTCATAACACGTCTTTGGCCAGGCATCTCTCCACGAAAAACGTAATCCAATCGTTTTCGACCGGGAGAAAAGGAGGAGGGCACCGGAGAGGCAGAGATCGTCCTTTAGTGGGGGGGACGTTAACCCGCACGGCGGCGTCATAGGGGATAATTGGAAGAAGAATCACCCGAGGAAGGGGGTACGATCCGTACAATGGGCAGTTTTCAAGGGAAGCACATGGGCGTCAACTCCCGATTACTGTTTGCGGCATTTTTTCGAATGGGGAGGGGGACGGAAATTTAAATGTATGTCAATCATCACCAGGGGGGAGAGGGGGGGAGGTAAGACAGCACGGCACTGACTAGCCACCTCCTTGAACAGAGCACACTCCGTTTGCACATGAAAACTGCTCGTTCGTAACCTCCCTCCAGGTCACCAAAGGCAAAGAGGCGCAACTGTCAAATCGTAACGGGGGACCGGAGGAAAAGGGGGGGGAGAAAACCAATTAATGTCTGTCCAAAATAAAAACTTCCCAAAGAATGGACGGCGGTACAAAAAGAGCAAAGTCATACCTCGGGCTATATCTCCGTCCACGTCAACAGAAGAAAGATTCCAAAAAGGAAAAAAACCCTTCCGGCGGGCGTTGAACAACGATAAAATAGTTGGGGCGTCAACAAAAAAAAAGTCAGGGAAGATCAATGGAGGCAAAGAAAGAGGAACTTCCCCACCGAACAGCAAAAAAAAAACCGGGGGGGGCACGGTGGGGGGTTTAGGAGTCTAATGATGACAATATCTGGTATGAAGCATGGGGAAAGTGGAAAAGGGGGGTTCTCCAACCGGAGGAGAGGGTGAGAAGGACCCAATCACGGAGGATGTGGGAGGAAGCTCTGATAACCCCATTTCGAGGGAAACGGGAAAAGTCTCCGTTGGTACGCCCAAGGGGGGCTTTGTGTGCGTCATCATCGGGCACGCCAGCACTGACACTATGAGGACGGGCACGAGGTACAGCAAACGCAATCAACATCGAGTAAGGTCGCGGCTGCAGGGGGGGGGGGGAGGTCAACTTCGCACATCGTTCGTTCCGCCGGGAGACAGTTCAGGCACACGCCGTAGTCAGGGAGAAGAGAGGAAAAGAGATCATGACAGAGGGAAGGAAAGGGCAAAGGAAAATATCGTTTCCAGGAAGAGCGGAGCCTACAAAGGACGATCACAGAATCGTCTTCGCAACGGGGGGAAGGAAAATGTGACGGCGACATTTCGCTCGGCATTCTTGCAGCAAGCGTCAAGGCGGCGTTCGGCATGATTGCGGGGAAAAGGGTTTCAGAAAGAAAGAGAATACGCATTTGTGAAATTCCATCAAACGGAATCACGGAGAGGGGGAAATTGGTGAAAAAAGATCATCTGTTTCGTCAGCGCTCAAAAAGACCGATCAATTCGTCTTTGTAGCTTGGCCGATCACAACGGAAAGAAGGAGGGAAGAGCAGTCTAAAAAAAAAAAAAACGAGAGGAGGAAGATAGAGGTTATGGGAAAAATGGAGAGAAATAGGCGTGGTACATGGATCCGGCATTCTAAATCCCGAAAGGAAGAAGGGGTTTGTGCCGTTGGAGGAAGATGGGGCCGACACGATAGCGTGGCCTCGAAAAAAGACTAATCGCTCAGCGCGACGGTGAGGCTGACATCATCCGTACGATGATTGGGGAGGGGGGGAACCATCCTAATAAGGGGGGGGGAAAGCCGCCGCAATGATAGGACACGAATTGACTATCGAAAGGTGATCACGTTGACGGCTGTGTGAATAGAGAGAGGTATTTGATAGGGGGGGGGGGAAGAAGACTGCCGTGGATTATTGCCGTACTCCGGAAATCGTGGTCCCTTCGCGAAGATATTGAGATCGTATTAAGGAGAAAAAGAAGGAAGGGGGAGGGGTAACCTGTAATCTCCCGGGGGAGGAAAAAAAAAAGAAAGATTTTCGCAGCAGAAGGTGAACGAAGGGGGGGGACCAAGGAGCAGGAAGCTGATCGTGTGGCTTTAGGAAGAGGGGGAGGATAAGCGTGTCATTGGGGAGTTTGGGCGAGCCAAGAAAGACGATGTAGGTCAACGATCCCAATAAGAGATGGACAGTGGAACGCCGATTGGCGGGGGAAAAGAAAAAACAACCCAAATGCCAATAACACAACAAGGATCCCTTCGCGAACCGAGTGCGGACAATCACCAACCACGACAAAGGCCGGACCTGGATACGCCAGATTATTTAAAGAGGAAAAATCACAAAACCACACATAATAAAAAAAGGAAGAGAACGTGACACAAAAAAAGGCAAAAGTTCCTAGAATATTCACAGACAAACATTACCTTATCCGAATTGTTGAAAATAGGCGGGTGTTTAAAGGAGGGGAATAATGAATTCCGGAAAGGGGGGGGGAAACGGGGAAAAGGGAATGGGTGAAGGCGTTTCACGAGATATGCCCCGGGTTATGACGGTTATACAAGCCAGGGATTGTGTCATTTGGCGCGGGGGAAAGGGAAAACGCCATATTCTTGGGGGTAAGGAAAAGGGGAACAGCACCGTTCCGTGTGACAGTTCGAATGGGTAGGTCTTGGTGCTAAACGAGAACAGGAGAAGGATGGCCTACCGGTGTTTGATAGGGGAAGGGAAAAGAAGGGAAACTGAGTCTATCCTTTTGCCTTGGGAAGAGAAAGAAATAAAAAAGGGGGTCGCGAAACCATGCGTTCTGGGAAACTGCGCAAATGCCGCCGGTACAAATGGAGAGGAGAAGCCTCAAGCAGTGAAATGGGGAAGAGAGATCCGCTTAGGTCAGCGAAATTTGTCCACTTGGCCGGCGACTGAGGGGGAAAAAAGGGTACCCAAACATCCTGGAAAGAGGCCTATTGACCGGGCGAAAGGAGAAAACAAGAAGGGGGGGATTGTTAAGCGGATGGAGAGGGACGTTGGACGGCCAAATCGTCTGGAGATGAGAGAGGGAAGGGAGCCGGATTGATGACACTGCCGATGTAGGAAGAGGAAAAGGAGGGGCATTGTCTCGAGGGGGGGGGGGGGGACACAATAAAATTCGAGAGGACCTTATCTGACTGCGAATGTGTAAGGACTTGACTGTCCTTTCACCGTAGGAGTTAAGAGGGAGCACCGCATATTTAAAGAATAGAAAAGGAGGGGGGAGAAGCGTACATTAGACTGCAGGGAGGGGAGATTCGTCGATGCCCCAAGGCCGTCTGTAGGGGAATGTGAAAAGTTATCGACGGACGGAACCTAGTGTGGGGGAAGGGGGAAAGGAAGCCGTGAAGTAACCACTAAAGAGGAGAAGATCAAGAGGGGGGGTTTGCAATAAAAAAAATGGCACCCTCCTTTAACGTGGGGGTCCCTCTCACGCTTACAAGGGCGAGGGAATCGCAGTGCCTTATTGAAAAAAAGAGGAGAAAGAGCCACTGCGACGGCGAAGGAAATGAAAAAGGTGCCGTCGGGTTGCAATGATGGAAAAATACTTTGGCCTTGTCGATTTGAATCGGGAAAAATTCACATCACGCCGTATGTACGCGAACTAGAAAGAAGGGAAGAAGAGAGGAGGATTTTGCTCCAGGGAAAAAAAGAATAGAGGTCGCGTATGTAAGAAAGAGACCATCTAGGAAGAAGTGACGTCGGGGGAGTGAACAGTAAGCGTCGGTTGATAGTGCCGTTCTCTTGTAAAAAGGAAAAAAAGAGAACGCACGCCACTGTGATGGACGTTAAAGGAGTGGGGGAGAAAGAGCTTCCGTATGGG
>Ga0179593_1370765_pt1 | contig 10089 bp, 5 predicted proteins | sample CZODoug2_1_08_16_FD_185931 | JGI IMG/M metagenome (GOLD analysis project Ga0179593, IMG submission 185931) | Vadose zone soil fungal communities from Angelo Coast Range Reserve, California, USA - CZODoug2_1_08_16fungal (PacBio error correction) | ecosystem: Environmental > Terrestrial > Soil >...
GAAGGTTCACAAAATAAAGGGGGAAAGCCGTTATGGATGTAGAACACGAGACGAGACTCGAGGGAGGGGGGGATGAGCTCGACAACCAGGCCGATGGATCGTATCCAACGACACGACGAGAAACTTCTATAAATCGGGGAGAGGTCAGGTCAGATGGAAAATCTGGGATTCCCACAAGACGCTCCCGGGAACAGACCGAACATAAAGGACTGAAAACGAGAGGGGGGCAAATTTCTTACCTAAAGACGGATAGTGGTGGGGACGCGCTCCGAGCCGATGAAAACTAAAAACAAAATTCAGTCGCTCAATCAAGGTAAGGAAGATTTAAAGCAAAGAACGACTATGATCAGTAGCCGTGAGTGGAGAGGGGCTGTCAGAGGTGGTCAGGGGCGGGACAAACGAAAATGGTTCAGCTTCTTGAAGTAAGGCCATTAAGAAAAAGAAGATGTAACTGATAGGGGGAGTCAGGTGTCTAAGCGAGAATCTTCGAAACCTCGACTGAATAGGAGATCGAACGAACTGCAAACGTACAAAGATATCCCAGACTTGAACATAGCCCGGAATCGGTTAAAGGACGGGAGCGGGCAGGGAAGGCAGGAGAAAACGAGGCACCGTGGGAGTTCTGGTGATGGAACGGGGAAGAAAGAACACCAAAGGGGCCTCCATGGGACCAAAAAAGCGAGCACGAAAACTGCAGGGAGAGCAAGACGGAAAGATGGGTATACTTGAGGAAAGCGCCGTACTCAAAAGGGTTTGGAGGAGCTCTCGGGGACAGGAAAGACATCTGACGGGAAGTTCCGGAGGAGGGAGGGAAAAGGCATAATTGGTGCGATGGTGAAGACAGGAGCCCCGATCTCTGAGTGGGATCGGGAGTGGGCAACTCCTCTACTGAAAAATCCAAAATTAGGGTCAAGAAGACGCAAAAATGTCTTACGAATACGGATGTATATCAGGCAAGTCCTACAGTGGGGTTAAAGTTCCAGAGGAAAGAAGAAGTATAAGGGATATGAGCGGAAGATTGTCTGCACGTACGGTGATGTGACGATTGGAGCCAGGCCGCTGGTAAAAATATCAAACTAAAATAGTGACGATGGACGAGGTGTGAGAGGAGGAACTGAGACTAAGTAACGAGTATTGCAGCCGTCTAACTGCTCGTGATGACAAACCGGCGACGATTTAGGACATCTGGGGGGGGGGGGGGAAGAGGCGGGAGAGGGGGGGGGGGGGGGGGGGGGGGGGGGGGGGGGGGGGGGAGGGGGGGGGGGTGGGGGCGAGGCAAAAAAGGAGGAAAAGAAAAAAAAAAAGTGGTTGCAGACTCGACAGATATAGAAAGACTGAAATAAACACTCCGGTCTTACCCTAAAGGGGAGGCGGAGTGACGACGGGTGAGGAATGTAGTACAGTAACTTCTTCGTCAAGAAGGGCGGGAGGGGAAGGGGGTGAGGGGTAAGAACGGGGGACGATGGAGCTTGTCGCGAAAGCAGGAGGGTGATGAAGGAACGACTGAAAAAGGATGAGCACGCCATAGGAAGGAAAGACCTACGAGGTGACAAGGGAGATTTGGAAAGAGCCTTGGTAGGGCGTCGTGTGAACGATGCGACTAACCGGGTGACGCTGCCGCCACGAGACGCCAGGAGGAGACTCACGGCAAAAAGAAGTTACATGGGTGAAAACATAGGAAACGGGGAAGGTGGTCATTATAAAAGGGAAATGTAAAGGGCCTGTGACGAAAATGCCTTCCTAGACGAAAAGTCAAAAGGAGATGCTCAGTAAAACGTTTGACGTCTGGGGGGGGGGGGTCTGGGCTGGTAGTAGCGGTCAGCGCAAGAAAAAGTCATTGGAGCCCAACAAAAAAAAAAAAAAAAAAAATTACACTAGCGATCACGCTTGCAAAAAAATAATTATCAAGGGGGGCGAGCGTCTCTCCTGGGATTAGCGTTTCGCCGAGAAGAGTCTGTTGAAGGGACGAAGGCAAGAAGCAAAGAAATGGAAAGTCTGAACTTTTCATCAGTTACCAGTACGCCTGTCGCCAAATGTAAGGAGAAAAAGGCATCGGGGCTATATCTCTAACGCAGGAAGACTAGGGGGGGGAAAGGGGCTTTCGCGCATGTACAAGCCAGAAACCTTATGACGGTATCCGAAATTGGGACGAATTGAACGGGGGAAAAAACTAGAAGAGGCCTATTCGAGGATTGGAGCTCGAATGAGCGACATCGTATTTTGATCCGGTCAATGATGGTGTCAGCTTGGAGCCAGCAATCGGGTACGCGTTAGCTTTCGGACGGGGCAATAGCCGGACGGTCTCGCCTAGACCATCCTTGACCGGACATATAAGGTCGATACAACGTCGGGCGGGAAGGAGTGGAAATCGAAGCGGGGACTCTCGGCGATACCATGAAAAGTTCTTGGCCTGAAAGGATATTTGGCTTGGGTGAAAGTAGGAGCGGAGGATGGAAATAACGGGGAAGAACTTGAGAAAAAGTGGAAGCCAAGTTTCTAGCCCGCGCTCTAAACATCGGGCGCGCAGGCAGTGAAAAGGCCCAGACTTCCAGACGTAAGAGCACGGGGAGAGAGACGGAGGGTTTGAGGAAGAAGCAAAAGCTTGGGCCCATCTCGCCGGCAAGTACGAGAGACGGACCAAAGAAATGTATGGACGGACGCCGCCGGAAGAGAAAGATTCAGTTTTCGCGAGAGGAACATCTAGACGTGGAAGAATCTCTTACGGGGATCAGAACCGAAGGGAGACTCATCCAAGGCTAATGGCCATCAGCTCAAAGAAGGGGAGGTTGGAGCTCATGAAGTCTCATCAAGAAGAAGGCCAAAGAGGGCAACTCCTGCTATAACGTCGTGCAACGCTGTGGGGGGCCAGGCAAGATTCAAAGCAACCGTAAGAAGGAAGGGGGAGAGGCAGGTGGGAGAACGAGAGAGAAATTGGGAAGAGATCAAGGGGGGGATTCGTAAGGCATACTCTATTGTCAACTGGGGAGGGGGAGGTTCTCTTTGACTCGGTTCTAACGACTATAGCTGTCAAAGTGTCGGAGTGGAAAGAAGAAGGAAGTGATGGTGCCGGAGGCGCGTTAGATCAAAATCGTGCACATCGGTTCCACCGATGCGCCTGAATTTTCAAATAAGAATGAGTAGCAAGAAGGAAACACTCACCAGGATGTTGGGGAAATCGAGAGGGGAAGAACGCCAAGTGGAATGCATTATCACTTCTTCACAGACGGAAACCAGAAGAGAGACATTAGGCGTACAGCGAAAAAAGAAAAATGTGGAGATTATTTCCTACTAAAAAGGGAAGCCGCCTCATCAGTCGTTCAGGGCTAAGAGTGTCGCAAAGATGAGAAGGCTAGGACGGGAACTTAACATTAGGGTTCTCGGTAGTAGCAAGATCCAGAAAAAAAGTCTGCACGAGAAAGAAGCCAACGGTTAATCTGGTCGTGGCAGAGGAGGGAGAGGAAAGGGCAGATGAGAGGGATTTCCCGCCACCAAGAGAGGGCCAAAGAAAGCCGCTACATCAATGGAAACGATGCGGTATCCAGGGGGCCGCAACGTGCGTCAATCGAGATAAAAAACAAAACTTAGGGAGGATGGAGAGAGAGAGGACTACCATTTGCGGAAAAAGAGAGGGAAACGGAACAATCAATGGAGAAAGCTGAAAGGGGGCCAGGCTACGGACATTTTTCCACGCGTCAGAATCTAAAGGGAATACGCTCCATCATATTCCCAAGGAAAAAAGGAAACCGGGGGCAGTTCCTCTGGTCAAGACGCGACGTCTATCTTTCGTTAGGGGCTCAACCAACGCTACCATCATGTAAGTTGCACTGGTAGACTGGTCTAAGCTGGGCTAAACATCTCACGCTAAAGAGGGGAGATGAAAAGGAGGCACTTAGTTCTTGGGACTTGAATTAGGACCACATGGAAAGAGCAAAATTCCAAGAATCGGCAGCTTGGACTGGGGTAAACGGAAAGTGAGCCGTGCTCATGTGAATAGGAGACTGGCCCGTGCAACCTCTGATTGACCCAAACAGAATCCTGGGGTAAAAGGGTCCGTCGGCGAATCAATCTGCTAATCCGGAGCAAAAAGATCGCTGTGGCACGATAATGACGAGAGCATCTAGCAGGGAAAGAAGGGAACAAAGACACGGCCATGAGTGTTTCCGATCAAAAAGAAATGGAAAAGCGAAAGCTCTATAAACTGCTAGAAACCATTCAAAAAAAGGACACACCTCTCATCGTCCGGGACTGAGGAGAAGGGGGAAGAAAAGGGAAGGGAGGACACCTTGTAGAGAAGGGAAAAAAATGCGTCAGTAATTCGCAAAAGTGGTAGGCTATAAGATGCAAAAATAAGGAAACAACTTCAAAAATGGCGTCGGCGATGGGGGAAGGGGAGTGAAGGAGGATTCAAAAGAGAAGCACAAAGACGGCAACCTGGGTCGTTTTCCAGTAGGCGATTCAGGGCGAAGGGGTATACACAGCGCAAAAAAGAGACAATCTTAGTCGGGTGCTTGAAGTACTGTGAGAGGCAGAAAAAAGCTGTACCGAGTCAAAATCGATATACAACGGGAGGGGGGGGGGAATAAAGATACCATTCGCACGAGCGAGATCGTGAAAGAGGTGGGAGAGACAAGACACAGGCGTAGGATAAGGGAAAAGGACACTGGGTGAGCAATGGCCAGAGGATCATTATCAGAGCCATAGATAAGGCTGAGGCCGTCATTCAAGCTAACAAAGGTAAATGGTCCGGAACGCTCTCCCTCACTCACGAAAGAAATTGGGAAAAAAAACATTGCGAGGTCGCAGAAGCAGAAAAAGTAAACACAGCCAGAAGCCGAGCCTAAAGAGTCGAGAGTGTACTCGTAGCAGCAATCAATCAGGCTGTCGGGCGAAAAGGAAGAAAACAAGAAGGCATGGGAGACATCTGCATCCTTGAAAGGGGAATAACAGAGTCGAGAAGTCGCTGGAAGACCATAGGGGAGAGAACTGTGTCACACATCCAGCGTCTCCGGAGAAAAGCCAAAAGTTTTATATAAGGGGAACGGAGCGCAGACAAGTTGACAAACCAAGAGGAGGGAGGCTTTAAAAATAGCTAAAGAGGGGCATCGAGACCGTGACGCTACGAAGGAGGGAATGGCCCTAATTAAAGTTCTCGTCATAAGCTTGTGAGGTAGCCCGGAACGGAATGCCCGATTATCATCGACAAAGGCGGGGAAAAACCGCGCCATACGCCGGATAGATACGAGCATGCCCGGTTAATCGAAAAAGTGGTCTGGCTCAACCGGGATGAATGGATTGGAAGAAAACAGAACGACCTCAACTTCACCCGACTAAACCTCCGTGAAGGGTCGGCCTGCAGGTAAAAGGCAAAAACGTCGAAGCCATAGGTAACCTACTTAAAGCACTGTTTCTCACGGGAAGGGTAGAGTCCAATCCCGAAAATTTCAAAAGAACGAGGGTAAGAAAAGGAGGTCGCAATTCACCAATCGGGCTCCGATCGCATATAGAAATGAGGGGGGGTTCACCGAGAGGGTCGGGACTAAAGGAACAGGCTACGGTAAATAAAAAAAAAAAAGCGCGGGGGCGAGTCGCCAAGCCGTCCCTCCCGCCTAAGCGACGATCTCTACAGGAACAATAGACAAGGAGAAAGAAAACCTTGGAGGAGTATCTATTCCAGGAGGAAAGAGTAAGTCAGGTGAGGAGGAAAAGATGAAATTAAGATTCTAAAATCGTCGCCGGTTGTGGGAGAGAACGATGTCACCCTCAAGACCGAGCAAAAAAAAGGGATTAGTCGCCGCCAACCCCTACGGCCAAGAATGCGTGGGAGGAATCGGACAAGTCGACAAAAGCCGGGCGCACCCAAGTAAGGAACGCCCGAAAACGGAGCCACAAATACAGAGCACGATAACGACATGATGGTCCTTGCTGCCAAGAGAGAAATCTACTAGGAGAAAGGGGCATCTACTAGTCCGGAAAAGGGTTCGGACACTGAAATTTCTAGAGAAGAAGAGGTTTTCCAACAGAGACGAAGACTTATGCGCGTAAAAAAAATACCTCAACGCCTGATGTAACTCTCAGAGGAGAGAAGAATTGTCGTTTAAAACGAGACTGTGACACGACGAAACTTTGGATCAATGAACTAGTCAATCAATACGACGAGACTTGACAGGAGGGAGAACTGAATCAGTCTCTGTGGGGGGGTTCATCGGGAGACGCATGGGAAGAAAATCAAAACCCGTTGGCCATAAAAACAGAAAACATCACGGTGCTGAATCACAGTGAATTCCTTCGAAAAAAGACACCGTGAACAGTCCATTTCGACAAGGAGGGGAGAAACTTCTGGAAGGTTAACGGGAGTTAAAAGCGCCTCATTAGAGGGTTCGCGGTGATGGGAAAGACCAAGGGAGAACAGACCATGGAAAAGGCGGGCAGCAAAGGAAGGAGAAGAGGAGACGTTTAAAAGACTTCCACCCACTAAAATAAAAGAGAAGATAAATTAAGCGAAGGAGAGGTAGCCTGGGCGGGACCATCGTAATTCCCACTTCGAGGAAACTTTGCTAAAAGAGTGTCCGCGGCCGTAAAAAGCAATCACCGAAGCGCTTAACGAGGAAGGAACAAAGCGACACCGGGGTTAGGGAAAGGGAGGGAGCAATTTTCGGGGGTGCCCTGAGAGAAACACAGGTTCGTGACGACTGACTAGGGAACGATAACGACGTGCAGTCCGGAGGGACCGCTGGGATAAATCATCCGGAGAAAAGCCAGCACAAGCTCGAAAGAGATATGCGCTGTCGCGAATAGATCCTAAAATTCAAGTCTGGGACAATCTCAGCGCACAATCAAAACAGCAGCGGGCATCACAACAAAACTTATTATAGATATTGGCCACTTTGGTGGAGTCGGCTCTTACACACCAGAGGAAAAAGAGGCAAGTGACTGTGAGATAATCCCTATCCTACTGCGATCCTGAAGGAGACGACCGAAAGGAACTCTCGACGACGAAAAAGCACGTCGAGCGGATCGTGTTACTAATGGCGCATAGGGGTGGTCGCGGGCAGGGTGTCAAAAAAAAAGGGACCAAACCAGGCGCGCAGGGAAATAACTCTACGGAGCTGCCTGCCGCGGGCCCAGGGATCTATAAATTGGGAAGTGGGGAGAAAATGCAAGTGAAACTTATCAGAGGTCAAACAAGGAGAGGAACTAAGTCCCTGTATGAATTGGGTGCGCAAGCCGACGAGGGAAAGAACTAACATGGATATCGAGGGGGGGAGCGACGTGGTGGAATCTGAAACCACAAAGGCGGTGCTGACGCATAAGATGGTGGTCCGGCCGATTGGAGACAGGGACGAACTATACATCGGAGCCTCGAGGTATTTTGGGGGGGGGGGGGGGCGATCGCGAAACGGGCAAGTCCAGAAGGAAACAATTGGAAAGACATTAAAAGGGTAAGAGGGGCGACTCTGCTGGCAAGGGCCGGACATCCGAACTCTGGAAGAAAAGGAGGGTCAATTTGAAAAGGAAAAGGCAAGAGAAAAGGCCAGGGGTAAAACACGATGAAAACCCCCGCTAGCATCTTTCCCGGGCATCCCGCGGCAAGCAGCTTCTATGTGGGGGGAGTGGTCCTCGGACGAAGGGTAGGATTTTCATTCGGCTGGGAAGGACTAAAAGGATTCGAAGGGGAAGGGCGTTAAGGAAAAACGTTGAGATTGGTGCCGCAGACCTGCCCACTGATGGATCTTAAATTGAAAAAATATCGGGCTGCGAGGGGACCTTCATGGGTCACATAACGTCACTCGGATCTATGCTGTGAGGAGCTGGGGATGTGACCGGGAAAAGCCAGCCTGGGTCGTTATCTTTCTCTAGACATGGCGCGGTCCCGAAAATGTTCGGAAAAGGGTTCAAAGGGGAACCGAGAGTTTCCGAGGAAAAAAAAAAGAAGTAGAGTGGGGGCTCTGGAAGGCGGTTGGCGGAAGAAACTGGAAGAGGGGGACCTGAGCAGAGGAGGTCAAAATCCGTCCCGACTTCAAAGCTCGCCACACACGAATTGGTCGGAATTGATTGAAGAGCGCAAAATAGACACGCTGACCTCAAGAGCTGGGAATCGAGATCCGGAACAGCTGGCTGGGTTGGAGTACGAGAAGTGGTCGGTCATTGAGAAATACAAGGCGGTTATGGGTTTCCTTGGGGAGGGAGCTAGAGGCGGATTGAAGGGGTTTAACAAGTCAGCATGACCATGGGGAAAAGGTCGGTTACCACCGATATGTGCCAGCGAACTGGGGAATCGACCCCGCTTTCAATGCTACTAGGTCGTGCGTACACACCACGAGTCTCTGCGACGCGCTGGAAAAGGAAATACAGGAGGGCGACACATGGGGAGCGTTTTACTGGGGAAGTGCGACGGCGTGGAAGAGTGCCCTTCAGAGGCCGCTGAAAAGCAAGCTTTCTCTCTTGTGAAGTGAGGGATGTGATCGATTCCGTCCATAAAGGAATCATGCGTGAAGTCCAGGGAGAAGATCCCCGCATTCGGAGAGAGGAAAGAAGTATAAGGGCTCGAATAATCGAGTGTCGCCGATCAGCGATGAAATAAGTTGGTCAACAGGGGAAAAGAAGGGTCACTACTGGAAAAAGGGGGAAACAGTGATCCTTCTTCTGCTCTTTGGGGGGGTGGGGTGGGGGGGGGGTGGGTGATCAAGTGCAACATGGTCAGTCGTCTACAACTCCGAATCAGATGGGAGAGGGATGTTAGTTCTAGAAGGGACGAAAGAAAAAACTATGACTAAAAAGGAGCGGTTGAGAAACGACTGGCAAGGTGTGAATCTACTAGTATGCGATGAATTGCAGCGTATAGCGAAGGATTAAGGTTATTCCCGTTCAAGGTACTGATGACCCACGCATCTGCTTGACTGGCGACTGAGGCCAAGAAGGAAGGGGAAAAAATGCGGGAAGTGACACGACTCTACTCTGGGCAAGACTTCTGTAAGGAGGGATGAGAATAGACTGAGCCTCAGAACGAGCTTGGCGAAAAAGGATCGGTGCTGTGCTGATGTGAAAGGTATTACATACATTAACGTAAGGGGCCGCCGAGAGATATCTTTCTAATCGTCTCAAAAAGGAACATGATCAAAAATGCAAAGGAACCTGTTCATAAGAATCTCAAGGCGAGATAGACCGCGGTGTTGTAGTCGATCAATCGCATCACCCGAACGTCTCGCCCGTCAGAAGTACAAGAATAAAAGACAGGAGTCATACGCCGCCGGGGGGGAGCCTTAGTCTTCAGGAAAAGAACAGTCCCGCACAACTCGCGCCGCGAGCTTCAGGAGAAGCAGAAAGTCACCCGAGCAGGGAGGGGGGAAAGGAACAGACGAGGTTTGCGCTCTCAAATAGGGAACTGCCTCATAACGGCACTCAGCCAGGGAAAAATCGACGAAAATGGCGACAGGAGATGTGACGCACTGGGCTAGCCGACCTCCGAGATGCGCGGAGGTGTGAAGACAGATATTCTCCATTTTGGACGCGAAATGGTTCGGAAGGGACTCTATTCCGAAAAAGTAGGGGTGGTCAAAAGTATCGGTGATCAGACCGATCGAGTCGGATGAGCCAGGCCATTTCGCTAATCCTGACTGGAGGGGCCGCGTAGCAGAAGATGAATAGGGAATAGTGCACACCGGAGGCGGAGTGCATGCAAAAACGAAACAGAAGGCCACATCGGCCCAGGATGGATTTTATCACGTATGCAGGACCCGACTAGGATGCATGAGAACGGCTTCACAAGAAATAGACCGCTAACCATGCCTCAAGAAATTCGGGCGGTAACAGGGAAGGGAATTTCCCCATGAAAAGATCTCAGAGAGGAAGAGCGGAGATGTTTTCGCCTCATTAAATCATCGGACGGAAAGTCGGATGTCGCGGGGAGCAAAACCCCGCCCGAGAAGGCGCAAGAAGTCGAACAATGAAAAAGGGGGAATAGGACGGGGGGATGGAATTGGAGCGAAAGTCTAGGAGGTAAAAGCCGTGTCCGGGCAGAGGCAGCCCGCCGGGACAGCTTCGCAAGGAAGTGGATGGGAGTCCGAGAAGTGGAAGCAAAATTGACACAAA
>Ga0179593_1496702_pt1 | contig 10089 bp, 8 predicted proteins | sample CZODoug2_1_08_16_FD_185931 | JGI IMG/M metagenome (GOLD analysis project Ga0179593, IMG submission 185931) | Vadose zone soil fungal communities from Angelo Coast Range Reserve, California, USA - CZODoug2_1_08_16fungal (PacBio error correction) | ecosystem: Environmental > Terrestrial > Soil >...
CCAAACAGTCTTCTTTAAAGGCCAGATTCGGGCCAGACACCGGCCTGTGCGCGAGAAACACTACGTCAGCTGCCTTCGAACGGCTTTTTAACAGTGAGCCGAACGAATCTCACCTGAGGGCTGAAAAAAACTATGGGGCGGGGCCGGGGGGAAAGCGACGTCTCTTTGCAGAACAAGCGGCGCTAGACCTTGCCAGAAGGGTTTGACAATTAGCACAAAACAAATAACAAAAAATGCAAACGCCTATCCGGGGCAAACGCCGAGAAGACAAGGTAAAGCGCACCGACTTTTTCCCACGGCACGCCGCCTACGACAGCACGGCACTGGGGGGATACCGGGTGCTCACTCCGTCCTCTGGGACGGATGATGTTTTTGCGCGACAAAAGGGGGCCAAAGCGTCCGCCCGGATCGACACGTCATCCCCTCCACTTCATCTTAAAGGGTCACTGCGAGGGAGACCGCGCGTTTTATAGCAGATAGCTACGGGCGCTCAAGAGTAGACCGGGGGTTTACGCTGCTTTGGTGCTCTGACTCTTTATTTTCTGAGGGAGAAGGTAGAGGGAATCCTGAGAAGGCTTTTGAACATCAGCTGTCTCGTAAGCGCGCGAGTTCCTCTAGAAACGAAGGATGGAGTTAAGTCCATCGGAACGAAGAGAACGGAATCCAAACGCACAAAAGCATGCTCCCGGCCCTATAGGAACTCCCTATTGCAAACGTAGTATCTCCGTACTTCTGTCTAAAGAAAGAATCTGACGATCGCCCTCTGGAAGCCTGAAATCGAAGTATGGACACACCGAGGTAGCTTAGTTCGGTGGGGGTCAGATGTCACTTGGGGTCTCGGGGGAAAAGAACGAGTCTTGAACCTTCATCGGATGATATGTGAAAAACAGCGAACAAAGAATATTCGGAATTAGCTCGCAATAGGTCTGTAGAGAATCTCTTGGGGCGCCCTTTAAATCCAAGGAGAAGGGGCAAGACCGGTTCTTGCCGGAGTGCAGCTCGCACGAAAAGTTCAATCCCGAAAGTTAGCTCTGGGGGAAAAAAACGCCGGAATAACAGTTGTAGACGCCATGTTCTATCTGCATGTCTCTGATGGAAAGAAGTCAGAACCGGAAAGGTGCTTACAAAAACTTGAGTCTGCTCATCCAAAGGAGAGTCAAAATGGAGGGAGGCGCTACCGCCTACTCGTCATAAGGTGGAAAACTCATCAACGCGGCTGACATGGCGCCTACTTCCGTGCCGAGGGGGGAATCTAAAAACAGACCCAGCTGTGGCCCAACGTCCCAGAAAGGTGAGGAGCCTCGGAGGAATTGGGAAGAACTTACACCTCTGGCTGAGCTTAAGTTTCGGGGCAGATGTTTGGGAAAATTAGAAGGCCAAAGCCAAGATTGTCACACGAATGTGCCCCACAACGAGAAAAGGGGGGGGGTCCCATATTTGACCCCACTCCTTACATCTCGTTTGGGTAGGAGCAGGGGAAAGGCTTAGGAGGAGGACGGGGGAAAACACTAATCGGAAAGAGGGCAAGGGGAAACTCTTGAAAAAAGGACGTCTTCCGGGATTCAAAACAAGGAGGGGGGTCTCGGAACCGAGGGTGATGGCGAACATCAGGGAAAGGGAATGTAGCTAGGTAAAACACTCTATATCTGGCGTGAACCCCATTCCATCAGGAAAGGAGACATACAAGATGTCGGGGAAATAGCGGAAAAAGCTCCTTCGTCTTTCATCGGAGCTTTCTTTGGAAAAAAGGAAAACGCTTCAAGGAAAGGGGGGAGGGCGAGAGGGGGAAAGCGAGGGCCCTTGATACGGGTTACGAAAAAGAAATGAAACTAGGGGGGGCGGGATCAAGCGAGCGGCCGGGTTGTGCAATGGGCCGGCTATAACTTCTTAGCTCCTGCGGCAGGGGGACTGAACTAAGGGGGGGTAGGAGGGAACTTCCCTAGGGGTGAAATAAAAAGGATCCAGCGGCTCTTTTGAAAGAGCTCATCGACAACGAGTGGAAGAAGCCCCCGAAAAGAAAACCATGACGAGAGAGGAGAAAAGACTTCGCCTAATGGGGAAACGAGTGAGGAAAAATTGATCGGCAAGCATTCTCAACCCTGGGTCGTGCAGAGAGGTATGATGCCGGGAAAGGGGTTTTTCTTACCAACAAATCCTTACACCTAGCGGGATGGACAGATTTGCATGTTCGGCCTCACAAAAAAATCAAAGGGCGCCATCGGTGCCTTTAGGGGTACTGAATCAGCGAGCTGGGGTTACCTACATCTACGCCAAAGGAAAGTTACACCCCTGCGTTACTTTGGACCGAAGGATCAAGAAAAAGGGAACAGTGTAGAAACCGATGCACAAAGGGGGGCGCCGTCTTCGTACTACTCCGGGGCGAAGGGTTGAGACGGTCCATTAAACGCTTGAGCGTCTCACATACAAAAAGGGGATTAGTAAGAAGATAGAAGAGGAAGGAGTCATGTAAGGTCTGCCAGTAGAAGGGGCGGTCTGGGGCAGAGGGGCAAAGCGTCGCTGGACTCTGACATTTGTTCTCTGGCCTTTCGGATAGGAAAGAAAGGGGGGAGGGAAGAATCGGATGCCTCTGCGCTGTAAACGTAAATGGCACTAAAAGCCGGGGGAGGGGGGGTGGGAAGAGGCCTCCCAAAGGTGATATATCTTGTTTCGGCAACGAGGCCACGGGAAGCGCGTCTCGCTGCTCGGGAGGACGGTCCTAGAGAACGGCGTCGGCAATATAATCTGCGTACAAAGCCAAATCGGGTCGGAAGTTGCAAATCAAACTCAGGGGTCCACCTGACCGGGGAGGAGATTGCAAGGGTTGGGAAAGTTCTTTTCATTGCTGACAGAGTTGGTCAAGAAACGCCAGATAGACTGCAAGCGAGCAGGGACGGGAGACCGACAGAGGCTAGATCCGACGGAGGGACTCATTCATGCTGGTCAATCACACGGGAGCATCAAAAGACGGGGCACGGGCGTCGGGCTTAGAGCGGGTGGCGTAGAGGAACGGGCCAACGATACGTACGACTAAAAAAAGCGGTGCCAAAGCCGGCAGAATCAAGCGCAGGCAAACGGCGGGGGGGCAAGATCAACCAAGGCATGGACGTTTGTCCACGGAAGACTCCTAAAAAGGGTCCTCCACCGGGTCTCGACTCAAAGGAGCTGAGAAACGCTACACAAGGGGGAGAAAGAAAGGAACCAAAAAAAGAACTATTGGGGTCTGGGTGCACGGACATCGGACGACGTACAAAGACAGAACACAGTGATTAGAGAAGGCAAGAGGAACAAAGACCCTCACCCGTACTCGACCCTAGGCGAGCGGCCGAGCGGGGGTACGCTAGGGGGGGGAAACATCGCGTGGGCAACATAAAGGGGTACATAGTTATCTCGGGGGGGAAGTAGCACGAGAAGGAAACGAAGAAGACGGGCTGTCGGCGAAATTTCTCCATCCGCCTCGTCTGAAAACCGAGTCGAAACGGGGTGGGGTGGTTGATTCGGGCGCTGACCAACGAGGCAGAGAGGCGAAAAAGGGGAGATTGGGTCACGCTGCCAGCCTATGGAAGACGTGGGGGGCGCGGGAACGCCTCAGTTGAAGGCGGGAATCTCAGAGAAATAGGGGGTCTCAGCATTGGCATTGAAAAGACGTGGGAACAGCGCATTATCTCGACGATGCCAGGGGGAATCAGCCAGGGAACATTAAGATCATTACCACCCACCCCTCAAAGAAAGAAGGGGAGGCTCGCGCTCCCAAAAGGGGGAAAACGCCGTCAACGCCAACGGTAGACGAGCAGCGAAGCAAGGCGGACAGGACGCTGTTGGGACGCCTCATTGACAGAAACGCGGCGTTGGTAAGACAGGGTAATACAGAACGGGACCGGGGGATACCACTTAACCGAGGGCCCACGCGAACTCGAGAACGCCGGGGTTCCTACACCGGTATTAAGAAAAGAGGAAAGGCGTGCGGAGTTTGGAATGGGGGAGATTCGGGGCGAATCCTACGGGTACGATCTCGTTGGGAAGGGGGCGTGCTTTGATTGTCAGGATTAAGGTCACCCGCGCGGACGGAGCCAGCAACCTGGAGGGAACGGCGGGGGACGGCGAGTCTAGGTCCCGAGAGTTCGCCTCACCTTTCGACGGCGGAGGGACTAAAGAGGCGACGGGCAGCCCTCGGGCCCGCTTCCAAAGGCAGGGGATTGAATCGGTCCTCTCATCAGAAGGAGGAGCCAGAAACTAGGAGCAAAAGAAGGGGGTAACGTTCCTGATTTATGTGGATAACGGGGGGGAGGTTTGAGTCAGAGGTCCCCAAAACCCAACTGGTATGGGGGAGACGCCTTTGGCCCTGGCAATGGCGTATGGCCGTGGGGGAGGGGGGAAAAAAGTATTCGGTGATGCATTGGTGGGGACGATTATTTAACTGGGGTGGAGGCGGAGAAGCGGGGAGTTTGGTTGTTGAATGAAGACAGAGATCTTAGCACGGAAAAACCGTGGGGAAAAAGCGCGTGGGGCTTGGCAGAATACGACCATAAGGAAGCTCCTCGCGATCGGGCGCAAAAAGGGAAAAAAAGCGGCGTGACGAAGAGACTGACGCAACGTCCGGGTTGAGTAAAAGAAGGCACGGGAAGCTCTCAGGCCCCTCTCAAGAGAGAGAAAACCTTCGAGGCGCCACAAGGGAAAAAGACGGAAAGCGCGAGGCAGATGCTCCAAGAGGGGGTTCACCTTGGGGCCCGAACGAACGGACTTGCGCAGGAGCATGCTGATGGGAGCGGACGGAGTGGGACAAGGATCCACGGCAATGCGGGGGGGCCCGAAGGCTCGGAGGGTATGGGGAGCGTTGGGGGAACGAAAAAGGGTGACCGGGCCTGAGACCAGGGGAAACCGCCGCAAAGCGAAGCCTAAAAAACGAAGCACCGGGGGGAAACAACGACCCACGCAATTGTCACGAAGGTCAGAAAAAAAAGGGCTGAGGGAAAAGGAAAGGGTGACAACAACAGTGCCCAAGTAGGGGAAGGAAACAAGAGCGAGGCGGTCCAGTGACAACGAAAAATTGAGGTTTTTAGATGAAACTCAACCTAGAAGAAATCTCTTACGTGAGGAGAGCAGGACTAAGATTACGGTTGGTACTCACACCGATACTCATGTCGGCCAAAGGATGCGGGGGAAAGCAAGGGGGGCCCCCTAATAACAGGGGCTAATTCTCGATGCAAACAAGCAAGGAGCAACAACACGGAGACAATATTTGACGCGTGACGTCTCATACGTCAGCTGACGGAGGGTCCCTAGGTTGATATGCACGGCTTGGTTCGTGCGTGCTCGTGAGCAAGGAGCGCGGACCGGCGTCGCGCGGGTAACACCGGCGTTAACAGGACAGTAAGTGCGGGTAGGAACATCTGACGTCCAGCCGCGCCAGGGGGTCCTCAGGCCGAAAAGGACAGTTTTTTCACGAAACTCGTCCCATGTCAAGGGGGGGAATACACGAGGTCGCTGCATCGGGCGGCGCGTGGGTCTACAGGTAATAGTAAAAGAATAGGGACCTGAACTATATGATCCGCCAAGTATTCGTACTGCGGGCTAACACGCGGAATGAGAGTTGAAAGTGTCCGAAAATCAAGAACGCGATGCGGGCTACAACAGGCGGTATGTTCGTCACTGACGGCACTGGTAATCTTCAAGAGTTGGAAGCTCGGGAGCGTGACAGGTGGATTTTAATAAGAGGAATGAAGTGAAGTTCTACAAATGATGGGCTACGAGCGTGAATTTTCCACCAGTTGAAATCGCTGACCACTTTTATCTGAGTCGGCTGGCGTCACACAAAATTGTACGGGTCTATGTAATTCATAAAGTGTCAAATCCAAGTAGAACGAGGATATTAACGAGTGTAGGTGCAAATGACAAAGAGGGGGGCCAATATGGACGGGAGTCATGGACACAATGGAAAGGCTCAAGGTAAGGGTTGTTCATCCCTGAAAATAAGTGCATGGCGCCCACGGGTGAGCGCTAACAGGACATGTGTCGAGGACTACGCGGGGTGGCGATGGGCCGGGCACGGGTGCATGAGGCGCTGAAAAGCAGCGAGACAGATGGCGTGAGATAAAGCCCTACGCGAAGGAATCGGTGATAAAGACAACGTGATGTTTCAAGCCATGGTGGGATGTAAAGGAGGAGGGTCCGGGAACAAATGGGGTCGGAGAAAAACCTGAGGAAGCGCTCACAGCTATGCGGCTTCCATCGTGTTGAATCATAATAACAAGGGGGTGGCGGGGGTGGATCTGCGCTCAACGCGGGGAAGTGTCAGGGGGGGGGTGGTGAGGAAGCCAAACGCAGCGGAAGCGGCGCTTGTGACCGAGGGTACTACCGGAGAAATGAGACGACGGACGCATGGTCGGGCTAGTACCCTATAGGAACAACAGGCTGGGGGGCGAGGGGGGTAGGGGACACGTTCTGCTTAAGGGAACAGAAGACAGGGGGCGCGTCGCAGAGTAGTGGGTCACTAATTCCTCAGGGACATAGCCTGACCCGTCTGTGGGAAAGTTTCGGAAGAAGCTATTCACGCAGGAGTGGTGGAACGCATCTCGGATGTTCCCCACTAGACTGAGCGCTGGGGTCTTTTTCGCTAAGATATCGGAAGGGTTCGGGGGGGAGGGGGGAGATGTTGTGAAGGGGGGGTTTGGGGGGGGGAGGGAGGGGTCGGGGGTTTAGGGGGGGGGCACCGGGGTGGGGGGTAACGACGGGGGACGGTTAGTTGGGTGGGGTGTTGTGGGGGGTTGGGGAGTGGAGCGTATGGGTGCTGGATGTGAGGGGGATGGGGGGGGGGGAAAGTCGTTGCGGGGGGGGGGGGGTTTAGGGTGTGGGTGCCGGGGGGTGGGGGGGTGCGGTGGGGGGGGGGGGGGGGGGGGGGCGGGGGGGGGTGGGGTTGGGTGGGGTGTTCGGAAGGAGAGAGGAGCAGATCCATCGGGTTGGGGTCATCTGACAGGGCGAGAGGGGGAAGAAGCTAGTTCAGCTTAAGACTCCTTTAAAGGGGCTCAGACCACCAAGGGATTTGGGGGGGGTCCAAACACAGGGACGCTAGCATTTGAAAGACAGATCTGAGAAGTGCTTCAGACCCCCTAGACTAGTTTATGGGAGTTAAGCTCAGAGTCGTATCTTGGCTGTCGACAGCCCTTGACTAAAGGAAAAAAACATAGAGTACTTGAGCAGACGAAGTCAAGAGGGTGCTCAAGGAAGATCGAGTAAACTTTGCGGAGATGAAAAAATATAAATCGGGGCCGAGAAAGGAAGCTATAGTGAAAATCTGGAGATGGGAACCAACCATTAGCCATCCTCACCGAGAACTGGCTCTCGATGATCTGATCTCCTGACAAAGTAGGAAAGGGAGCGAACACGTGAGAGGTAGCAGTTGGGCAAGGTCCTAATCCAGGTGCTTCTCGGCGGATGCGCCGGCCATTTGGAATCGAAAAGTAGGGGGCCTGACATAGCCACAACGGAATACTCTTTTGAGGTCGTATATCTTTCGAAAAAACCCAAAAAGTGAAGCCAGCGAGCAGAAGTACGAACGAGCGGAGGAGGGAAAAGGACCTGAAGAGAGCGGCATCCGCACTTCTGGGATCTACACTCTTCTGAAGAGGAAACTATCACAAACGGGGCCGGAAAAAATCTACTTCTTGATAGCGAGGGAGGGACACCAGGTTTGACGAGTGGGTGAAGCGGTCCCAACGCCGGCCATCTCTAGAAAAAAAACAACAAACGGAATGTCGCTGTCCTGGGACCGGGGAATGCAACTTCGCAAGGCGGGAGGGGCGAGGGGGAGGAAGACGGAGGTGACAGAAGTCGCGGGCCTACGAAGTACATTGGCAGAAGGACCAGTCGAGAAAAGAGAGAGAGCTTCAGGAATCGGGGTAACGCATCTCTGTCGGTTCCACGAAACAGGGGAGGAAATCAAACCGTGATCGACCACGTGAAAACCTTATCGGGTTGTGGGAACTATCCGGTCACACGAGGACCCCGGGAAAAGGTGCGCGGGGAAGAGCGGCCGGAACGGTCCCAGGGAAAATTAAGGCGCAGCCGGGGTAAAACTTGGATTTCGGGAAGGGGCCAGGGGCTCTAAAAGAAATAAGAAAAGAGAGCTGGTCGCGCAGAGTGATGAATCTCTATAAAGTGGACGAGGGGAGGTCATTGGAGTGGAAGACGTCGGGGGGGGAACCGATCAATATAAGAATGAGACGGGGAGAAACGATTGAATCGGGCGATATAAGAAGAAGGATCGAGCATTTTCTCTCGGGACCTGGGGCAAAAGTAGACGTGCACAGTCAGGGGTAGGAAGTCTAGTACGGAGAAGTACCTTGGTCGAACGATCACACTATACAGAAATGGGCTTGCCACAGCAAAGGAAGAAAAGGAGGGGTCAACGGAAAAGAATTAGGCATTCCTTCTCTGACGTCAGGGTGAAGAAAAAGATGGATCAAAAACTATGAAGGCTGGGGAAGGGAAGAATGCCGGGCAGAAAAAATAAGGCGGACACGCAACGCAGGGAAGGATGTCGAAAAATCGAGTAAACGCAGAAAAAAAAGATGTGGATGAAGAAAAAAAAGCAGAAAGAGGGAGTAAAAGGGGGCCACGTGCCTCGAAGGGGGTCAAGCTAAAAGGTTTTCCAAGTAAAAAAAAAAAACGACTACCGGCAAGGGACTCATACCAAAACGAGGGGGGAAAATCGTACTGGGGACCAGACGACGTCGTGGAAAAGGCGGGGGCAAGAGGGAACGCGTTGACCTTAGCAAGGGGCCGCGAATCGGGCAACAGAGCAAAGCGGCGACGGGCGAAGTTATAAAAGAATCCCGCGGAGAAATCGGGGCCGTTGATACACTATGGGGGGGGGTCGAATCGGGGGGCGAATTAAAAAGGAGGAAGGAAGGGCGACTGACGAAGGGGGGAGGGTAGGGAAAAGAGAGAACGTAGAGAGGGGTGAGAGTGTCCGCCAAGGGCAAGTTTACGATAGGGTTTCGTCTCATATCGCGTTCCATCAACAAGGTCATGAAATTACTGACTCGCGAAAAGGGCGAAGGAAGGGGATCAGCCGCGTCCAAGAATCTTTGAAAAGAACTCAGGGCGTAGAGATGTCTTCTTTCGAGTAACTCCAGCCAGCACAGGTAGACGATCCGAGGGCTATAATTTTCTACACAGAGACTAAGAGAATAGTGCGCCCTTGCCAGACAGCGATGAGAGTCGGTTCCATAATATCTAATGCAGGAAGGAATGTGAACCACGGGAAAAGAAGAACGAGCGAACCTCTGCGGTTGCCGGACCGGAATCATGATAAACATCATCAAATTGGGAAAAGAAGGACTGTAACTATTTGGGGAGCCATTAGGAAAATACCTAGGGAAAATAGGGGGAATCTCGTTTGCACTTTTCTTAGGGGGTGGGAAGGGTTGTTGATCTTACCCGCTGGACGGAGCACACCTGATTTGAAGGGAAAAGCCAGAGAGACGGGGTGAAGTCTAGACCGCCCGTATGAGGGACGAACAATGACCTTCTCATAGGCGAGACCTGCAAAAAAAGACAATAGGATCTGTCCAAAAAAGAAAGCCAAAAAAAAAATAACAAGGGAGAAAAATATACTCGCTGGGATCAAATAAGAAACGCTGGACATAGCTAGACCGGGGGATCAGGAAAACGGTCTATCTAAAGCCTTCGTTTCGGGGGAAGGGTCGAGAAAAAAAATAAGAATCGCTAAGGCGGGAAGCTTACCCTGGCAAGAACGGCCGTAGTCCAGGGGCGGCTGGGTCAGGGACGCCGTTACGATGAAAGGGGGGGTGGGGGAGGCGGCGAAAGTGGTCGATATTCTGGGGAGGGTGCAGGGCAGGCGCGTGGGTTTGGTGGCAAAGATGCCCCCTCCTGAGAAAAGGTCCTAAATCGACCTGGGCTGCAACAGAGAAAGGGCGAGCAGACTTGTCAGAAATTGGACGGACAATCAGTCGGGAGATACATTTCGGAGAGAATCGCGGGTTGAGGGACAAGTTAAAACCGACGAAAATCCGGAGGATCAGCGGTGAAGAAGTCTTCGAGAAAAGGGGGGGAGCGTACAAAGAAGGAATG
>Ga0179593_1534683_pt1 | contig 10089 bp, 16 predicted proteins | sample CZODoug2_1_08_16_FD_185931 | JGI IMG/M metagenome (GOLD analysis project Ga0179593, IMG submission 185931) | Vadose zone soil fungal communities from Angelo Coast Range Reserve, California, USA - CZODoug2_1_08_16fungal (PacBio error correction) | ecosystem: Environmental > Terrestrial > Soil >...
TGTCGGGGTCTGAGGGGATAAAGAAAAAGACATGAAGACCGCATAAAAGATTCAGCACTGAAAGCTTGAAAAAAATTGGGTGAACAACAACGGGAGCTCAGTCTCTGACAAGGATTAAATCGAGGATAAAAGGGTGGTAGAGGAGGCGAAAAATCAGGGAAGTAAAAGATACGGGGGATTTAAGAAAACTGACCCCCAGGTTTAAAAGGAGTTAAATTAAATGCGAATGGATGAAAATCTTGGTTGATCATAAGATCACAAGAGCCATCAAAATTTCAGTGGAAAAAACGGAAGAAGTAAGATTCTAGGATTTAAACGAAAGGGGCCCTGTATAACCGCCGTAATTAAAAAAAAACGAGTGTATAGCCAATGGTTATTAGGGTGGGGGTAAAGAATTTAAAGGAAATGCCACATTGTGGGGGGAGGGGCGTCTTCCTCATCGACGAGAATGGCGGAACTTGGCTTAAGGGGAAAAAAAAGGGCCCCCAATTATCTGTGGGGAAGGGACCTGGGAAGGGGTATGGGAGGATTGAGAAATCGCTGACTCTCTCAGTGGTCTACGGGGGGGGGTGTGGGGGGGGTGGGGGGGTAACCACTTTCACCTTTTTAATGAAAAAGGAAAAGAGGGGGGTTTGCAACAGGAAGTTGATGTAATGGAATTTAAGACTATTAAACATTCAGGAGGGCTTGGGGGGGTGACTATAAAGGGGTCCGACAAACCAGATAGTTATCCGAATCCGATTCGAGGGAGGGTCCTAACTGGGGGGGGGTTGGAAACTGATGGCTCTATCGAAAAGAATTAGTTAACAGAAGGCATAGGGTTCATGATTGGGGGTGCAGGGAGTTGGGAATAGATCGGACAGCAAGTAACATATTCCGTAATTATACTGGGGTGAGAAAGAATTGGGGGGGTGAGTGGATCAAAGGGGTGCCTATTATCAGAAGAGTGGGATTCAGGGGAAATAAAGGGTTAAGAAAAGTTTCGTGACGAATTTCATTTACGGGGGGAACGTCAAAAGAAATACAATGGGGGAAATCAATGGGCGATCACTTTTCTGCTCGTTGTGGATGGGAAATCATTTTATCAGCATTGTCACGAAGGGAGAATAAAGCCGGGGGGGGGTCCAAGGTCACTTGAGGAGAGAGTGAAATTCTCCCATCAAGTATCAGGGGACGATCAAAAGGGGAATGGGGAGGGGTATTTCACTTAACCTCTAATAACACTTGAGGAAGAATCAAAAGGGTGGGGGGGGTAGGATAGTTTGGGCCAAATAAGTGAAAAAGGTCGGGGATTTGAAGTCAAGACATGCTGCTAATAAGAAAAAGGTCGGAGAAGAAGTAACTTCTTGAGAATCTTCAAAAAACCAATTCCTGGGGAGGGGTGCATCACTAAAACTACAGTAGTTAAATTAGAGAATCAATGGGAAAGTAGTGAAAGACCGCAAAAGGAACATATTTACAGAGAAATTTTCGGAAGAGAATTCGCAAATAAGGAAGAAAGGGAAAAGTGGGGGGGACGCCTTCAGGAAGAGAAAAACCCCCCGATAACACCAGGTTCGAAAAGATTATTAGGTGACAGTAAGGGTGGCAAAGCAACCAAGTCGCGTAAAGGGGAAAAGGAAAAAAGTTACCCAAAAGCAAAGTGAAAATCCCGAAGGCCAATCTATCCGTCGGAGGGGGGGGTAAAGGGAAAAAAAGCGGGCCATACTAATATTTCCGGTCAAAAGTTCAAAAGGGGGAGACTCAGAAGTCTCATCATGTCCCTAAAAAAAAGATTAAGAAAGACAAATTGGATGCCTAAGGTCACACTAAATTGATTTGCAAGGGGGGGGAACAACCGGGGATCGTTTGGGGAACATTGAAGGTTAGGGATGAACAAGATGGGCGCTGAAGTTGGTAAAACAAAAGAGTGTCGGGTCGAAAACATGGACCTCCTGGAAGTGCCAAAAAAAGAGGGAGGGAGAAAGAATCGCCAAAGGGACTTTATCACTATAAACAAGATTATAAGCCAAGGGCGGAAAAACACTCCGAAATAGGATTACTTATAGCGGTTGAAAAAAGTGGATGGGGGGGTTTTCCTGTTTCAAATGAGAAAAAGCTCTAACAAGGAGTAAAATGTCGGGGGACAGTAAAAAAAATTAAACAACAGAAAATTTTGAAAAGAAAAAAGGAATGTAGGTATGACTCGGGGTAGTATGGGTTCTAAACCTTGTACGTCTAAGGTTATTGGGGGACAGGAAGTGGTTGCAGATTTAGTGTCTAAAAAAGCTGGGGGACAACTCACAGGAGTGTCTTACCATTAACTTGGAGCGGGTGTACAAACCTAAGGCGTCAAAAAGTAGTTGACACATAGGTGCAAGCTATGCCCAAACTAAAGAAAGGGGGTGGTAAATGGGAAGGCAATGGGGGAAAAAAAGTTGAGGGGCGGGCAAAAATTAAGGGCGGGGAGTTGGAAAATTTGAGACGAGAATGAGGAAACCCCAGGAAAAAACGAAGGGAAGGCTTTAGACACAAGCTTTTTTGGAAAAAATCTCAGAAAAATTAGAATGGGGGGGGAAAATTTCCTTCCCGTGCGACAAGAATACGAAAATCACTTAAGGACACGAAAGATTTAGAAGGGGAAAGCGGAAAATGAAGGGGGGGGGGGGGGGTGGAAAAAAAAATTCCTGAAGCGTAATCAATGCGGTCTGCCAGATAGTGCAGCTGAAGAACATAAGGAAAAAACTTCCAGGTAAAAATAGGGGGGGTGTTGCCTCTGTTAACAGGTTTGGTGAAAAAAACAAAGGGAAGGAGTCGGGGGGACCTCACTTCTCTTTTTGAAGAACAGTGATAAAGGGGTGGTAAATTGTCTCGAAAGAATGTCCTAGAAAGGGCCAGGGAAAGGGAGTCACTTATTCGGACCTCAAATATGGTTGCATGTTGTGGGGGAGGGGGGAAAAACGAGGAAGGAAACAAAGATACACCCCTTGTGAGGGTCTAAAAGTAGTTGAAAGGGGGGAAACTACACTAAAACAGCACCGTGGAATCGTAGATGGAAACTGGGTCCTTGAGAGAATTTCATTCGGGGAATTCAAGTGAGGGGAAAAAAGGGGGGAGGGTTCCAGTCTTGAATTAAAATTAATTTTCCTAAAGGGGAAAAGATCAGAGAAAAAAGGGAGGAGGTAGAAGTGTATTAGTTTAATAGGGAAGTTCGAATGAAAATTAGGGTAAAGCGAAGCGCCAAAGAGTGAAAAATGACTGAAAGAGAAAATACATAGTCAAACGGGGGGAACGACCCAAAGGGGGGGGGGCGTACCGCGGTCTTAAATCCGGAATACTGTGTCAGGCGAACGAGCGAGGGGAAAAAGGCACAATCAGGGCCCAATCATGAGATGGGCCTGAGACAGGAGAGGGGGACAGACAACCTCCTTCTCCAGAAAAACACGCTATGAAACTTTTAACGTTTAGAACTTATAAAATGTCATTAGGGGGAAATGCAAAAGGGGGGAAAAGAGAGGAGGAAAAAAGTACTTACTCATTGTAGTTGTTGCAAAAAGACCCGAAACTTGGAAACAAGGAGAAGTTGGGAGCCATTTTCACCAAAAGAAAACTTTACTCTGGAAGAGGAAAAGAAAAAAGAAAAGAAAAAGTTCTTAATAAACTTTACGTAAGAATCTGGTGTTGGGGGCAAAAGAAAAGAGACTGGATGGAGGGGAAAGGAAGACGTATACAAAATTTTACCTGCATATAATAGGGCCTAACAATAGAAAAAAAAGGGAAAAAGAGGGAAACTGGGGGAGGGATGTCGAGGACATTAGGGTTAAATAAAGAAGATTACGATTGTAAAATGGGGGGGGGATTTTTCCTGAGGGCTGGAATAAATTATGAAGGAATTTGGAAAGAAAAATTGTCAGTGGATAAGCAAATTAAATTTAATAAAAAAAAAGGGGCTTAATAAGAGGATTGAAGGAGTTATTGAAATCGCGACGTTACCAAAAGAGAGCCTGAAAGCTTGGGGGGGAGAAGTAGAAAGAGAGAAGCAGGTATTGTTGTATTCCACTAAAGAAAAGAAGCTACGTCAGGGGGGAGGTATAAGGGGAGGACTTGGGAGAGAGTAGAGAAGAACGCATATTCGAAGTAGACAACGCATCACCACAACGGAAAAAGAGGGAGAAAAAGTGCAAGGGAAGAATCGTCTTCAAGAAAACTCAGATTCATGCATCTTGACACGTATCTTGGGATGCGGTTAAACAATAAAGCGAAAGAAAGAAGAATGAAAGAAAGAAGATCGGAAATGGACTTGGGTAGGAAAAAAGAGGAAGATCGAAAAGGAGGTAATCAACTTGGGAAGATGTGTGAGGAATGTCGGTATCCAAGTACCAAATTTTGTAAAGTTAAATAAAAGAGGGGCAGAAAGAAGTCCAGCAAGACAAAATTTATTTTAAACACAATGAATGAAGTTATTGAAAAAAAAAGGTGCCCGTCCACGCAATCAAGCAAGGACGTAGCCCAGATGGTTGAGCCCATTTATGTTGTTACAGAAGCTGCGGGTTGGAAGAAAGTCGGAAAAATCATCCGAACGTCTTGCTGAAATGGATTATCTTCCAAACAATAGGGAGTAAGAAGGGGGGGGATGTATTAGGAAAACAGCGGGCTAGAGTCAAGTTGCGAAGGAATGTACAGAAAGTTGGGGTTTTGTGGGAGCCCCACCTTGGTAAGGGTTCTTTTACAATGGGGAGGGAAGGCCGGGAAAAGGTTTGAAAACTGGGATTACTTTAAAAGGGAAGGCTATAAGTAAAGAAAGAAAGAAAGAGATGGGGGATGTCCTCTGGCGATGTTTTACGACTATAGAAAAAAAAAATCGTGGGGAGGGGGGCCCTGATTGTATGACTAATTCGTATATCCGTCTCACTTAAACACATATCAACGCAAGTGGGGGGGGGGGGAAGGGAAGCGCAAATATGTTACCGTACGAGAGGGCCCCCACCCCCCGTGGTTATTAAAGTGAGGGTGGGGAAAAAAAGGTTCATTTGACGGGAAGTAATCATATCAAATTATAATGTCAAAGTCAGGGGGGGGTGAAATATGTAGTAAAAAGCATTTTATCGAGGCCACACGAAGGTGTGGGGGGGGGGGTTGGGGGTTGATTGGGGTGTTAGGACCTTTCTTGGTGGAAAACACAAATTTCAAGGAGGAAATGAGAAAAGGAAAGGGGGGCAATTAGATCGATTCCCCGGTGAGTGGGTTTAGTGGAGGCCTGCGGAGCCATCGTTCAAAAAGGGTGTCTGAAGTGGGGAAAGAAAAAAAAAAAAAGGACAGGGGAACCATTTGTAAGGGATTTGAGGCAAAGAATTCATTGCCTATGGGGGAAAAGAAGGTCTTGAGAGGGAATGGTTCAAAACAATTTCCTGGCACGTGGTGGAGGGGGACCAAAAGTAGGAAGAAAGAGAGGGGGGAATTTCAAAAACACAGGGAAAAGATGGGGCGGGATTGATTCGTAAGATTCGGAATTCACGACACATAATCCTGGCAGGGGAGGGTGTGGGGGGGGGGGGCCGGGTAATGGAAAAGCCCCAGAATTGTATCACGAATATGACCAATTGGGTTTGGGGGTTTGTTTTTTTGGGTGGTTGGGGGGGTGGGGTTGACGCAATTCTGGCTTTGGGCGGGGAGTAAATGGTCAACGGAAAAGGGAAGAAGTAAAGGGCCCAATCTTATCTACTTGAGGGGGGGAAAAAAAAAGGGAAGGGATGGCCACAAGCGGACTAAAGTCGCAACAACGGGGGGATAATCAAGTAGTCCTCACATTGTCCCCTAAGGGGTGAAGCACAATTTTTCTCAATTCTAAAGTGGCGAAGAAAAAAAAGGGTTACCCTTATCGTTGCATAGGGTTGAGGAAATTTTAAAAGAATTGTCAGGTTTGGCAAGAGAACAGAGAAAGGGGTCAGAGGATGAAAAAGCCGGAGGGCCCAACTCTAGTTCGGAGTATCACACGAATCGCCCTTGTAGGGAGGAGCCTCAGGGGTCAAAAACATCCTAAAAACGGGGGCTAAAGACAGGATAGCGTCACGATTTTCACATTTCCGTTGTCCTGGGGCACAAGGGAGAAAAAAAAATGAGGGAAGAGAAAAAAAACCGAGAAAAGAGAGTTTTAAGGGACACAAAAAAAAAAGTAAACAAGGGGGGGGGAAAAAGTAGAGACTTGGGGGGAGGGTTACGGGTTTTGGCTAGAAGAAGGGAACTTCTAAGGGGGTAGAAAGAAGACAAGGAAGAGGAAGGGGGGAACTTACTAATTTGGAAACGTCACAGGTCTGGGGTAAGGACACTTTTCAGCGGGGTACAAATACATTGCGAAACTGAATGTCTATAAATGGACTATGTAAAAGGGGAGGGGGGGGACAAGGGGGAAAAAAAAGGGGTTTGGGGAGAAAAGCAGGGGGTAGATTGAGGAATAGGGTTCAAAATGGGGTCTTAAAGGTTTTAGAAGGTACTAGATGATAAACCGAAGCGGGGGAAAAGGAGAGGGGAAGTTTATTGCCATCAGCGAGAACGAGGGAAGGCTGGGGAAAAACGTTTACCGGTAGGCAAATTGCCTTTGGGGGGGGTTCCTTCCCATTTGCTTTACCGATACTTGGTTGGGGTGGGAATGGGGGGGGGAAAGAGACGAATGAGCTCGGGGCTGGTACATCATGGGGCAACTGGGGAGAGGGGAGAAAGATTGATGGCTGCCAGATAGGGAGAAGAAGGAAAATCCTTACGAAAAGAAAAAGATTACTGTAAAAAAAAAAAAGAATGGGGGGGGGAGGGGGGGTGAAACGACTTGCCCAATTTATTCTGGCTCTGGAAATGGACGAAGTGGGTTTGAAAAGGGGGCCTCTCAAGCTAGAGATGTAAAAAAAAGAGAGATAGTTAGGAGGGAATACCGGAAGAAGGGGTTTTTCAATGTGGTTTGTTAGAGTCACTTTTCCCAAAAAAACACAGGGGGAACTAAGGGGGGGGAGAGGCAGTGCACATATAAAAAATCAGGGGGGAATCGATCTAATGGATTCCCCCTTGAAAACTTGATGGAGGGAAGGGACATGGAAAAAAAAGTGAAATGGGCGAAAAAGAAATGATTAGACAATGTAATAAAAGAAGCAAATGTTACGAAAAGGGGAGAAAGAAACTCTGATTTAATCCTTGTATTTAATATATGGGGGGGGGCGGAAAGGGGAGGTCAAAAACCCTTTTAGAAGCTCCCACAGGAACCTTTAGAAACCGGATAAAAGGAAAACTGCTTAGAAAACACCAACTGTGGGTTTCGATTATAAGGGTGAAGAGGGGGGGGATATACGAGATGGCAAGAAGTAGAATTCACAAAAGGACCCATCAATGGCCAGGGAGACTAGAGAAGAGGTACTACAATCTTCAGCATAGAGCTATGGATCTAGAGAAATTAAGAGGGGGGGGAGGGGTTCAATGAAGGTAAAACAAGATAATGCATGTTTGCCAAAGAGAAAAAGCAGTGTAAGGGGGCCCAGAAGGGAACTTTTTCAATAAAAAGGGGAACTAATCAATCCGAAAAGAACACTGGAAGGGGAATAATGGAGAAAAAAGTTTCAGGAATAACTAATAAGTTACCCGGGTGATGGGGGGGGGGTAAGAAAGGCAGGCAAGAGCTTAGAGAGTGATAAAATCGATGGCAGGCTAGAATAGAAGAACAATCAACAAGTAAAAGAAGGAGGGCGAAGCGCCGGGAAGACGTGAAGGGACATTAGGGGTAAATAACCACGTAAGATGAGAGTGTAAACCAAAGGGGGGGAAGATTTTGAAGGGGGGGAAAATAGAAATTCAGTAATTATCCGGGATACTGGCATTTTAACTTTCAACAATCAAAGGAAAGGGAATCCGGGACGATATTGAACTGAGGGGGGAAATCGCGACGGAGACCAAAAGATAGCGGCCGGAGGGGACTTTCTCAAAAGAAAATATGTCTAAGTAAGTATTGAGGAATCACAATCTACGTGGGACAAGATGATGAAGTCTTGTGGAGGGAGTGAAGGGGCGGGAAGACATGAAATTTAAAGAGATCAACACAACAACCTTATAGATGAAGAGAGAGGGGGGGGGGGTAGTCTAATCTTCTTTCTGAGCAAGTCGTCTGACAGAAAGAGAAAAAAAATCAGAAAGGAGAGCGGCGTAGCTTTGCTTGATTAGGAGAGGAGTTGAAGACGCTGACAGGGGGAGAGGAACAGGTTTTGGGTATAACGAGGACGATTGGGCATAATCCAGTTCTATAGACGGGGGAGTGCCAGGAGTTAATTAAAGGTTTAAATGCGGCAGGCAGAAAAAAAAGAGGACCGAATTTATCATAATTCCTTCAGAGGGAAATTGGGTAACCCACCAAAACGCTTCATCTTTCTACCGGGTTGGACTAAAGAAACTTCCACGCACAGAAAAAAGGGTAGAGGAGGATCAGGAAGGTTAAACTTGCAAGGTGGGCTCTCGTAGTATGCACATTGGGAGGTATAAGGGCGTCACCATCATCGCGAGGGGGACGGGGTGCTTACGTCAAAAAATGGTCCAAAAAAAGGTATTAGTTAGGGAAAGGGGTCTTTTTATTTAAGAAAACTATACTGGGAGGGAAAAGCTGTGAAAGAGGGGCCAAGATCACCGGAACGGTTTCTTTGAAAAAGGAAAGGGGGGGTAGGGGGGGGGGGGGGGGTCTGGTGGCAAATACAAGAAAGATCTAATCTGGTGGGCAAACAAGGGGCCATTATCGGGAAAGAAAAGAAGAGGTCAATCCCGTTCAAGTAAGAACAAGATCGAGCGAGGTAAAACAAAAATCAATGGCAAAGGTTGTAGTATGTACTAAAAGTGGCTCTGAAAAAAAAAAAAAAAAAAAAAAAAAAAAAAAAAAAAAAAAAAAAAATGATGGAACAGAAGGCCATCGGAGTGGGGCTGAGTTGAGAAAAAAAGTTCTTGAACTTATCTCCGGTCTGGGGCCAGGGGGGACAAAGGGCCGGGGAAAAGGGAACGCGGTACGAACCGTTTTGTGGGGAGGGGGTTTGCAAAGGGGGACGGAAGAGGGTTCCTTTAAATTTAGACTTGGGTTTCTGTTTGAAGAAGGGGGGAGAGGGGGGAAAAGCCAATATTCCAGACAATGGAGAATAAAATCCGAAGGGCGACCTTTTCTGAGAACTTTGAGGGGGGGTAGGAGGGAGGGCCAGACACTGACGCTTCCGCGTGTTTTTTTGCCAGACATGTTAAAGGGAAGGAGAAAGAAAAGAAGGGAGGGGAATCATTAGAATCGGAGGCAAATGCTGGGGCACGGCAGAGAAAAGCACTTAGGAAACATAAGTAAAGTGTGGGTGGAAAGTGCATCGTGAAAACCAATGAAGGGGGGGAGGGAAAAAGGGAAGATTATATCTCTACTCTATTGGGGGGATAATCTCAATAGGAAATTGACTGTTGGGGAGAGAACCGTGGGAGGGGGTCCGAAGAAAAAGGGTGGAAGAGAAAGGGGGTCCAATTAGTTAAACAAAAAAATTAAGAGGGTGAAGAAGGGAAGAGAAGAAAAATGTAGAAGATATTCGTGAAGGAAGTTATGATTACGACCGTGGAAGCAAAAAACATGAAATAAAACGAGAGAGGACAAATGGAGTAAGGGGTTTTCACAAGTCTCTTTGTAACATCACAGGTGAAAGGAATGGGGGGGAAAAGAAAATTGGACATAACGAGAGTCCACTTATCAGAGGGCGGTTTTTTTAAAGAAAACAGCTTGAGAATAAAGGGGATTTAAAAAACGAAGAAGGATTGGTGGTAACAATCTATTCTCATTTAATACAAAAAAAACTTAGGGGGAACCAATTGGGGGGGATATTCTCTTGAAATGAAAGGAGGTAAATAAAAAAACCCCAGTTGGGAACATAGCTGGTGGAGAGAAGTTCAAAAAAATTGGGGAGTACCAGAGGGTACCTAACCTGGTCAACCTGAAACCCTTGAAGCACATCTAGTTTCGGGAAACCTAACCAGATAAAGAGAAATAGAAGGGCCCAGGTATTGAACGTAAAAGCCTAAAACTCTAAAAAGGAAAAGATTTTTCAACGGTCCGTTCCTTGAACGTGGGTG
>Ga0179593_1674963_pt1 | contig 10089 bp, 3 predicted proteins | sample CZODoug2_1_08_16_FD_185931 | JGI IMG/M metagenome (GOLD analysis project Ga0179593, IMG submission 185931) | Vadose zone soil fungal communities from Angelo Coast Range Reserve, California, USA - CZODoug2_1_08_16fungal (PacBio error correction) | ecosystem: Environmental > Terrestrial > Soil >...
GGGTTGCTCAAAGGAACAAGGCACCCGACGAGAGAGACCGACGGGGTAGGGTCGGTAAAAGGAGTCATCCAACTCCTAGGTTGAAGCGCTCGGCGTAACTCACAAAAGCATGACGGGGCCCTTGTAGAGTCTTCTTCTCTCTTGTCCAGGCCCGGGGAAGAGGATGAGATAGGGAAGGAGAGATTTTCTCTCAGCTCGTCAACCGGGGCCAAGTGCCTGAGAAGAGGAGTCGACCTCAGCGAGACGGGAGTAACGTGCTTGCTTTAGGCCTTTTGAGGATAGTGGTCAGAACGGAGAGACATGAAGCAGAATCTTACGACGATCAAAGGACACCATCTTTGCTGACCCATTTTAGACCTAAATAGACCGGAGTTAAGCCAGCATCATCAGAAGAGGAAAGAGGGCCCATTGAAAAGTGGGGTTCAGAGGGGGAAAAGGTAAGAAAGTGACCAGCCAGGAAAAGAAAGATAGTGGCCCTTTCCGGAACTACCCAGAGGCCCTGGAAAGGTATAAGGCTTTTGGGGATCTAAAAAACCTAACCTCAGGGGGGGGGGGAAATCAGTTAATAATAAGGTAGTCCGCTTTTGTGCCGGTGTCCAAACGAGGGGTTCATGCCCTAAATAGTCATAGATTAAAAAAAGGATCGGGAATAGTCCGGAGATCTTAGCGATGGATCAACGGTCAAATGTTTTAAAACGCACCGGGATCCTTTCAGCGGTGGGGGGAGCGGACGATATCCGAACTTCCAAGAAAAACTGAAGGGACCAGATCTCCGAATAGACGGGTTTCAACCCTCTGGATACCCAAGGAAGTATTGCCAGCGATTTAGATGAGAGAGCAATGAGTTTAAGCGAAATCTTTAGAGCAGGGCTCCTGGCGGAAGTAACCAAAAAAAACCGCATCGGGGGGACCAGTCGTTAAAAAAGAAGTAGGGCGATGTATCGGGCAGAAGGATAAAAAGGAAGACAGGTGCTTCGTCCACCCAAGTGAGCAGAAACAAAACCCGTGTAGAGAAGGCTGAAGCAGCCGAAAACGGGGACTTGAGGGGAACTCAATGATTGATTAGTAGGAACTGGGGTCTTTTCGAAGACTAGGGGGGTTATCCATTGTTTGGAAAAAAGCAAAAACAGGATATTAGATGGGTTACTCAAGGTGCGGGTGAGTACGCAAGATTGAGGGGGGGATAAAGGGAGGTTCCTTTATTAGAACAGGTTGGTAAAAAAAAGAAGGTCGGTACAGCGACTCAAAGTCGGTTGGGTACTGAGGGGAAAAAAAAAGTTACTCCAGGATTGCTGATCGCCCGGGACGAGAAAGGGCGAGGTGAAGAGGATCTCCTTTCCGGTAGAAAAAAATAGGATGAGAAATGGGGAAACTTTTCGGGCAAAGATAAAGGGGGCGGACGATATTTGGTCGACGACAAGGGGGGTTGGAGAGGTTCTGTGCGTGAATAGACGTCTTATGCAAACCGCGGGCCCTCTTAGTTAGACGCATATAAAGCACGGCAAGATCAGGGGTCGGTCCTTGGGACCGGTGTGCAAAAAAGGGCGCACAGCAACTAGGAGCTTGAGCAAAGGGTAGGCGCCAACACAGTCAGCGGGGCCATTACTCAATAAAATAATTGCATTATAGACCCATCATGGACAGTAACATGCCGCCCGGAAAGGCGCCACGATCACATCCCTGCAACAGGGACGTCTCTTTCTGATATCCCGAACTAGCTAGCAGGGGGAACAAAAGGGAAAAGACCACGAGATAAAAGGAGAAGGTCGGGGGGGAGAATCTTGAGCCGACGGGGAGGAGGGGGGGACTCAGGTAGGGGAGAAGACTCCATTGCGCGGGGTGGAAGTAGCTGTCATTCTTTGGGGGAATCCTTAGACGAAGAAAACGAAAGCACCTATCAGGGGAGATATTAAACACTGTCGGGAGCAAAATTCGAGTCAGGTCCGTATCTCAACAAAAAAAAAAACGGAGTCTTAGAAAGAAGAAGATGACATCCTACTGAAATGTAGGTTCTGCACAGCGTTGTGGCACTATCAAAGGAGGAGGTTTCTGCAGAAGGAGAGGTCGAGAAGCAAAGTCCAGGGTCGGTCTGCAAAGCCCTTACTCAGAAGAAGAGGAAAAATGATAGCTCTCCGCGGGACAGAGCTAGTCTCGGGGGGTAGAGAAGTCTGGGTCCCCAAGGATCAGCTAAAAGGGGCTTGGCATAAGAGTGACTAAGACCGGGGAAGGGGCTCGGGTTAAAAAAAGGGGTACCTGGGGGGTAGAAAAAATTTCCAGGCTTGGCCCTTAAGATTAGTGTGAAACATACAGTTCGGGGGGAATCAAGTATTTGGGGAACCAGGGGGAAGGGAGTTCGGCTTATAGAAAGATGTCGGGTGGGGAGAATTACAAGGAACTTTTCTCAATTTTCTTCTTCTGAGGACTTCGTCGGGGGTTGTAACCCACGTCTGAAGGAAGGTAATGCTCAGCGGTAGGGGGAGGGGATGGGGTGGGGCGGGACATGGAAAATATGGGTTCCAATCGTCGAAACTCTTTACGAGGAAGGAACAAGACAGGCAAATCTAGCTGCCACTGAGCTCCTAAGAGATGAAAAAAGATTTTATCCTCGGAAGTGAGGGGCCACCATATTGACCTTCGAAGGGGGGTTGGGGACAACCCGAATGAAGATGACTCTTACAGGATTCCCGCGGGGCTAGGACAAAGAAAGGAAGCCTGGAAGGTACTTAAAGAAGAGAGGCAAAAAAAGGAAAAGGGGATTCCCCTACGGAGTTGTGTGAAAACCCTGAATCATCCGTGAACCGGAGATCAAGGGGGAGGGGTTCTCGCCAATGCACAAGCAGGAAATGACGCCGGATGAAGACATGAATCTTTCAAACCCAAACGCACAACGCAAAAAACCTGGACTTAAACAAACGGGGGAGTCCCTCCACCCCAAAGGGCAGAGACAGGTCACGAGGGCAAGATTTTCTCTACCTTCGTTGACTATTAAGGGGGTGAGAGACGCGGGGTGACCGTTTTCGGAAGTTGGTTTCGGCCTGTGGAACTCCACTGTAAAGCCGCCTGCACCGAACTGGGTGGGGAATTCCTCCGCCTGCAAGGGGAACGCTGGAAATTTGGCTTTTCACATCCAGAAGGAGAAAAGAAGCTGGTCATATAACGGGCACAAGTGGGGGGAGGCAAACTAAAGGCGCGAAGAAATTCAGAGAATCTCGCCCACGAACCGAATAGAAGGGAAACTTTTTTAGACCGGGGGGAAACTCTTCTTGATCCGGGAGATACAACGGCACGTAGAGAGGCTCTTCGCAGAAAACACATGTGGAAAGGAAGGATGCCTTGCGTTTCAAACTGTAAGGGAAGGGCACAGAGTGTCTCTGCGAAGGGGAAGAATCGGACAAGGAATATTAACAGATCGTGGGGAACGAAAGAAATCTGGGGGTAGATGAAGGGGTGTCTTTGGGGGGGGGATCAAAGAACAACATCCGGATCATCGTAGGTTTGAGAAGATAAGAAACCAAGAATTTCGGCTGAGGGAACATCCAAAGCCGCGAAGGGCAGAAGTCTCACCGGTCCTCGTCTTGCAATTAAGAGGTGTCAGGTTAGGAAGGGATAGATCCGAGGAAGCAGGATCAGGTGGGGAATGAGGGTCCTAGGGAGACTGAAGAGGCTGCATCAGGAAATGTGAGATAGAAGCGGGATCCGCTGAAAGAAAAGCGGACTCCTGATTAGTAAGTCGAGTAATGCACCGGAGTGAGTCTCAGCTCTACACACAAAAAATAAACCAGGCGGGCAATCTACCTAGGAGCCATGTGAGCTGATACGCTCAAAGGCGGGGGACGATCAAGGGTTTCTGGGGGAAAAAAAACGAGTAGATCAGAGAATGGGCACTCATCAAGAAGAGATCGGGGCAATGACATAGGGAAGGACGAAAGAAATCCGAAGAAGAGCACCTGGAGAGATATTTCGGTTATTCTGTACTCGAGGAGCATCCAACAAAAAAAGGGGGGTGAAAAAACGAACATCGGGGACAGAAAATCTTGAAGTCTTTTCTCTCCGTACAGGGGGGTTCATGGAAAACAGGTCGATAACAAAGGAGGTGGAGGTAAAAGAGGGGAGTGGGGGGTTGATACCAAGCCAAAGAAAGACAGACTTTAATAGGGGGTGTCAGCTCAAAGCCTATTTGTTGGTGGGAATAGAAAGCGAACTCACAAAAAAGACATCCGTAAGACGGGCGAGGGGGAGAGAGTCGGGCTCTTGGCCGGCGATAGTCCAGTTAAGGAAGCGCGTAGGTAGCGAGGTCACCCAGAGGGGATTCTCTGGGACAGTCCACAGGGGAAGGGAAACAGAAGAGAACGACCAGGGAAGAAGGGGGTCTTGCTTCGTGAGATGGTGGAGGATAGTGTAAGATAAGGAGTAGGGAATACGGAAGCAGCACTATTAATAGGTCAGACAGATGTCTACGCGGGGAAGGGGTGCTTAGCCTGAACATCTTCTATGGGCGCATTCTCGCAGCAGTAAAGAAAAGAAATCTTGGCCCAGGTAACATCGGGGGGGGAGAGGCGAAACGAATGAGGCAAAAGATGGCACATAAAGGAAAGTCTTAAAGCAGTCGCCCTGCAAAGGATTCCTTCTTAGTGGTGTGCTTGGAAAAACAAATTTTTCAAATCAGGGGGAGATTAACCAGGAAACGAGTATCGAGGGTGAAAGGTCCACCAGATCTGGGAAAGACGGTGAGGAAAATTAATATTACCGCAACTAGGGGGACTGAAGGACTCTGTGTCGAGAGAGATGGCAAAAACGTCCCAACTGGTTAAACAGGAAAAGTAAGACGGTGCCTCGTGTGGGAATGTGAACAGCTAATCCTTCCTCCAGGCTGTGAAGGATCTAAGGAGAGAAAATATTTTTAAGGACCGCTGGTAAAGACCAGAAGGGGACTCCACGAGGGGGGGCTCCTGCAAGGGAATCCTCATTGGTTTCCTGATCGCGACGTAGGGAAAGGAAACATGATAGGTTCATATGCAGGGCAGGGGACCAAAGAAAAGAAAAATACCAGTCGTTCAAGGAAGATTAACCTTTATTTTGCAGACACGTTCAAACGATAGGGGGAGGCGGCGGAACCAATGTGAAAAAAAAGAAAAGGCAAGTCGAAGGGGGAAAGACAGGGGAAGGGCGCCACCAAGCTTGAAAATTGTCGTGAAAAGGTCTAGGGGTGTTTCTTTTCGACGGGGTTTTGAGGGGGAGAAAGGATAAGGGGACGAAAACTTGAGAGGAAAGTTGGGGGAAGTGTTGCGGTTGAGACGCATATTTCTGCGGATTTGGTCCGGTGACGGAGGACCGTTTCACAGGAAAATCAGCGGTGAAAAAGAAGTACCGGGGAATTCAGTAATAAAAGGAAAGAAGTGCTGACTCCATTGGGGGAGGAAAGAGGCGAAATGGCATCGTCTCGCCTCGTTCTCAAAGGATGACGCCTAGCAAGCTGGGGGCCAGTTCTAGTGAAAAAAGAGAACCCACAAGCGGGGGAGGCACGAGGGGCGGGCTACTCGTGTTTCGAGAATTTAATGGGAGGGAATCGGCGTCTTAAGGGCAAGTCACGCTTGGAAAATCTTTGCCAGGGGAGGAGGAAAGACGCCATCTCTCTATCCCTGAGGAAACGGAAGCATTGTGAAAACACGGCAGAAGACTCGCTCAGGAGCACTGATGGAGCCCACAAGTGCTTGGTCTTAAATAACGAGAATCTTTCCAACCATTTTCTCAGCAAGGGAGCCAGTCAGCGGCCAAACAGCCGCGACTTCTCCACGATAGGGGAAATGGGCAAACCCCAAGGTGCAGTCTTCCCTCTTAATCTGCAAGGGAACTAGAACGAAAGGGGGAAAAAAGCTTAGTGACCACAGATAGAGGAAGACGTGTCGCGACTCTGTAGAACTCGGTTCTATCCTCTGTCAGGAGGGGGGAGGAGGTTCCTCCCTAGGCGAGGATTAGGTCTTCTGACCAAACAGGATACCGAGGACAAGAAGAGCACGGAGAAGGCCACTCTGTAGGATACCCCGCGAAGGCGGGTGGAGTTTAAATTCATAAAACACCAAAACGGGGAAAAAGTAGGGTACAATCCCGACGGGAGGGGGGAGGTGCAAAAAGGACGGTGCACTATCTGAAGGCGCGGAGTCTTTTCAAGCGGGGGAGAGGAGCGGCCTCCTAAGAAATCGAGCGGGCTGGAAAAAACGAGGGAGGGGCTCCGAGCTGAATGGGAAATCTGCTGGGGCCGAAAAGGGAAGGACAGAAAGGCTTGGGTCAAGGGTTCGAACCTCGCTCTCATAATCGAAGAGTGAAGGAGAAACAAAAAAGTTCTCAGGGGGGCAGGGGACGTTATAGGGGTATAAACTGCGTCAAAAGTGCGGCCCTTGAAGTCTTACTGTACTTCAGGGGGAAGCCCTTTTGAGGGGATTAAAGGGTTGGACTGCGGAGTTTGAAGACATATATCCAGCGAAAGGGGGGTGGAGCAGCCTTTGGGCGCATATCTCATTGGTGCGGCTGCTTGTCATTTGTTGCAGATTACAAGAGGACAGGGCGCACTGATGACTTTAGGGAGTGAGATATGATCAAGGGAAAAAGAGGCAACATTGCCGGCAACCTTCAGATTAGAAAAAGCACGATAAACTCTCCCCAAGGAGGTCTCCTCAATCGTGCGGGCCCGGGGGATAAGAAGTAGGCGTTGACCTCTTTCCGGAGAATCGAGTGGGGTAAAAAAAACTGAAGGGTTGAACTCAGAGCCGAGTGGGACGGGTTCAATTGAGAAAAGGATCGGGTTATTTCAATTACCGGAGGCAAATAAAGCTGTAACTGGGTTCCCACCAGGGTGTAGGTGAAAACAAATCCCTAACCTAAAAGAGAAAGCCAATCTGACTTTGCTTCTGACGCGACAACTGAGAAAAAAGTAAGGAGGGAAACCTAGTCTGTGGACCTGAGCACGAACCACAATGAGAATACCTCAAGTAATCAGAACTACCGCCCCTTTCAACGGAAGAAAGAAATCTTGACGCCTGTTAGGGGCGGGTGAGAATACTGGAATTTTTAGGGTTGAACTTGGGCTCAACTGGGAGAGAGGCTCAAAGATTCTGGGGAATCCTCTGCTTAAAACGATGACCGGAGGAGCGAGGTGGGGGAAAAAAAAAAACTAGGGGAAAGGGGGCTTAGGAAAGGGTGCTCCCTGACGAACCGGAGGAATTGCGGAAAAGTGCAGCAACAGCAGCGGGAGGGACAGAAAAGTCAGGAATCCAGACTAGGGGGGCTTTCTTAAGTCTGGGGAAAGGGACAAGAGGATAGGGGGAGTGGATTCACAGCCGGTCTCAGAAACCATTCTCAATAGCCAAAGTAGGGGGGACTTATGCTGGGAGGACCGTGTTAAACCGTGATGGCCACTCGCTCGTCCAGCTGCAACGAAGTAAGGGAGGGTATACGCGGAAAGCAGTCTGTTAGGGGGTGAAGGGTCAACCAGCTGGTGGGAGACACAAACCCTCGTGATGATAACGGACTTATTAACACCGTTCTCTTGTAAGCACAAAGAGGAGGAATCGAAGGGAAAAGTCAACGAGTCGAGTATGGGGGGGACAGGCAAGCAGGTTCAGGTAGGATTAGCAACGCGAAACGAAAATGAGTCAGGGGGGAATCAGCTAGAGCTTCGCGAAATGCGCTGCACCGCTCCTATCGGATGGCGAATGAGGATATCGTAGCACTCCGGATGGAGGTCGTCCTTAGAATTCGGGAGGGAACAAAGAGTCTATTCTAACCGATAAAAAAGGGGGCGCACTCCGAACGAATCGGGGTCACGGGTTCTCTCTGGGTAGCTCCGGTCGGTTAGAAAAGGAAGGGTTTTAAAGCCGATTCGATAAAGGAAAGGTTCCCAGCATAAAGCGCACAGGGAAGGAAGACTCCTGGGAGCGGAAAGAAAGGGAAGAACAAACGTAGAGGTTCAGAGGTTCTTCGTGGAGGCTTAAACGGGAGCATGGCCTTAAAAAAACAAGTTGTGAGAAGATCTTCCAGGGGGTGTCGCGGGAGGGCCGGGTGCATGGGAGACAAAGCTGACTCTACAAACAAAATTAGGAAAAGAGTAGTTGGGTTTCACTAACCACGGAGGAAGAAACCCGACTGGGAAGATAGTTTGGGGAGAATCATCCAAACTCCATTTGTGAAAAATGCGAGAACTCAAAACCTACTACTAAGGACGAGTGAAAAGGCGGTGATGGCAAAGGAATGCCTGAGATTTAGAGAAGCGTCAGTTCACAAGTCTTCCTAAGTGTCAAAATGATGGAGGGTCATTAATAAGCCTTCGAATCTCTAAACCTGGCTGCCCGGTCGGAGGGTAAACCGGGGGGACTTAGGTAGAAGAATTGCTACATTAGGAAAACTCATTAATAGAGTACTAATCAGGGGCAGGACCTAGTTTCTACCACCGCTGATCAGCTACTTCGCCGAAGAAATATAGGGGGGGCCTGAAGCTAGGGGGAAAGGAAACTCAGACAAGGTGTAATATACAAGTGGGTTAGGAAGTGACGGCTCTTGGTGAGGGGGGATTCAAACTATCTTTAACTGGGCGGTACTCGGGTTTCGCTTCTAAGGAGACAAAGTCCGGGGATTTGTTTGAGAAAACAAGTAAACTGTAGCAGTGGTAAGGATAATGAAATCCTAACCATTTTGTTTCAGGTGAAAAAGATGGGGCTTCATCCCGAGGAGAGATGAAAAAATACCAAGCGAAAGGGAATCCTTCCGGAGATAGAGGGAGAGATGGGTCACCAAAAGGGACTTGTACACCTTAAGAGGGGACGAGTGAGCAGTGGAGCAGACGTAAGATACCTGCAGTTGAAAGACCTTCTAAACGAACAACAAGGAGGTCCTCAATTCGAGCGGTGGCCCTCAGATTCGTGGATTCTCGGGGGATATTGACTTATCTTCAACTTCGGGGGGACCTTTCATATAATTGACCTCGAAATAAAAAAAGAAGGGGGTGAACCGCCAAAGTCGGGGGAAAAACCGGGAGAGTTGCAGAATTAGGGAATTCAGGTCTCTGCAGCCCAGTGAGAAAGGAAAAAAAAAAGAAAACTTCCATTCGGGAAAAGAAGAAGGGAAAAGCCGTAACGCAGCATGGGGGGGGAAGCCGGTCGCGAAAAAGGTGAGTGCGGGGGGAATACGGATGGGGGTATTTTATCCAGAGATTTAGAAAAGAGGGGAGACATGGTGAAGGGGTGAGATTTTTTCGTGGCGAAACCAGATTTCTGAAAAGTTGGTGAAGTTTCCGGGAGGACCATCCACTGAAAAAGAAAGGTCTTACGCAAAGCTCTTTTCAGGAAGTTGGGGGCATTGCAAGAAAAAAGGAGAAAGGTTTCGAGAGAACGAAGGGTTACGGATACAAAACAGGGCATTTCGCAAGGGTACCACTAGGGGAGCAACGAAGGAAAGACGGTGCATCCGGGGAGGAGTAACCTCTTGGTCAAATCTCTCTATTTAAGGAGAAAACAGTTTGTTCGAAGGGAACGGGAGGGGAGATAACGTCTCAAGACTTGCAAGGTGGCAATTCCCTTCAAGGAGAAATAGAACACGAAAAAATCAATCACGTAGAGGAGGCAAGTAAGCTGGTAAAAGGGGTTCCACAAGGGATCAGACAGGACTCGCTATTGCGAAGGGGGGCGGTCAAAACATTCAGTTGTATCGTTAAGTCCTCTGTCACAACCTGCTTAAGGGGATCCCTGACAGGTAGGGGGGGAGACTCAATCGGTTCCAGGGCACTCAAGGGAGAAAAAGATTTCCACTTAAAAGAACGGCTCTGAAATGACTTATGGTCACCTACTAGCAGAGAATTGTGGGGGAACAGCCATTGGGGTCAAAAAAAGGCAGTCATGCGATAGGCAGGGACCATAGAGGAAAAGGACTGATCATACACACACCCTTAGCGGGTGATAGTACCCTAAACACAAAAAAGTAGTTATATACTCTGGGAAAGGAGGCGGGACGCAAAATTTGACTAGAAACCGAGGAAACGCGGACAGTCCACGTCAGGGGGAAAACGCATGCAACGGACTGCAAACCAGGGAAAAGGCGAAG